>LIDZ01013972.1_pt5 | contig 117200 bp, 91 predicted proteins | sample 644651 | NCBI WGS metagenome assembly LIDZ01 (sample SAMN03856242, study PRJNA289617) | food metagenome | isolation source: wine grapes on drying loft during traditional withering process | host: Vitis vinifera cv. Corvina | place: Italy: Gargagnago di S. Ambrogio di Valpolicella | collected 2014-01
CAATGTCTGCAGCTCTATGAATTTAGAACTTCACAGCGGTTTCAGATGTCGTTAATTCAACTTCGGCTTTATGGGTGCTATCCAACTCCGGCAGCGGTTTAAGCGCCATCATCCCAAGCACCACACATACCGCCAAAGCGATATAGAAGAAGGACCATCCCCCAATACCCAGCAAGAGCGGAGCAATAGCAGGCACGATGGATTGCGGAAGACAGTTCGCCACGTTCATAAGACCAAAGTCTTTCGCCGCATCTTCTTTGCGCGGCAGAATCCGTGCCACGAGCGCCATATCTACGGCACTGAAGCAGCCGAAGCCAAGTCCCATGATGACAGACCCAATGATATATGCCGTGTAATTAGGCACGAACGCGAAGATCAGAATACCTACCACCATCATCACTGCAGAGCCGTATAAGAATGGCTTTTGCTTGCGGAATTTATCCGCCAATACGCCGCCAATAATGCTAGTAAAAGACATAGCGGCCAATGTAATAATGCTAATGGTTGCGACACTGGAAGTAGCTTGTGCCTCTGTATATCCCATGCGGTTCACTAACATCACTGTAAGATACAAGCTGCTGCAGTAACCCATCATCAACAGGAACTTGGACAGAATAGCCCATGAGAACGCAGGAAACTTACGCGGACTTGGGTACACTCTGCTCATTTTCTCACTAAATGAGATCTGTTCTTTCGCAACTTTCGGCATTTCAACTTTTCCTTCGCGAATGAAGAATAAGCTGATCAGTGGCCCCACAATACTGACAACGGCTACGAATATCCATTTCATATCAGATGAGACACCTGACATCACCATCATAATCGCCATCCCTAAAGTCATAGCTAGCGGTAACGCCAAGCCCAGAAGACCAGACACCATCCCTTGTTTCTCTTCTTTGACCTGATCAGGGATCAAAGCGGTATAAGCCGCCATCCCAAAGTTGAAGAACAATTGGGCCAAAGCCCAGCCAATCATGATCTGCCACACGCTAGTAGCGAAACCTATCCACAAAAGCGTCGCAGCCCCTAACAAGGGTCCAATCAGAATCCACGTCCGACGACGTCCGAACGAGATGTTCGTACGGTCACTTAATGCGCCCCCGATTGGATTCCCGATTAATGCGAAGAAAGCCCCTACACCAGCAACAAGTCCAAACGAGGAGGTATAGCCATTTGGATCAATTTCAATTAATTTGAAAATTAATAAAAGTGCACCGGGTAACAGAAACCCCATCATCATAAAGCCGTAGCCGAACATGATGCCAAATAACAACCTGCGTAATGGCGTACGTATCTGCCCTTTAACCACTGATTCAGCCATGGTAATAACACCCCCGTTATATTTGAAAACGTTTACAATTTAATTATAAAATAAACCACCCCTCATCAGATAGGCGGTTGCTTATAGAGTTTTGGGTTCATTCTTAACATGTTTTTGTAAGCGCTTTATAATTGAGTATTCAATCAGAATAAAAATTGACTCAACTATTCATACACAGGTGTCAGCTCGATGAGCTCAACCCCATGTGGCTCTAAGATAGATATCAGGATCATGCCATCCTCGACGTCCAGGAACTGAACATGTCTTCGAGGGTGGGAACTCTCCTTAAGATAGGTGGTATCCTCTGCTGTTAACGATTCTGGTGCCCCCATCTCCACCCACTTATCATAACTACTACCATGCTGACGATCGATCGTATGGGTGACCAATTTATATTTTCCAATTGGCAGACCTTTCAGGTCCAGCTCAAGCCTGAGAGTCTTCTCGTCTTTGAATCCGTTATAACGGCTCGTCGCGTTAATGAAGGACGTATCTCCAAGTGCATACAGATCATCGAAGTGACAGTAGTTATAAGTCAAAACTTGATAGCTCCCGCCACCTGCCGTCACCGTGTACCCATCTCCCTGGGTGATCAGCCGATCCCCAAGTTTCGCGAGAAGGTGGTATGCATACATGGCAGCTTTCGGAATGCCGTACTGGGCAATCAAGCCCAGCCCCCCGTGGAATAACTGCGGTGACGCTGCAGTCTCCTCGATATTGTCGCTGAGGACCCAGTATCCGAACCCGTGGATACGATCTAGATTTTCTACAATATTTTTAACAATATAGGCAGCTTTGTAAAGGGTATCATTCGTTAGTTCACGGTGGTACGCGGTCGAGTTCCACTCCGTAAGATATACTTCCCGCCCGGAAAGGCCTTGTTCGTCCAGTTTCCTTAGTTCTTGCTCCAACATTTCTTTGAGATAGTCTGGATTCGGGGAGATTCCCTGAAATTCCTCTAGTAGCTTCCGGTATGGCCCCAGCTTGAAGAACTGTTCAATATGATCCGTGCGGACAATGTCCTCCAGATTCTCATGCGGATAGAAATGAAGCGGGATAAAGTCCGGCAGACAGTTTCTTTCCCTGCAGAATGCGAAGAATGTCTCGCTGAACGCTCTCGAACGAAACGTAATAATACAACCCGGAGCTCCGATTTGCAGATTGGTAGAGATACTCTTCATTGTCTCATAGGTCCTCAAATACAAATCCATGAAATCCATATCCGATCCGGGCCAGAACACTTTTAGTTCAGGCTCATTCCAGAACTCAAACTTCCAGCTCTCCACTTCAGATTTCCCATAACGACTCTGGCAGTGGAGAATGAACGCTTTTACCAGCTGGCACCAATGATCGATCGATTTAGGTGGACTTGTATAGCTAGCCTTATAGAAGATGGTCTTGCTCGGATCAGCTGCTAATTCCCCGGGCATAAACCCTAGTTCCACGAACGGCTTAAGTCCAATCGACAGCAAGAAATCGAACAATTGATCTACAAATCTAAAATTAAATACGGGATGACCGTTCTCATCTTCCTGATAGACCATCATCGCATCATCAAAGATGCCATGAAAGCGCAAATAACGAAACGGGCAGTGCTGCTGAACATACCTTAAATGCTGTTGAACATCGGCATGTAGACCTTCTTTGGCCTTCCCAATCGTAATCAGATTCTTCCAAGTGTGCCTAAGTGGACTGCCATCTACATCTACATTAACCGCACTAGACGTTGCCTCCAAGGATTGTACTTGTTCCTCATCATTCGATTGGCTGCGCTGTAAATAACTATTGATGATCCCGAGCGCACTGGACTGGTTAAAAGCAAGATAGTTCGATGACACCTTCTCTTTCTGCTCATGCAGGTCTGGCCTGTACTGACTGCGGTATTCGTTAGGTGTCATATGATACTTATTCTTGAATGCAACATAGAACGACTTAACATTCGGAAAGCCATGAGCCAAGGCAAGGTCTGTAATCGTATCTTCTTGATGTAGCAGCACTTCCACTGTATTTTTCAAGCGAATACTTGTGAGATAAGACTGAAAGTTCAGCCCGATGTTCTCACTAAAGAACTTGGATAGATACGGCACAGACAAATATTCGCGCTCAGCAATGTTCTGTAAGGAAATTGCTTCCTTATAGTTGTCATCGATATAGGTAATAATTCGCATCATGCGCTCCATATATTTCTCATTCATCGCACCACCAATTAGCGGTGTCTTGAACTGTTTCATCAGAGCAGAAAAGACTCCTAGCATACGAACCTGCATTTCCAGCTCGTAGGCTTCACCCTTCTTATGCATCAGCTGTACCATATCTGCCAGCAGTTGACGGATATGATTGAGCGCTGATTTCTTATCCTGTCTAGTAGAACCGGAATAACACTCGAAGTTAATGCTCTCCATGCCTTTGATACGATCCTTCAAATAAGAGATCGGGATGAGATATGTAGCAATAATATTCATGTCTAGCCCAATAACTTCATGCACGTGGCACTGATTAATCAGCAGGACGTCGCCCTCCATCAGCGTATGCTTCTGGCTCCCCATCGTTACTTCCAGATGACCGCGTAGTACAAAAATAATCTCAACACTATTATGCCAATGACTCGGCACATAATTGACACTATGTAGCGATACATCAAACGGAAGTGTATCATTCGTCTCTATAAGCTCGTAAATGGAATTCGCCAAACCCTGACCCCCTTGACACATCATACGTTCGGTTATAATAAATACAATTCATTATAATCTATTCTGCCAGAAACACGCCGCTGGCACTATACAGGGCGTAAATGAACAGAAAATACACCACAGAATTGTCTTTTCTACTGTACCTATCACTAAGATTATCGGGACTTGTCACTAAGTGAGTCATCCGGGCAAAATCATCCGTGGCGTGGTAAATCCGCAATTCGCATTCGTGTGATAATTAGAAGCCACAGAGTCACTATAGATTTTTATCAAGAGACGGAATTAATAGTGAAGAAGCCTCTACAGCTCGGTTAGCTCGCTGCTGAAAGAACGGTATACTTACCAAGCAGACAACGGTCACTCCAATAATCAGAGCGAACCCCGTCCCTCCCATGCTTTTCAATGGTAAAGTCAGACTGAGCAAGATGCATCTCGTGGCTACCATCAAGCATTCTCTCCATACAAGGAAAGAGGCCTGACTGACGGGACTCGCATGTTGGATAAATCGAAATTGCTGAGCATTCCAGACCGTCAAGAAGAAAAACATACCGACTGAAGTGATCAGGTTAGAGATAATAAGCGTTGCTGGATGCTGAAATAATACGATCAAAAAACCAACAGCTAAAAGGGTCATTCCAATCCATAACCAACGCATCTCGTCGATTTTTATTTTGTGATATACCCATAATCCAAGCAAAGAACAAATTGTATACACCATATTCAACAAAGCGATAAGAATTTTATCCTGTGTGATAGAAAACGTAAAGAGCAACGAAAATAAATTCTGAAATTGCAGGAATACACCAGCTGCCAGAAAGGATAGTATGATCCACTTAGATCCCGGACGGCCAAAGGCCTTGGAGAGACTATTACGCTCACGAGTAGAAGGATTGTCCTGTTCATCCGTAGAAGATAATGTGATTCTAGGCATAAAGAACGAGAACACTAGCATCAGAGCGACGAAGACTATCATCAAGATGAAAGAGCCCGAATACCCATACCCATCGATAACTTTCGCGGCTATAAAAGGAACAGCAACAGATACCACCTGAGAGATAACCATTAGCGTGGCGAAATAAGGGGCAAATTCATTCCCCTTGCCCCTTAATGCGATGCTGAGATTCTGCGAAGCTTGCGAGAACCCAAACATTGCGCCTACAGGTATACCTAATAATAATATCCACAGATACCTATTATCGAACTGAACCATGACTAAATACATGAAAGCAACGGTTCCGCATAATGCAGAAACCGCCCAAGGTAAACGTATAGAAAACCGATTCAACAGCCTAGCCGCAACAGTGAACGAAATCCCCCAACTGATGAACATTGACATATTGTAGAGGGATACCTCCGCAATCGAATGGTCGTACTCCCAAATAAATAAGTTAACGAATATCCCAATATAACTCGCGATAATTGTGCTGATCGTGGTCATGATCAGTAGCTTACGCATATCCTTAGACATATGCCACACCCTTTCATCCGCTTTAGATCCAATTAGAGCTGACCATTCGAATCATTGTTCTCTTTTATCCTTGATGCTAGATATTCTCCGCCTCAATCTCCCGTATCGTTTTAGAGCTTTTCACAAAATGATAACCACTTCATCATATTAGATAACTGGACAGCCCTCAAACATCATATGACGTATACCAATAGTCTTACTCGGTACTATATCCGTGTTGCTACCGATAGGAACACTTTTGATTCAACTATGCCAAATATGTATGTCTCATGCTTTTGTGATTCCTTCGCAGTCCAACTCAATTTAATATAATACAATACATCATTTCCCAGGTAATCCCCATCAATCTGATTGAATTTCTCACCTGAAATGCTGCTCGTTATAACAATCGGCATTTACAGGTGCTTTTCATTTCTAATCTTCCTTACACTGCACAAATCTACGCTTAAACATAGACCATATAGATTGAACTAAAGTTTGCGCTCACAAGTTCAATTATTTTTAAAGAAAACCATGAATATGGGGGTTATTCTTTAGTTCAATCTATATAGTGAATCAAATATTTCTAGTTATCATTTTTATTTGACTGCACCAGCCGTAATCCCACTTGCGATTTGACGTTGGAAGATGATGTAGACGATGAGTACCGGAACGATCGTAATTAAAAGTGCTGCGAACAATGGTCCCCATTCTGTACGATACTGCATCTCGGCTTGCATAACTCCTATCTCCACCGGTAACGTGTATTGATTTGGATCGTTAATCAGTATCGTTCCCACGATATATTCGTTCCAGATGTTCAAGATATTAACGATGCCTAATGTAATCAGCCCTGGTTGAGACAATGGGAGCATTACCTTAAAGAAAGTCCCATAATAAGAAGCTCCATCAACAATCGCAGCCTCTTCTAACTCCTTCGGTAACGACTTGAAGAATCCTACCAAAATGAAAATTCCAAACGCAAGCAAACTAGAGGTATACACAAATATTAAGCCAATCTTCGTATTAATTAAGCCCAGTGAATTCATTAGGAAGAATAAAGGGATTAACGCTAATACAAATGGAACCATCATGGAGGAGATATAAAGAAGAAATATAGCATTACTTCCTCTAAACTTATATCTCGCCAGGACGTAAGCCGTCATCGCTGACAAGAGTACCCCTAGAAATGTAGAGCCCAGTGTAATAATAAGCGAATTCATAAAATAAGTGCTGAAATTATATTTACTCCATACATAAGAGAAGTTCGACCATAGTAGTGGAAAATCAGGTAACGACCATGGAGCATTAAGGAAAAACTGTTCATTATCCTTCACAGAATCCAGCACGGTCCATACGAGCGGATATATAACCGATATGCCCCATAGGATCAATACAGCATATATGATCAGCTTAACGACTGGATTTTTAATGTGTTTACTCATCTCGTCATCCCCCCTTAGCTCATCTCAACGGATTCATGACGCATTAACCGTTGAATTCCGATTGTCGTGATTAATGACAGGACCAGGATAACAAACCCTATCGCAGCACCATAACCGAAATGAAATTGTCTAAATGCCATCTGATACAAATAGGAACCCATAACCTGCGTGCTATTATCCGGTCCACCCTCAGTCATGATCCATACAATAACGAAGGAACCATTCAGCGTGGTCATCATAATGTTTATAATGGATACTTTAATTTGCTCCCATACGAGCGGAACGGTAATGTTCCAAAATTGATGCCATTCACCCGCGCCTTCAATGTTTGCTGCTTCGTAATACGATTCCGGAATGCTCTGGATTGCTGCGATCAGAAGAATCATATAAAATCCGATACCCGCCCATATGGCCGGTGGCAAGAGCATCCATATCGTATGCGCCGGAAAGCCGAGCCATGTTATCGTGACTTTTTCCTCTGTAAATAACGACAGAAATGCATTCAAGAAGCCTATTTGCGGATTATATATGAAGTTCCACAATACGCCGATAACAACGACGGAAATCACATTCGGAATGAAGAAGATCGATCTGAAAAATCCAGCTAGTTTAAAACCGAAACGAGTAAGTGCTACCGCGAAGAAAGTCGCGAGAACCATAATGCCAACTATTTTACCCGCAACAAGGAAATAATCGTTGCCGATCGCCCTCCACACAATAGGATCATGGAACATTTCCTTGAAATTATCAAAGCCGACAAAGGTCTTTGTTTCCGACATGCCTGACCAATCGAAGAAAGAATAATACAAACCTTGTACAACCGGATAAATCGTGAATATACCAAAAAATATAAGCGTAGGAATGATGAATGATGCGATAAATACATTTCTCTGCCATTTTGCCGTCCCTGAGTTCATACTACCCATCCCTCCGAGTAAACTCGCAGAAGGTGACCGGGGCGATATGCCCCGATCACCCTCCACTTTGATTTTGTTAAAGATTCATTATTTACTAACTTTTTTGACTACGTCAGTAACGCGTTTAACCCATTCTTCAGGAGTGATTGTGCTAATCGTCAACGCATCTGTTGCATCCATCATCGCCTTATCAACGTCAGCGTTGTAAGTGATTGTTGGGATAACTACAGTGTTTCCATCCGTCAAATATTTCGCTGCATCTTTAACATGACTCGGAGCATTGGAAGCGCTAATGTCGCCTTTGATGTTCGAAGGTGCACCGCTCAACTCAGCCCATTGGGAAGCTTGCCCTTTAGAGAAAATAAATTGTAAGAACGCCTTAGCCGCATCTTTGTTCTTAGCTTTTTTAGAGATAGCTACTGTAGCAGTGGAAGTGTTAGCAACCACTTTTCCGCCTGCATCTTGTGTTACAGAAGGGATGAATCCAAATTCAAAGCCAGCAGGAACATCTTTGGCCATTTCGTTAGGTAACCAAAGTCCGTTCGGAATGAAGGCATCTTTGTTTTGTAGGAACAACATTTGTGAATCTGTGTGGTTAATTTGGATGGAAGCTTTATCAATGAAACCTTTATCGCGTAATGCTACGATTTTATTCAAAGCAGCAAGAACTGCTGGCTTCTCGAAGGCTTCAACTTTATTAGCAGCCATATCTTGAAGAATGCTGTAATCATTATTGTTAGCAGAAACAATTGCAGGATACAGAACTGATCCATTGATATAGTACGGATATTTACCCGTGTGAATGAACGGTGTAATTCCGTCAGCCTTGATCTTCTCACTTACAGCAAGGAAGGATTCGAAATCAGTTGGTTCAGCCCACCCTTTTTCCTTGAAGAGTGCTTTATTCCAGAACATACCCCAAGAATTTAGAACCAATGGAATATTGTAAACTTTACCGCCAAATTCTTGTGCTGGTTGAGCTAGAATATCTTTAATAAGATCCCCATCAATGTTCTTGGCATCTTTTAACCAGTCAGTCAAATCTTCAAGCTGATCATCCTCTACCATTTGGCGATCATTCAGGCCAGCTCCATCAATATATACGAAATCGGGCGGGTTTCCACCGATCCAACGAGGCTTCATCTGATCATTGATTTTCGGACCACCCGATTCTTTAACTTTCAAATCAGGGTTTGCAGCTTGGAACTCAGCAATAACCTTTTTCCACCATTTGTCGCCGTAACCACCGACAAAGTACTGGATTTCAAAGTCACCTGTCAATTTCGCAACTTCTGGTTCTGTAGGTGTAGGCGTAGTTGGTGTTTCAGTTTTAGGCTCTTCTTTAGGCGTATTGGTAGCGGCATTATTCCCACCGCATCCTACTAACGATACCGCCATTAGAGCTGCGATACTTACCATTGCCATTTTTTTCTTCATAATCATTAAAGCAAACCCTCCCCAAAATGATAATTTACGCTTTATTTATGAGTCCACATATGAACTCTCTAGCGCTTAACTTCATCATAGTGTGGGAGGGCCTGAATCACTATCTATTATCTTCCATGAATTCTTTGCTTTCTTCTTTTCCATCATATTCAAGAGAATAATCAACTGATTCCATCATCCTAACCGACTATTCTTGGCTACGACTCTTCGTTTCAGCAAAATATTGAAGTTGATTTAGTGCCGCTTGCGGGGTAATACCCTCGTAGAGGACGGCATCTCCCATCTTACGAGAGTAATCTAAAACAGCTTGCCATGAAGGTTCCTGAACCGGATAGAATTTGGCTTTACTTAATGCTAGCAGATCACTCTTCATGACTTCATTATGCTCAGATAATCGAGTGCCCACTGTCGTTGTGGCTGGAAGAAAACCCTCTCGTGTGATCATTTCTTCATATGCCGGATCATCATATAGAAAATCCAGAAACTTGGATAACGCTTGTTTGTTTGTATGCTCTGTTTTAAAAGAAACGAGTATATCATGTACTCCAAAGGTAATTGGAGGCATCCCCTTCTTCACTGGAATCGGTCCTTTACCCCATTTCAGCGCTGGAAATTCCTTAGGGACGACGGAAGAGAAATAATTGCCAGATATCATCATAGCAAGCTCCCCTACGCCTAATATTCGTTGCTTCTCGTCGCGAGTTGTGATGCTTGGTTCAGGATCAGTCAAGCCTTTATCGAACAACTCTTTGAAAAAGGTTAATCCCTCTACATTGGCTGGGGAATTAATCGTCCACTTCCCATCCTTAATCCACGATCCACCCGAACCGTAGAAAATATACGACAACGTTGCCTGTGTCTCGTTATCTGTCAGGTCAAGACCGTATCCTTCCGCTGTTCCCCCGAGTGCTTTGATCTTGCTTGCAGCGTATTCAAGCTCAGACCAAGTCGTCGGAGGAGAGGTAATACCAGCCTTCTGAAGTAGCTCCTTGTTATAATATAAGTTCCGCGTGGTAGCCACGTATGGGATGGCGTACTGCACCCCATTTATTTGATCCATCTCAAGTAAATTCGGGTACAGTTTACTCGCTAATTCAGGAGACATGATCTCATCTAGATTATTCAACAAACCGTCCTGAGCAAAATGGGCATACACATTCGTATTCAGAAGATCGGGCGGTTGATTCTTGCTAATCATCGTCGTATAGATGCCATCGAGAATATCCCAGTTAGCTACTTGAAGTTCCACATCGATCAACGGATTCTTACGCTCGAACCCTTTAACAAGCTCCTCCAACAACGGTTTCGTCTCCGTACTATACTCAGAGGCAACGAAGCGGATTAATGCCCGCTCCTCCTTTGGAATCACAACAGGCTCTGGACTTGATTTCACGCACGAAGAGAGGACAAGCGGCATAAGACCGACAATGAAGGCCACAATAAAAGGTTGCGCATGTAGGGGGTTTCGTTGCATAGGTTTATCTAATCATCCTTCCAAAGAGGGATTTACTTACTATTGATGAACGGGAACAACAACTTCTGGTTCTCAGCCGTATACATATTGCCTTTCGTTATCACATTTGAATCGATATAGGTGATCGGCTCCGTTTTGTCACCATCAATGAGCGTTAACGCCGTTTTCACGCCAAGGTAACCTATATTAAAGGGCTTCTGTACAATAGAAGCTTTCATAATGCCAGCCTCAAGCAATTGAACCTCATCGCTTGAGCTGTCAAACCCGATCAAATTAATGTCATCTACGCGGTCCTGCTCCTTCAACGCTTGAGCGACTCCCTGTGATGCAGATTGATTCAACGTAATGATCGTATTAAACGTTGTATCGCTCATAAGCAGTTTTTTGGCGATCTCGTAAGCTCGTTCTTCGGAATTGTCAGCGTAATAGACACCCATCAAGCTTTCCTTATAGTTTGCAAGCGTGCGTTGCATTCCTAGCAATCTTTCTTCAGAAACAATCGAATTTGCATTATCACTAATCATTGCAATGATCGGATAACCACCTGTTTGCTCAATTGAGGTTTGAGCCGCTAAGCGCCCTCCTTCGATGTGATCGCTAGAGACAACTACAGGGGAAGGTATCATATCCAAAGACATATTGATAATGACTAGTTTTATACCTACTTCCCGTGCTTTAGCAAGCGTAGTCCGCATCCGATCATTCATAATGGGTGCTATGACAATGGCTTGTGGCATCCGTTCAATCGCCGCTTCTAGCATTTGAATCTGAGTATTCGCATCGCTTTCTGAAAGCGGGCCATCAACATTGAGCGTAGTCCCCATCTCTTTAGCAGCAGCTTCTGCTCCCTTGTTCACAGCCTGCCAGAAATCAAAGCGAACATTGGAGGATCTCAGAATAACCATGACACTTCTCTCTTCACGAGCAGTGGTATTAGAGAGTATCTTAAAATAGAATACAGCGTTTGTTACAATGACTATCATGGCTAGGACCAGCCAAAGGGTTAATCGTTGCCTTCGCATTAGCCTGCACCTCTTAATCGAGTTTCGGTATCGTTATCGTAATGCAGGTACCTACTTCGATCTCACTTTTAATTTGAATACCATATTCATGCCCGAAATATAGCTTAATCCGCTCATTAACGTTACGAATACCGATGCCCTGAGTACGGGTATCTCCCTCGCTTTTAAAGAGCAGTCGACCCTGTTGCTCCGTTGTCATTCCACGTCCATTATCCTCAACTTCAAATACAACTTGATCTCCTGATTGTCTCCCACGTATCGTAATCATGCCATCCTCCATGCCGTACATGTTGCGAATACCGTGGTAAATTGCATTTTCGACGAGAGGTTGCAGCAGTATTTTCAGCGTCTTATAGTTGTGAATAGATTCATCGATATCAATCACATAATTAAGCTCATCGGTATAGCGCATCTTCTGGATAAGCAGATAGTTGGTAATATGTTCAATCTCGACACGAATCGGTACCAACTCTTGATCTTTCGTAATACTCGCGCGGAACAGCTTGGCCAGCGCGGAAGTCATGAGAACAACCTCTTCATGCTGTTTCTGTTCAGCCATCCAGACGATGGAATCAAGCGTATTGTATAGAAAATGGGGATTGATTTGCGATTGAAGAAGTAGTAACTCACTCTTACGCTTATTTTCTTGGTTCTGAATTGTCTCCTCCATCAGGGACTTGGTTCTGCTGACCATTAGATTAAACGATCGACCCAGCTGTCCAATTTCATTCATTTGACGAATTTTCGTCTGAATATTGAAATTACCCTTCTCCACCTGCTTCATATCTGATTGCAGTACTTTGATCGGCATCAATAAACGATGAGACAACCATATGGAGATCAGAATGGGAATGACTAAACCATACAAGGAATACAAAATAATAGAATTGCGCAAATCGCTTTTACTCGTAATTAGATCATCCGTATTGGCAACTCCGACGATCCTCCATCCGAAGTTTGTATCCTGTACCGAATAGATACGTTTGCCCTCTTCATTGTTAATAATGAATGAATCGCCGCTTGAAGCCTGAAGAACTTTCGTAATTTGTTCTGTCCTCAAGTTACTGTCGATAAGCTGTTGCTGTGGATGATACACAATATTTCCATTCCTATCTACAATAAAGACGTAACCCTTCTTGCCCAGATTGATGTTGCTACAAATATCATTAATGACGTTGAGGTTAAGATCTACAAGGAATACGCCTTCAGCTGTGATTCCGTCTGTGCTCTTGAGTTCTCGGCTCAAGGAGACAACCCAACGATATTCATTCTTGATCAAACTCTGCACATGCGGAGCGGAGACAACAGATTTACCACCTGCGGCCCTAGCCATCTGATACCATTCTTGATCCTCTAGCTTCGTGTTCGGATTTAAGCTTGTGATTCTTCGATCAGAGACAAATCGCCCGTTGTATCCAAATACCATAATCGATGCGATGTCCTTGCGAGTATACAAGATCGCTTGGAACATATCGGAAATTTTCTTCAAATATGTACGACGATCCTCTGCACTAATGAATTTGTTATTGGAAATATAATATTTTACATCCTTATTCGTAAGGGCCAACAGCGAAATATTCTCCATGTTGTCGACATAGGACTGAATGTTTAGATTGACCTGCTTGATGATTTCCTCAATGTATCCTTTTGAATTCTTCTCAACAGTAGCCACCGACACTTGAAAACTCACTATACTTGTTAACACGATCGCAAGTAAGATCAATAAAGAAAATGCCAAAGATATATTCGATTGAATGCTTTTCAGTGGGAATAAGGGTATGGAGAAACGTCCTTTGAGCATGTTTAGGCTCCGCTCCCCTTGATTTGATTATCTCGGTATTCTTTCGGGGTTATTCCGGTATGTTTTTTGAATAAAATACTTAAATAGTTCGGGTCCTTGTATCCAACTTGCTCGGCGATTTCGTACAATTTTAACGCTGAATTATGTAGAAGTTCCTTCGCCTTAGAAATCCTTACTCTGGTTAAATATTCGATAAATGTCTCTCCCGTATGCTGCTTGAATACGAGGCTGAAATAACTTGTACTCATCAATACATGGCGACATAAGTCTTGTAGAGACATTTTCTCATTAGCATAATTCGTATCGATATACTCTACCCCACGATGAATTTGCATGTTCGTCAGATGATTGCGATTATCCGCTATGGTCGAGATGATGGAACCCACCACATCCCTTAACCATACTTCTACTTCATCTAGCGTCTTGAATTTATATACATCCATCAGCTTTATTTGTCGATCTAAGGAAGGCCCATGCTCGTGAATGGCAAGCTCCTGAATGGAGTTCATGAGCGTCAGAACAACCTTTTGCATTTGTAGTAAGCATGCTTCTACCGGCGCCAACGAAGTCTTAAGCTCTGCTACCCCGATTTCTATTAACTTGTAGGCCTCTTGAAGGTCACCTGTTTTCACGGATGTGGCTAATTTGCGGTCCCAGTCTAAGACCAGTGGCATGGGAATCGACGGCTTGCCTTCAATATCTATAATACTGAGGACCCTATTTTTGCCTAACAGAAAACGATAGTCTAGCGCAGATAACGCAGTCTTATAGGAATTCGGAAGTTGTTCAGCATCTGCACACGTTCTACCAATCCCAATCGTTACCGTAAACTTTAGATATTTCTCAACATGATAACGGACTTCCTCAGCAAGTGAAAATACCTGCTCATATAAGAGACTCTCATTGACTATTCCGAAAACAATAGCGACCATCCGTTCTTCCCGAGTACGGAATGAAAGCACATTATCCCGCTTTAACGTCTCTTGGAAAATATCAAATGCGGCAAATCTCAAAAATTCAGTATCGTGCTCATAGGAAGTAAGCTTTCGATCTCCGAAATCATCAATATCTACCACCATCACTACATAAAATGGCGATGCCAGTGGAAGGTTGAAATAGGTGAATCGTTCTGCGATTTCTTTCTTACCCAGGCCTACAGCAACTAGTCGTTCGAGGAACCGTTCCTTGAGCAGTGGAAGACTCTGCTGTAATTGATTATTTAACCTTCCAAGATCCTCTCGACGTTGCCTTTCTTCATCCATCTCTGCTCTAACGCGGTCGAGAAGAAGCCGTATCTCCTGCGCTGTGATGGGTTTCAGGATGAAGTCGGATACTTTCAATCGGATGGCCTGCTGTGCATATTCAAAATCGTCAAAACCTGTTAATATAATAATCTTTATGTAAGGAAATTGTGCTGAGATCAATCCTGCTAACTCTAATCCATCCATGAATGGCATGCTAATGTCTGAAATGACCAACTCTGGTCTATCTAGTTCTACCGCGTCCCATGCCTCTCGGCCGTTGGCATAATCGCCAATCAATTCGAAGCCGTGTTCATTCCAATTAATCGTATTTTTCAATCCGATCCTGACTACCGCTTCATCATCGACAATAATTACTTTGTACATCGCAGCCTCTCCAGTCCGTTAGAATACGTTCAATCGCTGTGACATAAATACCCCCAGACCTAGTCATGGGGAATATGCTATAAAAAAAGTCATATCTTTTTTAAAACCTATCAATACTATTTTATTAATATACAATATAAGGAAACATTTTCCTATATAAAGAATTTAATATATATTAGTTACTTATCATGACAAGCCAGTGAAAACGATGAATCCATGTAATACATAAAACACAAAGAGGACACCTCACTGGTGTCCTTCTTCACATTCTATGCTTCTATTCGCTCAATCGCCTTTAACCACGCTCACTACCTTAGTCCGTAATCATGCCATACGCAGTTATCTTCTTAATTCTACGTGCTATTAGCATCGATATCAGATAAGAAAATACGACAATCCCGATGCAAAGAATCACGATGGTCGGAACATGCACCTTAAATTGGGAGTTTGAAATACCCACGCTACGGACTAAAACAGAAAGCAGAGGATTGGTGCGCAGTCCGCATATCAAACAAAATCAGACCGCTTGTGGTCTGGTTTTTTATAATGAAGTCAAAAACTCACAACATCCGAATAGGCATGTATTTATTATTCGCTGCGTTTCTTAAGAAACAATTGATCGATAGATAACGCTGTAGGAGCAACAACAGTCAAATAAATCGTCACTAACATAAAAGACAAATCCATCTCATATCCAGCCATCTGATCATTCCCAAGTAACCCTGCTGAGAATTTCGTTGTCACAATCGCTCCCAGAAGCATGACCGTAAATATAGCTGATACATATCGAGTGAAGAGACCAATAATCAACATGGTCCCACCAACAAGTTCAAGTGTAGCCACCCCATAAGCCAACAATCCTGGTAAACCCAAAGATCCAAACCAAGCCTCTACATTTCCTAGACCCATTTGTAATTTACTAATTCCGTGAGCTAGAAATAATATTCCCATCACTACACGCATTATCGTTGATACCACCGTAATTTTTGTCATTATTTATTCTCTCCTTTTTTCATTCTTTGTGTTTACTCTGCTGGTAGTACAGCTGATTTTATTAGGTTGTCCCACCTCTTTGTTCAATATTTATAATTATTGAAAATATAATATTTATATTAGTAATATAACGCACAACAAAAAGATGTGTCAACACAAATATATTTTTAATGTGTATATTTATTTTCTATTTGAAATATAACTAGAGCTTTTTTATATGCTGTGTCCTTATATCATTCGCTATGTCACATACTTAAATATTCACCCTATCTTGTCAGTTCCCGCAACAACTTGAACGCTGACCGTAACCGCGGGCGTTTAAGCTGTTCCTGCACATACCGATAGTCAGTCAATTGAACATCAGCATCTCGTAACGCATAGGTAAAATCGTCGTCGAAGGGCAGTTGTGACTCCCATACCCGCTTCTCCCAGTCTGGAATATTCGCAAGCATCCATGGATCTTCCATTCCCGGATGAATATAAGTTTCACTTACGCCGTCAGGGAGCTTATACAGCTTGTCGATGATCGACAGCTTGAAGCTCTCATAGGTCTCTCCCTCTTGGATATGAAAAGGATGCGACAATAGGTAGTCTGGAATTTGCACCCCAAATGTATCAGCCAGTCCCGCCGCAAGCGCGACCGGACGTTCGATATTACTCAGAGATCCAAGAAGTGGGTCATCTGCATAGATGTACCGAAACAATCGTGAGGGTAGTCCCCAACGTGAGGTCTTCCACAGCGTCTGCGGAATCAGGCTACGACCCGTTTCCATTCCGTATAAACTTCCCATATGGTTATCCACATGACTAATCACAATGCCCGACTTCTTAATTCGCTTATACTGTGCATCGATCTCCTTCAGTACAGCTCCGGTTTGTGCCCTTACTTCGAATTCCTTCACCGTCTTATATTGATGTCCACTCTCATCATGCAGCGATGGATGCCCCGTCAAGCTATTCCACCGCAACGCATCAAACTCACTTGTCATCGTTAAGTGAATCCCCACATTGGGTTGACGCCGACGGGCACTCCAGGCCGCAGCCTCCTCAAACGCTGGAGCGACGGCCATTATCGTTGCTGATGATACTTTACCCTCTTCCAATAGATGCATTATCGCCTGGTTCATCGGGGCACTTTGCCCGAAATCATCACAGTTGATGATTAATTTTCTGCTCATGATCATAGTCACCTCTCAAAGGTTCCGTAAATTTGAATTTGATTGTGAAAGATATGACAACGGATATCACTAGTAGACATAACGGAACAACACTAGTCAAATATCGGAATGTCGATTCTGGGTCCGACCCTGGATTATCACCACTTTCATATCCGAATATCATACCTACTATGAAAAAAGCCAACGCCGAGATGAGCCCGCTCGAACGGGTAATGAATCCGCTGACAGCCGTATAGATACCTTCTCTTCTTTGCCCTGTTTTATCCGCATCCTCATCAATAATCCTGCCGCCTACGATCGCCGGAGTCACTAAGAATCCCGCCAGACCGAAGCCAACAGCAATGCCTGCGGCAACACCACTTATAAGATCATAACCGAACCAAAGCGGAATCACGGATAACCCGTATACGATAAGAGACAACCGCCATGCTTTGACCCCATCCATTTTCCGAATAATCCAGTACCATACGAACACTAACGGAATGACCGAGACGAAGACCGACGCCATCAATATCGCCACTTGTGCTTCTGAGATATGAAGTACATATTTTGCGTAAAAGGGAATCATTGAGCTAACAAGTCCATTCACCGTTTGGGCAAAAGAGTTCGAAATATTAAACACCCAAAACTTCTTATTCCGAATCGTCTCTCGGAAGGCTGGAATCAGCTTTAATGGCTCGCCTACGTTAGTCTCTTTCTTCTCTTGAACGTTCATCATACAGATGTACATAAAAATACCAAAGACACATGCGTACACAATGGCCATATTGGAGAAGTTGATCGCAGCATAAATCATTGGGGATAACGCGGTAGCGATTAACAAAGCAACGACTTGGTAACCCTGCTGGATCGCGGATGCTTTCGCACGAATTCGATCTCCACGAAAGAGTTCTGGAAGTAACGCCCCATAATTCACCCAGAGTACGGTAGCGACAGCCTCATAGAGAATAAGTGTCACTAGAAACCAAGCGAATAGTCCATTCTCCGATAATCCGCCTGGAGGAGAAAACACAAGCACGAAGGCCAACATAAACAGCGGAATCGAGCCAAACACCCATGGCCTGCGACGTCCGTAACGGGTATTCGTACGATCCGACCAATACCCGACTAACGGATTATTCACTGCATCCCAGATTAGGAAGATCGTTCGCGCTAGTGTAGCGAGACCAATCCCGAGACCTAGCTTTTCGACATAAAAGTAGCTGTAAAACGAACTAAATGCCTGACTGGGAACCATCATTGCAAACATCCCTAATGCGAATGTGTAAGGTGAATTGATCCATTTACCTTTCATGAACATACCTCCTATGTGGGAAGAAACCCTACTCTATTATATTCAATTAGTGGAATTTTTCGCCATATTTATTTACTGCATCTGGAAAACATGCTCGATTCCCTCCCAGAGTGCCTCACCATACACAAGTAGAAACGGCTGCGCCGTCCTTTTCCAAGGACGGCACCCGTTTCAGCGGAAATATAAGGAATAGAGTATCAAGAATCAATTTCATAATTACGCAAATCGATTTAGATGCATCGGCGATTATGAAATTGATTCAAGTGAAACTTATACTTTCTTATATTTTAAGAAAAATGCCTTATGGCGCCCTTTGTCGTGCTCACTCACACGCTTGTGGAGTTGGGAGGGACGGATCCCTACTGGTTTAACTCGTATCATTGTTTAGCCCACTATCACAATTGCATATTGTACACTTATTTAGTTGGTAAAGTGAGGTAAGAGAATAATAGTTGTAAAGAGTACAGTTACTATGCCGGTAACGATGAAAAGTGGGTGTTTCCCAGTATCTAGATGTAGGTTGTGCAACTACAATGACTACTAGGGCAATTCACCCAAATTTAGTTGTTCTTTATACAACTGTTCTCAGCCAACGGCAGAGGACCCTAAATCGTAACTAGACACCACATTTTGAGAAGTTCATTTCCCTTCTATCGTATCTGAAGTTGGGCAGCCCCCACCCTCGGAATTTCATACTTTCTGATATGCCAAATAAGACAATCCCACCCCAGCCAGATGGCTGAAGCAGAGATTGTCTTATATTCAATATCTCATTGAATGTACTTCTTATGAATTCTTCTCTCTATCTATTCCGTTACTTTGCTGTTTCGAAATCTGCGATCTGCTGCTTGTATTGTATCAATAGTTTAGCTAATGCTTCCTTGATCGCAGTAGCATCTTTGGACTTCGCTGCGTCATCTAGAGCGAATTGAGCTTTGAAAAAGGCTTGATCTACTTCGCTGATCGGTAATGCCATCGTACTTTCTACAGCCTTTATCTCGGAACTAGACCCCTCAATAGCTTGATCTACTTCGCTGGTCGCTAATGCCATCGTACTTTCTACAGCCTTCATCTCGGAACTAGGCTCAAGGTTAGTCTTTTCCATAACGATGGAATCTTTACTGTTCGATTCTGCAGATGCGACTGATATGGCCGTAGTAAGTTCCGCAGCTATTACGTACGTTTCTCCATCTACTCCATCTACTCCATCTACTCCAACTACTCCTTCTACTCCATCTACTTTCTTGTATTGCTCTAGTGTCTCCTTCCAGTCCTCTAGCGTATGAGGTGCGTAAGTTTTAGCCAGTTCCAGCGGATTAGAAACGTTTATGGCTGTAGCAAATACCTTAGCTACTGGAATATTATTGATTTGGGACAATACTTTAGGGCTCTCTTCCTTTGGTTCGCTAGCTGCGTTCGTTACAGTTGGGACAGCAACTGCGGACACTAGCAGCGCTGACAGGGCTAACTTTTTAAATAACATCGACTGATTCATAAATACAACACTCCTCTTTTGGTTTTCATATTATCTTACAAGTCCAATCTTACAAGGAGGATGTGGCAGAACATTGGTTAATTTGTGGAAAAACGATGGCAACCCTCTATACTCCCCTACGGCTTGGTATACTTATGAGAGAAATAATCTGGAGGTAACATAAATGAATAACGACTATCTCATCGCCATTGTAGATGATGATCAACATATACGTAATCTTGTAGAAGCCTATTTGCAAAAGGAAAATTACCAAACGATCGGCCTCGGCAGTGCCGAAGAGGCTTGGACTTTGTGGCAGACCAATCCGCCAGACATGTGGGTGCTCGACATCATGCTTCCAGGCATGGACGGATACGAATTTTGTAGGCGAATCCGTAATGAGGCAGAGGTGCCTATCATTATGATTTCTGCCAGGGACAATGAAGTTGATAAAATATTAGGTCTGGAGCTTGGGAGCGACGATTATATGGTCAAGCCTTTCAGTCCCAGAGAGCTGGTAGCACGCATAAAACGGCAACTCCAACGAACGTATAAAATGAGTATCCCGACAGAAGGAGCGATCATCCCTACTATCCCCGCTCGTCTTGAAGTTGGCCATCTTCAACTGCTACTAGAGGAAAGACGCGTGTTCTGGTGCGGAGAAGAGGTAGACTTGACGAGTAAAGAATTTACTATGCTGAAGGTATTCTCCGACTCTCCTAATCGCGCATTCACGAGAGACGAACTTCTAACATTCGTATGGGGAGACGATTATTTTGGAAGCGATCGCGCTGTCGATCATTTAATTAAGCGGATGCGCAAAAAGTTAGAACATGTGCCGATCGAAGCGGTATGGGGTCATGGCTACCGCATGAGAGCAGAGGGGGGCGAATAGACAAATGAAGCTGGTACATCAGATTAATTTAGCCTTTGGCATCGCACTGGTACTGGTGCTTTCTGTTACGGGTGTCGTGATCCATCATGTGCTGCTAGATCATTTTATCGAAAGCCAGAAGGAAGAGTTAAAGACAATGAGCACCGCAATGAGCACCGCAATGACAGCTTCGTTGAGTAAGGAAATCGTCAGCCCCTCGGTCATCAGCAGTCCAGTCAGCTCATTAGCCGCAATGATATCTCCTGCAACTGCAGGTGTGGAGGCCATTCTTACCGATGAGACAGGAAAGATTGTGTCCACATCGGTGCCTATGGATCGCATCAATGTATTCTTGGATACTTCGGCAAGCGAAGTCTTGGATACTTCGGCAAGCGAAGTCTCGAATCTAGAAAACATTTGGAACGGGAAGGACAAACGGTATATTACTGAAGTGAATGCAACGCCTCTAGGAACGCTGACTCTCTTTACTCCTATGAGCAAGGTCAACGCTATTGAACAAGCTCTGCTTAAAAGGCTACTGATCGTTTTCTGTGTCGCAGGATTACTGATGTTGCTGTTTAGTCTATTTATCACGAAAAAGCTAATTCAACCCCTGCTGAGACTACGGGAGGAACTGAAGAAAGTAAAAGATCGTCACTTTGAAGACGTTAAGCTGATCAAGGCTGGCGGAGAAATTGGCTCTGTCGCTCAATCGGTATATGATATGGCTGGTGAATTAAAACGATATAACCACGTGCAGAAGCAATTTTTTCAAAATGCCTCCCATGAATTAAAGACTCCCTTGATGTCCATCTCTGGATATGCCGAAGGGATCAAGGACGGCGTTTTCGAAGGGGAAAGTGTCCATAAGGGCCTCGATATTATTATGAGCGAAAGCAACCGGTTGAAAAAAATCGTTACAGAAATGACGCTACTTGCGAAGCTGGACAGTGAGGAAGATATATTCAAAACCACAGAAGTTTGTCTGAGGGATCTGCTGATAGAAACCATTGAACGCATGAACCCTCTTTTAATGAAGAAAGGGCTGACCCTGTATACGTCATACGATGATCACGAACCGCTCACGATCCGAGCCGATAGTGATAAGCTGTTACAGGCACTCATCAATGTGGTCTCTAATGCAACCCGGTATGCAAATCAACAGATTTATATTCATGCCGCAATCAAAGATGGACGGGTTGAAATCTCGATTAGCGATGATGGTCCTGGAATATCGGAAGATTTACTTCCTTATTTATTCCACCGGTTTGTAAAAGGAAAAGATGGCGAATCCGGACTTGGATTAGCTATATCCCGTGCGATCGTTGAGCGCTGCGGAGGTCTGATCACAGCAGGCAACCGACGAGAAGGCGGAGCGGTGATCTCAATTGAGTTCCCTAGCGTATCAACTATGTAGCCACCAAGCCTATCATACATTTCCAAGAATAAGGAAGACCCTGTAGCCATTAGGATACAGGGTTTTTGGATTAGATAATAGAGACAAGCTCTACGATATTATTGATTTTTTAATCCTGTATTGGCACATTGGGTATGATGATGGACTCTGCTTTTCAATCTGGCTGACAAGATTATCGTCTACCATATATGATTTACTACAATATAATAAAATTCCATGTTTCACTTGACCTTAGGTCTGACCTAAGGTGTATTGTAAACCTATGAATAATTCGATTGGAGTGTCGCAAATGAGCGAGTATATCACAATTAGTGAAATTTCAAAACTGATGAATGTATCGGTACATCAAATACGTTATTTTGAAGAAAAGGAAATACTTTATCCTGCCTATATAGACAAAAACCAATATCGTATGTATGGGATTAACGAGATCTATCAACTTTCTCACATTTTACTTCTTCGCAAACTTAATGTATCTGTGAAACAAATTAAAGAATGTATGATGTCTTACTCCGCCAGTGATTACAGCCAACTTTTCACAGAAACTTTAAAAGAAATAGAGTCTGAAATTGACCAATTAATGACCCTTAAGGATTTTATACAGAAGGTTCTTAAAGAACACAATGCGTCTCAAAACAAACCGGAAAACCATTATCAAATGAAGTATTTTGACACTCGACATATGAAACAATGGATTCAACTCGGAGAAGAAGAGCAAATAAATGCGAGAAACCTTTATGAAAAGAGGCTTCAACTACCTAATTTATTTGAATCTGACTTGCATTATTTATACGACTACAACAGAATAAGCATTTGTTTTGAATCCGTTCGTCCAGCCGATCTGAAGTTGGAACAAGGATATTACCTTATTAAAGATTTTATAGTGACAGAGGATAACGACATTTTAGAAGAAATAAAAAGGTTGCAGCAGTATATACAAGAAAATCAGTATTCCTATGTGGGGGAAATTGTAATTCTAGAAAAATCCTATCTTTCTATGTTTAGCAACAATAGTCTTCTCTATGAGATACAAGTGAAAATTTGCGACTAAAAAATGATTTGGAGGTATAAAAATGAGTCCATTTATAATTGTCCCTTATCAAAAGGAAGATGATGAAGCCATTCGTAGTCTTCTAGTTGAATCATTTCATGGAAAATTTCATTCTCTGGTAAATCTAGACGATAAAGATATTATCGAGTTGCTAATGGAGACTTGGACGGATGATTCAAATCATTCAGCAAAAAAACAAATGGTCATCAAGGAAAACGAAAAAATTATAGGTACCATTTTGCTGAAATGGAAAGACAACAGTTCGTCAAAAAACACAACAACAAATATTGATGTGAGGCATCTCTTCAAGCGATTTGGATTTATTAATGTATGGAAGTTTATTATTGGAATGAGATTTCTAGAGTACCAACCCAAAGAGCAGGAGTGTTATATTGACCATATTGCTATTGATTCAAGTTATCGTAATCAAGGAATTGGTACGCTTCTTCTTACTTGGTCTAAAAATCACATCCAAAATGACACTGAATTTGAGCAATTAACTTTATATGTATCTGACAAAAACAAACATGCGATTCATTTATATGAAAAGATGGGTTTTTGTATTGAAAAATCAAAATATAATTTGATGAGGTATCTTATCTTTAAAGAACTAAAATGGAATTTTATGACGTGGGAAGCAAAACAAGATACTAGGAGTGAAACACATGAAAAAACGCTTTAAACTTATATTATTAATAACTATAGGTATACTTGCTGCTAGCATTGTACTATTTCTGTATCAAAACACTTTTAAAATAGTTGAAAAGAAAATAGAAATTGAAACTTCCGATGGAATTTTAACAGGTACTTTAGCGTTACCAACCGATTATTCCGGGAAATTAGGTCTTGTGGTATTTGTTCATGGAGATGGTGAGATTAATGATACGTATGATGGTGGATATAAACCTCTGTGGGAAAAATTCGCTTCAGTCGGATACGCTTCATTATCCTTGAATAAACGAGGAGTTAATGGATCATCTGGAAATTGGCTGGACCAAAGTATGGATGATCGCGCCCAAGAAGTTATTCAAGCCATAAACTGGGCTAAATCTTTATCCATGATTGATAGTAAAAGAATCGGTTTATGGGGTGCTAGCCAAGGGGGTTGGGTTGTCCCGAAAGTCGCAAAAGAGAATAAGGATATCGCTTTTAGTATTCTTGTCTCACCAGCTATAAATTGGGTTGCTCAAGGAAAATACAATACTAGAAAAAACCTTCAAAAAGAAGGATACTCCGAAAAGGAGATTCAAGAGGTAGAAAAATATAATAATCAAGTCTTAGACTTATTGAAATCACAATCGTCTTATGACGATTATCTCAAAATTGCTAATACAGATCGTTTGATTTCTAAAGAAAGGTGGAGTTTTATTAAAAAGAATTATCAATCTGATGCAACAGAGGATTTGAAATATTTCAATACACCCGTTCATTTAGTCTTAGGTGGTCAGGATATCAATGTTGATGTTGATAATACAGATCTTATTTATCGACAAAATATACAGTCTAACCTGTTATCTGTATCCTTTTTACCTGATGCTGATCATTCAATGCTAAAAAAGGAGATGACTGTATCTAAATTACGAACAAATCTAACAGCTATTTTCTTTCCCAGAAATCTTTTTGATGACAAATACTTGAATGATTTAACTCAATTTGTTAGTCAATTTAAATCTTACTAATTGCCTATACCCAAAACAGAAAAATATCAATTCCGTAAGATGGTCGTCCGTGAAGACGTATTCCATTTGGAGGACATCCTCAATCGACAAGGGTGGACTGCACGTGCTATTGCAAAAGGGTCGGGTGGCATCATAAACAAAAGACTCTCTCAACTAAAGTTGAAAGAGTCTTTTATGTGTAATCCTAATAATTAAGAATAATATAACTGCTTAAATTACCTAATTCAGCATTCTTTAACTTGTCCTCAGGTAGGACACTCAATGCTTTTTGCGCTTCCTCTATTAAGACCGCTTCATCAATTCGCCCTGCAAGACGAACCACGATGGAATTACTGCCCTCGTTTACCTGTTCTAGCAATTTCGCTCCTAACTCACTAGCAGAAGCGACCTCCAAACCATTTACTTTGTAGTAATCCTTTGAACCATCTTTCGCATCAAATTGTGGGATATCACTATCTATCCAAAACTCTTTACTTAATGTGAAATTAAGAGATTTAGCTGTTTCATCACTAGAGTTAAACAACAGATAAGGTACACCGCTATTGGTAGCATTGTTAGTACTGTCCACATTCACCCATCCGTTATCCAGTTTCACCTTGTTCCAAGCATGTGGAACACCACTCATATCTCCAGTAACCACTACACTTTCTAAACCTGATAAATCGCTCAAGATCTTGTAAACGGCCGCATAAGAGGCACATACCCCAATTTTCTTGACCATGATCCCGTAAGTAGTGAAAGAATCATTGAACTTAGCGTCTATATCTTTGAACCCGCTCGCTTCCGCACTTGCTAAAGCTTCATCATCATACTTTGTGTTTTCGTTCAGATAATCATAAATAGCTTTATGCTTCTGTTCAACAGACATATCTGATGTAATCTTGGAAGAAACGATGTTCTTAGCCTCGGCAACGATCTCTTCTTGTTTCTTCTTAATAGCTTCAGCTGTGTCATCATACGTAATTGTCAAAGTTAAGGTGTCGTAGGCGTAACTATATCCCTTCACCCCAAGAATAAGCGGGTTTTGATACATGGACTTTAGCAATACATTGATAATGTCTCAAAATTCTGGGCCTCTGGGAAAGCCCTCAAAGAAATTTCCTTCTCTGCATTCATCATATTCAGAGCCAAATACTCTTCAAAAGCAGAATCAGCATTAATCTCTACATCTTTAATTAATTCAGGTGAAGACACCGTTTCCTTATTACCCTCTTCTACCTTCTTCTCGGTGTTCTGTTTCTGAGCATCTGTTATAGTGCTAGAGGCTGCTTCTTCAGTTTCAGGAGTTTCCGTTCCTTCGATGACAGTAGGCACATCTGGAGAAGGGACATAATCTGTCGTATTCTTAGGTTCTATATTGCCCGTACTCATATCTGTTATTTGACTATTTCTTAATAGTGCAATATCAGCTTGAGTGATGTTCTCTACGTTGACAAACCCCTTGAACATTGTTCCATCTACGGTATAATACACTGGCGTTTTACCAGATTCATTAATTTCAATATTGTCTGTATTGTAAATAATATCTCGTGAGGATAAGGAGCCGTCAACAAATTCCACACTAGCACTCTTAGGTAATTGGAAGGAAGTATTATAATTCTTAAAGCCAATATCACCCTCAAAGTTCTCAGGAATTCGTGTGGATAAGTTGATCGTACTTAGCACGTTACTAAAGTTAGACTCTTTATCCCCATTTACCGCGGTGACATAATACTCTCCCTTCACCCCTAAATTTTGATGTATATCGTAATAAGCATCCGGATCTACTTCTTCTTTGTCAAAGCTAGACAGGAAATGAGTCAACTCGGTTTCTTGCACTTCCCTTTCAAGACTTGGATACCCTTGAAACAAACCACTATATCCCTCTTCAGGTCCGCTTGAAGATATGTTTTCTGTAACTCCAATCTGTCCAAGCGGTCTTCTACTGTAAACTCTGTACGATGTCGCCCCTTCTACCTTATCCCAGACCAACTTAAATTCTCCATAATTATCGATCTCATAACGTAATGTAGGAACAGGGAGATCTGACTTAATGTAGGAACAGGGAGATCTGACTTAATAGTGAAAGGAACTATCATAGGTTTAGTTAGTTTTGTAGGTTCAGACGCATCAAGATCATAGTTGATTCTAATATAGTAGATTGGAGCATTACCCCATTCACCTTGCTTGGTATCATCGGTGGCTAAAATACTTTCAATCGACTTTACCTCAATCGTATCCCTATTTGTACTACTTGTGAACTCTGGATACAAAAATATCTTACTCTTTTTAAGAGCTTTGACATCGGTATGTACTGAAATAATATCCGAAGCAGGAACATGCTCAAATTTACTCTTGAATTTGAAAGTGAAAACCTCATCTCTTGCTACATTGTACATCGGCATTAAGGACTTGTCCGATTCAGTGCCGTACTTCTTCTTAATATCTAGTACTGTTTGACCACCTGTTTTGGTGAGCTTAGATTTATTTTCAGATAAAGCAACATCCTTTTTCCCGGATTCAGAACCCGAACTCCCAGAACACCCTGTTACAACTATCATTATTGCAAATAAAACTACCATTAAACGCCTCACTACTTACACCTCATTCGACAAAATAGTTATTCTCTTAACAAACTAAAGAACTAGGACGAAGTAAATACAGGATAAAATAACAGGAATAAGCATGGTCATATTTACCTATTTAGTTAGAATACTATATACTCGCAATAACATCCATAACTTTCCACACCGACACCTACTGACGAATAGTTGCAGGATACCCTTTAATTCGACCTAATGTTCGAGGAAGTTGCCCCATTATCAAGGCTCTGTAACATAAAAAGGAAAGAACTCGCCACCTCAATCCAGTGACAAGCTCTTTCTTCATTTTTTGGAATAATTAAATGGAATCTACGCGTAGATGTACAAAACCAGACTAGCATGATATTCTTTTATGTCACTATAAAGCTATGGATTGATCGGTATAGATATATCCGACACTTCTCCTGAATTTGAGCGATTAAGGTGATCTTCCACATCATACGGAACTAAATAGTATTTCTCTAATTGTAAATCAATGGATGTATATCTGTTATAAGACTTGTCATAACCTTCTTCAGCGCCAATAGTCGTACTCCTTCTGATAGCCGTATTCCCTGGTAGTATTTCAACGCCGGATTCACTAACGATTTTAAAGGCAATATGATTCCCTTCTCCTGGCCAGTCATAATAAAGGATCGTTGAAAAGGGTGTCATAATCATTCTATCTAATCGAATAGATAGGCCATTTCTAAGCTGTATTTCCTGATTGAATTGGATCGTTTCACTTGTTGCCGCTAACTGTTCCGTTGGAACATTGATATCAAAGACCCAAGGATGATCCATCGGTACTCCTAGCGGTACTTTTTTCTTATCTATGCTCCAGTCTATGTTATCATAGGTAATATGAAATTGAATCTTTTCACCGATAGGAATCTCATTCATTCTAACTTCATTGTAAACCGTATACTTCGAATCATTTACTTCTATAGATTGCCCGCCTGTACCAAAGGTTAGATTCTGACCATTCATCAACACTTTTGGCATCGGATGCATTTGATAATCAAAATCCACCCCTTTTGCAGGCTCAAAAGTGGAACTGATCAGTAATCGATCAATATCGATCATTACTTCATTTAAGGTCCATTTACCGAACTCGTTTTCAGCAGTAGTGCCAATCTCTGTTTTATATGGGGTGAAATCCATTTTCTTCTGATTTCCAAAGTTCCCGTATCCTTCGATTAACCCTCCGATAAATGGTACATTCGCAAAAGATACTATCCCCGAACTTAATGAAATTCCTGTTGCTACAAAAACAGCTACTGCAACTCCGACAAGTTTCTTCTTATGACTCGTCTTATGTTTTCTTATTTTCTTTAATATACGACTTTCCCATTTCTTTTTTTGAAAGCTTGTGAGTTCCAGTTCTTCATACTCATCTAAATCCATGTTTACATCATTTAGCTCTTTATACATTGACATCTTTTCACTCCTTACGCTTCATTATTTTTTATCATTATTTTTTTGAGCTTCTTACGTCCTCTGGAAAGCTTGTTATACACCCAAGACTCCTTGGCGTTAAACTCTGCCGCTATTTCACTTGAAGGAGTTCCTTCTAAGTAGTATTTTTCAAAAATCTCTCGTTCGCTCGCTGATAACTGCTCTAGCAATTCATCCACACAGATTGTTTCTGATGGCTGATTGGCTTGTAAATTCAATTCATCCATTTCTGAAACTAAAAATTGCTGATTATTCACAGTGATTTGTCTTCTCTGATAGTCAATTGCTTTATATTTGGCAATCGCTGCAAGCCATTGTTTAAACGAATTCTTCTCAGGGTTGAAGGCATGAACATGATTCCATATCGATAACAGTACATCATCAAGGCATTCTTCATAATCCTGCTGTTGGTAATTTAAATGCCGTTTAATAATCGCAGCAAGTAAGCCTCCATACTCATGGATAATAAAAGAAATGGCTTTTTCATTTCTGTTCTGTATTTGTTGTACGACATTATCTTCTGTCACTTTCAATTGTTCACCTCTCCTTTCAATGAATATGGGTACCTGCTATGTAATACGAACTGAATACGATAAACCTATCACATAAGGAAAAAAGATTCCTTCCATCCCGTCTTACCCTCGACAGATTGCGATTGAAACGACTAATAAAAATGCACATGGACCGGACGTGTACGCGATCCAGGGCATGCTACCGACAGCATGCCTTTCTCTTAAATTTAGCCAAAAAGAAGGCATGTTGCGATAATCACAACATGCCTTCTTGATTGTTAACTATGATATTTAAGGCGGCTTACTCACTGATCAATGGAGTGCCCACCATTACGATTGATTACTCCAAGTCGTCTAATGACTGCAGTAATTGGCTTACTGCTCGAATACAAACATGATTGCATTACTTGTTCTGTTTCTGTTGTTCCAGTAATTTCAGCAGAACCGTCACAGCCTCAGCTCTTGTTGCACGGTCTTGAGGGGCAAATTGGTTAGCACTCTTTCCTTGCACAATACCTGCTTTCTTCACAAAAGTAACGCTGTCTTTCGCCCACACCGGAATGTCCTTGTCGTCTGCAAAACTAGTTACAACATTTGCATTGCTAGATTGACCCAGCGCATTTGCGAGCATCACTGCCATCTCAGCACGTGTCACTTCTGCATTCGGACGGAAACTGCCGTCCTTATTCCCTTTAACAATACCTGCTTGCACAGCTTGTGCGACCGCATTCTTGGCCCAAGCTCCAATCTCCGCTGTATCTGTGAACGTCAGCGTCGCTCCTATCTCTTGCAACTTCAATGCATTTATGATCATTTCTACTATGATGAGGCAAAGACAGCATGGGTTAACGTTAAAGGCGGCAAGATTAGCGGGAATTACATCACCATAGAGGTGAATCAATTGGCGAAGTTCGCGGTTCTCGTCATAGATCCAATCACGGGTCTACCCGTAACAAGACAATCAACAGGGGCGAATACAGAAATTAACTTTAGGGATATCGCTAGACATTGGGCTGAGAGTAGCATCAAGCAATTGGCAAGCAATGGCGTCGTCAAGGGTTATACTGACGGAACATTTAAGCACCGCTACACTTTGGTTGTTCTTCACGCTTGTAGGATCAAAAGCAAAGGTCAGCGTTATCGATTTCTTGAAGTTCTCTGGAAGGTTCTTCAGAATCTCATAGATCGCGCTAGCTGGAATCTCTTTATTCCTTAGTAGTTTTTGAGTATCCAACACTTTTTGTATCGTTAATTTCACTTCTTTATCTGTAGCATTGGCCGGAATCGAGATCATGATCTCATCTCCCAGACTAACTTCGCCTATTTTACCTACAGGAAGCGTTAATTGACCATTCGCTGAAGTTAGTTTGGTTTCACTTGGAGACGTTGGTAGTATCGGATCGCTGCCGCCACTACCACCGCTACCGGACTCTGACTGCACGGCGCGATGAACAATGACCCGATAGGTCTTCGTTGTTGTGTCCTGTGCGGTTACAACAACGGTGATCAGGTTGTTTCCCACATTCAGGTCGATGGGGCCGCTTGATTGACCGCTCATGACCCGATCTCCGTTCAAAGTCATTGTGGCATTATTATCAGACACGCTCGCCTTTACTGTAAGACTGACTACATCATTAGCGACACTGGAAGTGTACGCTGTTGTTCCAGGTCCGAATACGGGACTTAGCACACCACTCGATAGCGTCAAATCACTTAAATCTGTGTTACGATTGACTAGCGCACGGTTCACCGTGAGACTATACGGATTAATCGTACCATCCTGAGCGGTTACCACAATCTGAATCGAATTAGGCCCTTCCATTAAATTGAATGCTTCATAGGAATACACGTTGTTCGTTACTGTTTTGTAAGTCGCACCCGTTACAGTAACCTTTCCTTTGGGATCTGCCTTGATTAAGGAAAAGCCGAAATTTGAGACCGTGTTAGATACATCTACCGTATAATTAGGTTCCGATGGTGCAAACACCGGAGATAATGTACCTTGTCCTTCGTCTACAGCCAAGTTAGATAACAACGCGTTATTACTGATCCTTGTGACATTGAGCGTATAGGTTTTCGTTGTCATGCCATTCCTTGCCGTGACAGTAACGGAAATCAGATTCGATCCCACGTTCAAGGGAACGGTATAGGAATTCTCGTTGTTATATGCGAAGCTTGACATCTCACTGGCTTCAACAGATACATTCACTTTCGCCATTGGGTCTGCTAGTATCGGTGTGATCGTCACTTCATATACACTAGTAGCAACAGATACTGTATAGGGGCCTGTCTGGCTAGAAGTAAACGATGGACTCAATGTTCCAGAAGAGATCGTTAGTCCCGTCACATCCGTGTTACTATTAGAACTAAATCTCCTGATTTTATTTGTATCTACCACATACAAGTCCCCACTTTGGTCTATCGTAACTCCGTTAGGTAATGAGAACTGAACATCTCCGCTCCCCCATTGGGTAAGGTACGTACCGCTGGAATCAAACTTCTGGATTCGGTTATTATCACTATCCGCCACATACACGTTACCGCTACTGTCTACTGCAATTCCAACAGGTTTGGCGAACTGCCCATTACCGTTGCCCTTGCTCCCCCACTGCATGAGGAGAGTACCGTTGACATCGAACTTCAAGATTCGGTTATCTTTTTTATCCACTACATACACGTTTCCATTTCCATCTACTGTAATTCCTGAAGGATTTGAGAGCTTCCCACTTCCATTGCCCATATTCCCCCATACAGTCCAAGTGCCGTCGGGATTAAGTTTCTGGATTCGGTTGTTACCACTATCCGTCACATACATATTACCGCTACTATCTACAGTAATTCCTACTGGATTTGAGAACTGTCCATCACCGCTGCCCTTACTTCCCCATTGCATGAGAAAAGTACCGTCGGAATTAAGTTTCTGGATTCGATTGTTACCACTATCCGTCACATACATGTTACCGCTGCTATCTACAGTAATTCCTGCTGGCTTTGAGAACTGTCCCTCACCGCTGCCCTTACTTCCCCATTGCGTATGGAAAGTACCGCTGGAATCGAACTTCAAGATTCGGTTGTTTTTTGTATCCGCCACATACACGTTATTATTTCTAACTGCGATACTAGAAGTTGGATCGATTAAATTACTACCATAGCTCCCCCATGATGTCCAAGAAGTACCTCCTGAATCAAGCTTCTGGATTCGGTGATTGTAGGTATCCGCCACATACACACTACCGTTGCTATCTACTGCAATTCCTGCAGGTGATTCGAACTGCCCGATGCTGGAACCCCGACTCCCCCATACTGTCCAAGCGCCGTCGGAATCAAGCTTCTGTATTCGATAGTTTTTTTTCTCTACCACATATACGTTACCGTTATGATCTACTGCAACTCCTGCAGGTAAATTGAACTGCCCTTTGCCGGTGCCTTTACTCCCTAATACCGTCCAAGTCCCCTTGGAATCAAGCTTCTGAATTTGATGGTTGTATGTATCCGCTACATACACGTTATCGCTGCCGTCTACTGCAATTCCAGAAGGATAATAGAATTGCCCTGTACCGGAACCAGTAGCCGGTTGCCCACTGGCATCCGTGTTCCCCCATACTGTCCAAGTGGTACCATCTGAACCAAGCTTCTGAATTCGATGATTACCACTATCCACCACATACATGTTCCCCTTGCTGTCAACTGCAATTCCGGCAGGGTTATAGAACTGGCCATTTTCGCTTCCCTCACTCCCCCATTTCATGAGGAAATTACCGTCGCGATCAAACTTCTGAATACGATGGTTACCCATATCAGCTACATACACATTATCGCTGTTGTCTAAGGCAATGCCTTGAGCATATACGAACTGGCCATTACCGCTTCCCTCACTCCCCCATTGCGTAAGATAAGTACCCTTGGAATCATACTTCAAGATACGGTTGTTTAATGTATCAGCCACATACACGTTATCGGTCGAATCAATAGCAACTGCACCAGGTGCATTGAATTCCCCTTTCCAAGGCAATTTAAATCCACCACGTGTAGGCACTTCATGAATGCCGTCAGATGAAGCTGCTGCTGTTGCATAAGCTCTCGTAGAGAAATTACCAGAAATCGCACACATCAACAGAGCTATTATGAATAACACATTTATTCCATTTGAATATTTTCTTAACATATTGTATTTCCCCCAACGTTTTATGACTAATCTAAACCGGGCTTGAACAGCTTGAAATCAATGCAGTACAACGACTATTTCCGAGCTTTCTCGCGACCTCTTTGTAGATTAGCATTGTTTTACTCACAAAAAAATCCCCTGTTTGGGGGATACGCGAAATTAGCGATATCCCCCAAAGTGTCTACATTCTGAGCAGAATTGTTCCGGACTCTGCTCATGTAGCATCGACTTAAGGGGAGACACCCCCCACCAACGTATGAAGCCTCCCCCTCAATCGGCGCACTAAAAAAAGGAACCCGCCTCCTAATACGGAGGTAGATTCCTTCTCTCATGGCGTCGTAGCTCCTTGTCTCAGTGACAATTCGCTTACACGATTAAATAACCGTTATTCTTTATTTAGACTGATTTAACATGTTCAACAACGTGACTACTGCCACTGCACCCTTCACCCATTTCTACATTTAAACTTGTTTAAATTCGATCCAGTCAATCTGCAAGCCTGGTTTGACGAAATTCAACTTCAATTCATAAAGACCTGCTTCTAATTCAATTTTTACAAGTTTCTGTCTGATCCATCTACCGTCTGTACCATTCGTTTGAATGGTCGTCATCTGTTGATCGTTCAGCGTCACGTTGCAAGCACTTTGCGCCAGTTCGGATTCCGGAGACATGATGTGCACAATAATCCGATATTCGCCGGCCGAATCCACTTTCACAAAAGTCGATCCAGCTGTAGCAGGTTTCACCTGTGCATTTACAGATAAAGTTTGCGCTTGTTCCGACGAAAGAGACGGATTGGCTTTGAAAGTATCTACCACTTCTTCAATCACCTGTTTTCTGGAGAATACCGGCGCTTGCATAATGAACTCGCAAATATTGATCGCACTGCGCTGCAGTTCGCCACGGGTCAGGGTACCGTTTTCTAGCGATTCCATGGTATTGTCGTCCCATGCATTAATTTCCGCCCCGTAGTTCATGACCACCATATAAAGGTCGTTTTGCGCACGAACCATCCAGTTCGTATATTTCCGATCTGCCGTACCTCCATCAACCACGTCATTCATAATCGCCCACCAGTCCGTCATCACGATGCCTTGAAATCCCCACTCCCCACGAAGAATCGTGGTGTTCAAATCGTAATTGGAAGCCGCCCAGTGCCCATTGATCGGATTGTAGGAGGTCATAATCGAATTCGCTCCGCCCTGTTTCACCGCGATTTCAAAACCTTTCAGATAAATTTCCCGAAGAGCGCGCTCGGACACGACGGCATCGACTTTGCTGCGATGCTTTTCCTGGTTGTTGCATGCGAAATGCTTCAGCGTGGCATTGGAGCCACCTTTCATAATCCCGCGTGTGCATGCTGCGGCAAACACCCCGGAGATCAGCGGATCTTCCGAGAAATATTCAAAATTGCGTCCATTAAGCGGGCTACGCCTAATATTCAAACCAGGTCCTAGTAACGCATCAATGTTGTAGCTTAATAATTCCCGGCCTTCCAAGACATAAAGTTCTTCGACCAGTTCCGTATTCCAAGTAGCTGCAAGCAAAGTTCCGATGGCAACCTGCGTTGCTTGTTGCCCGCTGTCCATCCGAATTCCGGACGGTCCGTCTGCCGTGCAAGCAACCGGAATTCCGTAGTCTAACAAGCTGTCACTTACTCCACCGAAAGCTGAAGCCGTACCCGGTGTAACAAGCGGACTGCTCATGCCTTCTCCTCTTACAATTACCGCCAGATCCTGATCGCTAAGTTGGGCAATAAAGGCGTCCATGCTGACTTTTCCATCATATACGTCCCTTAACTTGTAGCCCTGATTACCCGTTTGCTCTAGGGTTTGCGGCAGATTGTGTTCAATCCGTTCCGCCATGGAAATCTTACGCTTCGGTACCTCTGCAAAGATGAGTTCGTACGAACCGTCTTCTTTACGGGCGCCCGGCTTCATTCTCGTGAAGTCTTCAGTTGGCGCCATTGCTTCTTGCAGTTGTTCCACGACTTGAAGAGTCTCAACAACGTAACCGCTCTGACCATCAATGCTGATTCCCTCTACTTGTTTGACACTGGTTCCCACGTAAAAGAGGTATGTCCCTTCTTCCAGCACATAAGCGGAAGGGTGCCCAGTCGCACCGGCATCATCGTAGGAAGCCATAGAATGAACAGGAAAACTCACGGTGAGTTGCTGCGATTCACCCGCTTGAAGTTCCTTGGTCTTCACGAATGCAGCCAGAACTTTAGCCGGCTGCCCAAGCTTTCCTTGAGGTGATTCATAATAAACCTGCACGACCTCTTTTCCTGCATAGGTTGTTCCGATATTGTTTACGGTCACGCCGATTTCAACGTATTCTTCACCATCTTTGGTGGCCAGTTTGGCTTCTTCGGACACGATTTCGAACTGAGTATAAGACAACCCATACCCAAATTCAAACTGGACTTTTTCTGGTCGAAACGTTTCGAAATAACGATAACCTAAATAAATATCTTCTTGATAAACATTTTTAAATTCATTGCCGTAATTTTGAGTTGATGGATAATCCTCGATTGAAAAAGCAATGGTGTCGGTTAGTTTACCACTAGGCGTCACCTCTCCGACCAATATATCGGCAATCGCATTGCCACCTTCCATGCCGCCTTGCCAACTGTAAATGACACATGAAACCGGGTGTACATAACCTTCATCGCACATCCAGCTCATATCGATAATATTCGATACATTCAGCACAACGATGGTTTGTTCGAAATAGGTAGTCACCTGCTTCAGCATTTCTTTTTCTTCTGCTGTTAATTGGTAGCTTCCCGGCTCATTGGCATTATCCTGATCTTCTCCTGCTGTACGTCCGATTACAACAATCGCCTTATCGGATTTATTTCTTGCCCCTGATACCAGCTCATCGGTTAAATGCATTTCCTTTTGGTGCCACGGCTCAGCCGCCCAGCCGCCTCCGCCATTATTAAATGGATTTTGCTCAATCCACTGTTCATATACAGTTGCTAATTCTTCGTTGATGATCATGTCCTTCTTATCACGAAGACCGTCGATCAGATTGGTTGTATGGGAAACATGGACACTTCCCCCCGAACCTGTGCCACTACGATAATAATTAACCTGAGTTCTTCCAAAAACTGAAATGTTTTCGTTTTTTTGAATGGGAAGAACATGTCCTTCATTTTTTAATAGTACGGCACCTTCTGCAGCTACTTTTCTGCTAAATTCAGCAAAACCTTCCAATGGAACTCCTAGTTTCTGTGTGTTCAATTTATTCCCTCCTGGTTGTCATTTCCATACATATGAATAGGTATGTGAATGGTAGTAGACGTCTGATTTCAAATAATCTTTAATGATGCCTCTTCCATCCTTAATTCCGGTTGAAGCACAAAGATATGGGTGTGAGACATCTACTTAGTATCTATAGTAACAAATTATATAGAAGTACGTCAGCTTTACTATGTAATCCAAGCTTCTGAATAAATAAAAATGCTGCGGTTCACGCCATATCTGCACGATCAGAGTATTGTTCGCCAAAATCGAGCGTAGATCGCGTACACTTATTCACCCCATTTTGAATCAAAGAAAACAAATATAGACATTCTAAAATCATATTACCATAGAGAGGTACGTGAAATTGTGAGAAAACGATGGATTCAGGTGCTCACATTAGGATTAAGCTGCAGCTTTATCCTGATATCTGCATGTTCGTCAAAAAATGAAATACGTCCACATACCGTTAATGACCACAAGACGAGAGTGGTTTCAGAAGAACAAACGAATGACCCCGATCTATACTTCGGAGATTTAGGTGTTGAACAACGATCTAATTCCCACCACATACGGAATTTAACTGCAGATCCGAATAAAAAGGCGTTAGTAGATCCGAATGGATTTCCACTCATCGAACAACACCCTAACCCTTCCATTGATCCGAGCCATAAGAATTACGTGGAGAATGTCATCAAAACGGCTGAATCTTTTATAGGAACCCCTTACTTGTATGGTTCTGACCGAACTGAACCTTCTACGTTCGACTGTTCCGATTATACACGGTGGGTGTTCATGACTTCATTGGGCATGGACTTGCCGTGGGATTCGAGGAGTCAAGTTGCATATGTTCATGCCTTTTCCAAGAAAAACTATACTTCACTGAAAGAAGCACAACGCGGTGATTTGTTATTCTTTTCTAGCTATAGAGGAGACAACGCATCTGACTATGAAAATTTGGAGCCATCCGAAAAGACAATTACCCATGTAGCTATTTTTATGGGTAATGGAAAGATCATTCATTCTCCTTCTAAAAACAGCGGCGGGGTTCATATTGGCGAATTGACGTGGAGACAGTTGAATAACCGCTTCATCTCTGGAGGAAATATTCTTGACTAACTTTTAACCTGTGCTCGTCTCTGTTTGTTTTGAATTGCCAGGATCCTTTCACAGATTCAATCATTCACCGAACCGACAGGCCGTGACTGCCGTGTTACACAAAAAGGAGCCTGCCACCGTACTTTAGTGGCAAACCTCCTTTTTGTGTGTTTATGGATTACGGATATGCGTTGGATCATATTCACCATGTAAAATAATACAACGACATCCTTAATACTCTTTTAACGAATATTTTGTCTTATTCCCACATGTAATTTCTTCAAGAAATGATTTAGCTTTTCTGTACACAGGAGCATCACAATGGCAAACATAATAATAAACCACGGAAAGATACTAATCGTTGTATTTGTTGCAAGCAATCCAAGAAAAGGAGGTATTAGCGTACTCCCAGTATACGCAGCTGCCATTTGAAAACCCATGATGGACTGAGCCTTCTTTTTCCCAAATCGCACAGGCGTCTCATGTAACATACACGGAAATATCGGTGCTAACCCCAATCCTACAATCGTAAATCCAACAAGCGAGAGGATCGGTGGAAATGGTAACACAAGCAATATCGTACCGAATAAAGCGATAAGCTGGCCGTACCTAATCAGCATTCGACTACTCACTTTAAACGTGATAAATCCAGTAATCATTCGCCCAAATGTAATTCCTATGAAAAACCAAGAAACCCATTGTGCCGCTGTTGCTGCAGGTAAATCCTTTATATTTACAAGAAAGCTACTTCCCCATAATCCCATGCTAGCTTCAATTCCACTGTAAAATAAGAAGGTTACCATCGCTAGCTTGACCCCTTTTATATTCCATGGCTTTGTATTCTGATTAATCAACTCATCTTCAGCCTCAACATTGATGACATGACTACGTTTAGCAACTCTATCCCAAAAAGGAAGCGTAACGAATAGAATGATGACTAGGATCACTTGAATACCCGCAACAACGAGATAACCTTGTCTCCAAAGATTGTGACCAGAAATAGACGCAGCCATAATAAACGGACCCAGCGTAGCGCCTACTCCCCAAAAACAGTGTAGCCAACTCATATGATGTGCTTTGTAGTGAATAGCAACATAATTATTTAATCCTGCATCTACAGACCCCGCACCTATACCTAGTGGAATCGCAAAAATAACTAACCAGAGTAACGAAGGAGACCATGCAAAACCAAATAAAGCTCCTGCAGTCAGGATACAGCTCACAAGTGTCACTTTCCCAGTACCAAAACGTTGCAGCACTGTACCACTTAACAAGCTTGACACAATCGTATTAGCTGCAATTACCATTGAAATAATTCCTGCAGTTCCTAATGAAGCATTCAGATCCAAACTCATCACAGGCCATGCCGATCCAAGCAATGAATCCGGTAATCCCAAACTAATAAACGCTAAATAAATAATAATTAAAAAGAAAGTTGCCATCAGTATCTGTACTCCTTAGTGTTAGTCATTTATTTGCTGTGAAATCAATAAACTCAATCCAAGACGTTGTAATCCATTTAGATAATCATGCTTCAAGTCACTTGCAGCTAACGCTGGAAGATGTTCTTTGGGAACATATCTGGCACTTTGCTCAGCAATTTGATGAAGCATCAACGTTTCTATTTCATCGTCACCAAAAATAATATAATGAGGATTCAAGATAGAGGTGATGGAGGCCACTAACCGGCTAATTGCATCTATTTTTTTCTCCATGTGTACAATACTCGCCTCTCCACCACTTCCGTTTGATAAAGCTTGCAGGAAATTTCTATCGTCATACTGTGGGATAAATGAAACTTCTCCTGAAAAAAAAGTTTTCCCTCGCACAATTTCACCATTGATTACAATTCCTGCACCAGGACCATTTTGCCCTAAATACAAATAAAACAAAGAAATGTTGTCCCCTATTTTCCTTTGAGCCATATAGCCGATTACAGCTGCATTCATGTCATTCTCTACAACAGTCGGGATAGAAAGTTGCTCCTCTATATGCTTTTTAAGATCAAGATTATGATAGTTCTCATACCCAGGTATAAGAAAGATTTTACCGTTATTAACTGCGCCTGGAACACCAATGGCCACAGCATTCATGTTAGGATAAGCATTCCTTTTATTCACAATAAATGTGGTCAACTGTAACACATCTTCCTCTAGCATACTATGAGTATTACCTTGCTCAATAACTTCCCCCAAGCAATTAAAAACGGTATAGTTCGTCTCACTTTTCTCTAAAAAAATAGCTAGGCCCAGCATATAATTCGGAATATATGTATATCTTTTTGCCCTTCTTCCCCCGCTTGATTCATCAAGACCAACGGATGTTACTTCCCCTCTATCCTCCATTTGCTTCAGAAACTTACTGATCGTTGGAAAGCTAATTTGTAAATTATGACTCAATTCAACCTTCGTTGCACTTCCATGCTCTAATAGTGCAGACCGAATGCAACGTATCATTTCTGATTTCGTATGTTGCGAAGTAAATCGTATATCACTCACCATACTCACCACCTATTATTAAAGTTACACTTATTAAACGTGTTTAATAAGTGATTCTGATAATAGCAGGAATACGGTTTACTGACAAGTTAAAATGTGAAGGTAGCACTATCGTACCACGATGCACTGATTGCTCTGTTGAAAAGAGACACTCCATTACGGCATCACCCTTTGTTACTAGACTCATACTATAAATAAGTCCATAAACAGGAAAAAACCCGCTATATCAGCGGGTCTTTCAAATGGAGGCGAGCCGTGGCTATACAAAACCACTATCCTCCGCCGCGTGATGTTGAGATTGTTTCGGGAGGTGACTTAGGCATCGTTTGGTTCATCACATACGGAGCTATTCATTTTACACTTTAAACTTCATAACGAGAGCTTCCAAGCTTCGAGAATCTTTGCTAAGCAAGTCAGTAAGTGAAGCAACCTCTTGAACTAAGGAGTTTTGTTTGGCAGTCATATTGTTTACAGCTTTAACTCCTGTAAGCGATGCTTCAGCTACAGTTGCCATTTCGGAAACAGATGCTGCAATTTCTTCTGAGCCTGCCGCCATTTGTTCGCTGATAGCAGAAACCTCGTGAACTTGCAAAGCTACTTTCTGAGTGGATTTCAAAATGTTTTCAAATGATTCGATTGCTTCTTCCATCTTCTTTTGGCCCGTCAATACTTCTCCCGTCACTTGCTGCATCGCACGTTCAGTTTCTTGAGAGTCTTTCACAAGATCTTGCAGCAATCCGAATATTTGCCCTGTTGAAGTAGAGGAATGCTCTGCCAGCTTTCGGATTTCGCTGGCCACTACCGAAAAGCCTCTTCCATGTTCGCCTGCTCTTGCCGCTTCAATTGAAGCATTTAACGCAAGCAAATTCGTTTGACTCGATATTTCCGTGATGGTGCTAACAATTTTCTCAATATGAGAAGAGCGTTCTTTCAAATTAGATACGATTGCTACAGTAGAACTTACAGAATCGCTAATTTGGGACATCTGCTTACTAACTTGCTGTATAAAGTTCACGCCGCTTGCTGCCTCTTTCTCGGTCTCCGTTGCGGCATTAGCAAGATCTTCCGCGGATTCGGCGACACGCTGCACACCTGTAGACATTTCATTGATTGCATGAGAGGCATCAAGTGTGCTTTGCACTGATGTTGTCGCCCCTCGCTCAATACTGGTTCCCTGTCTCGTGATTTCCTCTGTCGCACTTGCAGTTTCTTTCGTATTTTCAACCAGTTTACTCGACGAACTCAATACACTACGGGAGGTATCACTGACATCTTTAATAATGGATTGCAGAGTCTCCAACATAGCATTTAAGGATTTCGAGATTTCTCCGATTTCATCCTTGCCGGAGTAATCCAGTCTTCCGGTAAGATCACCCCCGCTCTGCGCAATTTCGGCGATTTTTTCATTGACTAACTTAAGCGGTTTTAACTTAACAAAAATAATAATAAGTATTGCAAGTAATGCTGCAAATGTAATTATAAGTAAAAGAACAGTTACCGTAAGCATCAAGCTTGCTTTTTGCCTTGCAGCGTTTGCTTCATTTTCTGCTCTAGTATTCATCTTTTGTTGAAACTGCTGCAGCGGCTCCCTGATGGTCTTTTTGTTTGCATCGTAATTGCTGTCAAACATGAGTTCCCGGGCTTTGGTAAAATCTTTGCCTTCCACAGCTTTCATTGCCGTACTTTCTGTTTTGACAAGAGCATCCGAATTTTGTTTTGACTGTGATATAAGATCCAGCTCTTCTTTGGGCGCACCCAATTCAGTTAATCTCTCCACTACATGATCTCTCGTTTTGGTCTCGTTTACTTCCTTCCAATAGTTGTCATAGTGGTCTTTATCTCCGAACTGCACGAAAGCTCTTACTTCGTTAGTCAAATAGTCCGAGGAGTTGGCTAAATCGATACCTAATTGCTTGAATTCTGCTTGCCTTTTTACAGCGACGCGTTCCTGCGCTACGCTCTTTTGAAGGTTATAAATACTAATTCCGTTCAGGAGCGTCAGAAAAATAAAAACTCCACTCATCGTTTTAAGCCAGGTAGAAATCTTCATTATTAGCCCCACTCCTTTATAATAAAAAAAGACCTTACTTCATTTTATCGGTTGACTTTATTCGATAAAAAATAGGTCTTTATACCCGTTTCAAAAGATGTAATAAATAGCAATTGTCTATAACGAGCTTGTTGATCTTATTTATGCTGTGATATGGCGGGGGTCATCCATGATTAGTCATTCCTCTGTTGTTTCTGTATGGATTGGAGGAGTTGATTTAGCCAACGCAGCACTAGCTTCAATTAATTTTTAAAAAGTGAGATGAATCAAGACTTTCTTCGACAAACTTCAATCTTTTATTGAGAAGAAACATTCCTCCAGTAATGACACGCACACTACACATTCGATCTTCCGATTCTATTACAGCAATAGAACTTAATAAAATGCAGGATGGGTTGTGACTCTTGTAATACTTCGTTCGTTTCTCAATATCGTACTTATTGAAAATAAAAGTAATAGAAAGCAAAAATCCACAACCTTTTACGGTTGTGGATTTACATGGTGGAAGCGAGGGTCCTCGTGGTGCAGCTCACTGTACCGCTTCAATGCTTTGGTGGAATCCTCGAAGGAGTCATTACGGCGATCTCTTCTATGAAACGCTGACCTTCCAAGGTCTACATGGAATCCTGCTCCCCCTGCCAACCGCTGATTCTACGATATTGTGCCGGTGTAACTCCGTTGTGTTTCTTAAAAGCTTTGTAGAAATATGGATTATTCGTAAAACCTGCCCGCTCGGCGATATCGCCTATCGAGTCTTCTGTCTCTCCTAGTAGCTCACGCACCTTGTTCATCCGCACGTCTTGAATATAACTGAGTATGGTCTTGGACGTCGTCTGCTTGAATATCCGCCCGATATAGTCGGCTGACAAACCCAGTTCATCAGCAAGCATATCCAATGACAGACTGGAGTCCGCATATTTCTCATCTATCAATTGTATAATATGTTCCGATACGCCGTCCTGCTTGCTTCTTCTTTTATTCTCGTCCATATGTCTTTCAAGCCGATCAAACAAATTCATGTATCGCTCCATAAATTCTTCCAGCGTTTCATTCCATTCATGCATATAGAGTGTCATCGAAGGGATGGCCAGTTCTCCATCAACCGATAAACGTCGCCCAATCTTTCGAATCGCGTTTTGAAGTGCAAAAGAAAGATGTGACACGGCGAGTTGGAACGATATATATGAGTAATTTTCAGTATCTCTAATAATTTCGCTAAACAGTTCTTTCACAACTGGCATACGTCCAAGATATAATTCGTCTATAAGTTGCCTTTCCTTATCCAGGGGATACTCATAGGGTTTAGATTTTTTTAATTCCACCATTTCCGAGTCTATAATACTTCCAGGTCCTCTAAATACACGAGAGAATGAAGCTTCTACTGCCTGTAGGCACAATCCATGAATGGATTGTATGTCCTGCCCGATCATGCTTGTCGAAATTGTAATGGATAATTTCAAATACTGGGATACCGCTGTTTGTATTCGCCCAGCATATTCAAGGATCGACTCCCGATCGTTCTCATCCATCTCACCTTCGGGTTGTACAATAACCGCTATTCGATCATCACCAAGAACTACAGCTGCAGTTGCACAATTGGCATCTATCAGCATCTCCTGCGCTATATTGAGAATTCCAAATCGAAGTAACTTCCGGTCCTCTATCGTGTACGTTTCTATAAAAGAATGATACTCATCTACGGTGATTAGGACGACGCTAACTGAGGAGAACGGGTCCAGGTCAATACCATACCGGATAAACATCGTCTTCACGTAATCCGGGTCCGGGTACGCATCGCCATTCAACAAACCACGCAAATACTCATATTTCATTGATTGAATACTATTCCTCTGATCCGCTTCCAAAATGCCCAATTGTGACAACTTCTTGCTAAGACCTGAAAATAGTTTCCTTGATATAAAATATGAAAATCCCAAACCAATAAGCAGGATCGATCCCGCGATGATAATCGTTTTAACGCGCATATTGTCAATGCGTTCAGTTATTGCCGTGTAAGGCAAAATACGAATATACCGCCATCCCAGATAATCAGGTTCCGTGTATGTCACTAAAGATTTAACACCATCCACTTCTTCGGCGAAATATCCAGAAGAATTCGGCTTATCGAGAATCCGATCGATGTATGAAGTTCCCTTCATATCCCTTAACATAGGATATTTCCAACTGTTTGAGACGAGGTACCCGTCTGTATCAATCAAAAACGTGTTGGCCGGATCATTCGTCAGTGAACCATCAATATGCTTGTGCAGCTGGGTCTCTTTAATATTAACTACGATAGCATTCTTGTTCACATTTGGCATCAGGTTATCATATAACAAAAAGCTATATATATCCCGTTGTTTCTCAGCAATATTCCCGGCTAGCCCTTCGATGCTGAGTTTACGGGGGATTGGCATCAAGGACTCATACGCATCGAGATTTTTCAGCATATCACGCATTTCATGGTCATAAAATTCTGATTCATCAAACACCATAGCCACATTCATATCTGTACTCACATAGAAAGTATGCGCCTTTGCATTGTAGACATAGATGGAATCGATAAAGGGAGAGGTCTCCCGGTAATTGGTCAGCTGTCTTATGGCAGTGGATATCTCCACAGGGTTTACATTCGGAAAATTCAACAGGTTAGCAATATGCTGATCACTATATATTTGTTTAGCAAAAGTAGAGGCAGTGATCGCCATCACCGATGCTTCCTGTGTCGTCTGCGCAAGGTTATCCAACGTCTGGTCATACGATTGCTGCAGTGCGATTCGCTCAAAACTAATATATAAGATACCTGAAAGAACCGTAATCGTAAATACGATTGAAATCGTCATTACGAAAAAAATTCTACCATAATACCGAGTATCATTTTTGCTAATCATACATTACTCCACCTTTGGGAAGATTCCTTAACAACCAGTCTTGCATCCACTTTGAAAATCCTGTTATCCGCCCATGTATTGTCGTTAATCTGATCGATCAGCTTCTCTGCTAGTACCGCGCCCATTGCATAGAGCGGCTGCTCAACAGAGCTAATTCTCGGCACCACATAATTGGTCAGCCTGATGTTATCTACCCCCACAACGGCTAATTGATCGGGAATAGATATTCCCATTGCAGCACATGCTTTATACACCCCAAGCGCCATCTCGTCATTCGCAGCAAATATAGCGGTGAAATCATCCCTGTAACTCCGCAGTCTATTGAATGCCTCGCAGCCCTCTTCTTCCGAGAAATCACCGTTCTCCACCAGGTCAGGATCAAATGAAATACCAGATTTATGAAGCGCTTTTATATAACCCTCTAGTCGTTCGACGCTATTGGTCGCATCAATATATCCGCTAAGAAAGGCAATTTTGCAATGTCCCTGCCCTACAAGATGGAGTATGACCTCTTCCGCAAGCTTCACATTATCCGTAAACGAACATGGTATCAGATGATGTTCAATTCTCCGACCGATCAGACCTATCGCATATCCATTGTCAGCGTACCAAGCAATCTCTTGATCCGATAGGTTCGGCGTGACTAGAATTAAAGCGTCCACTGTTCGGTTCATTAATAGCGAAAGGAACTCAAGTTCTTTCGGCTTCTGGTTCTGGGCATCGCAAATGAGTACTTTGTAGTGAAGCGAATTGGCCATATTCTCAATACCCTTAATGATCTCCGCATAATAGGAGACACGGATATCAGAGACGACCACCGCCACCGTCATTGTTTTACGGGAACGTAACTGTTTGCCCATGTTATTAGGGATATAGTGTAATTCACGAATGACCTGCTGCACCTTCTCCACGGTTTTGGCATTAACGAGATGGCTGCCGTTTAGCACACGGGATACAGTAGCAGGAGAAACATTGGCTTGCCTCGCGACATCAATTATTTTGCTATCCTTCATAGCTCCCACACTTTCGAGTTATCTAAGGTAATTAATATCATTATAAATTTAATTGAAATCGATTTCAATTAAAAAAGAAAAAGACGGAAGGATTATATTCCTTCCGTCCGTCTCTCTCCTATTTTTATAATAGGAGATTCTAGCTTTTATTCTTTTTACGGTGAGATAAACTTTAACTGTTTCAAGAGCTTGTGAAGTATGACTACCGCTTCCGCCCGTGATGCATTATTGTTTGGTTGCAACAAACCTTTGCCATCACCTGATATCATACCGGCATCCACCACATGAGCCATGGCGGATTGCGCCCAAACAGAAACATCTTCTCCATCCTTGAATGTTTGAAGGAGATTCTGGTTTGGCACAGTATCAACCCTCCGAATTTCCGTAAGCTCCATAGCCTTAACCAGGGTAATCGCCATTTGTTCTTTTGTAACAAAATCATGGGGTCTAAAAGTGCCGTCTGTGAATCCCTGAATCAGACCTGCCTGAACCGCTGCTTCAACGGAGCCTGCATACCACGTTGAATCCGAAAGATCAGCAAATTGAGAACCTTGTTGCAATTCCCCCATTCCTAACGCTCTAACGAGCATTGAGATCCATTCAGCGCGAGAAATTTGCTGCTTGGGTGAAAATTCATACGCTCCAAGTCCCTGAACAATGAATTTGGATGCCAAAGTCTCAATATCCGTTTTGGCCCAATGCGTCTGAATATCCATAAATGTCTTCGGTTGAGTTTGAATGATTGCAAGTATACTGTTGTCGGAATAGTTCGTTCTCAACGCTGCGCGGATTTTCCCGTTTTCAGCATTCATAACCATTAAGGGAACAAACTTCATTTTTCCCGTTGCAGGATCAATCGCTACTCCTGTTACATTGGACAGATTAGTTTGTGAGTCCAGTGTTAACATCCGGGAAAGATATTTCTTGCCAAAGTGGCCAATATCGGTGCTTGTATCCCCCGCTTGCAGCTTGATATGAAATGCTGGAACAACAGCACGGATCGAGAAGCCTTCTGCCTTGGCCTTTTGACTCATCAAATCGCTTGTATCTTCACCTTGCTCAATTTCTATAAGCACCGCAGCTTTGCCATCTCCTTGTTGAATGGCAGGCAAGAGTGCGGATAAAGGCAGTTCATATTCCCCGCGAGCTGTTTTCATCGCTAGAGCCATGTTTGTATTGGCTAGGGCTATTTCATTCAGCACCTTAGCTGGCAATACGACCTTAATGGACTGAGATTGTGATACCCCGGTAAGTTCAAACAGCAGTTTTGTAATTTGACCTTTTACTGATGCTTCCTTCAATACATCTGAGCTGACATCAATAATTGCGATCTTATTTCCTCCGGGTAAGAGATTTTCCTTTATAGACAGATTCGTAATTATAGAAGTTTTGCCATCCACGGTAATGATCGGATTCTGAGTGCTTTTTCCGGATGGCATTGGGCTCGTGGTTGAGCCCGGAGTCGGATTAGCTGATGGATTAGTTCCGGGATCAGGTATTGACGAATCAGCCGTAACAGTGACTTTCGCTGTTGCTGCAAATCCACCATCCACCGTTGTTACAGTGATCGCTGCTACTCCTACTCCAACCGCACTTACCACCCCATCAGTTACCGTTGCGACAGATTTATTATCGCTGCTCCATTTGACATCCTTATTTGTCGCAGTGGATGGTGTGACTACGGCGGTTAACACTCGTGTTCTATTGGATGTTAAGTTCAGACTGAGCTCTGTCGGAGCCATTGTTAATCCGGATACAGGTACAATATTCTCTTCATCTACTCTAATTAACTGAAAATCATCAAATGCAGTCCAGTTACCTGCCTTAGAGTCCGAGAACAAGCCAATCTCAACTTCGCCTGTTTTCACTTGGAACGGCTTGCTGACAAACAAGGACCAATCCGAGGAGCTAGCTGTACTCATATCCAGCTGCAGATCGTCGCCGCCGTATTTCTTAATCTCCATACGAAGGGCATTTAGGTCAGCCCCCGTTCTAACCCATATCGATGCCTGATAGGTATCATAAGTAACGCTTGTAACGCTAATGGTACGGTAAGTGTTCTGCTTATAATCTGCACCCGCCCAATGGGTAAGCTTGTAATTCCCTGTACGCGGCCCATCTTTATCCACAAACTGAGCTTTGTCACCCGAACTCCAACTGCTCCAGCCTGTAGCATCGCCATTTTCAAAGCCTGAATTGTCAACAAACACCGGTACCCGAGGCGTCACTTGAACCGCTGCTGAGGACAACGACTCGTTCCCATCGGTATCTACCGCACTAATCTTAAAAGGATAGGACTGCTCATTCGTGAGTCCATGGATTACCACGGTCGGCGACGTCACATTATCAACGAGCTTTCCGTCTTGATATACGTTGTATGAAGCCATGTCATGCTCTGTATTCCGCTTCCACTGCAACGAAGCGCTTTGATCCCCACCAATGGTCTTAATACCCGTTGGCTCGGCAGGTGCATAACTGAAGACCTGGAAATCATCAATGGCTGCCCAATTTCCGGCTTTGGCATCCGATAATACGCCAATCTCCATTTGTCCATTTGTTACCTGAATGTTATCCAGATAGAACGGTGTCCAGTTGCCACCATCTGCCTTTTGCATATCTCTCGCGAGATTTCCGCCTCCGTAGTTCTTTACTTCAAGTTGAAATTTGTTCTGACCACCACCGGTACGGACCCAGACCTGGACTTTGTACTTCCCGTTAGGCACCTGGATTGTTCGATAAGTTGACTGAATGTAATCCCCCGATCCCCAATGCGTCAGTTTGTATTTTCCTCTAGGACTATCATTGTCAATAAACTGGGCAATTGCTTGTTGTTCTGGATGCCTTTCCGCCCACCCATCAAAGCTTCCCTTTTCGAAATCCATATTGTCGAATGTCATTGGGAGTCCTGATGCCATCGGGATTACGGCAACCGCAGCGGACTTTGCTGATTCGTTCCCGGCTTTATCGACAGCGGTCACAGCGAATTGATACTCCATGCCAGGCATCAGATTGTTAATGATATATCTCGATTCCGTTACCGATTCTACGGAAGCAATTCTCACATCATTCTGGTATACATGGTATCTCAGAAAGTCACTTTCGAGGTTATAGTTCCACCTTAACATAGCTTTCTCGATGCCCGGTACCGCCGTAAGACCACTTGGTACAGAAGGCGGTACAGAATCGACACCTGTAGAGGTTGTCACGCCGACTTCCTGTGATACTACCGATTCTCCTGTCGTGTTAAATGCAGTTACAACATAATAGTAAGTTGTATCCCCTCTCAAACCTTGGTCAGTAAACGTCACTTGATTCGGTCCGGTCAGTCCAATTTCAGAAAAGTCAACATACACGGAATCCGTAACCGTCGCCCCTGTCAGGCTCTTAACGGAGCGGTAAATTTTATATCCGGATGCTTGGTCCCCAAAGGATTCCCATTGCAATTTAGCATTGTACCCAGCATCAACCGAAGCGGTCACGTTTTGTGGAGCCGCTGGGGCATTAGTACCATTTCCGGCAGCGGGCGCATAGGTCGTCACATGCGTTAATTCAAAATCATCAAATGTAGCCCATTCGCCGACAGAAGATTTCGAATGAACACCCAATTCAAGCTGACCGTTAGTAACACGAATATTGTTAATAACATATTGCTTGTAGTCGCCAATGAATCCCACATCCGCAGCGACAGCCAGATCAGGTCCTCCGTAATTTTTCGTTTGCAATTGAATGTCAATATTATCCCCTTTACGTAGCCAAACCGAAGCTTTATACGTTCCATTAGGGACTTGGACCGTGCGATATGTCCTCTGTTCATAAGCCTGACCCGACCAATGGGTCAGTTTGTATTCACCGCTTCTAGAATCACCCAATTCTACTTTGTGCACGGAATTTTGGCCCTCAGGCGTCCATTCTTTCCAGCCCTCCAAAGATCCCTCTTCAAAGCCTCCATTGTAGGACAAATAATTGAGCGTATCTCCGGAATGGTCGAATGAGAACTGGAACCAGTTCAGATTTACTTGTCCTTTGAGCACAACATATAACTTATGAGTACCGGTGGCTTGCTCAATCGAGGCACTCTTCGTTACCCAGGTCTGCTGACCCCCGGTATTCATTAGATGAACTTCACCTAAGTATTGTCCATCAGGAGAATCAAGCCGGAATTCGATTGTAGCATCCTGTTCTGTAGCCGCTCGTACTTTCACTGTCGCAGTACCATCCAGAAACTCAACATGGTTAAATGCGATATAGCTATCACCTGTTACTGGCGTAATATAGTCACCTCCGCCAGTATCTGCGGCGATCCCCTTCTCAATCCCCTTGGAATCGGAATAGTCTTCCGCTTCTACCTTGCTGTACGGATTAACTCCTGTCTCCCCCACAGGAGACCCATCCCATTTGAAGGTGGCTACCGCTCCTGCCGGTAAAGTATAAGCAAAGCTCTCTCCACCCCACTGGACTTTAAACTCCCGTTCCGCCTTAGAGGAATTGAGAACAATCAAAGCCTTTGAACCGTCCTTATTTTTGAAGGCGACATTCTCAATGCTTCCATCACCAAACGTATTTGATTTAATACGAACTGCACCAGGCCTTACAAATTTACTGGCGTGTCCAAACGCATAGTACTCTTCATTTAATGATGTAATAGTCTTTAATTCCTTATTAGCGGTTACAACGCCGCGGCAATCTGCACAGCCTCCAACCCGGGGTCCATACTCTTCATCAAGAGCGAGGTTCCACTTTAATGAAGTTTTGGCCCAATTCCGAGTCGCACCGATAATCAGATTCTGGACGTCCCACACTAAATTGTCACCAAAAACAGGCGCAAAGTCCCCTCCAGAGCTCTCCGTAAAGTAAATACCTTTGTCGGAATGCAAATCATGAACCTGTGCCTGGTTTTCCACACTGCCTGCGTATCCATGAAAGGCTGATCCAGCAATATACTTTTTGGCCGCTGGGTCGTTCAAAATCTCAATCGGATACTCTGGCTCATCCCAGTTGTGGTCCCAAATAATAATTTTGGTGCGAATATTCGCTGCCTTAAAAGCTGGCCCCAAATTGTTCTTAATAAATTCAGCCTGCTCCGCCGCTTCCATTCGCATGCTGGCATAGTTGCCTGCTTCATGCTTCGGCTCATTTTGAATCGTAACCGCGTCAATCTCGATACCTTCCTTTGCATAAGCTTGAATAAATTTCACGAAGTATTGAGCGTAAGCACCGTAATACTCCGGTTTCAGTTTACCTTTAGCCAATGACTTGTTATCCTTCATCCAGGCGGGAGCACTCCATGGAGAACCCATCACCTTGATCTCGGGACTCAAAGCCAAAGCCTGCTTCAAAACAGGAATAATATACTCGCGATCATGATCAATGGAAAATTTCACAAGATCAGGATCTTCTACATTCCCCTCTGTATCATTGTAGGTATAGTGGGAACGTGCAAAATCACTGGACCCCATAGGAAGTCTTATATAGCTGAAGCCTACTCCTTTGTTGGGGTCAAACAGCTGTTTCATCACTTTTGCTTTCTCCGTATCAGGCAAAACACTCCCAAACAACCAAGCGGATGAATCCGTTAATGCAGCTCCAAATCCTTCAATTTCTTGATAAGTTTTATTTTCATCGACTTGGATCGTATAACGATTTGACGTACCGGTTGATGTAAATGCCACATCCGGCTCTTTGCTTAACAGCTTGGACTTGTCTCCCTTCGTTACCCAAACCTCCACCTTTTCAGAAGCAGCTGAAGCAACTGAAGCAGAATTCGGAAATAAACTGGCTAAGAAGGAGAAAACGAGAGTCATACTCAAAACAACAGAAATAAATGGTCTACTACTCCTCATACTTGAAATCAGCTCCTTATTTAAAATATAATAGCGCTTTCATTTCTGTGAATCCCCACGCCTCAACACGAAGGTACTCATCCATTTCCATTAAAGTGCGTGGAGCCCTTTCCATCGATACGTTCCAACTGTCTTGGCAGGAAGCTGATCCGTCAATTGCCGTCCTTCGCACAAAATTCGAAAGTCTTGATCCGAGTCACTTTGATTGATTACGACGGCAATGAGGTGCCCATCTGGATTGCGAAAAACAACATTCGTTACCGTATCCTTCGAGCCGTAATTGCTGGCTACTCTATGAGCGCCCCGCTCCACAAACTTGGCATACTGCCCTAACAAGTAGTACTCCGGGGTTAACCAATAACGATTTGCATTCGACGCATCCTGGATAACCATCGTAGGCCCCGGTGTTCCGAGCCATTGGTGTGGTCTAATATTGCTGTCCAGCATCGTTACCCAAGCATTGTAACTGCAAGCGTAATTCCGGAAATATTGTGCCATCCGATCAGCGCCGTCCGTCCCCCATAAGGATCGCTCAGTCAAATAGATTGGCTTGTCCGGATAGGCGGCATGAATTTCACTCATAACCTCCGGTGAACCTTCGTAATCATGAAGAGCAATGCCGTCAACCACCGCATACCCCTCTTCATCATTCAATATAGGTGTTACGTACGACCAGACATCGCTGAAGTTATGATCAAATATCCATATTTTCGTATCTAGATCATGCTTATCGAATTCCCGCCCCAAAAGAACGGCAAGCTCCTTCTGCCTTTCAGGCGACATATAGCAGCTCGGATAATCCGTTTCAAACAACGGCTCGTTCTGCAAGGTCATGGCATAGATCGGGATGCCTTGCTCTTTATAAGCTTCAATAGCCATACGATAATACCTGGCCAAGGCCACAGTGTACTCGGAGCCTTCTTTCAGACTTCCCCTCTTCAAGCTGTTGCTCGTCTTCATCCAGGCAGGAGGGCTCCATGAAGAAGCAAAAATCTTCACATCCGGCGCCATGGAAAGGAGTTGCTGAATCATCTCGACAATCCCAGACTCCATATCTTGCTGAATGGAAAAATACTGCTGTTCAAAATCCGTTTCACCCTCAGCTAGGTCGTTGTAAGTGTAGAAAGTCTGGCCGGTGAAGTCCGAAGTCCCCATCGTGATCCGGATTAAATTGAGACCAATGCCCGACTCTTTGTCGACCAATAGCCGCAAAATAGGTTCTCGTTCCGAAGAAGATATTTTTGCCAGATTATATACTGTTGTTTCTTCCATCGAAGTGCCCATACCCAAAATTTCCTGACAGGTATGATTTGGTGTTACAACTAGGCTTGTCGTTGCCAATGCCTCAGGAACCGTCCATTTCAAATCCATTTGACGACTCAATCTGTAGGGGATGTCTTGGGGGCTTTGGAACCATTTTAAGTCTCCAGGTGAAACTTCCGAGCTCCACCATACTTCGACGATATCGAAGGAATCTTGTCTATCATTGTTCATAGCAGGCGATGTTCTCCTTTCTCTCTCTTTCCCAAATTAATAAAGAAGCGACGAAAAAATCGCCGCTTAGCTTCATTTACGCATGTAATAGTGGGATGCGCCTTGAAGCGCACCCTACTATGCAATTCTGAATTACTTGATACCTTTTTCATCAAAATATTTATTCGCTTCTTCCTTTATATAAGCCAACAATTTGTCCGCGCCAGCTGTCTTCAACTTATCACGGTATGTCTGAAGAGAAGCATCGACATCCGAAGTCAATCCAAGCATGAGCGGTTTGCCATACTGTTCGAACACTTGGTTAACGGCGGCAAGCTCCGCCTTAACAGGGGCATAGTCAAGATAGATCGGTCCGAAAATATCCGGCTTACTAATCGGCTGGAATTCTTTCTTCAGCACGTCCAGACCTTCCCATCCGCCTTTCTCACGCTTCATGTTCGGCGCATAGCGCCATCCCCAACTAGCAATATCATAGCGCGGTGTTACATCCAAATTCACACCCGGAGCCGGAATGACAATCGTTTTGTCGTCCTCTCCTTTCGCCCAGTGCGTGCCTTCAATACCATACGTCATCAGGTTGAAATAGGCTGGATCATTGCGGAGCTTGTCAAGCACCATAAGTGAACGCTCTGGATTTTCGGAGCTCTTTGGAATGGCCATGGCGTTGGAGCTCGGTAGCGTCGGAATGACATAGTTATGGAAGCGGCTGAATGGGAAATAACCAATTTCCATATTTAGTTTTTTCGCTTTTACTTCATTGATAAATCCACCTGCACTGGAAGGGTTGCGCCAGTATATTGCTCCTTGGCCGGTTTTAATAAAGTCGCCAGCTTCCTGTTTCGAGGAAAGCGCATTTTTGTTCCAGTATCCTTTTTGCGCCCATGTACTCATTTTCTTAACCCATTCTTCGAACTTAGGCGTCAATGGTAAAATTTGAATGTCACGCGGATTGTCGTAGGACGTTGCACCGATGACATCCCCCCCGCCAATCATCTGAAAGTCATTCCAGAATTTATACAAGCTGTTTACATTATCATAAGCTCCCCCGTTGATCGGAATGACCTTTTTCTGCGTCTTCACCGCATCCAGATATGCCTCGATGGAGTTCAGATCGGTAAATTCAGGAAGGCCCAATTCTTTACGCCAGTCTTCACGGTATACGTAGCCAAGTGGCGTATATTCCGCGTTCGTATTCGGAACTGCGAAGATCCCGTCTCCAACCGTCACCGAGTCCCAATCCTCCTTCGGCACATTGCTCCATGTAGTTGGTGCATATTCCGGCAGAAGGCCCTTCAAATCAAGGAAGGCCCCTTGTTTGGACAGCTTATAGAAATCCGCCCAACTTGATGCAAACATCATATCGACTTTTTCACCCGATGTAAGCATCAAATTATACTTTGTCAACCAATCGCTCCAAGTTGTAAATTTGAGATCAATGGTTGTATTGAGATCTCTTTCCAGCATTTTGTTCCATTCGGCGACAATTTTACTTTGATCTTTATGAGCATCACCAACCAGATACCAGGACAGTTTCACCTTTTCTAGCTTCTCCTTGGCGGCATCACCTTTAGCATTTTCCGTCTTCCCTGTATCCCCTTTGTTCGACGATTCGGATGCTGTACCCCCGCTGCATGCTGCAAGTAAAGAAATCATTAAAGATAGCACCAATATCAGCGACAGGCGTTTCTTTGTTCTAACCATGTAGACTCCTCCTCTTTGTTATATAAACTACGTCATGCTATGTTAGCCGGTTTCCCAGTTCTAACCTTTTACAGCTCCGACCGTCAAACCCTTTACGAAATACTTTTGAACGAAAGGATACAACAAAATAATAGGTCCTGTCGCGACAACTGCAACAGCCATTTTGAGCGTTTCAGTCGGTGGGACGACATTGGCAGCTACATAGGCCCCCGTTTGAGTGCGTAGTACTGCTGCGCTGGACAATATTTTATATAGTAAAAACTGTAGAGGATACTTCGTATCCGTCGTAATAAACACGTTAGCATTAAACCAGTCATTCCAATAGCCAAGTGCAAGGAACAGACCGATCGTAGCCAGACCAGGTGTAGAAAGCGGAAGAATGATCTTCCGGTAGATCAAAAAGTCTCCTGCACCATCGATTTTAGCCGATTCGGTAATCGAGTCTGGAATCGATTTCATAAAAGTTCTCATTAAGATGATATTCCAGGCGCTAATTAACGGGGGAAGAATCAAAGCCCAATAACTGTCCTTGAGATCCAAATATTTGGTCATCATGATATACCACGGAATGAGGCCACCGCTAAACAATGTCGTAAAATAGATGAAGAACGACAACTTGTTACGGTATAAAAAATCATTTCGCGAGAGCACATAGCCAGCCATCGATGTTAAGAATAGGCCGAGTACTGAACCGACGACCGTCACCCCGATGGTTACCGCGTAGGCGCGATAAATTTGCTCAGGAGAGGCAAACACCGACCTATAGGCTTCAAACGAAATGGTATTGGGAAACAGCTTGAATCCTTCAGAGATAATCTCCAACTCATCTGTAAATGATCCTACTACAATGAGCCAAAATGGAATGAGACAGATTAACGAAATGACAGTTAACAGCGTATATCCGATTACGTTGAATACAATGGTTGCTTTATCGTCCTTGATCTTTGAGCTTCTGTTCGTATTTGGAACGACCGGAAGCACTTTAGCTTGAATGTTCATCCTTTTTTCCCCTCCTTTAGAACAACGCGTACTCCTCACGGGTTTTCTTGATCACGTAATTGACTGTCATGATCAACACAAAGCCGAAGAATGACTGATACAGTCCCGCCGCCGTTCCCATGCCGATATCGAAGTTGACCATTAATGAACGGAACACATACGTATCAATAATGTCCGTCGCATCGTATAGCAAGCCGTTATTACCGATAATTTGATAGAATAGATCGAACTGACCTTTTAATATGCCGCCAAGACTAAATAAGATAAGCAAAATAAAGGTTGGTTTCAGCAGAGGCAGCGTTATACGACGGATTTGCTGAAAGATGTTCGCTCCGTCCATTTTTGCAGCTTCATATAACTCATCACTGATCGCCATAATTGCCGCTAAATAAATAACTGTTCCGTACCCGATGCCTTTCCAGACATTAAAGAAGACAATAATGTACTTCCATGGTGCTGAATTCAGATAAAAGTCATACGGTTGCAAGCCAAATTGCTTCAACATGGTGTTGATAACGCCCAAGTCGGAAAATAGGTTGAACACGAACGCCCCGACCAGTACCCAGGACAGAAAATATGGCAGGAACATAAGCGTTTGTGCCGTCTTTTTGAAAAACTTGCTCGTAAGTTGGGCAAGGAATATCGCAGTTATGATTTGCATAATATTGCCGATAACAAGAAACGCCAAATTGTACACTACGGTATTCTTCGTAAGATTCCACAAGATACCTGACTTGTATAGGAACTCGAAGTTCTTGATGCCGACAAATTCGCTTCCGAATAACCCACCATCGAAGTTAAAATTTGTAAACGCATAATACACTCCGACCATCGGAAAATAGCAGAATATGATAAAAAATAACAGCGTAGGAGCAATCATCAGAAACAACGTTTTATTTTTTTTGGATTCATTTAACAATCTTCGTACTCCTGACATCGTAGTGAACCCCCTTCCTCATTCTTTGATTATAGTTTCTTTGTCAATTCAAGTCTGGCGCGCCTTGGTTGCATTGCCAATGATATTAGATCACCCTAATATTCACAACTAACTATCCCCGCTATCGACTCACTTTTGCCTTTATCCGTACACTATGTAATTCCGCATAGACTCTCTTTTTCCGTCACGACCCAGTAATATCAAGGGTTTTGAGCTCCTTCACTTCTTATGCTTAACTAATCTCATTACAATGAAAAAGACCACCGATAAAAAAAATAAAGAGTGGAATGATGGGACTATGCCCCGTCATTCCACTCTTTACTCAATTCAATAGAAAATCATTGTGTTCATCCTGCTCTTAGTCATGCAAGCGGATCTTAGGCAAGTCGTGCTTTTCAAGGAACTCCTTGAATCGCTCCGTAACGGAATTTAAGTAGAAGTTTTATGCCATTCACTATGATATTGAAAAGGTATGAAAACTCATGAATATATGGGAGATTGCCGAAAAAAATTATACCCATTAACATGCGAACAAACTAACCTATGTCAACTTCATATGATCACCATCAATAATATCACGCAGCCAACTGGTTACTTTCCATCTACAAAAAAAAAAGAAAGTGCACCCCCTAGAATTCATCGGTTAAACCAATTAGGCTTTACCAAATGATTATTCTAAAAGGTGCACTTTTGTAAATTTGAAAATTGTACTTATGATTACATGTTGAAGCTAATCATAAAACGATTAATAATTGCAGCGACTTCAGCACGTGATACGGCGCCCATTGGATCAAGCATGCCATTACCATTACCAGAAAGTAATTGGTTGCTTACGGACCACTTCATCGCATCAACTGCCCAAGTTGAGATTTTGTTCGCATCTGTGAAAGCGACTAATGACTGGCTAGCGTTAATATTCAATTTGTTTGCTTTTGCATAATTGAAGAGCATCTGTACAAGTTGTTCGCGAGTAATAGGTTGATCTGGAGCAAAGTGACTACTATTAACCCCATGGACAATGTTATTCTGACTTGCCCAAGCTACGGCATCACTGTAATAGGCATTCGTATTAACATCTTTGAAGTGATGTGACTCTACTTCAGGTTTACCCTCTAAGCGGTGCATAACCGTGACCAGCATACCACGAGTCATGGTTTTGTTCGGGCTAAACGTATTTGCCGTGGTACCCGTGAACAACGCATGATCCACAACATAGTTAATGGATGAAGCCGCCCAGTGATTCGAAACATCACTAAAAGTAACAGCAGGTTTAGCAGGCTCAGTTGGCTTCTGAGGTTGCTCCGGAAGTTTCTCGAAGGTCACAACAACTTGATCAGAAGATTTCAGACCCGTCAATTGAGTGAGCGCTCCCTTAGATATCCCATTGATCATAACATCTTTAACCTGATAGCCTTTGTCAGGTGTTATTGTAATATTGCCATTTGAATCAGCAGTAACTGTTCCTCCACCACCTGAGACAGATGCATTTGGCTTGCTAGAGCTGTTGCCTGGCGAACTGTTGCCTGACGAGTTGTTATCTGGCAAGTTGTTGCCTGGCAAGTTGTTAGAAGGGTAAGCTCTAACGATAAAGGTATAGGGTTTATCTATGCTTTGATCGCCGCGAGATATCGTTGCAGTCAGTGTGATATGCATATCCCCCATGCCAGAGGATGGACGTGTAACAATCGCGGTGTTGTTGTCGATGCGAATGATATTCGCATTACTACTCTTCCATTCAATCCGGGTACCATGCAACCCTTCAGAAGGGAGGGGAATGTTAGTGGTAATCCCACTCGTATCACCAAGTGTCGAAGTTACACTAGTAATCGTATCGGTAACTGCCTGCTCGTCGCTGAGCGCGGCGACATTAACAAAGATCGGATTGGAATAAAACCACAAGCCTGCATAGTTACGGTCATTAATATTATTGAAGCGTTCCTCATTCTGCTCCGGCTCGTCACCCCTAGAAAATGATTGATCTTGTAAAGGCTCACCGTTCTCTGTGAAACCTGCTACGTCTGTACCCAGGTTCGTACCGCGCAAACGATAATAACGGTTTGTATCCGCAGGTACCTTATAGGAGACAGTATAATAGCCGTCGACATCTGGTTGTCCCCAATCTTCTTTCGTAAAACGTTTAATGACTTTCGTCGTGTCATTGGTCGTATTGCTAGCATATTGACTTTCATCGATCTTGCCCGTCACTTCTCCAGAGATCAGATCGACATGATCAACATAGACATCATTGGTGACTGATGTATCGTGCGGGCTAATTTGTGCATAGTTGTTGTGCTCTGGGCTCTTGAATCGAATGCTGATTGTTGTAAGATCTCCTTCGGTCACTTGCAGGTGCTCACCCATTTCAGCTTGAGCGCCATTTCCAGTGGCTTTGAAGTCAAGCGCATTGATGAGATCGCCATAAACCGCATAAGATTTACCTGAACGCATACCCTCAACAATATCTTTGAAGGTATTACCCTCGACCCAAGTATTGTTTCGCGAGTACTCGCTAGGCCAGTAACCACTTGAATAACTCCGATTGCTGCTTACCTTAAAATGAAAGTCGGAATTTGTGAAGTTCCAGAAGTGGCGACCTTCACCAAGCATGGCATCCCACATTCCGCCGACCTTTGCGACCATGACGTCGGCTCCGCCGTATACGTCTTTTAATTCCGCTCTATTCCCACCGCCTGCCATTTGGTTACCCGGTAACCCTTCCATACCAAATACAATCTCAGGAGCAATATCATTCATCTTGCGAATATCTTCGATATTGACAACACCGCTGCTATCACCATTATGTCTAGATGGATGGTTAAGCAATACATAGCTCTCCGGGTAATTCGTTTTCAGCCACTCAATGGCTTCAAAGGTTTTATTTTTATCAGGTTTCAATGTATTCTTATCTGGCCTTGCTCCCCAAAGAGCAGTCTCATTTGAATGAAACCTACCTGGAGCTGTATCGTAGCTGTACAACCACTCGAATTGATGAATAGCATCGATGGGTACTTCATTATTTTTGGAATCAATAATGCCGACAGAACCATGATCCAAACCCATCATGTCCCATTCGAAACCAGAAAAAATGAATTTACCTGCGTATTTCCCAGTAGCTTGGAGCGCTGCAAGCTTGTCCTGCTGATCTTTAATCGCTTCCCAACGTGCAGTAACCTTATTGTTGCCATCTGGGTCTCGCGGTGAATCGCGTAAATGATCAGCTAGTACAATGAAATCAAAGGGATTACCGTACGTCAGTGATGTGACTGTTTCTACAGGCTTATTGTCAAGATCCTCTCGAAACGCAGCATCGAGTACATTTTCCAATTTCATAAAAGATTCGGATGAATCTGCCGATTGTATGGTGTGGGTATGGTACTCACCGGACATCCATCTTCCTGTTGAATTGGTGGAAGGTGTGTTCTCTGTTGCAGACACCGTCGCCATACTTTGTGCGAGCATGCAAAAGGCGAATGAGGTACAAATTAAAGACTTCAGCTTGCTGTTCATGTAGTTATAATCCCCTTTGAATGCATTATGATATCGATTTAAGTATATAGATGAAATGTAAATTTACATGTTAAAGAGTTCAAGTAATTTGTAAAAAATATCACTTGGGAGCACAATCTTCTATAACTTGTAGACTTTTCGTCTACAGGATAATCAAAAAAATAGACTTCTATTTTTCTGATGTCTACAAATTGTCTACAATTCCGAGCAAATCAAAAGCCCGACCGCGTGAGGTCGGGCTTTCATGGTGGAGGCGAGCCGTGGGTGTGCAAATCGACAATTCGTTGCAGTGTGATGATGAACCTATTCCGGAGATACATATATGAAAATGTGAAAAAAGCAATATTTCGACCAGTCTGGCTGGGAACCACCTATCGTTCCTGCTTTGTGGTTGCTAAAATAATTATCGATTAGAATAAGCAAAAAGCATGATGTTCCCAATTCGGTTCATCATGCTTTTACTTGTTGTACACCATAAAATTGTCTGTCGAGGATCATATTACATTAAAGCATAATCAGGGTTTTGACCCTATGCATTATGTGAAGGCAACTAGCGATCACGTTACTAAGACAAGGCCAGAACTTAACCTATGCTAAGGGACTCGGTACACATGCGAATTCTGAAGTTGTATATGATTTCTTTTTTGATTCAATTGATGTTTGGTTAAGTAATTCCTCAATTCTTCTTTTCATTCACTATACTTCCCTGAATCAGAATTTAGCTCCTCATTTTGCTGATTTTAATTTTGGTATAATAGCGTTCAAAACTCCCGCCAGCCACAACATCTCACCCTGTCCAAGTACGGTGTAATCCAATAAAGTTGGGCCCTTATTCCACTACATCGGTAATGCATCGAGTCTCCGCTCATAGGGTAGTTCTAATGTATCCCAAGCATAAATTACTTTTTGTATTTTCCCCATGGAATCTATATGGAATGTAAAGGTGCTATCGCAAACCTCGCATGCAAAAACAACGAGGTCAGCACTTTCAGATACTAGTTTTAATAGAAATTTCCTCCGTTTTGATTCCTGAATAAAGAGCCGATCTACATTTAAACTTCCACCTTCGAAGCTGATTGTAAAGCTCCAACCTGTCGGTGGGAAGCAATAATCTCCGGTAAATGATTTGTATTTTTCATAATCTATATTCTCTTGTATATCCGGTTTCACCATGACTTCTGGCTCCTGAGATAACAGTATGCTTTTAATCCCTTTTACAATTCTGCCTGTCGGTACTGCATCATTATTGCTTAGTACGATAGCAGTAAACTCACCATTCACGTAGCTGTGAACGCTACAGGTGTAACCATAGATGTTTCCATCTACAGACACCTCATTCACTGGATCGTTATTTACGAAACAGCCATAACCTACCGACGCCCCTATGTACCACAAAAAGTCGTTGGGGGTTATCATCTTTTGATACGATTCCTTGTTAATTATCGTACGGTCAGCCAATGCTTTTACCCATCTCAACAAGTCATCTGCATTGGAGTAAAGAAAGCCGCTCCCGTTTGCACCAGACATCTCGTAATATTCGGCTTGGACAACACCTTCCCCGGAATAAGAGTATCCATAAGCTTTAAAAGGAATGACATCCTCGTTTCGACATACTCCTGTGCGTTTGAGCTGAGCCGGTTCAAATAAATATTTCTGGTAGTATGCTTCGATTTCCATTCCCGAAACGATTTCAACAATTCTGGCAAGTAACACAAAGTTTGAGTTGCTTTTCTGAACGCTTTGGCCTGGAGTGAAATTCAGCGTTTTGCAATTCAGCCATTCAATAATCTGTTCCACCGACAACCTAACTCTCGTATTATACTCAGGTAACTCCGTGTAATCCGGAATGCCCGATGTTGATGACATCATATGATGAATTGTAATATCGCCAGCATGTGTATACTCTTGCAAAAATGTCCCTATCCGATCATCTAATCTCAATTTCCCTCTTTCAACCTGCTGTAGCACTGCCGCGGCTGTAAACTGCTTTGTAATGCTGCCAATGCTGTAAATTGTGGAGGCTGTGTTTGGTATCTTATACTCATGATTCGCATAACCGTACCCTTTTCTCAGAAGCTGACGCTCTCCTTGGGTTATAAGCACTGTTCCACTAAATCGGTTCGAATTCGACCATACGTCCATGTATTGTTCCAACTTCCGTTGGATATTCTCCATCCGTATCCTCTCCTTTTTTCACAACCTCATTATACAGTCAATGACAACCATTCCGATTGTATAAAACAGACAGAATTAGTTTCGGAATTTGATGTATGCTGAAGGGAGAAGGCCGCAGAGATCCTGAAATTCTCGAATGCAATGGGCTTGATCATAATAACCGCCTTGGGTTGCAGCACCAGTCAATGTCATTTCCTCTTTATTGTGAAGGAGCGTAAGAAGTTGCTGGAGCCTTATGATTCTAGAGAAGGTTTTCGTTCCTACGCCAGCCCGTTCATAGAATATCCGCATAAGCTGTTTTTCACTGATTGCCTCTTTTTTTGCAATTTCTTTTACAGATAGATTCCCCTTTGCTTGGTAGATATGCATTAAGGCGTTTTGAAACGTATCTTCCCAAGCCAGCTCAGTGGACAATTTAGAGAGCAAGTATCTATTTATTCTGTAGATAGTATGGTCAATGGAAGGTGACAAATAGAACTGTTCCTTTAGTTCTCTTGCAAATCCCTTAGCTACATCAGCAAGGTTATTAATATGATTAGTAAATAAATGAGCGGGCTCCCTTAAAAAGGGCTGTAATCCCCCCGGGTAGAACCGAATGCCAAAAGTCTCGACACGATCATATTCCATGTCAACAAATATAGCCCGATCCACAGTGCCTACAACATGGCCTTGAATATCAGGCAAAGTTCTATCTATACGAAACACAATATCGATACACCCATCGGGAACAATCATCTCGACGTTATCTACAGCTTCCAGCTTTGGTTGGTCGGTTAGTGGTGTTATCCAGTAACAATTAATATACTTTCGAAGCCTATGGCTAGGCTTCCATTCACAATACCTACCTGGCAGGCTCAGGGTTGGAGAATGTGCTTGCACAGGAGTATATAGAGGATGATTCATTCCCCTTCACCTTCTATTTCGAAGTGCTTTCCTTATGATTTTACAATAAAGGAGCTCACTATGTAAGTAATAGTGAGCTCCTTTATTTATTCCTATGGAGGCGAGTCGAACCCCTCATCATACATCTAGGAGAAGCGAAAGGCTTGTCTTCTCATCCACATCGTTGCAACCCACTTTTCCCCTTTAATCACTGGCAGACCTGCATGCAAGGTGAAATCGTTTAATTCATGATTACTGTAAAAATATTCGAAGTAGACCGCCATGCCTTTGTTAGGAAAAACAGAAAAATTAAGCATGGGGAACGCCGTTTCTCCACCTTCCTCCACATCATTCAAATACATCACGAGCGTACTAATTCGATTGTTGGCACTTGCTCGACTCGTTTCTGCGAAGAAATCATAATGAGGTCGATACTCTTGGCCAGGGGTATACAGCAGAACTTGCAAGCCATCGCCATGCTCGATAGGAATATTCATAATTTGAGAGAATCGCTTCTCGATTCGTGTAATCGTCTCATTCTCCTCACAGAACACTCCGCTACTCGTTCTAATTTGATTGACCTCACGATCTTGGCCTATTTTTGAACGTTGCAATCGTTCCCTAGAATGTTTAATTAGCTCATCGCATTCCTCATCACTAAGCACATTTCCTAGTACGACAACCAGAGGTGCCTCATACTTGGCAAGAATTCGAATCTCTCGATCTTCTGTCTTGATCGTATTTCCAGCATGATCAAATATCGTCCGTTCTTTCTCTGCCGTATTCCCTATCATCCTTATGCAGCCCCTATACTATGACATCCACCATAAAAATAAGATACCATAAAATGGAATTATTTTCTCTACTAACTTCAGAAAAATCAAAATAATCAAACTGCCTGGTATTGGTGGAGGGGAGTCGAACCTTTAACACTGATCAATCTCTAACCAAGGAACAATCTGTTTCGACATGTGTAGAGTGTAAGTAACAGAATAAATGACTTATCTTATCTGTACTACAGATAAAGACCAAAAATAGATCCTCCATCATTTCACATCTACTTTCATTCTACAATTTAACCCCTAAACAAGAAAAAACCCGCTATATCAGCGGGTCTTTCAAATGGAGGCGAGGGGAGTCGAACCCCTGTCCGAAAATATCGACACATAAGATTCTACGGGTGTAGTCACAGTTTTGATGTCACCCGAGTATCGCCCCGTAACCGGCTATACGTTGGGTCAGCCTGATTATCTTCTTCAGCTCACCGCAGGCGGAGATGAGACAGCGTATTCCACTATTTGTTAGCCCCTAGTCTAGTCACATGGACGATGCTAGGTAGGAGCACGCTAACAGGTTATTAAGCTGCTAATGCGTAGTTGTTTTGTGTTTTGCCATTTAATAGGCTTTAGCGTTGATAAAGTGGACGCGGCCCCACTACCCGCTACTCATGCTCAAACTATCCCCGTCGAATCCATAAACGCCCCCTTAATAAAAAGGGCTTCTAGGATAGAATCTTGAGTAGCCAAGACATGATGTTCTATTCAGTATCCTTTTCCTCCATGAAAAAGGACAACTAGAAGGTAATCATTCAACAAGATCTTGTGATCTCGTATAACTTAGTATATCACATTTCCACTACACTATGATACTTTGTTCAAGGAAATGTAGGCTATGATTGCCAATGATGAGCTTTATAGGCATACGCCTAATCATTATGCACTGGTTCGTTTACCTAGCAATCTTCTGTTTCTCACGAAGCGCACGTTGGATATCACGCTGTGCATCGCGCTTAGCAGCTGTATCACGTTTGTCGTATTGTTTCTTCCCTCTACCTAGGCCAATAAGCAGCTTCGCATAGCCATTCTTAATATAGATCTTAAGCGGAACGACAGTGTAACCTTCTTGCTTCAATAGCCCAACCAATTTCTTGATTTGCGCCTTGTGCATGAGTAGCTTACGCGTTCTTGTTGGATCAATTGGATTACTACGATTCCCTTGTTCAAAAGGGCTGATGTGCATATTGTGGATATTAATCTCACCATTACGAATCGTTGCAAACGCATCACCGATGTTCGATCTACCATTACGTAGCGACTTAATCTCTGTTCCCGTTAAGACCATTCCAGCTTCATACGTTTCTTCTATGAAATAATCATGGGAAGCTTTCTTGTTCTGGGCCAAGACTTTCCCGTCACTATTATTCTTACCCATGTCCTCAACCCCTTAGATCGTTATAAAAAATGGATTCTGGTATCTATCCCCAGAGAAAACGAGGAAAGTACCAGAAATCCATTGTATCAACTGCATCCTTCAAAATCAAGATGAGACAAGTCTTCTAAGCTTCTAAAGGCTGTCTATTTCTATTCATTTGGAGTTTCAGTCGTCTTATTACTATTGTCTTCTCTAGCCGGACGCTTACGAGATTCATTACCACCCGCATTGCTGCCTGGCGTTGCATCTCCACCTAGAAAAATTCCGCCTCGACCAGAAGGTTTACGAGCATTGCCGTTAGAAGTAGGGCTATCAGAACGTGTAGGTTCACTACTCGCTGCTGCGCCGTATCCGCCTTTACCTGAACCAAAGGCAAACCCAGGGCCACGTGATGTCTGCAAGGCATCATAACGACCTGCTGGAGCACCTGGTCCACGATCGCGCTTGCCACGTCCTGCGCCTTTATCCTTGTTACCACCCTCACGTCTTGGAGCTGATGAGCCACCACGACTAGCTGGTTTAGTATTCTCACTCGGAGTTGCAGCTTTTACACCTTCGGCAATAACACCTACATTGTCAGCTACCGGTTTAAAAACAACATCCTTATTGCCTTTGCGGTTGTTGAAACTGCCCGATTTACCCTTACCTCTAGCGCTTCTGCCTTCAGACGGCTTACTTCCTGCATCTGTATTAACTAGTGTACTATTCCCCGTATTCATTGCTTTCTTCTTACCTCCACCATTTGCACCAGGCGCCTTCGTGCCTCCGCTGTTTGAACCGATTTTCCCTCCGGCTGCCTTACCATGAGCCGCCTTACCACCATGAGCTCCGCCGCTCTTACCTCCGCGTGCTGGACCTCTACCAAACCCGCCACCGCTTGCTCCTTGTGGACGGCCACCACGTTCACCGCGGCCACCTTCACTGCGTGGCTTCATATCCAATAATTCAAAGTCAATCGTATGATCGTCCATGTTCACTCGAGCTAGACGTATTCTCAAATCATCACCAATGCGGAACACTTTAGACGTACGCTCACCGATTAACGACATGACTTTCTCGTCAAAGTGATAATAATCGTCTGTCAATGCGCTCAAACGAATGAGACCTTCGACCGAATTCTCTAGCTCAATGAACATACCGAAGTTGGTCACACTGCTGATCATACCATCGAATTCTTCGCCGACCTTATCCAACATGTACTCTGCTTTCTTAAGCTGATCCGTATCTCGTTCTGCTTCTACAGCAACACGTTCACGTTCAGAAGACTGTTGAGCTACATCCGGCATACGTGATGCTAGGTATTCCTGGCGTTTCTCCGTCAATACACCCTTGTTCTCGATCACTTCACGGATAACACGGTGTATCGCAAGGTCAGGATAACGACGAATTGGCGATGTGAAGTGTGAATAAAATTCAGCCGCTAAGCCAAAATGACCCGATGTGCCTGCATCATACTTCGCTTGCTTCATCGATCGAAGCATCATCGTACTGATAACCTTCTGTTCTTTGGTTCCTTGGATATCTTCAAGCAACCCTTGAAGTGCTCTTGGATGAATAGCGTTCCCACGACCTTTGACATGATACCCAAAGTTCTCAGCAAATGCCAAGAAGTTCTGTAATCTCTCCGGATCCGGATTCTCATGGATACGGTATATGAACGGAACCTTCAACCAATGGAAATGCTCCGCTACGGTCTCATTAGCTGCAAGCATGAACTCTTCAATCATCTGCTCTGCAATAGAACGTTCTCTTTTGACAATATCGATCGGCTTGCCCTTATCATCTATAACAACTTTAGACTCTGGGAAGTCGAAATCCACCGCACCACGGCGTATCCGATTACCACGAAGCTTCAAAGCCAATTCCTTCATCAGGCGGAAATTATCAACCAGATCACTATAACGCTCCATCACTTCTGGATCTTCATCCTCAACAATTTTGCGAACATTCGTATAGGTCATCCGCTCTTTGGTTCTGATCACACTCGTAAACACATCGTGATTAACCACTTTCATCTGCTCGTCAAATTCCATTTCACATGACAAAGTAAGCCTGTCCACCTGCGGATTAAGACTACATATTCCATTCGAAAGACGGTGTGGTAACATCGGAATAACCCGATCCACCAAATAAACGCTGCATCCACGATTATAAGCTTCCTTATCCAATTCAGAACCTTCTTGCACATAGTAACCTACATCGGCAATATGTACTCCGAGAAGATAATGACCATTTGGTAGAAGTTCCACATTAACAGCATCATCTAGATCCTTCGCATCTTCTCCATCAATCGTCACAATGATTTTGTCGCGTAGATCACGTCGACCCTGCTGAACAATCTCTTCATCCGTAATGGAATCCGGTGCTTGTTCCGCTTCCGCAGTGACTTCTTCAGGAAATGCCTCCGGTAATTGGTGCTTACGAATAATAGAAATAATATCTACACCCGGTTCATCTTTATGACCAAGAACTTCTGCAACTTCACCTTCTGCAGCAGAGCGCCCTTCGGGATAATTTACAATTCGTACAACGACCTTCTCACCGTCAACAGCACCATTAAATGCATTTTTAGGTATAAAAATATCGCGGTTAATCCGCTTATCATCCGGTAATACGAAGCCATACGCTTCGTTATTCTGGAATATACCCACGATTTGCGTAACTGCACGTTTCACAACGCGGATAACTTCTCCTTCTAGCTTACCTCCAGCAGCACTCTTAGAGGTTACTTTGACAAGGACGATATCGCCATTCATAGCACTCTTTAGATCATTCGCATTGATGTACACGTCTGGATGTTCCCGATCATCAGGAATTAGGAAACCAAAGCCCTTCGCATGCGCTTGTACACGACCACGTATAAGATCCATTCGCTCAGGCACACCATAGCGGTTGGTGCGAGTTAGAATAATTCTTCCATCTTGCTCGATGGCACTCAATAGCTTCACAAATTCTTTGAAATCCTGAGCTTTATCAATACCAAAATGCTGTTCAAGCTCCTGGTAAGTCATCGGTTTATAGGCGGTTTCCCGCATGAAATCAAGTATCTCTTGTTCTGTTATCATCTTTATCACCTCAGATATCTTGCATTTAAGAACTGCAAGCTCTTATGTATCCTTTGCTTCATATTATTTCTTTATGATTTAGTTGTTTACCAATTATTTCTTTACTATACCCTTACCCTAGTATACACGATTTCAATCGGATACATCCCATTCGCACATTAGCTGATAAAAGAGAAGATATCACATGAAATATTATTTTTTTTAACAAAAAAACCTTCACTCCACATAGGATATGTAAGAGCGAAGGTTTCAAGAAATTTTCATTAGCTAACAACAGCTACAGCGATAGCAAGGATAAAGAATCCTGAAGCCAAAGCAACTGTTACACGTTGAAGGACTAAGTCCATACCGCGAGCTTTACTTTTACCAAAAAGATGTTCAGCACCGCCGGAGATGGCGCCGGAAAGACCTGCACTTTTCCCTTTTTGTAAAAGAACCACCGTAATCAAACCAATGGAGAAAATGACGAGCAATACTTGTAAAAAGAGTTCCATTCATTCCACCTCCTAAACGTGTCGAACATTCTCTTGGATTCCAAGATGAAAATTGTTCATTATTTACGGAAAACAGCATTCTTATTGTAGCACATCCAACCTATATTTGACAAGATTGTCTGTCTGACAACGGATTATTCTGAATAATTTCTCCCTACTTTGCCACAGCCGATTTATATTTCAGTCTCCAAGAGAATAAAGCGTTCTAACAAGTAGAAACGGCTATGCCGTCCTTCTCCAAGGACGGCACCCGTTTCAGCGGAAATATAAGGAATAGAGTATCAATATAGATTGAACTAAAGACGATGCCCCATATTCATGAATTTCTTTAGAGATGATTGAATATGGGGAGCGCAAACTTTAGTTCATTCTATCAAGTGAAACTTATACTTTCTTATATTTTCAAAAAAAAAAGGCCAGTCGGTGTACACCCGAACTGGCCTCTTATCTATGTTTAAATTATTTCTTTATGTTGTAGAAAGATTTCATGCCGTTGTATTGAGCCAAATCACCCAATTGATCTTCGATGCGAAGCAATTGGTTGTACTTAGCAACACGGTCTGTACGTGAAGGAGCACCTGTTTTGATCTGACCAGCATTTGTAGCAACAGCGATGTCAGCGATTGTGCTATCTTCTGATTCACCTGAACGATGAGAGATAACAGCTGTGTAACCAGCGCGCTTAGCCATTTCGATTGCATCAAATGTTTCAGTCAATGTACCGATTTGGTTAACTTTGATCAAGATAGAGTTACCAATACCTTCTTCGATACCTTTACCAAGACGATCTGTGTTCGTTACGAACAAGTCATCTCCAACAAGTTGGATTCTGTCTCCCAATTTCTCACTAAGCAATTTCCAACCTTCCCAGTCATCTTCAGAACATCCATCTTCGATGCTGATGATTGGGTATTTGTCAGCCCATGATACAAGTAGGTCAACGAATTCTGCAGAAGTGAAGGATTTACCTTCGCCTGCCAAATTATATTTACCATCTTTGTAGAACTCAGTAGATGCTACGTCCATACCTAGGAATACATCAACACCTGGTTTGTAACCAGCTTTTTCGATCGCTTCCATAATTGTGGACAATGCTTCTTCGTTGGAAGTGAAGTTAGGTGCGAATCCACCTTCATCACCTACAGCTGTGTTCAATCCTTTAGCTTGTAGAACACCTTTCAAGCTGTGGAAAATTTCAGCACCTGTACGAAGCGCTTCTTTGAATGAAGGAGCTCCTACTGGCAAGATCATGAATTCTTGAACGTCAACGTTGTTGTCAGCATGTTCGCCACCATTAACGATGTTCATCATTGGTACTGGCAATTGTTTAGCGTTGAATCCACCAAGGTATACATACAATGGTACATCCAAAGCGTCAGCAGCAGCGCGAGCTACAGCCATGGATACAGCTAGAATAGCGTTCGCACCCAATTTACCTTTGTTGTGCGTTCCGTCAAGAGCGATCATCATTTTGTCGATACCTAGTTGATCCAATGCATCCATACCAATAACTTCAGGAGCAATGATATCGTTCACGTTCTTAACAGCTGTCAATACACCTTTACCAAGGTAACGGGATTTGTCTCCATCACGAAGTTCTACTGCTTCATGAGCACCAGTGGATGCACCAGAAGGAACGATTGCACGGCCAAGACCGCCTGATTCCAAATAAACTTCAACCTCAACTGTTGGGTTACCGCGAGAATCTAGGACTTCGCGAGCGTACACGTCAGAAATAATAGTCATGTATTTAATCTCCTTTTTTTGTACTTAATTTGATAAAACTTGTTTACAACTTTATTTACGAGTAGCGATCATGGATAATCCAGTCATTTCAGCAGGTTGTGACAATCCCATCAGATCTAGGATCGTAGGTGCAACATCTGCCAAAATACCACCGTCACGCAACACCACATCGGATGCCGTTAGAATAAACGGCACCGGATTCGTTGTATGCGCTGTGAATGGACGTCCTTGCTCATCAAATACCATATCAGCGTTACCGTGGTCAGCGATAACAATCGCTACCCCGCCTTTAGCAATGACAGCATCTACAACTTTACCCATACACTCATCCGTCACTTCAACTGCCTTGATCGTTGGCTCAAGCATGCCTGAGTGTCCGACCATGTCAGGATTAGCGAAGTTAAGAATGATGGTATCGTGATTCTCCGCCTCGATCTCTTTCACACAAGCATCAGCCAATTCATATGCACTCATCTCTGGTTGCAAATCATATGTTGCTACTTTTGGTGAATTTATGAGAATACGAGTCTCACCTGGCAGTTCCACATCACGTCCACCACTGAAAAAGAAGGTCACGTGTGGATATTTCTCTGTCTCGGCGATACGTAGTTGTTTCTTGTTGTTCTGTACCAATACTTCCCCGAGTGTGTTATCCAAGTTCTTCGGTTCATACGCAACATAACCTTCAACCGTTTCACTAAACATTGTCAGACATACAAAGTGCAAGTTCTCTGGGAATTTATCTCCACGATCGAAACCGCGGAAGTCCTTACTAGTGAATACTTGAGACAATTGAATGGCACGGTCTGGACGGAAATTCAAGAATACAACAGAATCTCCACTCTCAACCGTACCCACAGGGTTCCCTTGCTCATTGACAATCACTGTAGGTTCTACAAATTCATCAAAGACCGACTTCGTGTATGACTCTGTTACGGCTTGAAGAGGGTCTGTATACTGTGGTCCTTCACCATAAACAATGGCACGATATGATTTCTCAACCCGTTCCCAACGTTTATCACGGTCCATAGCATAATAACGACCTTGTACAGTTGCGATCGTACCGATTCCATCTTGCTCAATCTTAGCATTTAATTGTTCAACGAAATGCTTTCCTGAGTCGGGAGATACATCACGACCATCTAAGAAGGCATGAATATATACTTCATGCAGGCCTTCCTTCTTCGCCAAATCCAACATCGCAAATACGTGTTCTATGTGGCTGTGTACTCCGCCATCCGACAAGAGTCCATAAATATGGAATTTCTTATTGTTAGTCTTGGCAGCGCGTACAGCTTCAACCAATGTCGGATTGTCATAGAACTCACCATCACGAATGGATTTGGAAATGCGGGTCAAGTCCTGATAGACGATACGGCCTGCACCAATATTAAGATGACCCACCTCTGAGTTACCCATCTGTCCTGCGGGCAATCCAACCTCTTCGCCACAGGCAATGAGTGTTGAATTAGGATATTGGCTCATCAACCGATCATAATTAGGTTTCTTGGCTTGTGCCACAGCGTTTCCTTCTTGCGTATTACGTAGCCCGAAACCATCCATAATGATTAAGGCTACCGGTCTTGGTGCTGGCATCTTACTTCGCCCCCTCAACAAGCTGGACGAATGAAGTTGGTTGCAAGCTAGCACCGCCGACTAATGCGCCGTCAATGTCGCTTTGGCCCATATATTCTACCACATTCTCAGGTTTCACACTACCGCCATATTGAATGCGCACAGCATCTGAAACGCTCTGTCCATAAAGGCCTTTCACTAGCTCACGGATGTAAGAAATAACTTCATTAGCATCTTGTGCTGTGGAAGATTTACCTGTACCAATAGCCCAGATTGGTTCATACGCAATAACAGCTTGAGCCACTTGTTCAGCAGTCAAACCTTTCAAAGCACCTTCAGTCTGTACTTTGCATACTGCCTTAGTCTGGTCAGCTTCACGTTCTTCCAACTTCTCACCAACACAAATGATTGGTGTAATACCGTGTTTAAAAGCAGCATGTGCTTTTTTGTTCACGATTTCATCGGATTCAGCAAAATAAGCACGACGTTCGGAGTGACCAATGATGACATAGTCAACACCTAGATCTTTTAACATAATTCCGCTGATTTCACCTGTATAAGCGCCATCATCTTCGAAATGTAAGTTTTGTGCACCAATTTTGATAGCAGTTCCTTTAACGGCTTCAACCAATGCTGGAAGATTCGTGAAAGGAGCACAGATCACGCTCTCTACACCTGCTACTTCTGCTTTACCTTTAATTTCTTCAATAAACGATTTAGCTTCTGGAACAGTCTTGAACATTTTCCAGTTACCTGCAATGATAGGTGTTCTCATGCTATCCACTCCTTTTAACCTCTTTTACATTTATACCTGACGCATTATCCAACCTCGTTAATACTCGATTGGATAACCGCCATTTATAAACGAAGATTGAGGATTTATTTATCGTTCAATGCTTCAACACCAGGAAGGGCCTTACCTTCCATGAATTCAAGAGACGCTCCGCCACCCGTAGAGATATGATTCATCTTGTCAGCAAGATGGAATTTCTCAGCAGCTGCAGCAGAATCCCCGCCACCAATAATCGTGTAAGCTTCTGTATCAGCACATGCCTGCGCTACTTCAAGCGTACCACCCGCGAACGGCTCCATTTCAAATACGCCCATAGGTCCATTCCATACAACCAATTTGGAGTTTTTGATTACGTCAGCATAAAGAGCACGTGTCTTCGGTCCGATGTCTACGCCTTCCCAACCTACAGGGATGCTATCGATATCAACGATTTGAACATTTGCATCCGCACTGAAGTCGTCGGCAATGACAATATCAATTGGAAGCATGAAGTTTTTACCTAGCTCTTTAGCTTTCTCAATGAATCCTAGCGCCGTTTCAAGCTTAGAATCATCACACAGGGATAGACCAATCTCATGCCCTTGTGCTTTAAAGAACGTGTAAGCTAATCCGCCACCGATAAGTACGTTATCAGCAAGATTAAGCAAGTTATTGATCACGTCAATTTTATCTTTAACCTTGGATCCCCCAACGATTGCAGTAAAAGGACGCTCAGGTGTAGAGAATGCTTTACCAAGCACGGACAATTCTTTTTCCATCAAAAGCCCAGATACCGCTGGTAGAATGTGAGCGATACCTTCAGTAGAAGCATGAGCACGGTGAGCAGCGCCGAAAGCATCATTCACGAACAAATCTGCTAGCTCAGCAAACTGTTTCGCTAGTTCAGTGTCATTCTTCTCTTCACCAGGATAGAACCGCACGTTCTCAAGCAACAATACGTCGCCATTAGACATTTCAGCAATCTGAGCTTTAACAGCCTCACCAACAGATTCATCCGCTTTGACAACCTTCTTACCAAGCAACTCAGATAGGCGCTCAGCAGCAGGAGTTAAACGCATAGATTCTACGACTGCTCCCTTTGGACGTCCCATATGGCTTGCCAAAATAACCTTTGCTCCGCGTTCTACCAAGTAGTTAATCGTTGGTAATGTTTCACGAATACGTGTATCATCGGTAATTTTACCATCTTCGAGCGGCACATTGAAATCGACACGAACAAATACTCTTAACCCATTAACTTCTACATCACGTACACTCTTTTTATTCATCTCCACGTTCCCCCACACCCATTATATTTTTATCGATTGGAATCCAAGGAATAACATTTCAAAACATCTCCGGCTTAACGCCAAGTAGGAGCGTAACCGTTCTATAACTCAAATATCTAAAATTTGAGTTACTTTCTTACTATTGGAGAAAGAGCGGAAACAATAATACCTGTTTCCGCTCTTTAAATTTGCCATGCTTGAGTCTCTATTACTTAGACAATTTAGCGAAATGCTCCAACGTACGAACAAGTTGTGCTGTGTAGGACATTTCATTGTCATACCAAGCTACTGTCTTAACCAATTGTTGGTCGCCAACAGTCAATACTTTTGTTTGAGTTGCGTCAAACAAGGATCCGAAAGTAATACCTTTAATGTCAGAAGAAACGATTTCGTCTTCTGTGTATCCGAAAGTTTCGGAATCAGAAGCTGCTTTCATAGCTGCGTTAACTTCATCAACCGTTACTTTCTTATCAAGAACAGTGATCAATTCAGTCAATGAACCAGTTGCAACTGGAACCCGTTGAGCTGCACCGTCCAATTTACCTTTAAGTGCAGGAATAACTAGACCGATTGCTTTAGCAGCACCAGTAGTGTTAGGGATGATGTTCTCAGCTGCTGCGCGAGCACGACGGAAGTCACCTTTGTTGTGTGGAGCATCCAAAGTGTTTTGGTCGCCAGTGTAAGCATGAATTGTAGTCATCAAACCAGAAACAATTCCGAATTGATCTTGCAACGTTTTAGCCATTGGTGCAAGGCAGTTCGTTGTGCAAGAAGCACCAGAAATAACTGTTTCAGTACCATCAAGAATGTCATGGTTAACGTTATAAACGATAGTCTTAACGTCGCCAGTAGCTGGAGCAGAGATAACGACTTTTTTAGCTCCGCCTTTCAAATGCTTCTCAGCTGCTTCTTGAGATACGAAGAATCCAGTACATTCAAGAACGATTTCTACGCCAAGCTCTCCCCAAGGCAATTCTTCAGGGTTACGGTTAGCAAGAACTTTAACTTCTTTACCATTTACTTTGAAGAATCCGTCATGTACTTCAACGTCACCGTCAAAGCGACCTTGCGTTGTATCATATTTCAATAAATGAGCTAACATTTTAGCGTCAGTCAAGTCATTAATAGCAACTACTTCGATACCTTCCACAGCTTGAATACGGCGAAATGCAAGGCGACCAATACGTCCAAATCCATTAATACCAACTTTAATAGTCATTTAATAGTTCCTCCCAGAATTCGTTTTTATTTATTCAAGACGGGTTATTAAGCCTGTCGTGACAACAACATAATAAATCTTTAAAAAATACTAATCTTCTAAGTTGTGAGAGCCTTTTCTTCCATCTCTCTCTCAATTTCCAGGGCGGCAGCTTCATCTGTAACGAGTATATCTTCCTGACCGAACTTGAGAACGGCGTGTATTGCTCTGGCTTTACTTTTACCGCCTGCAATCCCGATCACAATTTCAGTCTTCACAATATCCTCCAGCCTAAGACCTAAAATCATCATCTTATGAACCATAGCACCTTCATCATTGAAATAATAGCCAAAGGACTCTGCGACAGCACCATCTGCTCTAATCGCTTCAACAGTAGCTGAATCAAGCTTTCTGCGACGTGTCATTTCCATGGCATCACCAATACCGTGCACAATGATTCGTGACTGTCTGATAATCTGCACAATTTCCTGAATGTTAACATCTTGAACAAGTGATTGATAAGCATCTTCGCTGAGTAAATCCGGTAAATGCAATAATCGATACTGGGCACCCACACTCTTAGCCATCGTAGAAGCTACGGTGTTCGCTTGGAACTCCATGCTCTCCCCTAACCCTCCACGGGCTGGTACGAACCAAGTCCGTTTAACGTGAGCAGATGACGGTTGAGTCAATTGCTCAGCAACTGCAGCAAGAGTAGATCCTCCGGTAACAGCTATTATATCCTCATTACCCATGACACTTAGCAGTGCTTTCGCTCCTGCACGCCCCAATTCTCTTTTAGAGAACGAAGACAATTCTGAATCACCAGGCACAATCACTACTTTACGCAGTCCATATGCTTGACGAATTTTCTCTTCCAAATCAGCGAGTCCAAAAAGATTCTTAGCAATGGGTTCAAGCGATTCAAGCAATTTCCTACCTGTATCACTAATTCTCATACCTTTGCTCTCAATCTCAATCAATCCTTGCGATTTCAAAAGATCCGTCTCGGCACGCAATACGCGTTCCGTCATATGAAGCGATACAGCAAGTGTTCTGCGACCGATCATATCACACAACATGATCCGGTGAAGAATGCTATACCTTGTCTTGAGTATTTCCATGAGATCAGGTAGAAGCTGCTTTTGAATTTCTAATAAATTTCGCACGCTCTCCACTCCTGCTACTTTCTCAATGGCCTTTAAATGTCCCATAACAACTTTTTATGTCCCACCACTATTCTACTCAATTTTTGCTCCTGTTGCAAGTGTTCCTTGAGTATATTTTACAACGACTTATTTTCTTATACATTTTAGATCTTAATGCCCTGTCTCTCTTGTTCTAGGAGCCCACTCAAGAAGGTACAGATTGATAATTGTTGCTATTCTTTCGTGGATATCATATAATAATTCTTGCTATTGATTTTGCGCCCGTGGTCAAATGGATATGACGTAGGCCTCCGAAGCCTGAGATCGAGGTTCAATTCCTCGCGGGCGCGCCATTATATTTTATATCAGTAGCTACCTACTATATCTTTAACCAAACCATCAAAAGCCAATCATGGCTCTTTTTTTTGTCTGGAGTTTGACTTTCTTTGACTTTTTGATTTAAAATGTTTATCATGTGGTAAATACGGTAATCGTATGTATAATAAAGGTTATAATTTAGCTATTTAAAGGGAGGGTTTCAACGTGGGTTTCATTCCTATGGTCGTTGAACAAAGCAACCGCGGCGAACGCGCATATGACATCTATTCTAGACTTTTGAAAGATCGCATCATTTTCTTGGGCTCTGATGTTAATGACGTAGTTGCCAATTCCATTATCGCACAATTGTTATTCCTAGCTGCTGAAGACCCTGAGAAGGATATCTCCTTATATGTAAACAGTCCTGGTGGATCGATTACAGCCGGAATGGCGATATTCGATACGATGCAATATATTAAGCCGGACGTATCCACTATCTGTGTAGGTATGGCCGCTTCGATGGGCGCGTTCCTATTGAACGCTGGCGCTATTGGTAAACGTTTTGCTCTACCAAACAGTGAAATCATGATCCACCAACCTTTGGGTGGTGCACAAGGGCAAGCATCAGATATAGAAATTCGTGCTCGTCGCATTCTCAAAATGCGTGATAAGTTAAACAAAATATTGTCCGAACGTACGGGACAACCGATTGAACGTATTGAGAAGGACACAGATCGTGATTACTTCATGAGCGCGGCAGATGCTGCAACATATGGCATTATCGATAAAGTGATTGAGAAGCCGTTAGCTTTAGATAAATAATAAATTGATTTCAAAAAGAACCTTACTCCCAGATAGTTCAGGAGTAAGGTTCTTTTTATGCTTATTTTTCAGAAAAAAATCTATTTAAAAAGGCTAGTCCCTTTCGGTAACACCTGATCAAACGGAATCACAAACGCTGGAATGCCTGCAGCATAAGGTGTGTATTTATACTGCTGGAAGAACAACGCTAGTCCCTCTGATTTAAGATAGTAGTCAACATCAACATCAAGTCCTTTAAATTGATCATTATAGCCATCGATGCCCTTTAGACCCTTCACTACGAATTTGTCTAACCCCGTTTTGTAATTAGGACTTTTCTCCTTCAATAGATCTTCTAGTGAAAGTACCTTTCCATCTTTCAATGAAAAGGTTAATCCTGTTCGAATTGTGCTATCGTGGGCTCCCCCGGTATAACTATACTGATCTATGACCACACTTAATATGCCATTCTCATTGTAGGTTACGACAAAATTCTGAAAAGCTTGGTACATATAATCGACAGAGCTATCTCTCTTCTTCTCCTGTTCTTTCGAATCTTCAACAAACTGATTCTTGTGCTTCTCTAGTATCGCGTTGATGTTCTTCTCCACCTCTGCATTCCCTAGTCCACTAATGACGGGATATCGCAAAAGGAATAATGTATCCTTCGTCTTCGTTTCCAGCAACTCTGTCGTAATCTTTATATCATTCCCCACTCTAGCCGTGATGCTCAAGGACTTCAGTGATGAGTTCCATTCGCCCTGTATTCCCATATAGTCACTTAATAGTTTAAATGGGATGTAGAGTTTCCCGCCAATATTCTTCACTGAGTAATCATATATATAGTAGTTATTAACGTTTGCATTTACCCCATACTCAGATACATCCATATTCAACTGCCTGTATCCACTTCCAAGGCTATATGTTCTTGTTCCTGGATTATAAGTCAAAGGAAACCCTAGGTCGTCTCTAAGTACGGTTAATGGAATGAGTGTGTTTCCATTACTGAGCAATCCCTTTTGAGATAATTTCTTTCCCTTCCATTTCAAAATGACAGATGTCTGTTGCACCGTGTTCTTCGTATTCTCTGCTGCAAAGACTGGAGCCTGTCCTGCATATCCAGAGCTTGTTACTAGAATAACGGCAACCCACGCCGAAATGCTATATTTCAATACTTTGTTCAATATGATTACCCCCTTCATACAACTAATTAATAGTATTATCCAAGTCGTCGTAAACCGAAACATAATCATTATTTCAAGTAGAAACGGATATGCCGTCCTTTTTCTAAAACAGCACCCATTTTAGTGGGAATATATGGATTAGATTATCAAGTGAAACTTATACTTTCTTATATTTCAAAAAAACCTTGCTCCCACAGATTCAGGAACAAGATTTATGACTTTTCAAAAGAAAATACTATTCGAAGAGACTAGTCCCTTTAGCTAATACTTGATCAAACGGAATGACAAACGTAGGAAAACCCGAAGAATAAGGTGCATATTCATACTGCTGGAAGAACAATGTTAACCCATCTGTTTTGAGATAGTAATCAACATCAGCATTAAGTCCTTTAAATTCACCATAGTAACCCTCGAATCCCTGAAGACTCTTCAATACGAATTTATCAAGCCCCAACTTGTATGTAGGATTCTTTCCTTTCAAAAGATCGTCAAGCGAAAGTAACTTTCCGTCTTTTAAGGAGAACGTTAATCCTATACGACTGGTCATACCATGTGCTCCACCTGTATAACTATATTGATTCATAACAAGACTTAACATGCCATTCTGATTATAGGTTACGAGATAATTTTGAAGGAATTCATAAGTGTGATCAACAGTCCCATCTCTTAAGGCAGCCTGCTCTTTCGAACCTTCTACGAACTTGTTCTTAAGCTTCTCTAGCACAATGTTAATCTCTTTCTCAGCAGCTGTATTCTCAAGCCCACTGATGACAGGGTACTGCAGAAGGAATGATGCATCCTTCGTCTTCGTCTCTAATGACTCTGCCGTGATCACCGCATCATTCTCCACTCTAGGAGTGATACTCAAAGACTTAAGTGACGGGTTCCACACGCCTTGATACCCTAAATAGTCACTCATTAATTTAAATGGGACATACAACCTGCCCCCGATATTCTTCACTTCGTAATCATTAACATAGTAATTATTAATTTTTGTATCTATGCCATATTCAGTCACAGCTATGTTTAATTGTCTATATCCAGTACCAATGCTATACGTTCTACTTGCTACATCATAAGATAAAGGTAGTCCTAGCTGATCTCTCAGTACAGTCACAGGAATCAATGTACTCCCATTACTGATCAACCCTTTTTGGGATAACGTCGTTTCTTTCCATTTCAGAGTCACAGATGTCTGTTGCACCATGTTCTTCGCGGTCGGTGCCGCAAAGGCTTGCGCCTGTCCTGTAAATCCTAAACTTGTTACTAGAATACCTGCTGCTAATACCAACGCACTATATTTCATTACCTTATTCATTTCTAAGTACTCCCTCCAACAACTAATTAATGGTATTCCACTAATAGTATATCGAAACAAGAAATGAATAAGGTAACATCCGAGTAACAGTATTGTCGCTATATAGAATGAACTACCTCATATTCATGACTTTCTTTAGAAAAGATTGAACTTGGTGAACGGCCAACTATAGTTCAATCTATATAGTTATACTTGTTCATGATACCCTTTGTCGCCGTAAGGCTGTAGCGTATCTAACCACTTCTGCTCTAACTTTGCTAGTTCGTTTCTATGTTTTCTATTCGTTGGATGGTTTAAAGGAACGTTCACTGGGATCATCCCAATAAGGGATTCTCCTTCGTCCAGCTTCACTTGCTCCAATATTTCCAGCTTGAATTGTTGTTCACCATATTCCTTCCATTCCTTCTGTAACGCTACACAAGAATGATTACCCATGTTTAATATAAACACCTCTTTATTCAGTGCCCCATGTAAATTCAAGCTACTACCAATCCATATCTTATGATTTGACAAGTTACAAATTTGAAATACGCCTATCTTCCGCGGAAGCTGCTGATACTCTGTAACCAATTGTTTACGTCTTTGTTGATCCATACCTTTCTCCTCCTTCATCATCATTCGTTATTTGCAGTTCATTCTATTTCGTTTTACTTTTCGCCCAATATCGACTGCCATCTGGTTCTCGATCCAAAAATCCGTATTCGATCAAATAACGTCTTAATGTGACATAGTCATCTAAGCGCTCTTTAAGGATTTCGTTGACCTCTTTTTCCGAATAGTGTTTCTGAACATCAAACAATCGCGTAAGATATCGCAAAATAACAATTTTATGCTTCTCCTTCTTCGGGAATCCTTTTAATGGTCCTTCTAGCCCCTGATTGAAATAGGTCTTCAGAATTTCTTCATTCTCCTGTTCCGTAATGGCATGCCGGTCATCCAACAAAGAGGGAGATTCGTGAATGTGAATATACTTACTCTTATGGCTCGACTTCTCCTCCACAAGTTCCATAATGGACAGAAATACCTTAGCTTGTTTCATCTTCTCCCGCAAAGTAAAACGGTGATTACGAATGGTGGAGGAACTCCCTCCATCCAATTCTTTAACGATCTCTTGATCGCTTAGTCCCATCTGAAAATAGTTCAATAACGTACGTTGCAAATCCGTTAATCCGGTGTACTTCTTATCTAATCCCAATAAAAATTCCACCATCGACGTATGTTCACTCACGATATGACGACGGACATACTTCTCAGCCTCGTAGAATACATCTTCTTCCTTATAGATAATGCCCTTCTCATAACGCTTACCACAGACTAAGCACCCATAAACCTCACGTTCTTGATCAAACATGTAACCTTGCTTGATTTCTTCCATACTCGCGTTCCAGAATTCTTCAGATAAACGAGTCATAATTATAGACACTCCTTAATTACGTTTGCTTATTTAGTAAACATTATATAATATCGTTTGGTTATTTTCAACTAACATAATAATTATTTACTAAAATAGCAAAAAAAAGCAGTCCAAAGCTACGATTGTAGCTTCGAACTGCTATCTGTTGTCCCTTACCTTACTCGCATATATGCGTATAGGTTATTATTCCCGTCCACTTTTCAATTCCGTCCAGTAACGATCAAAGATTTGCAGGCTATCGCCTACATCACTCAACCACTCTACCCGATTTAGTTCATCTGCAGAAAGATTGATCATCGTATTGCTGCGATATGTTTCGCTATGAAACTCCATCGCTTTCGTATTTGGATCACTATATCCAATCGCTTCATAATTAGCCGCACTTACTTTAGGATCTAACATATAATTGATAAATTTCTCTGCTAATGCTTTGTTCTGAGCCCCTTTAGGGATGGCGTAGTTATCAGAGAATATCGTTGCCCCTTCTTTTGGCACGACATAGGCAATATCAGGGTTATCTTTCACAATATATGCCGCATCTCCGGACCATACCGTACTGATCCAGCCCTCTTCTTGAATCATTTTCTGTTTAATCGTATCCGTATCAAAAGCAAGCACGCTCGGAAGCAGCTTCTTCAGATCATCTACGGCTGTTTTAATCTCCGCTTCATTCGTCGTACTGTTAGAAAAACCATGTTTTTTAAGAGACATACCGATCACTTCACGATTGTCATCCAGTAGTAATACTTTGCCCTTATAAGCTGGATTCCATAGATCTTCCCAACTATCAATTGGATCTTTAATATATTTCTTGTTATATGCAATTCCAGTTACACCAGAAGTATAGACAATGGAATATTGATTGTCTGGATCGTACGCTGGATCTTTGAATGTATCCGCAATATTCGAGTAATTTGGGATGTTATTCTTATCCAGTGATTCAAGCAGATTGTTCTTGATCATCGTCTCCACCATATAATCAGAAGGTTGGATGAGATCATAACCTCCGCCTCCAGCTTTAATTTTAGCTAAAAGGTCCTCATTATTTGCATAAATATCATAGGTTACGTCCACATTGAACTCTTTCTCAAAATCTGAAATCACCGTTTCATTAAAATTGTCCGCCCAACTGTAAATATGCAACTTTTCTTTAGATGAACAACCAGCCAAAAGGGAAATGGCCAAAACTCCTACTACAAGCATACTCAAAAATCCAGTTCTTTTCACAGTTACGTATCTCCTCTCTTTCGTCAAACCTTTTTATTTGAAAGAATTACAAGCCATGACGTTCACAGCTTGATCATCCAACATTCACAACAAATATGTTCTCACACTTTAGACATCAAAAGGGCAACATCTTATGTTTCTTCTGACCTTTTCCACGGTTCAATACGTATTGTGCTAACAATATTAACGAAATACTAACTAGAATTAGCAGCGTACAGAGTGCATTAATCTCGGGTGATATACCCCGTTTCACTTGCCCATAAATATAGATTGGAAGCGTTGTGGAGCTAGGTCCAGCCACGAAGAAACTAACCATGAAATCATCAAGTGAAAGCGTAAATGCGATAAGTGCCCCAGAAATGATACCAGGTGTAATTTGTGGTAATGTGACAAAACGAAACGTTTGCCAATAGGTAGCTCCTAGATCCTGAGCCGCTTCTTCCAGCTGTCTCCCCATGCCTGCCAATCTTGCGTTCACAACAACATATACATAAGACATACTAAAGGTGATATGGGCGATCATGACGGTAGACTTTCCTAATGGAATCTGTAGTTGACTGAACAATACCAACAACGACAATCCCATGATGATGTCCGGTATTATCACGGGCATATACAGCACTCCATTAAGTGGTCCTTTCCACTTTCTCGCGATATCCCGCATGGATAACGCTGAAATTGTACCCAATAAAGTGGCTACAATGGTCGATATAACCGCTATCACCAGACTGTTCATTAATGCTTCCATCACGTGGCGATCCTTCAGTAAAGAGGCATACCAGTCGAGGGTAAATCCTTTCCAATCCCCACTTAGTCGCGTACTATTGAATGAATACACCATCACGAGCACTATGGGTACATAGATGAAAATCATCATTAGCGCAGAATGAATTCCGAGAAGAGGATGTCCTTTCTTCTTCATACGTCTCCCCCCTCCCTTGTTCGATCGCTCCGAGACTTCATAACTCGACTAAATAATACAATCAGTACGAGCGATGTCAGGACAAAGATGACCGAAAGCGCTGAACCGAAAGGCCAATTGCGTGCCCCAAGGAACTGCGATTGAATAATATTACTAATCATAGAGGATTTAGAACCCCCCAGAATATCGGTCACAACAAACATGCCTGCTGTAGACACAAATACGAGCACAGACCCGGTCATAATCCCCGTTTTACTCTGTGGAAGTGCAATGTGCCAGAATGCCTTCCAACGACTGGCTCCTAGATCACTCGCAGCATCTAGCAACCGTCGATCAATCTGCTCGATAGCCACATATAGTGGTAACACCATAAAAGGAATGAAATTATATACCATTCCTAGCAGAACTGCTCCCTTGGTATAGAGCATTTGTAATGGTTCATCAATCCATCCAAATTGGATCAATAAACTGTTGACCACGCCTTGTGTTCGAAGCAACAACACCCACGCATAGGTCCGAATCAAAAAGTTAATCCAGAACGGAATTGTAATCAGGATCAGACCCCAATTCTGCACTCGAGGAGAAGAATTCGCTAAATAGTACGCTAGCGGATAACTTACAACGAGACATATCACTGTCGTCGTGATAGATAACACAATAGTATCCCAATAAATGCCAAGATAGAGAGAGTCCCAAAATGTCTTATATCCTTCCCAACTAAAAATATAGACAACATTACCCAGTGTGTCGCGTTGCATAAAAGACATCACCACGACGATAAGCATAGGTACTACCAAGAATAGACCTAGCCATAACAGTACGGGTGTAAAAAACCACTTGGACTTGTTCACGGCTGGATCACCACCTCATCCTTAGGGTTCCAGTTCACCCCAATCCGCTCACCGACTTGCCACGGTTCTTCATCTGTCGAATCGAGTACAATGGTTACCTTCATGGCGGGTTGCTCACCAACTTGATCAAGTTCAACCATTAATTTATGCACATTACCCAAATACAGAACATCTTCGATTACGCCTGACTTCATTGAACCTTCTACACTTCGTTGTGGGCGTAATTTCTCAGGTCTTACGGCAAATAAGCCTTGGGGAGAAGTGAAAATATTATTCTCGCCGACAAACGTTGCAGCAAAAAGCGTACGGGGCGAAGAATAAATTTCTTTAGGGGTTCCAATCTGCTCAACCTGTCCATTATTTAAAATAACAATGCGATCAGACATCATCATAGCTTCTTCTTGGTCATGAGTTACATACAAGAATGTAATACCGAGTGTTCGTTGAAGATGCTTCAACTCGGTTTGTAAGTTTTTGCGTAGTTGTAAATCGAGCGCACCAAGTGGCTCATCAAGCAACAATACTTTAGGTTTGTTCACAATAGCTCGGGCGATAGCTACTCTCTGTTGTTGGCCTCCTGAGAGCTGATGAGGGTAGCGGGACGTTAGAGCCGTTAGTTGCGTCATCGCAACAGCTTCTGCTATCCGTTCCTTTTGTTGTTCCTTCGGAATCTTTTTCATTTTAAGACCAAACGCAATGTTTTCTTCCACCGTCATATGCGGAAATAGAGCATAATGCTGAAATACCAAGTTCAAGTCTCTTTCGTTAGGAGGATTATTCGTAACCACTTTTCCCGCAAGTACAATATTTCCACTAGTCGGTTGTTCGAAACCTGCGATCATACGAAGAATGGTCGTTTTGCCACATCCACTTGGTCCAAGCAATGTGAGAAATTCGCCCTCCTCAATAACCATAGACAATGGCTTCACCACCACTTGCCCTCCAAATTGTTTCTCGATCTCAACGAGTTCAATCATAAGTACCAACCCCTTTTTTTATCATATGTCTGTTCACTTTCACACTGAGTCTATAGCTACTTACATTTTAAAAAAGCCATATCAGCTGTATGGCTTACTTTTATTCTTATTATTCAACCATTTGATTTCATAAATTCGTGCCATTTTCGCATATTCACTATAACGTTTTTCACCTTGAGGTACAACAACTTTCTATCATTATCGACAGTAACCTGTTCGTTCACGTCACAATATAGTAATGATTACAATAGAATAAAAACTTATACTATCTTATATTTTCAAAAAAGTCACCTTCCTACGACAACGGATTGTCGAAGAACGGTGACTTAATAGAGCATAATCATCAGTTTAGCAGTTATTTAAGTTCGTATTGAACACTAAGCTGTGTGGATACTTTCACTTCTCCTGCTTCAACAGCTGTCGAACCTGCTTGGTCCATCTTTGGCTTCGAATTCGTCAACATCTCTCTCTGTCCGTATACGAAAAAGTCGTTACTATCCCCTTGGCTCACAACTAGAACCATACCTAATTGCCGATTCGCTGCTTTCGCAATAGCATTAGCTTTCAGACTGGCGTTCGCCATAGCTTTCTCAATCACTTGTGTTTCGAACTGGTCACGATTCTCTATCGAGAAACGAACATTATCAATGTTATTCGCCCCAGCGTTGGATGCTGCATCAAGTAATTGGCCAATTTTAGTGAGATCACGATACGTTACTTCAATCGTGTGAATTGCATTATACCCTTTTACCTTTTGTCCATCTTTTTCTGTGTAGGTATAATTAGGCTGTACATTGAACTGAGTACTCTTAATATCTTTTTCTGCGATCTTCCATGTGTTCTTCAATAAATCATTCAGTTTCTGCATCTTAGCTGCATTCGCCTTCTGTGCCGCTTGAGCCGTCTCCGCCTGCGAAGTTACACCGATCGATAGATAAGCGATATCCGGTGTAATAGAAATCTCACCTTTACCTACAACGTTGATAACATTACGCTGTACTTCGTCCGCATAAACCTTGGATGTATTACCCAACGCACTAACCCCCGTTAATCCCAACACCAATGCACCAGCAATCAATATACTTCCTGTGTTCTTTACCCAACTTTTCATAACTTCGCCTCCTAAAAGTTTTACGAAGTAAAACTTACCTCGTAAGCATTAACTTAGTTTTACGAAGTAAAGCTACCTCGTAAGCATTGTCTTAGCTTTACGAAGTAAAGCTACCTCGTAAGCATTAACTTACCTTTACGAAGTAATCTACCTCGTAAGCAACTTATCCTTCATTTACCTTTTAGACGTGGTTACTTGGAAAATGTTGCATAGGAAGACAAACAAATTTTTATCCTGAATTTAACTCTTCTACTCCACGAGCAATCTCAGATTTTTTTCAGCATCCTTCGTGTTATCCAGACTCACTTGATTATTGTTTAGTAAGGATTGTAAGGTTGCCGAAAGTTCTTCCAAAGTAGCTGAAGTCTGTTCGTTAACAGAAGCCAAATGATTCGTTGAATCGCCCACCGAACTAGAGAACTGAGTCACTTTCTGCATCATACCTCCATACTCCTCCGAAACTTGGAGAAGTGTCCCAATGGAGCCTTTAATAGATTCAAAAGCATCGGCTGTCTCATGGGTCAGTTCACTGCTCATTTGCATACGTTTGGCTACCAAGTTCATTCTTTGAAGCGTCCCATTGGTCTGTTCTGAGAAACCTTGTAGTTGCGTCGTAATCTGTTCTGCCGAATTTGAGGTAAGCTCTGAAAGTTTACGTATTTCCATAGCAACGACGGAGAAACCACGGCCATATTCTCCTGCACGCGCCGCTTCTATACTCGCATTTAAAGAAAGTAAATTCGTCTGATTGGCTATTTCACGTATAGTCTGACTAAATTGAGAAGTTTCATTCACGCGCACCGTAAGCTCCTGAATATCAGAGGCCATCGCATCAATTTCCTCTTTAAATTCAACGATTGTGCCACTTAACGTCTCGACCTTCTCCTTACCCATAACTGACAGCTGGTTTGTCTCAGTTGTCTTATTGATTAGAGTCTCCGTAGAAATCGTCATTTCCTGTATCATTTCGCCCATCTTCTGGACAGAATCATTAATGGAAAGTGTTGTGTCCACTTGTGTCACAGCACCCGTTGCTATTTCCTGAAAAGCAACGTTCATTTCTTGAAAAGAAGATGTATTGTCATCCATAGACTGCGTAATATCCATCATATTTCGTGTAATTACAACAACATTCTCTAACAATTGTTCCTTTTGTATTTGTTGATCATTCAGTAAATATTCTGACTGCGTGCGGGATTCCTCTGTATTCTTCTTTAATGCTTCTGATACACGTAGCAATAAAATAACTATAATACACACAATCACATAACTACCTATGATGGGAATACGAGTTTCAAAGGTATCCATTCCTTGTATATTCGCCATGGATAAATACAATGTGAATCCTAATCCTGTTACCAAAGTAATGTAGGTAACACTCTGTTTCATGCTAATCAAAGAAAAAATAATTAAGTAATACACCATAGTGATAGCTAGTATCGAAGGTTCGTTTATAATTCGAAATCCGTAGCTTAGTAATATACCTATCATTCCGATATACGCATTCGTATGTATATATTTACCTTTTAGGTGATACCTTAACATCAATATCACAGTAATAATGCTAATTACACTGCTGATATTATTCATCGACGTAATATCAGTAGATACTGTTCCTAGTCCCATTACAGTTGAAATAATTAAAGCAATAATAAGAATAAAATTACGTCTTATAACATCCCTATCTCTAACAGATAATGATTCATCTTTGCGCTTGTTAATACTTCCGAAAATTAATTTCAAATTCATAATTCCCATAACTCCCTCTAATCTGAAATATGTATACTTATACCTTCTGTAAAAACTCTATGTTAGGTATAGTATATATCGACAGAAGTCATATCATTAATTAGATATGTCTATAACAAAATGCACATAACAAAACGAAAAAAAAGCAGCTAGTCCCATGAAGGGTTAGCTACTATTTGGTCGTAATGCCAAATATTCTATTGATTCTCTAATTCTTCCTTACTTACCAAATTCACTAAAGCGGTTGCAGCCTGCTCAGCATCTGCACCTTCTGCGCTAATGTAAACTTCGGTACCCGAACTGATCGCAAGACTCATAATTCCCATGATGCTCTTAGCGTTCACTTTTTTATCATCTTTTTCCACGAAAATTTCAGACGAGTACTTATTGGCTTCTTGGACAAACAATGCTGCCGGTCTCGCATGGAGACCCGTCTTTAGACGGACAACTACCGGGTGTTTTATCATGGAAAATTACCCCCTATTTATAAATCTGTACACTGTACACACATTTTATTTAAGTACATTATACCACTATAACATGAAGGACACTAGAAGAAAAAACTTAGCCATTACGAATCTTATCTGCCATCTCATCAATCTTACGCAGACGATGATTAACACCTGATTTACTGACAGCTCCCTTGAGCATCTCGCCAACTTCTTTCAAGTTCATATCAGGGTGAACCAGCCTAACTTCGGCTACTTCTCGTAGTTTCTCTGGCAAATTCTCAAGTCCTAGCTCACGCTGTAATAGCTTAATATTCTCAATCTGCCGTACCGCCGCACCAATCGTTTTATTCAAATTCGCAGTCTCGCAGTTAACGATACGATTAACAGAATTTCTCATATCCCGCATGATACGAACATCTTCAAATTTGAACAACGATTGATGTGCGCCGATCAAGCTGAGAAATTCAATGATTTTCTCGCCTTCCTTAATGTAAAGCACAAAGCCCTTTTTACGTTCAATAAACCGAGCATTCAGCTTAAATTGGTTAGCCAAATCTACTAACGCCTTACAGTGATCTTCATACATAGAAGAAATCTCCAGATGGTAGGAAGAACCCTCCGGGTTATTAACGGATCCGCCAGCCATGAATGCCCCCCGTAAATAAGCCCTCTTACAGCAGTTTTTGCGTATGAGGTCTGACTCAATATCTGGTGTGAAAAGAAACCCTTCAGAAACAATATAGAGTTCCTTCAGTATTTCCTGTACACGAGCAGGTATACGTACGATATAGACGTTATTCTTCTTCAATCTCATTTTTTTACGCACAAGTAATTCAGTATGTGCCTGAAAATATTTTTTGATTAAGGTATAAATTCGCCTTGCTATCGCGGCATTTTCTGTCGAGATATCTAATATGACCTTTTTGTTCGATAGCTGAACAGAACCATTCATACGAATTAACGCTGATAACTCAGCTTTCTCGCAGCATGCCTGTCCTTCGACCATAGTCAGTTCTTTTTTTGTCTGTGCCGCAAACGACAAGGGACTCACCTCTCTCGTAAAATCCAATTTTGCACGAGCTGGAAAATATGTTGACTTAGCTTCTCAGCATCATGTCGTAAATATGTCCGGAATAGGACTAGCGTATCGGCTATGACTTGATAACCTTGCCCTGTCACTTCATCCCAGTCCACTTGGACGGGTCTTGCACCCTTTTCGGCATATCTATCTTGCACTTCAGTCGGAATATCACCATTATTTACTATGACATAATCAAATAGTTGTGTACCAATATGATCGTAGATCGCATTAAGATGATCACTTACCGTATAATTGTCTGTCTCTCCGGGTTGCGTCATCACATTACATATAAAAATCTTAATCGCTGTTGATGCACATACAGCTTCTGCAAGCTTTGGAACAAGTAAATTAGGGAGAATACTTGTATACAAACTACCAGGTCCAATCAAGATCGCATCTGCTTGTCGAATCGCTTCCACAGCCTCTGGCAACGGCTCCACGTGAGCCGGGTCGAGAAAAACGCGCTTAATTCTGCCGCCGTGTTCCGGTATTTTGGATTCTCCGATGACGATACTCCCGTCTTCCATCTCAGCACGAAGCGTTACCGCAACTCCTGCAGCAGGTAGTACCTGCCCACGAACAGCAAATACCTTACTTAACTCGCGTACAGCAGTCACAAAGTCGCCCGTAATATCGGTCATCCCTGCTAATATTAAATTCCCAAGACTATGACCCGCAAGTCCTGTACCACTGCTAAAACGATAACTTAACATTTCCGAAAGTAGCGGTTCTACGTCTGCAAGCGCAGTCAATACGTTACGAATATCTCCAGGTGGAGGCATCTGCATCTCACTGCGCAGAATGCCTGAACTTCCTCCATCATCAGCTACAGTGACAATGGCCGTGATATCAAGCGGCTTTTCTTTCAATCCCCGAAGCATGACGGATAATCCCGTCCCTCCACCCATTACAACAATTCGCGGACGCGATCTAGTTTGTTCTGCCACTTTCATCACACTTCACCTCATTAATGCCGGTCACGATCTCGATCAGAGTCTCGGTGGCTAACGGAGACGTTCTCCGTCTTACTAACACCCAGCATCTTACCCAGGTACTCAGCAATCGCAACTGAGCGATGCTTGCCCCCTGTACATCCGATGGCGATAATGACCTGGCTCTTACCTTCTTTATAATACTGTGGAATTAAGAAATGGAGCATATCCAACAATTTAGTTAAGAACAATTGGGTTTCAGCCCACTTCAACACATATTCATATACTTCACTGTCTTGCCCCGTACGTGGACGTAAATGATCCACGTAATGAGGATTTGGCAAGAATCGTACATCAAATACCAGATCCGCATCGATTGGAATACCGTATTTAAATCCAAAAGATGTAATGTTAACAGACAAGGTATTAGGTTCGATATGAGAGAATCGAGAAATGATTTTCTCTTTCAGTTGCCCTGGCTTCGTATTACTTGTATCAATCAACTGTGTTGCGGAATCTTTAAGCTCCTCCAACATCTTACGTTCTAATCGGATGCCATCCAGTGGCATCCCCTCTGGAGCCAACGGATGGCGTCTACGACTCTCTTTATATCTTTGTACTAGAACGGAATCTGTTGCATCAAGGAATAGAATTTCGCAACGCATCGTAAAATGCTCTTTAATATATAATAAAGATTCAGATAAGGCAGTGAAGAACTCTCGACCTCGTAAGTCTATTACCAAGGCAATTTTAGCGATCTTACCGTTCGACTGTTCAATAAGTTCACCAAACTTAGGGATCAATACGGGTGGTAGATTATCCACGCAGAAGAATCCAAGATCCTCTAAGCTTTGTACAGCAAGTGTTTTCCCCGCGCCTGACATCCCTGTAATAATAATCAAGTTGGCCATGGCCGACGTAGTATTTTCATTTTCCTGCATCAGCTTCCACTCCCTTGTCAATGAGTCCCACATGCTTTTGACGGGTATATTCAAACAGGAAGAATTCTATGAACGAAGATGCAGCCCCGCAGCTCCAACGATTCCCGCTTTGTTTCCTAATATAGCTGGTAGAATCGACACACCACGTTGTAATGGATCTGGTGTGAATTTTGCAAATACCTCACGAACCTCATTAAAGAGAATATCGCCTGCATATGCTACACCACCGCCAACAATAAACACTTCAGGATTCAGTACAGCAGCTACAGCTGCCATCGATTTACCCAAATAAAATGCTGCACGGTTTACAATGCGTAATGCCACTTCATCGCCAGCTTTGGCTGCGTCAAACACTTCCTTGGCGTTCATAACTTCTACTGTTGATAGTGTTGTTCGATCTCCACGTTCAACAGCATCCTTCGCCATACGAATAATACCTGTTGCAGAAGAAACGGTTTCTAAACAGCCCTTTTTGCCACATCCACATTGGATGGCCTCCAAATCAGGTACGACCGTAATATGTCCAACCTCTCCTGCCATTCCTGCGGAACCTTGATAAATCTTCCCATCTAAAATAACGCCCCCACCTACACCTGTTCCAAGTGTATAGCAGACACAATTATCTAATCCACGTCCCGCACCGCTCCAAGCTTCCCCTAAAGCAGCCACATTAGCATCGTTATCTATTTTCACAGGCTTGCCTAAACGTTCCTCTAAAAGCACACGTATCGGAACATCCGAAAAACCTAAGTTGGGTGCTTGAACAATAATCCCTTCACGGACATTCGTAAAGCCGGCAACTCCAGCTCCTACACCCACTAGCTGGTCCCAGCTATATGATGATTTCTCAATAATGTCACGCACATATTGCACAATATTGTCAATTACCACTTCAACGCCTTTTGCAGCATCTGTGGGTCCTTCATGCGTTAGAAGAAGATTCCCCTCTTGATCACAAATCCCAACTTTAATCGCCGTTCCACCTAAATCCACACCAACATAGATACTTTCAGACATGTTCCAGCCACCTTTTTTCAATCTAAAATAGTTTTGAGCCTACGTACCCACTATAAGTGATGCCCTCATTCTGGTCAAGAGAAGCTAGACTCTATCACAACACCATTCGATAGAATTAAAGCTTCATTATATAGCAAATTCAGAGGATATCATGTTTAGTTATTACGCCTTTTGTGATTAATTGCACAAGTGTTGTGGATATTCATGACAATTGTCATCTGCATAAGGTGACAGTCTTAACTAACAAGAAAGCGGCATATTTCTTAAAATATAAGAAAGTATAAGTTTCACTTGATACTATGTTCCTTATATTTCCGCTGAAACGGGTTCCGTCTTTGAAAAGAGACGGTATTGTGCCGTTTCTACTAGTGATGAAGTTTAGAGCAATTCTACAACGCCAATGGAGGTATTGATTAATAAATGAACACAACAATTGTGGAAGTGAAGAATGTAACCAAGCAGTTCAGCAATAAGAAAGCTGTGGATGATGTCTCCTTTTCGATTGAGAAAGGTTCGATCGTTGCCATTCTAGGTCCTAACGGAGCAGGAAAAACAACCGTGATATCCATGTTGTTAGGTCTAATTAAGCCAAGCCAAGGTACGGTGCAAGTTCTGGGTAAAGACCCTAAGGATATAGAGGTACGGAAGAGGATTGGGGCGATGCTCCAAGAGGTTAGCGTCATGGATGCTTTGAAGGTACATGAACTTATTAATTTAATTCGTTGCTACTATCCTCGCCCTCTTGATATCGATCAACTAATTCCACTAACAGGTCTAAAAAAGGACGATCTAAATCGATATGCAAATAAGTTATCTGGAGGTCAGAAGCGAAGACTTGGTTTCGCTCTCGCACTTGCTGGCAATCCTGATCTGATCTTCTTAGATGAACCCACTGTAGGGTTAGATGTTACCGCTCGTCGTGTGTTCTGGGATCAAGTTCGTTCACTGACAACACAAGGGAAAACCATTCTATTTACTACGCATTACCTACCTGAAGCTGAAGACTATGCAGATCGAATTATTTTATTTGATCAAGGTGTCATCATCGCTGATGGTACACCCGACGATATAAAGTCCACACTTACCGTATGTTCTGTTTCCTTTAAATCGGATGATCCTGATCTACGTGACATACTGCTCAAATTACCGAATGTTCGTGATGTTTATGAAAAGGAAGGGCGAATCTATACCGTTACCGAAGATACAGATGGCGTATTAGCATCCATCTTTGAACATAAGTACGCAGTTAGGGATATCCGAGTCGAGCACGGTCGCCTTGACGATGCTTTTGAACAATTAACATCACATCCTGAAATGGATACCAAAGGAGCGGCTATATCATGATGAACGTGATAACCATGCAGTGTAAAGCGGAGTTACGCAGAATTTTCCGTAATCCTTATTATGTATTCTGGTCCTTGATATTACCTATCATATTTTATTATATCTTTACTCGAATTGTGAATACCAACCCCGATGATAAAGGACTTTGGCAAGCTCATTATTTGATGTCCATGACCACATTTAGTGTGATGGGTTCGTCAATCATGACGCTTGGTATTCGTATCGTGCAGGAACGAGTTCATGGTTGGTCCACGTACATGCGAATTACGCCACTTCCCGAAGGTGTTTATTTCTTTGGTAAGATGTTCGGGCAATCGGTCATGCACTTATTTTCTATAATCATTATTTTTACTGCTGGATATCTTATCAATGGCGTGTCCTTAACTGCGTCGCAGTGGATTCTCAGTGGACTGTGGATATTAATAGGTTGCGCACCATTCCTAGCATTAGGTACATTAGTCGGAACAATGAAAAAGGTGGACACCGCAAGTGGTGTTAGTAATGCAATCTATATGGTATTAGCTATTCTCGGCGCAATGTGGTTCCCACTTGATTCCTTCCCAAAAGGATTACAACTGGTTAGTAAATGGCTTCCTTCCTATAACTTTGGAAATGGTGCTTGGGAGCTTATCCAAGGGAATGCCCCTAGTTGGGATAATATACTTATTCTGTCAGGATATCTTGTTTTCTTCGTGGTATTATCAACTTATATCCGTAAAAAACAGGAAGTGGTGTGAAGCTCATTATACGCGAGAAATTTCATCTTTTCCCTGAAAAGTTAGGATTCTTTCCTTATGTTTGGTTAATATACCTCTTCTTACCTATCATTAATACCGCACAAGAACAAGGGTTGAAACTTGTCTTTGGCTATTTAATGATCGGAGTATTTGCAATCTCCTATAGGCAGCTTTATTTTGCTTCAGAAGAAGGGAGCTTTTCATATTGGCTTGCCACACAGATGGTTATCATTTTTATTCTCAGTTACTTTTATAACCCTTATAACTTTTTCATGGGTTTCTTCACCGCTAACTTCATAGGATATTACACTAACTCTTTCAAATTTAAAATATCCTTAGGTTCACTAGCCATTGTTTTATCCCTACCGGTTATATTGAATTTAAATAGCATTGCACCTAAGCAATACTTATTTTTTCTCCCGTTTTTAATCATTATGCTCATGTCTCCTTTTGGAATACGTTCTATAAATAGACACCAACAGCTTGAGTTGAAGCTTGATGAAGCCAATGAACACATTAACCAACTCGTTAAACGAGAAGAACGGATGCGTATTGCTAGGGATCTGCATGACACTTTAGGGCACACATTGTCTTTGATTACCTTGAAGAGCCAGATAGTGGACCGGCTCATTACCAAAGATCCAGCGAGGGCACAACTTGAAGCCAAAGAGATCGAGCGTACCTCACGGGCAGCTCTGCGACAGGTTCGTGAACTTGTATCGGATATGCGTGCGGTTACGATCGCTGAAGAAATGTTAGAGGTACAGGCCATTTTACAGAGTGCCGATATCACCTCTCATTTCGAAGGAGATGCCAAGCTTGTCGGTGTCCCTGATCTGACTCAAAATATTCTCAGTCTATGCCTCCGGGAAGCGATTACGAATATTGTGAAGCATAGTCGAGCGAAGAGTTGTTCGGTTCGTCTTGAACAGAAGAATTCAGAAGTCAAGCTCATCATACGTGATGATGGTATTGGACTCAAAGAAGATCATCATGATGGAAATGGATTGAAAGGTATGAACGAACGTCTTTCTTTAATCGAGGGTTCTTTAGCAGTATCCTCAGGGGAAGGCACCACCTACACTATAAATATACCTATTATTATTAAGGAGGCGACTGCATGATACGAATCCTTATTGCCGAAGATCAACGTATGTTACGCGGTGCATTAGCCTTACTATTAGATTTGGAAGATGATATCGAAGTGGTAGGTCAGGCTTGCGACGGGCAAGAAGCCCTGTCACTCATCGCTTCTCTTCAACCAGATGTCTGCCTGCTTGACATTGAAATGCCCGTCAAGACTGGTCTGGATGTCGCTGAACAATTGATAGAACTAGGTTCCATCACTAGAGTCATCATTCTAACTACCTTCGCTCGTCCCGGTTATTTCGAGCGTGCCGTAAAGGCAAATGTTCAAGGATATCTATTAAAAGATGGACCAACTGAACAACTTGCGGAGTCCATTCGACGTGTCATGAAGGGTCATCGAGAGATTTCACCTGAACTGATATTCGGGACTCTTAAGGAAGAGAATCCTCTTAATGCTCGTGAACGTGAGATTCTATCGCTGTCATCCCAAGGGAAGTCAGCCAATGAAATATCATCGATACTCCACCTTTCCTATGGAACGGTACGCAACTATATCTCCGAAGCCTTAAATAAACTTGACGCTAAGAATCGAATTGAGGGTATTCGGATGGCTGAGCAGAAGGGCTGGTTGTAGGGTGACCAAAAGAACCTGGCGGACATTTCTCCGTCAGGTTCTTCGTATAGAAAAAAAGCAATATAGTGTTACTTACCTAGAGACTGGCTCCAGTCATGAACCATGTTACCTTCAATGAATTTCTCAGCATCCATAGCAGCCATACACCCTGAACCTGCCGCTGAAATAGCTTGACGATAACGAGTATCCTGCACATCTCCACATGCGAATACACCCGGAATGTTCGTTTCTGTCGTACCTGGCTTCACGACGATATATCCTACATCATCTGTCGTGATTTGCTTGTCCAAGAAAGCCGTGTTCGGCGTATGTCCGATCGCTACGAACACGCCATCTGCTTCAATCAATTCTTCCTCATTGGTTTCATTGTTGAGAACTTTTAGACCTTTAAGACCCATACCTTCTGTAACCACTTCCAGAGGCGTGCGATTCAAAGCCCATAGGACCTTCTCGTTCTCGCGCGCACGATCTTGCATGATCTTGGAAGCACGCATCTCCTCACGACGATGTACTAGGGTTACGCTGGAACCGAAACGCGTTAAGAAGTTAGCTTCTTCCATTGCGGAATCGCCGCCTCCAACCACGATGATCTTCTTCCCACGGAAAAAGAATCCGTCACACGTTGCACATGTGCTAACACCACGTCCGATGTTCTCCTGTTCACCTGGAATGCCTATATACTTCGCAGAAGCACCTGTGGAAATGATAACCGTCTCAGCCAGTAATTCTCCCATTCCATCTACATTCACTTTAAATGGTCGCGCTGAGAAATCAACCGTCTCAACCCAACCTGTTTTAAACTCAGCTCCGAAACGCTCAGCTTGCTTACGCATATTATCCATCAATTCAGGTCCCATAATGCCTTCAGGGAACCCTGGGAAATTCTCAATTTCGGTCGTAGTCGTTAACTGACCACCCGGTTGCATACCTTCAATAACCAGTGGTTTCATGTTCGCACGTGCTAAATAAATGGCTGCCGTTAATCCGGCTGGACCTGTTCCAATCACAATCGATTTATACATTCGTTTGACCTCCCAATTTGTTATATTCCATATCTATAACTCTATATTAACCATTTCTATCCTTCATATGACATACACTGTCCATACGTCGTGCATATCGACTGACCGTAGATGGAGAAAGACCATACCGTCTAGCTACTTCCTGATAAGTCGTTGGAAGGCCTACCATTTTGATAGCCCAATATTCAAGTGCTGCTGACCAGGCTTCTGTGTGCCCTAGCTCAGGCGTATTAGGATAACTTTTATGCAAAAACTCAGTCCATAGGTTTTGTATATCATGCTGTTGATCCAAATCATATGACTGATCCATCATTTGTAATGTCTTGTTCACAACCGTGCGAGAAGGTTGATCCAAATCGTTAGAAATCTCGGTAGCTACCACTTGAGATACCCTCTCTTCTTGTATCGAAGAATCCAATAAAGGGCTCTCTATACCTAGTCCTTCTAGTACGATCACAGCCGCCTCTTTAAGCTGTAAATCTTCATCTGGATCACTTAAGAGTGCTTGAAGAACCCGCTTTACCTCTTCATCACCAATCCATGCAAAAGATTGAATGACTTGAAGTTTAGTCGCATGATCTCCATGCCGAAGCGCCCAGAAAAAGGATGAACGAACCAACGGATTATGTTTAACCTCATCGGCTATCCCTTTACCGTTATGCTCCCACGCCTTTAGCTGTTCTTCAAAGGGAAGATGATAATGGTAGTTGATCTTAGGTTGCTCCGTTGTCCCTTCACGGAACTGCGTAAGCTGAGATAAATAAAACCTCGAAACATCACAATCCGGATCAAGCTTTGACGCAAATCTCCAATATCGCTCTGCATCAATAAATCTTCCACAGTTGAAAGCAGCGGTAGCCGTGTAGTGGTACACACTCGGGTCGCTACTCAGCTCTTCGTCCTTAAGTAACCGACGGAAGTGTTGAAAGGCTAGCTCGTGTTGACCTAAAATCCCCATCGTTGTAGCAAGTTTGAACAAGTGCTCCTGATGGAAGGGAACGGTAATCCTAAGCAGTTGTAACAGTGGAAGCAACTGACTTACATCATTCTCGTGTTGATAAAAGATAGCCAAGTTACATAACCCATGTAGATTTCCAGGGTCTTGCTCCAATACCTCTTGGATGGTTTGCTTTGCCTTATCAAACAGACCCACATAATAATAAGCTAGCGCTAAATTATTGCGAGCCGCCAAGAAATCGCCATAGTTCTCTACAATTTCCTCAAGTAGCTCCACGGCTTGAGCGAATTTGCCCTGTTCTAGAAGCGTGCGAGCGTGCTCATGCTCGATCATTCCTTGACGACTTTTAATCCGAGTTAACTTCGCTGGACGATCTAACTCATACAGAAGGAGATCCATCATTTCTTCGGCTTCGTTTAGAAACTGACCGTCCGAATCCTCCTCCAGATAACTGACGAGTGCTTTCTCTGCTTCTTCGAAATTCTCCATATTGGCAAAGTTGTTCGCCATATAGAAATAGCATTCCGTCATAGCCGGATCAATATGTTCAATGATATCGACAAGGACAGAATTGGAACCTTCATAGTCGCCCATCTCTGACATAATACCGGCCATATTACAATGATTCACCGGATTTTCCGGTTCATATTCTACTGCTTTACTGAAATATTTCAATGCCTTCGCATATTGATTACGTTCTAACGATTGAACAGCCCTTTCGAAGAAGAAATTCGCATCGAAAAGGACAGGTACTATTTTATTGTGTAGGGCCTCAGCCCGTAATTTTTCATCATTCATGAAGCAAGGCACCTCCTTTTTCCTACTATCCTGTAACCCACATCCTAGTATACCACAAGTTCATGAGTCCTTTTAAGTAGGGAGATTCTTCTTCATGAATGCGTAAGAAGAACCGGTTACACCGTCCCTCAAGGACGCGTATCCATCTCTTCGGGAATATAAGAAGTAGCGTATCAATATAGATTGAACTAAAGACGATACCCCATATTCATGAATTTCTTTAGAAATGATTGAATATGGGGAGCGCAAACTTTAGTTCAATCTATCAAGTGACACTTATACTTTCTAATATCAAAAAAAGACACCGCATGGTTTACATGCCGGAGTCTTTAAACAATGTCGCGATCGAGCCGCCTTCTATAATAATACGCGTCGCCTGGGCCAGCATCGGAGCCACCGATAGCACTTTAACCCGTCCGACATGATCATCAGGAAGTACGATGGAGTCCGTGATCACGACTTCTTTAATATTAGGATGATTCAAGCGTTCTAGGGCAGATCCTGAGAAGAGACCATGTGTAGCACAAACATACACATCTTCTGCTCCACGCTCCTTCAATCCTTCCACCACATTAATAATGGTCGTTCCTGTATCTATGATATCTTCGATAATGATCGGTGTTCTACCCGCAACATCACCTATCACGTGAGTGATCACGGATTCATTATGAGAAGGTCTTTTCTTAATCATAATCGCGAATGGAGAATCAAGGTGATTCGCCAGTTTCTCTGCCATTGAAGCACGACCAGCGTCTGGAGATACGATAACCGGATTACTAATATTCTTAGATCTTAAGTACTCACTAATGAGATCTAGTGCCGTTAAGTGATCTACAGGTATATTAAAGAATCCTTGAATAGCAGGAGCATGTAAATCCATTGTAATCACTCGGTTAGCACCAACTGTCGTTAGAACATCAGCTACCATTTTGGCGGATATCGGTTCACGTGGAGCTGACTTCCGTTCCTGACGTGCATACCCATAATAAGGAACGATAATGTTAACCGTACGAGCAGACGCTCTCTTGGCTGCATCTATCATAACTAGTAGTTCTACAAACATCTCATTTATCGGATGTGATAGCGACTGCACGATGAATACATCACAATTACGGATACTTTCTTCGTAGTTAACATAAATTTCACCGCTTTTAAAGCGCGAAAGTGTAACATCACCTAATTGTTCGCCCAGCTTACTACAAATATCTTCCGCAAGCTTCGGATTCGACGAACCGGTAAAAATACGCATCTTGTGCTGCATAGCATCCTCCTGATTTCAAGACTGTAAAGACTTGAATTAATCCATATGTAATTGCATTATACAGGATTGAGCTATATTTCAAAAGGAACCTCAGTTCTTCTCCGCTGCTCGAACATCGATAGTTGTCGATAACCAACTTCCCATAGTAGGGCCCGCGCTTTGTCTAAATGTTCTCCCAGTTTTAACGGATCATGTGCATCGGAACCGATCGTAACCGGAATACCCAACTTAAAGGCTTCCGTTACCATTCGTTTACTAGGAAACATCTCCTCGCACACTTTGGATAAACCCGAGGCATTCAGCTCCATCACCATCCCGCTTTTCCGTACGGCTGCTAGTGCTGAATTCTCTAATGCTTCCACTTCACCCAAAGTCTCCGGTGCCGGTTTGTAGCCAAATCGTTTAATCACGTCAACATGTCCCATAATGTCATAGAATCCCGTTGTTGTAGCTTTCTTAACCGCATCGTAATACTGTTCATAAACAGCAAGAATATCCTTACCGTCCCAGTTATGCGTCTGACGATGATCGCTTATATCCCACTCTCCCAGAAAGTGTACGGAACCTATGACATAATCCCATGGGTATGAAGTAACGATATGTTCAATTTCAGCTTCATATCCCTCAATAAAATCACCTTCGAGTCCTACACGAACATCAATCTGACCCTTATATCGCTCCTTAAGAGCAAGACACTCCTCAACATAACGAGGAAGTTCGTCCATAGGCATTGCCATCTCTGGATAATACGTAGCAGGATCGACATGCAGAAGAGGCATATGATCCGACAGTCCGATCTGGGCTAAACCCATCTCAATCCCTCTAAGAACGTATTCCTCCAGTTCTCCGATCGCATGTCCGCAACGGACATGGTGTGTATGGTAATCGATCAGCATGGTACGAATTCCTCCTTTAATCGCGTCTAGGGCGCTCGCTGCGCAGACTAAGTTCAGCCATAATTTCATCTAACGGGAGTTTACGTTCTTCTAACAACACTAGTAAATGATAGATAAGATCACTTATTTCAAGACGTAACTCAGCATTATCTTTATTTTTAGCAGCAATAATCGTTTCGGCGGCTTCTTCTCCCACTTTTTTAAGGATCTTATCGACACCCTTTTCAAATAAGTACGTGGTATATGCACCTTCTGGACGTTCTTTTTCACGAGCCGAAATAATTTGCTCCAATTCTGCTAGCACAGCGAAACGTTCGTTTCCTTGGGAGGTCGTTGGTGTAAGATCTTCATTCTTTTCCAAAGGAACATCGTTAAAGAAGCACGTCTGCTCGCCTGTGTGACAGGCTGGGCCTTGAGGCTGAACCTCAAGTAATAATGTATCTCCATCACAATCGTAGCTTAGTGAAGCGATTCGTTGTGTGTTACTAGACGTTGCACCTTTATGCCATAATTCGTTTCTAGAACGGCTCCAGAACCACGTTTCTCCACTTTCTATTGAAAGCTTGAGTGACTCCTTATTCATATAAGCCATCATTAATACTTCTTTGGTCGTCATATCTTGTACGATAGCAGGCACGAGTCCCGCTTCATCAAAGCGGATCTTACTCTGTAATTGTTCCAACGTTTCTTCTTGATTTAGCTTGTTACTCATCGTATCTCCACTCCTTTTTGCTTTAAGTCCATTTTTAAGTCTTGAATCGTCATTTCTTTATAATGAAAAATAGTTGCTGCCAACCCTGCGTCCGCCTTACCTTTTGTAAAGACGTCATAGAAATGGTCTGAAGTTCCCGCTCCACCCGATGCGATCACAGGAATACCTACAAGTCCAGATACAGCCGAAGTAAGAGGAAGGTCGAATCCATCTTTTGTACCATCTGCATCCATGCTGGTGAGTAGAATCTCACCCGCTCCTAAAGACTCTGCTTCTTTAACCCATTGCAAAGCGCGAATACCCGATGGCGTACGTCCGCCATGCGTATAGACTTCCCATTCACCCCAAGCCTGATTATACTTGGCATCTACCGCTACAACGATACACTGCGAGCCGAAGCGACGTGCACCTTCCGAGATCAACTGTGGGTTAACCACTGCTGCTGTGTTAATACCAATCTTGTCCGCACCAGCACGTAGAATTCTTTTCATATCATCTACATGAGAAATTCCTCCCCCGACCGTAAACGGAATGGTGATTTCACCAGCGGTCTGCCGAACGACTTCGATCATCGTTGCACGACCCTCTACAGAGGCTGAAATATCTAAAAAAACGAGTTCGTCCGCGCCTTCTCTATCATAAAGCGTCGCCAGTTCCACCGGATCCCCCGCATCACGTAGATTGACAAAGTTAATGCCTTTTACCACCCGACCATCCTTCACATCCAGACACGGAATGATACGTTTAGCTAGCATATTTCTCTTCCCCTCTATCTTTAAGTTCATTATATACCCTAGTGTGAAAGAATGAGCGTAGGCTTACATCCCACACTCATTCCAACTAGCCCTGTTTCTTAATCGCTTGTACAGCCGTCTCCAGATCGACACTTCCCGTGTATAACGCCTTACCTACGATCGCTCCACCTATACCTTCATGGTGATAGGCACTAAGACTAAGAAGATCATCTAAGACCGTAACACCTCCTGAAGCAATAACGGTACGACCGCTACTCACAGCTAAAGCACGAATAGCTTCAACATTCGGTCCTTGCATCATTCCATCTCGAGAAATATCTGTAAAGATAAATGTCTCTGCTCCCTTGGATGCAAGCTCCTTAGCTAATACTTCTGCTTTAACTTCAGATGTCTCAAGCCAACCCCGAGTCGCAACATAACCATTCCTTGCATCAATACCAATTGCTACCTTATCTCCATATCTGCCCAATACAGCTTCTGTAAAAGGACGATCCTCTATTGCAGCAGTACCAATAATGACTCTACTTACCCCAAGTGCTAATAGCCTTTCCACATCCTCTAGCGTACGTAAACCGCCTCCGACTTGCACCGGTACATTCGCTCCCTTAGCTATAGCACCAATAATAGCGTCATTCACAGGATGTCCCGCCTTAGCTCCGTCTAGATCCACTAGATGTATATAGGTTCCGCCTTGTTCTTCCCAAGCCTTTGCTACTTTCAAAGGACTGTCATTATAGATCGTTTCTTGATTGTAATCCCCTTGTATGAGTCTTACACATTTCCCATCACGTATATCAATAGCTGGATAGATGATAAAAGAAGACATCCTTATGTAACCCCACTTTCTTCTCAACCTATATTTTATGAAGCATTTGTAATCATCATCGATCTCTAAACACGGACTTCTTTCACAGGATCACCTGTAAGCTTAAGGAAATTCCGCAACAGGTTCATGCCAAGTTCCCCACTCTTCTCAGGGTGGAACTGCATACCGAAGACAGAATCACGTCCCACAATCGCTGTTACATCATTTCCATAATCAGTCGTAGCCAGAAGATCCGTCTTCACTTCTGGAAGAACATGATAAGAATGTACGAAGTATACATAGCCTTCCACAAGCCCCGCAAATAGCGGACTTCCCTCTTCACGATACTGAAGTTTATTCCATCCCATATGTGGCACTTTGTAATCTTCACCTGTGAATCGCACCACTGAGCCAGGTAGAATCCCCAACCCTTCGTGATTGCCATGCTCTTCGCTACTGCTGAACAGTAGCTGCATACCCAGGCAGATACCGAGCAGCGGCTGATTGCCTGCCGCTACCTTCTGCACTGTCTTATCGAGCGAGCTCATCCGCAGATGCTCCATTGCATCTCCGAAGGCACCGACACCAGGCAAGATCACACCATCTGCAGCTAGAATCTCGCTTTCGTCACTACTTATGAGCGTCTCATACCCGAGCCGCTCAACAGCCTTACTCACGCTGTGCAGGTTCCCCATGCCATAGTCCACAATCGCAATTGCCACGACTACAGCACTCCCTTCGTGGAAGGTACACCCGTCACACGTGGATCAATGCTCGTCGCTTCGTCTAACGCACGTCCCAGCGCTTTAAATACCGCCTCAATCATATGATGCGTGTTCTGTCCGTAATGAACAATGACGTGTAACGTGATGCGAGCTTCTAGCGCTAGCTTCCAGAGAAACTCATGAACTAGCTCTGTTGAGAAACTACCCACCTGTGATGATGGATACTCTGCACGATATTCGAAATGAGGGCGATTGCTTACATCAATAATGACTTGTGCCAAAGCCTCATCCATCGGTACGAAGACGCTAGCATAACGTTTGATTCCACGCTTATCTCCTAGTGCTTCACGAATCGTCTGCCCTAAGCAAATCCCGATGTCCTCAACCGTGTGGTGATCGTCAATCTCAATATCACCCATAGCCTTCACCTTTAGATCAAAATGTCCGTGCTTCGTGAATAAATCCAACATATGATTCAAGAAAGGAACATCCGTCTCCATCTCCGAAACCCCAGTACCGTCTACTGAAAAAGAAAGCGAGATATTCGTCTCATTCGTTGCTCGACTAACACTTGCCGTACGCAAGTTCTCATTAACATTATTGTCCATCATTAACCCTACCTTCCTTTTCAAGCCGAACCTCAATCGCTCGAGCATGACCTTCTAATCCTTCATGGCGCGCGAGCTCCATAATCATGGCGCCGTTCTGTAACAATGCTTCCTTGCTATAATAAATCATACTCGACTTCTTAATGAAATCATCGACATCTACGGGTGAAGAGAATCTAGCTGTACCATTCGTCGGAATAATATGGTTAGGTCCCGCAAAGTAGTCACCTACCGGCTCGGAGCTATAAGGACCTAGAAAGATAGCCCCTGCATTCTCTATGCTACCTACATAAGACATCGGATCTTCTACAACGATCTCCAAATGTTCCGGAGCTAACCGATTCACAACGGATATTCCCTCTTCTATAGACTTCACCACAATGATGGCACCATAATTTTCAATCGAAGCACCTGCAATATCTCGACGTGGTAACAAGGCTAGCTGTCTTGCCACTTCGACTGAAGTCGCCTCTGCGAACGCTTGGGATGGTGTCACGAGAATGGCAGATGCCATCTCGTCGTGCTCTGCCTGTGATAACAGGTCAGCCGCAACATATACCGGATCAGCACTCTCGTCGGCCAAAACGACGATCTCACTCGGTCCAGCGATGCTGTCTATATCAACGGCTCCGTACACTTCGCGTTTCGCAAGGGCTACATATATATTTCCTGGTCCACATATTTTATCGACAGGGGCGATACTTTCTGTTCCATAAGCCAAGGCCGCAATCGCCTGTGCTCCACCAACGCGATAAATCTCATTTACACCCGCTTCAGCGGCAGCAACAAGAATATAAGGATCAATTCCCTCTTTACCATTCGTCCCCGGTGGCGTGACCATCACGATCTCTGGTACACCAGCCACTTGGGCAGGAATAACATTCATAAGAACAGATGATGGGTATGCTGCCTTACCCCCTGGAACATAGACGCCTACGCGTTTGAGCGGACGAATGATTTGTCCCAATATGCTTCCATCCGGTTGCAGATCCATCCAAGAGTTTCTCTTTTGTCTCATATGGAAAGATCGGATATTCGCTGCTGCAGCTGTAATAGCTTTAACAAAAGAAGGTTCTACACGTTTGTATGCCGCCTTCAACTCTTCAGGTGTCACCCGAAGCTGCTCGGAAGAAAGCACCGTCCGATCATATTTCTCGGTGTAACGTAGGAGTGCAGTATCGCCTTCGACTTTGATATCACGTACAATTTGTTTGACAGTCGCATTCTGCTCCGGCGTACCGTAATCCACTTCACGTTTCAAATCAAACTCCTGAATCGGTACAATTTTCATCCTCATCCGTTCCTTCCCACTACGCATACTTTACTTATTCTTCACCCTTGATTCTTTAAGGATTCTTTATCTATATCTATATCTTTATCTTTATCTTTATCTTTATTTCTTGATCTTTATTTCGGGTACGGGAATCACCTTTTGGAGAAGATCACATAACTCTTGAATCTGCGTGTTCTTCATCCGGTAGCTCACACGATTTGCAATCAGACGACTCGATATATCAAAAATGCTCAGCATTTCTACAAGCCCGTTATCCTTCAGCGTCTGACCCGTTTCCACCATATCAACAATTCGATCAGCTAATCCGATCAGGGGTGCCAACTCAATTGATCCATTCAACTTAATGACTTCTACTTGTTGTCCCTGCTCACGGAAATATTGGGATGCAACATTAGGATACTTCGTAGCTACTCGCTGCTGTATACCTGGTCGCCAATTGGGTAGTCCAATGATGGACATCCGACAACGTGCAATTCCGAGATCAAGTAACTCATATACATCTCTATTCTCTTCAAGAAGAACATCCTTACCTACAATACCAATGTCAGCGACCCCATACTCTACATACGTAGGCACATCTACTGGTTTCGCTAGAATAAACTCCATTCCCATCTCCGGTAGTCGAACTACCAACTTACGTGAATCGTCCACTTCTAGTGGAATAGCTAGCCCAGCTTGACGAAATAAGGCTGCTGCCTTCGCATAAATACGCCCCTTTGGCATAGCCACTTTTAGCATTTCTCCCACGTGCTCATCCCCTCCTTATCCTTTAATATGTATCATTTCTTTGTTGTGAAAGTGAACACATCGCTATATCCTGTTACTTCATTATTTACATTCTTTTCTGATGGTACTGATGACTCACTACAACTGAGCAACTCGGTGATTACAATATATCCCTCACTCCGAAGTTTAGCAGCTTCTGCAAGCCCCTCTTGTCGTCGATCCGCATCATACTGGACTAATACTCGCTTTTCTTCTGTCTCTTCTATTCCATGTACACCATCTAGAATCCGATTCGTCTTGAGTGCAAAACCCGTCGCAGGTATAGCTCGCCCGAATTGTTGTAATAGATTATCATACCGCCCACCATTACACACTGGAAACCCTAACTCTGACGCGTAACCCTCGAAAGTCATCCCTGTATAATATGAGAAATCGCCAATCATCGTAAGATCGATCAGTACATGTTCCGACACACCATATGCCTCAAGCACTTCCCATACCTTACATAAATGATCAATCGACGCCCTAGCTTGTGTATTAGAACTTAACTTTAATGCTTGCTCACAAATCTCTTTGCCTCCACGTAACCGCACAATACCGTCGAGAACACTACCCTGTGCTTCCGTTAAATCAAGCTGACGAATGGTATTTCGGAACCCAACATAGTCACGACGTAAGAGCCCTTCCTTCAACGACTCCTGATCATCATCTCGACCGGGAACAATTTCTTCGAATAGTCCGTGTAGGAATCCTACATGACCCATAGCAATTTTAAAAGAAGACACCCCTGCTGATTTCAACGATTCAATCGCAAGTGCTACCACTTCTGCATCCGCTTCTGCTGAATCATCGCCTACTAATTCAACACCCGTTTGGAAAAACTCAGCTTCTCTACCCGCTTCTTCTTCAATCGTACGGAATACATTAGCATGATAAGATAAGCGAATCGGCAACGACTCTTCCTTCAGAAGAGAAGACACGACCCGAGCAATAGGGGCCGTCATATCCGAACGGAGCACCAAGGTCGTACCGCGATTATTGAGTAATTTAAAAAGTTTCTGATCTGAGGTGGAACTAGCCACACCTACCGTATCGTAATATTCCATCGTTGGTGTCATGATCTGCTGATATCCCCAGCGATCCATACACTCCAAAACATTGCGTTCGATCTTACGTAATTTCTTCACAGCGTACGGAAGATAATCCCGGACACCTGTCGGCTTTTCAAACCCTTTTGGCTTTGACACTATATTTCACCTCGACTTAGAGAGTACTATCTATTAACCTCCAAAACGCTTTAACGCGGTAACGATCTACCATGCTACCAAGATAAAGAATTTCTGCTATTTTAACATGAATAAATCGTTATCGTCAATGGGTTAGCTTTCCCTTAAGAATTCAAACTATTATTATGCTCCTTAACTTGTGTATCATGCTTTTTATCCTTTTGTGATAACGAACTCGGGATGCTTCCAAGGAACACCCATGAAAATGGTAATTTTTTAAAACAAAAATGTATAATTGCCCAACTCAGAAATAGAGATACAAGTAAACCACCAATGATAAAACCGAAATATGTTATCGATTCTGGCGCAATATTATAACGGAAATTACGATATTGGGCGAGAATAATGGGATGTAGCAGGTAAATAGCGAAAGAAAGTTCTCCCATCCTAGTTAGAAATGCCAACACTTTTCGTGAAGCCTTTCGATAAATGAGGAAGGTTGCATGCATCAGCACTAACGCAGATAACATCGAGTGTACATTCCAATTTAGCTCATACCATAGCGAGTTAACCGTGCTCCCTGTTGATCGCATATTATGATATAACTGTATATAGATGAGTGCTACAACTAACCAACTACTCCATAACATAATGGTCCATATTCTCTGACCCTTCGATAATAGATCCCAAGTATTCATCAACCATGGCTTAATTCGTTCAAAGTTAATGGCTAAATAAGCACCCATCATAAACACAGCCAAGTACGTAATAGAGTAGCTTCCCTTGTTTATTACATGAAGTGAGTACTTATTGTAGAATACAAAACCCCATTGTAGCGCAAGAGCGATAGGGATTATCCATTTCACTATCCACCGTTTAGATTGCAGTAGTTTAAGCATGAACGGAAATAGGATGTAGAACTGAACGCTTATAAATACATAATATAAATGTACATATGCGGTCCCCGTCAACCAAGCATTTCTGAAGCTTACCCAAAGTTCACTAAATGGGACCCCAATCAATTGTTGATTTATGTATTTGGCAACTAAAAAGTAGCATAGCGATACAAACGTATATGGAACTACAATAGATATCAGCCTTTGTCGATAAAACCGAGAAAGAAGCTTAACGGTGACCGGACGTTCATAATAATTATAAAAAAGTACAAACCCGCTCAAAAAGATAAATGACGATGTCCCATATTGAGAAAAGATATTCATGAAGTTATATACATAATAGAATGACGAGGACTTGGCCTGCACTCCAGCAGCAAAGGAGGAAGCGTGGACATTAAGAACCGCCAATATGGCTAAAGCACGGTACACTTCCAACTGAGGAAGGCGCTCTTTTTTAATTAAGCTCAAATTAACCTCTCCTTTTCAATAAAATATCGTGTTACGATCCCTCTAATGATTACACTCTTTCCATTACCTTATCTATGAACCTATTCTGGTTGCTTTGAATAAAAAATGAACGATCCTATTCCTCTATATATCCAGTAAAATCCAACTTATGTATAACAAAAAACCCAAAGTAATTTACTCTGAGCTTACTAAATTAGACATACTTATAGAATGAGTATCCTCATCACTCGATTTAGAAGACTTCAATTCGCGTAATGGATTACCGCCCACAAAGGCGCCCGCAGCCACATCTTTATGTACAACAGATCCAGCTGCTATTATGGCTCCATCTCCGATCGTTACCCCTGGCAAAATAGTGGAGTTAGCCCCCACCATCACATTTTTACCAATAATTACATTACCAAGGCGGTATTCCTGGATCAAGTACTCATGCGCCAAAATCGTAGTATTATATCCAATCACTGTGTTATCTCCTACAGATATGTTCTCTGGAAAAAAAACGTCTACCATCACCATCAGGCCAAAAGCGGCATGTTTCCCCACTGTCATGCCTAACATATGACGGTAAATCCAGTTCTTCACTTGAAGGATAGGGCAATAACGGGCAACTTGAATACAGATGAAATTTTTGACCCCTTTCCAGGGACTGACCGTTCTGTAAATTTGCCAAAGCGCATTCGGGCCTTCCACCGGATATCGGGTTACCTTTCTCACTTCATCTTACTCCTGTTCTATCAGAGGATATAAATCGTTCATCGTATACAGTATATAGTTCGGATTATATTCCCTAAGTACATCCTCACCTTTCAGCGACCAAGACACACCTGCTGACCATACACCTGCTGCATTTGCAGCTTGAATGTCTACGGGGCTATCTCCAACCATTAACGTCTTACGAGGATCAGATCCCAAGTCTTTCAATGCTTTAAGGACAGGTTCAGGATGTGGCTTGGGATGTTCCACGTCAATAACCGTCACAATAGATTTCATGTATTTCATCAACCCGAACATTTCCAGCACTTTCAAAGTACCTGGACGATTCTTCGTCGTTACTACGCCCATAACAATTCCCTTATGATGTAGCGCCTCGATCACTTCCAATACGTGCGGGAACGGCTGAACCATATCATCATGAACCACGTCATTATAGCTTCTATACGCCTGAACGAAATGGGTAACATCTTCAACACCGGAGAAGATTTGCATCTGTCGCTCCAATGTCATACCCATCTTAGGAATAATCTGTTCCCTCGTTAAAGGTGCTGGCGCATGTTTCTCTAACACGTGTATAAATGAACTAATAATAAGCTCATTTGTATCGATAATCGTTCCATCTAGATCAAATAGTATCGTGTCAATCATGCTGTTCGTTACTCCTTTTTGCCCTCAGTTGGTAACTCTTCCTCATGTACTACCGGTACCGAGGGAATTACCTTCTTCGTTTCTTTATGTGTATGCGTAGCTGTTGCTTCTGGCATGGTATCTACAGTTACTTTGCTCGAAACGATAGGATCCAAATAACGCTCTGTTGCTTTACCGGATACACGGCGATAAATAATAAAAGCAACAGCACCAATAAGAATTAAAATCGGTAACAACTGTGATATTCTTACATTGCCATAGTCCACATCCAAATTACCATAGTCAAAGCCCATTGCCTTCATAGGACTCCAAAGACCGTTTATTAATGAACCCAACCATTCCGGACCTTGAAAAGCTAAACTATCCGTACGCAGGCCTTCAATAAAGAACCTTCCTATCGAGTACCATATTAAGTAAGAGAGGAATAACTCAGCAGCGCGCAAAAATTTCTGCCGACGTAAAACCATTAATATACCAAGACCTACTAGATTCCAAAGGGATTCATATAAGAATGTAGGATGATGGAACACTCCTTGCACATTCATTTGGTTAACAATGAAATCCGGTAAATGCAAATTATTCTGTAAAAACGACTGTTCCACTGGACCACCATAGGCCTCTTGGTTAACGAAGTTTCCCCATCGTCCAATGATTTGTCCAATGATGAGTCCAGGAGCGCAAATATCAACGATTCTCCAAAATTTATATCCTTTGTAACGGGTATAGAAGAATGCAAATATGATCGCCCCTATTAAAGCGCCGTAGATGGCGATACCACCATTCCATATTTTGAACACATCCCATAGATTATCCTTATAATCTTCCCATTTGAAAGCAACGTAATATATTCGTGCTCCAATAATGGCTGATGGAACTCCCATTAATAAAAGATCCATGAAAAATTCCGAGGAGATCCCAAATCTCTTTCCTTCTCTAATCGCAAGCATAAGGCCCGCTAAAGCACCCAATCCTAAGATCAAGCCATACCAGTGAACTTTTAATGATCCAATCGAGATTGCAATTGGATCCAGTAATATCGTTTCCATTGAATCACTCCTAATCCATATCATCCATTTCTTCTGCTATTGTAGCCGTTAATTTGTTTGTGAATTGAAGTGCTGCATTCAGCCCCATTTTTTTCAATCGATAATTCATCGCAGCCACTTCAATGATAACTGCAAGGTTACGACCAGGACGAACGGGAATCGTCACCAATGGAACATCTGTATCGATAATTCGTGTCGTCTCTTCATCTAATCCAAGTCGATCATATTGTTTATCCTGCTGCCAAGCTTCCAACCTGACGACTAGCGTAATTCGTTTGTGGTTACGAACGGCACCTGCACCAAATAGAGTCATCGCGTTAATGATACCTACACCGCGAATTTCTAGTAGATGTCTAATAAGTTCAGGAGCAGAACCATGAAGCTGGCTATCCGATGTTTGACGAATTTCAACCGCATCATCTGCTACCAGACGGTGTCCTCTTTTAACCAACTCCAAGGCGGTCTCACTCTTACCAATACCACTAGTCCCTGTAATCAGCATCCCTACGCCATATACATCACACAACACACCATGAATAGTAGTTGTAGGTGCTAGCCTTCTCTCCAGAAACCCTGTGATTTTACTGGATAGCGTCGTTGTGGACATATTACTACGTAACACGGGTAGATCCTTCTCATTACTAAGATCAATTAACTCTTGTGGGACTTCCAGCGATCGGGTGACCACGAAACATGGAGTCACATCTGAACAGATTCGACGCATACGATCTATTTTCTCTTCTGCAGTTAACATTTCAAAGAAAGCTAATTCCGTTTTGCCAAGCAATTGAACACGTTCTTTAGGATGATACTCAAAATAGCCTGCCATTTCTAGTCCAGGTCGATTTAAGTCGTCCACAGTAATGGTACGTTTGAGGCCTTGTTCGCCAGCAATGACTTCCAACTGGAATTGTTGCACTAATTCAGAAACTTTAACATTCTTACCCATGACACATCATCCCTTCATCAAACTATTCTACATAGATTGAACTAAAGTTTACACTCACCCAACGCCATAGATGCTAGTCCAATCATGATTATGAGGGTTCGTCTTTAGTTCATTCTATCTATCTATTATTTTTAGACTTATTTCCAAGATATATGATCTTTTGGCAATGTATTCATCGTAAATGAAATCGCTACCGAATGCAATCACTGCCTCACATGCTTTGAACTTAACAACGGATAACAACGATAAAAAAACCGCCCCAAAGGGCGGTTTCTCTATATTCAACAATCGCTATTTATTAATCTTATATTAGAACATTAAGTTCAGACTCGATGTCGAAGATATGAACTTTGTTCATGTCAACAGCTAAACGAACCGTGTTACCATCACGAGTAGTAGAACGTCCGTCTACACGAGCAATAACCGTATCTTTACCTAATCCGCTCAAGTATAGCAACATTTCATGTCCAAGGTTCTCAGTAACATCTACAGTTGATGAGAAAATTGTATTTGGTGATGCTTCCAAGAATACAGGCTCTTCATGAATATCTTCAGGACGAACGCCCATAATTACTTCTTTACCAATCAAGTTTTTGTTCTTCAAGATCTGAGCTTTACCACCTGGAACTTCAACATCAAGTCCATCAGCGCGGAAACGTACAGAACCATTGGATTCGCTTAATGTACCGTTGATAAAGTTCATTGTAGGAGATCCGATAAATCCTGCAACGAAAAGGTTATTTGGGCTATTGTAAAGCTCTTCTGGTGTAGCTGCTTGTTGAATGATACCATCATACATAACTACGATACGATCACCCATCGTCATTGCTTCTGTTTGGTCATGCGTTACATAGATACAAGTAGTTTCAAGGCGTTTAACCAATTTAGTGATTTCAGCACGCATTTGACCACGAAGTTTAGCATCCAAGTTAGAAAGAGGCTCATCCATCAAGAAGACTTGTGGATCACGTACAATTGCGCGTCCTAGAGCTACACGTTGACGTTGTCCACCAGAAAGTGCTTTTGGCTTACGATCAAGCAAGTGTGTAATATCTAGAATTTTAGCTGCATCACGAACTTTTTTGTCGATCTCTTCTTTCTTCACTTTACGAAGTTTCAAACCGAAAGCCATATTTTGATACACACTCATATGAGGATACAAGGCGTAAGATTGGAATACCATTGCGATATCACGGTCTTTAGGAGCTACATCATTTACAACGCGGTCTCCGATATAAAGCTTACCCTCTGAAATTTCTTCAAGACCAGCGATCATACGAAGTGTTGTTGATTTACCGCAACCAGATGGTCCTACTAGAACCAAAAACTCTTTATCGGCAATATCAAGGTTAATAGCTTCTACTGTTGCTTTATCCGCACCTGCGTATTTCTTCGAAATATTCTCTAAGCGTACTCCAGCCATTATAATTTCCCCCTAAGTGGTATTATTGAAATCGAAACCATTTTATATTCTTATATTACCGAACATCCTCAAGACTGGCTATCCACAAACTGCACAAAAAACCTATTTCCTTTTCGTCACTTTATACAATAGCATTGTGAGTTTAACTAGAACGGCATCACCAAAACTCCGAACATCAAGTCCAGTCTCATTCCTTATCTTATCTAATCGATAGAGAAGCGTATTGCGATGAATGTACATTCTCTTGGCTGTCTCACTAACATTACAATCTAGTTGAAAAAAGGTTTCTAAAGTCGATAGTGTCTCTGGATCAGTAAACAGAACGGAATGATCTCCTACCTGTCCAAGAAAGCTTCCACGTTGATTATCTGGAATACTACTTACCAAACGTTCCAGCACTAAATGCCAAGGCAGATGAATATGCTCTGTAATATGAAATGTATTACCTAAAAGAATAGTTTCTCTCAGCATGGCAACCGTACCTGGCAGCGTGTTCATTGGATCTAATGAAGGTGCAACAGACAAATGGAACACCCCAACCCATTCACTTGCAACCAATTCATATAAACCTAAGGTAAAAGCAGATAATATATCTTCTTCTGTTTCCTCTAACTCGTCATCTTTGTCATCCGTACAGCCTGAAACCAGTTCTTTGTGCGCCAAAATCAGCCACTCATGATCCTTCAGTGGAATCAGTATGATTTCCCCGTCAAAATAGCTAACTAACAATCTCTTTAATTGAAAATATGGAATGTCAGCTAAATGAACTCCTTCACAAATCAGTAATAAAGGTACCATATCCGAGGTCATACGCTTCTTTATTGAAATATTATCCGGAATATGACTTTCCATTCTTCCCGACTCTAGCTCTGATTGAATCCATGAACTTAAATTCCCAACCATTCTCTCTTCCTCAGCTTGAGGAGATAACGATTGTTGCATCTGAACCCGTACGTTTGATAAAATAAGTTCCATAAATTGGACCTCTTCTAAACTTAACGCATTCAATTCGCCAGCTAAAACAGACATTCTGCCCTCTCTACTATACAGAGGGAACCACACTTCGCCCTCATTCACAACAGAATCCATGAGCGTACTATTTTTATAATTAAAAAAAGAGCTAGAATCCTGTTTACTTAGTTCTTTAATTGTAAGAGGAATACCTACAATTTGTTGCAACTTCTGACGTAATGTTTCCATCTCCATCATCGGCTATCACCTACCACTTTACCTTTTTCTTCATATAGTAACATATCCAGACCAAAAAGAAGAACCAAGTAGAAACGGCTACGCCGTCCTTCTCCAAGGACGGCACCCGTTTCAGCGGAAATATAAGGAATAGAGTATCAAGTGAAACTTATACTTCCTTATATTTAAACAAAAAAGCCATCGACCTATAAAGGTTGATGACTTCTGTGGTACTGCTAATGATGAGCCATGAAGGATTCGAACCTTCGACACCCTGATTAAAAGTCAGGTGCTCTACCGACTGA
>LIDZ01000243.1_pt1 | contig 116866 bp, 99 predicted proteins | sample 644651 | NCBI WGS metagenome assembly LIDZ01 (sample SAMN03856242, study PRJNA289617) | food metagenome | isolation source: wine grapes on drying loft during traditional withering process | host: Vitis vinifera cv. Corvina | place: Italy: Gargagnago di S. Ambrogio di Valpolicella | collected 2014-01
GGTCTTGAAAACCGGCGTGCGTGTGAGCGTACCTAGGGTTCAAATCCCTATCTTTCCGCCATATTATTTTAAAAATTAAAATATAGAGGGCACATGGAGGATTACTCAAGTGGCTGAAGAGGCGCCCTTGCTAAGGGTGTAGGTCGGGTAACTGGCGCCCGGGTTCAAATCCCGGATCCTCCGCCAAAACATCTAACATTTTGTTAGGTGTTTTTTTGTTAAAAAAAATTAGTGAATTATTTTCGTAAAACATATTCTTTGATATATATAAATTGTACGATTAGAGGTTATAATTATAAATATAGAAATTAATTACCTAAAGAAGGTGGATTATAATTAAAGGAAATAATATATACTTAAGGTTATTAGAGAGAAAGGATATCATAACATTATATAAACTGTGTAATGAAGACAAGGTAAAAAGGTATAATACAATACCTAATGATATACAAAGTAGCAAGCAAGGAAAGAATCTAAGAAATTCATTAAGTATAATCAATGAACAAAATGTTCTAGTTGGTTTTATAACATATAAGGAAAATGATTATTGTAAAAAGGTATATTCTATTGGAATAACAATTAGTAGCAAGTATTGGGGAATGAAATATGGACAGTATGCTATAAGAACTCTATTAAAGTATTTGTTCGAAGAGCTAAATGCTATTCGCGTAGAATTAGAAGTTATTGAATCTAATTTAAGAGCTATAAATTGTTATAAAAAATGTGGCTTTTTAGAAGAGGGAATTAGAAAAAATAACGTTCGCATAGAAATAGAATATGTGAATACTTTAATTATGGGCATAATTAAAGATAGAGTAATTGATATTTGAGAGATAAGGTGAGAGATAAGGTGAGGAATAACGCATGAGTATAAAGTTCATTTATGGAAGAGCAGGAACTGGAAAAAGTATATTTTGTATTGATGAAATAAAAAACAGAATAGATGAAGATGCTGACAATAAATTGATTCTGTTAGTTCCAGAGCAATATACATTTAATACTGAAAATAATATTTTAAAATTTATTGGAGAGCGTGCTCTTTTAAGAACAGAAGTGTTAAGTTTTAAAAAAATGGCTCATGAAACATTCGAAGAATGTGGTGGACGTGTTAAAGAAATAATAAAAGATTCTGGACGAAATATGTTAATTCATAAAGTACTAAATGAAAATATGGATTCTTTAGATTATTTTAAAAGAATATCTAGAGAGCAGGGATTTAATGAAATTATATCTGAAATTATTAGTGAATTTAAAAAATATAATATGGATATAGACAATTTAAAGCAGATAGATGAAAGAATAAATGATGTTGAACTAATTCAAAAACTTAAAGAATTAACAATAATCTATGAGGCATTTAATTCAAAGATGCATGAAAATTATATTGATGGAGATGATGAATTAACTTTATTAAGTAAGAAATTATTAGAAAACGATATATATAAAGGCACTGAGGTCTGGATAGATGAATTTACTAGTTTTACACCTCAGCAGTTAGATATTATAAGATTATTATCTAAGAGATGCAAAAGAGTGAATATAACTCTTTGTATGGAAAACAAATTTTTAGATGATAAACATGTGGATATAAATGATCTCTTCAATACGATAAAAAGCACGGAAAATAAAATATTAAAAATAATGAAAGATAATAATATAGGATATGATGAACCTATATATTTAAATAATGATATACCATATAGATTTAAAGATAATCTAGAACTTAAACATATAGAAAAATACTTTTTTGAGTATCCACTAAATGAATATGATAAAAGCTGTAATCGTGTATCTCTCTATAAAGCAAATAATATATATGACGAAGTAGATAGAGTTGCAAAAAATATTACAGAAATCGTTAGGGATAAAGGATACAGGTATAAAGATATATCTTTAGTTTGCAGAAATATGGATGATTATGAAAAAATAACATCAGTAATATTTAAAGAGTATGATATTCCATATTTCTTGGATAAAAAGATTCAGCTATTAAGCAATCCATTAATTATACTTATAAGTTCTGCTTTTGAGATTTCATTTAAAAATTGGTCCTATGAAAGTGTATTTAAATATTTAAAAAGTGGATTAGCTGGAATAGATAATTCATATATAGATATATTAGAAAATTTTATATTAGAGCATGGAATAAAGGGTTATAAATGGACGGTAGATGAAATAATTACTGAAAAATGGTTCAATAATGATAAAGAATTAACAAAAGAAAGGATATTAATATCTGAAATTATGGATAAAATAAGAGCACCGCTTATGATCCTTCATAATAAAGTAAATGGAAAAAATAAAGTTAAGGATATATGTATAGCTATTTATGAGTTTCTGATAGACGTAAAAGCCTTTGAAAAAATAGTAGAGTGGATTGAAAATTTTGATAAAATCGGATTAGAAGATAAGGTTAAAGAATATAGTCAAGTCGAAAGTATAGTTATAGATATATTGGATCAAGCCGTGGATGTAATCGGCGAAGAAGTATTAGATTCATTTGAATTTTTTAAGATATTAAACTCCGGATTTACAAATGAAGAAATAGGTATTATACCTGTAGCGTTAGATCAAGTTAATATTGGTGATATAGCAAGAATTAAAGGCAGAGATGTTAAGGTTCTTTATATATTAGGAATTAATGATGGTATATTACCAGCTTCTAAAAAAGATGAAGGGATATTATCTGATAGAGATAGATCAATGCTTAGTGAAGTAGGGATAAGTTTAGCAGCGACTACTAGAAATAAAGTTTTTGAAGAACAGTTTTTATTGTATACGGCCTTAACAATAAGCAGTGAATATTTAATATTATCATATCCTATGGCCGACTTTGACGGGAAATCATTAAGACCATCTATACTTATCCCTAGGATAAAGAAGATATTACCTAAATTAATTGAAGAAAGTGCAATCTATGACTTAAAAAGTAAAAAAAATAAACTAAGCAAGGTTACCGCACCAATTCCAACATTTAATGAACTTATAATTGCTGTAAGAAGAGATTTTGATAAAGAAGATATAGAGGCTTATTGGCCAGAAGTATATAGTTGGTTTAAAGAAAATGAAGACTTTAAGGATAAGGTAGAAAATATATTTAAAGGCCTTGAATATTCTAATGTAGGGGATAAGGTTGCTAAGAGTAAGCTTAGAAAGCTGTACCAAAATGATATGGGTAAATTAGTATTTAGTGTTTCAAGATTAGAAAAATATGCTGAATGTCCATTTTCTTATTTTGTTCAATATGGCCTTAAAGCTAAAAATAGAAAAGTATATGAATTCACACCACCGGATTTAGGCTCATTTGTACATGAGATGTTAGATTTATTTACGAATAAAGTAAAAGATGAAGGAATTTTATGGTCTGAATTAGACAATGAAAAATGTAGAAATATTGTATCTAATATAATTGATAAAAAATTAAATGGAGAGAGTAATTTTATCTTGAATAGTACAAATAAATTCAAATATCTGACTCAAAGGTTTAAGAGAGTAATTTCTAAATGTGTTTCAGTTATAGCAAACCAAATAGCGAAAGGTGAGTTTGAAGTATTTAAAACCGAATTTAATTTTGGAAGTTATAGTTCAGGAGAAGCTATAACATTGGAGTTGGAATCTAAAGAAAAAATATACCTTCAAGGGAGAATCGATAGGATAGATAAATTGGATCTAGACGATGAAACCTATATAAGAATCATAGATTACAAGACAGGAGCTAAAAAATTTGATTTAAACGAGCTTTATTATGGATTACAAATGCAATTATTAGTTTATCTAGATGCACTTATTAAAAATTCTAAATATATATTAGATAAGCAAGTAAGACCTGGAGCAGTCTTATATTTTAAAATAGATGATCCTATAATTAAAAGTAAAAAAGAAATGACTATAGAAGAGGTACAGGAAGAAGTCTTAGATGCTTTAAAGATGAAAGGGTTAATTTTGAAAGATGCTAGAGTTGTTAAGGCCATGGATAAGGACATTGATGGCTACTCATTAATTATCCCAGCTGCATTTAAGAAAGACGGAGAATTTAAGGCTAGTAGCGATGTGGTGACAGAAGGTGAGTTTACTTTGCTTAGAGAATATGTTAATAAAAAAATGATTGAATTGTGTGAGGATATGCTAAGTGGAGACGTTAAAATACAACCGACTAGGCATTCGAATAGAACTCACTGCGAGTATTGTGATTTTTCAGCAATATGCCAATTCGATACAAGTATAAAAAATAATAAATATAAAATTATAGCTAAGAGATCTCAAAATGATATTTGGGATAGTATAAAAAAGCAAGTGGATATTTCGAGTAGTATAATTGATTCTGATAAATTAAATAAAATTACTGATAAAGAGGATTAATAAAGTAATATAGATATTTTTAAGATTATAAAGTGGTAATTAGAGTAAATTATTATAAGTAGACTCTAATAGTAGTAGTTCCAATTGATGATAGGAGAGGATTAATATATGGGTGAAACTCAATGGACCGATGAACAGTTAAGCGCAATTGAGACAAGAAAGTGTAATCTACTAGTTGCAGCAGCGGCTGGTTCTGGTAAAACTGCTGTTTTAGTAGAGAGAATTATAAGAATAATTACAGATGAAGAAAATCCAGTTGATATAGATAGGCTATTGGTTGTGACATTTACTAATGCAGCGGCCTCTGAAATGAAAGAAAGAATAGCGAATGCAATATCAAAGAAATTGGAAATAAATCCGAATTCTAAAAATATTCAAAAACAATTAACACTGCTAAATAGAGCAAATATTACAACAATGCATTCATTTTGCTTAGATGTAATTAAAAATAATTTTCATAAAATTGATTTAGATCCATCTTTTAGAATAGGGGATACAACAGAAGGTATATTAATTAAGGCTGAGGTAATAGAGGAACTTTTTGAGGATAAATATGATGAAGAAGATATAGAGTTTACTAAGTTAGTTGAAGCGTTTAATAACTACAAAAATGATGATAAACTAAAAGATCTAGTTCTAGATCTATATAATTTTACTATGTCAGGTCCCTGGCCTGAAAAATGGCTTAATGATAGTGCTGAAGCATTTAAAATTAATACATTAGAAGACTTAAATCAAACTAAGTGGGTTAAAATTTTATCTGAAAGTATAAAAATTGAGGTTAATGGATATATAAAACTTATGGAAAAAGCTATTGAGATAGTTAATAGAACTGAAGGATTAGAACCCTATTTAGATAATTTTATGAGTGAACTAACTTCCATAAGAAATTCTTACGAAGTCATCGATAATGGATTAGAAGAAATGTATAAGTCATTATCATCAATAGGATTTGATAGATTAAAGTCTATCAGAAAGGATAAGGTTTCAGATGAAGAGGCTCAAGATACTGTAAAAAAAATCAGAGATGATATTAAAAAGAAAATATCCGAACTAGTAAACAACACATTTTCAGTAATGCCACAGCAAATGTTAATTAATATTCAAGGATCATATCCTTATATGAAAAAATTAACAGAACTTGTTTTAGAATTTACTGATAGGTTTGATAAAAGAAAAAGAGAAAAGAACATATTAGATTTTAATGATTTAGAGCACTTTTGTTTGAAGATATTAATTGATTACGATGAGAATAAAAATATAATTCCATCTAAAGTTGCTGAAAAATTCAAAGAATATTTTGACGAAGTGCTTGTGGATGAATATCAAGATTCTAATAATGTGCAAGAAAAAATAATAAGTCTAGTATCTAGGAAGGAAAGTGATAACCCTAATGTATTTATGGTTGGAGATGTTAAGCAAAGTATATATAGATTTAGGCAAGCAAAACCGGAGCTATTCATTGAAAAATATAATACTTATGAATTAAATCAAGGAAATAATAGAAAAATTCAACTATATAAGAACTTTCGAAGTAGGCAAGAGATTATTGACGGAGTAAATTATATATTTAAAGAAGTAATGTCTAAAACTGTTGGAGAATTAGAGTATACAGATGATGAAGCATTAAATTTAGGGGTAAGTTATAAACAACCAAATGATAAAGAGGTAAAGATTGGTGGAGCTATAGAGGTCAATATAATAGATAAAAAATTCGAAGAATCAGATGAAGAAGTTACTGAAGAACAAGAAGAAGTGGATAGTGTTATTTTAGAAGCTAGAATTGTTGCAAAAAAAATCAAAGAGTTAATGTCATTGAAAGGAGAAAGTGTATTTAAGGTCTTGGATAAGGAGACTAAGGAATACAGGGCTCTGAATTACAAAGACATAGTAATTATCCTTAGAACAACAAAGAACTGGTCTGAGAGCTTATTAGATGAATTAGGAATAGAAGGAATCCCAACATATGCAGATACGGGCTCAGGGTACTTTGAATCAATTGAAATTAGAACTATAATCTCTCTTTTAAAGGTTATTGATAATCCATTGCAAGATGTACCTATGATAGCGTTACTAAAATCTCCGATTATGAGCTTTTCAACAGAAGAATTGAGTGATGTTAGGCTTGCAAGCAAAGATAATTATTTTTATGAAAATATAAAATATATAAGTAAGGAAATTTATGAAGATAAAGAAATAATTTATTCAGAAAAATTAATAAATAAATGTAAATATTTAATTAACTGTATTGATAAGTGGAGAAATAAATCAATTTATATGGCAATTGATGAATTTATATGGTATTTATATATGGATACAGCTTACTATGGATATGTTGGAGCTATGCCAAATGGGGTAGTGAGGCAAGCAAATTTAAAGGTACTTTTCCAAAGGGCAAAACAATTTGAGAAAACAAGTTTTAAAGGTTTATTCAATTTTATAAATTTCATAAACAAGCTTATAAAGTCTTCAGGGGACATGGGAAGTGCCAAGATATTAGGAGAGAATGAAGATGTAGTTAGAATTATGAGTATTCATAAGAGTAAGGGATTAGAATTTCCAGTAGTATTTTTATGCGGAATAGGTAAGAACTTTAATTTGATGGATCTAAATAAAAATATGCTATATCACGATGACTTAGGATTAGGACCTGATTTCGTAGATTTAGAAAAAAGATTTAGTATTGGAACTTTAGCCAAGGAAGCAATAAAAAAGAAGATGAAGATTGAAATATTATCAGAAGAGATGAGAATACTCTATGTTGCATGTACAAGAGCAAAGGAGAAATTAATTATAACAGGGTCAGTTGGTAATATTCAGAAATCAATAGAAAAATGGATGAGTTCAGCATCATTAGAGCACAATATTATTGTACCGTCTGAGGTTTTAAAAGGAAGATCATATTTAGATTGGTTGGGCATGGCATTATGCCAACATAATGACGGAATTGTACTTAGAGAAGCTATTGGAGTTTCAAATGAAATAGCAAAAGATGATACATCTAAATGGAAAATAAATCTATGGAATAAAAGTGATTTAATTAATATAGTGGATTTAGAGGAAATTGAAATTAGGGAAGAATATAGATCAAACATGACTTCTGTCAATCAATTGGATAAGACTATTATTCAAGAAGTAAATAATAGATTAGCTTATAAATATCCATTCAAAGCATCTACTATTCTTAAAAGTAATATTTCAGTTTCAGATTTGAAGCGTAGAAATATCGAAGAAAATTATGAGGTTGAGGAACTATATAAAGAAAAAGCTATAATAACCCCTAAATTTATTCAAGATAAAAAAGGGTTATCGCCATCTGAAAGGGGTACAGCAGTGCACTTTGTAATGAAGAAAATAGATTTCAATAGAGTTTCATCTATAAAAGAAATTGAAGAGCAATTACAAGAATTATTTGATGGTGAATTTTTACTTAGGGAAGAATTAAAAGCCATTAGTCCATATAAAATATTAAACTTTTTTAAATCTAACTTAGGTAGAAAAATGCTTAGATTAAATGATGAAGGTGAGAAGATTTATAGAGAAGTACCATTTTATACCGAAATATCTAGTTTAGAGATAGATAGTACTTTAGATGAAAAATATAAGAATGAAAAAGTTAGGCTACAAGGTATAATTGATTGTTTTTTTGAATATGATGGTGATTTAGTACTTTTAGATTATAAAACTGATTATGTACAGGGCGTAGATGAATTTAAAGAAAAATATAAAAAGCAGTTAGATTATTATAGTGATGCAATATTTAAGATGAGTGGTAAAAAAGTCAAGTACAGATATTTATATTCATTTTCATTAGAGGAAGAAATTCAAATTGATTAAGTAATCCAAATTGATTAAGTAATCCAAATTCAAAAAATAACAAACCAGTATGTTACATATTCTATGCTGTATCTATATGCTTTGTTAATAAGTGAAGCTTATATTTCATCTGATACAAAAATATGCGGAATACTATTAGTTTGTTATTTTATTTCATTTTTCTAATAAATATTTTAGTAATTATTTGATTATTATTTTGCTACCTTTAGGTATATTATTGTAAATCCATCGAGCATCATCAATAGAAAGTCTGATACATCCGTGAGAAGATGGTCTATCCATTGTGTAGTCCAAAACAGTATTTTTATCTTTGGCAAATGGAACTGAGTGAAATAAAATATCTCCAGTGATTTGCGTCCAGTATTTACCACCTTCTTTATATTTATCTGAAAAGAACCAATCACCTTTTTCTTGACTAGAGAAGGAACCAGAAGGTGTATCCTCACCACTTATTCCAGTAGAACAGGCACAGGTCCTAACTAGTTGCCACTTATCAGCTTTACCTTTATAAATATAGGTTTTCTGATTTTCTATATTTACATTAATAAAATAAGATGTAGTACTTTCTATATTTAAATTATTAATATTAGTTGGTGATATAGTAGTTGTTAATGCATGAGAAGAAGCTTCAGTAATAGCAGATTTTTCGTCTAAATATTCTTGCTGTTTTGCTTTAATTTCTATTATTTTTTCTTTTACATTAATATCATCGCCTAAAATATCGCTATCATCTGAAATTTTAGATAATGCATCATTATAATGATCATTACTAATTAAATTATCACAATAATCTAATAAATCTTTTTTTAAATTATTTTTTGAATTATTTAAATATATTAATGAATCCAAATAATTTAAATCTAAAGCAGAAACTCTTTTAAAGTAAGGTATTGCTTCCATATATTGCTCATTATTAAAATGATTTATACCAGTATCATAATTTTTAGAAGAATCTTGAATCAAATCTATACAATCAGAGATATTATGTAATTCATTATCTGCTATAATATTATAATGCTGTATCTCTCTAAGTTGTATTAATGCATCTTCAGAAGATATATTTTTATTTCTAACATTTTCTGATAATATATTAACTTTAGTATAAAGATATTGAGAAATATCTTTATTAATCATGAATGACTTAAATGGATTAAAGTTCTGTTTAGTTAATAATAAATTATTTGCTTCTGAAAATTTATAATCATCAAAATTTATTTTAAAAGTATTAATAAGTTTCTTATATTTATTGAATTCATAAAAACCGCTTAAGCATATAATTAGAGATAAGATAAATATACATATAGATATCCTACATAATTTGCTATATTTAATTTTATTATAATAGATTTTATTTATAGTCAAAAGTATTCCTCCTAGCGAAATAACTAATTAAAGAGAAAAAGGTAAATAAGTATAGAATAAATATATTTAAGTGACCATATTTCTTCTTTTATTAATAATATTGACAATAAAAATAAATAATAAACATTTATGATCCAACTAATTTTATAAGATTTATAGAACTAAAGAATACTGATCTGGAGGGGAAAATGAATTATAAAACTAATTTCTTTAAAAAAGTTATAACTTCTATATATGACATAAAAGTATTTTCTAATTATGCAAAAGAAGGAATTCTTAAATCAATTTCATATTCAATGCTACTTACTGCATTTTTGATTGGAGTAAAGTTTATGTTAATTGGATATAAAAGTAATGATTTTGAACTAATGATTTTTATACCTACAATAGGTGCAAATTTTTTAAAAGTATTTTTAAATTTATTGTTTAATTGTTTAATTGTAGTAGCAGTTGCATCTCTCTTAACAATATTTATGAAGATGGTAGTTAAATCTATGGCGTTATATTCATTGACTTTATATGCAGCTACATTGCCATTAATAATTCAAACCATATTAGAATCGATAAATCCTAGTATAAGATTTGATACTATGTTTACCATAGGCACATTGACCTATGTTATATTAATATTGAAATATATAAAAGATGAAATAATAAAGAATAATATATAAGAAATCTAATCGTAGTTCTGAAGTAAAATAAAAATAGAATGCATTCGCTAAATTGGTAATATATCATTATAGCGAATGCATTCTATTTTTTATTCAATAGATCGGAATAATATATATTAAAGTATATAATTATACTAATGAGCTGTGCTAGTTATTGAAATATATTTACAAAAATTGTAAACGTATTTCAATAAAAAATATATAATAATAATAAAAATGAATTGATAAATTTAGGATTGAAATTTGCTAGATATAGTTGTTTGCTTGAAAAGAATGTGATATCATATTAATGGGTATGGTAAAAAAAGTAAAAAGGAGATTTTAAAATGTTTGAGATTAATGGTTTGAAAAATGGGGAGACAAATGAGGCTTATATGTTAAACAAAAAGGAACTATCTAAATTATCAAAAGAAGAACTAATTAATAAATTTATTAATTTAGAAGAGTCTAGAAAAGATCAGGAAAATTTTATTCTAAATATTTCTCATGATTTAAGATCACCATTAAATATAATTTTAAGTATTTTACAATGCTATAAAGATGAATATAAAGATATAAAAAAGGGTAATCAGTATCAAGAACATATGGAGATCATAAAAAGAAATGCATATAAAATATTAAAACTTATAAATAATATTATAGATGCTACGAAATTAGCGGAAAAACATTATAATATTAAAAGAGAAAACTTAGATATAATTAATTTAATAGAATGGAATATATCATCCATAGATAAATATGCTAAACAGAAAAATATATCATTAGTTTTTGATACAAATGTTGAGGAATGTATTATGGCAATAGATCCAGAGGCAATAGATAGAATAATAATGAATTTAATTTCTAATGCTATAAAATTTTCACCAAATGGAAGTAGTATATATATAAATACTTGGAAAAGCATTAATCAGATAACTATTTCAATAAAAGATGAAGGTATAGGTATACCTAAAGATGAACAAAATATTATTTTTAATAGATTTGTCAAATCATCAAAAAATAAAAGTAATGATAATTCCGGAAGTGGTATAGGATTAGATCTAGTTAGGTATTTAACAAAAGCTCATAATGGAAGTATAGAGATTAAAAGCCAAGAAAATAATGGCTCTGAGTTTATAATTAAGTTACCGATAAAAGTATTAGAAGATAATGGAATTGATAAGAATAAATGCTTAAGGACTAATAATAAAGTAGAAGTACTTGAAATAGAATTTTCTGATATCTATTTATAAATCATTAGGATGTAAAATGGAATATATAGTAATAGAATTTATCATAGTAATATTAAAATTTAAAATTATAAGCTATTATAAACTTGATTATTATAATAGCTTGTGATAATATAATTCTGTTATCATAAATTAGTATGGAGTGTTAGTTAAACGGATATAATTTACCGCTACGAACGGTACGTTGAAGGTTCGATTCCTTCACGCTCTACCAAATACATAAAAAGGAAAGGCTTAACCACTATGGTTAGGCCTTTTCTTAAGTCTAGGAAAGTATTGATGTTTAATCCTTATGTCTTTATTATTCAATCTCACATAGCAGATAACACAATTTAAATATTTTTACTTTAGCTAAAATAATGAATTAATCAAATTATTTGATCCAAGTTCCGTCAGTATCTAATGTATATCCATTAATTGTTGTGTTAGATAACATAGCACCTGATTCATTACAGTAGTACCAAATATCATCGTCATTAATCCAACCAGTTTTCATTGATCCTGATTTATTTAAGTAGTACCAAGTACCATTGTCATTAGCCCAACCTGTAGCCATAACACCATCAGATTTTAAGTAATACCAAGCTCCATTGATATTTAACCAACCAGTTTTCTTAGCTCCATTTTCTAAAATGTAACTCCAAGTATTATCGTTATTTGGTACCCAACCAGCATTAATAGTTGTACCAATTGTAACAGCAGCACCAGTTGTAGTGGCTGTACCGGTATCTGTTTTAGCAGCCTTTGGAATATTTATAATTGAATAAACTTCTTTATCTTCATCCCAAACAATCATCTTAGTTTTACTACCAATAGATATACCAGATATACCTGAATCTATTCTGTTGGTTTTTATAAAGCTATGATCTCCATCCCATGTCATTATATATCCACTGTTTATGAACCATGGAGCTCCTCCTGATGTAGCTATTCCACCATGATCGACTGAATCTATATCGGAGTTATCATAATCACCTATATCTAAATAATTAAAGCTATTTTTATGTTTGGGTGTAAGAGTTTCTGCATATATTTTTTTATTAGTCTTATCTAAATAGATACTGCAAAGGCCTTTATCATTAGCTGTTATTTTAGTGCTACCGCCTTTAGCTGCACCAGTTTTACTAGCTGCATTGTCTGCAGAGCTTCCTATTAAAATATCTGGCTTTCCATCTTCATCTGAAATGAAATAAATAGTTGAATCCTTAGAATATTTAATTCCATCTACAGTATCTGAAGCTGGAGTTTTAGAAAATGCTTGTACAACTGTTGCAGTATCGTTAACAGTATACCCAGTATTATTTTTATCTTTGTCGCCACCTCCAAATGTAAATCCATCTGCAGCAGTTACTTTTGAATATGAAGAATCATTAGGACCTTTTTTGTAAATTGTAAGATTTGCTATTCTGTATACAGTATCAGAAACTTCTGTAAGATATTTATTTTCTTGAAGCACAGCCTTTAATTGATACTTTTTACCATCTTTTGTAATATCATAAGAATCATCAGTATTTTTAAGAGTAACGGAAGCACCAGTTGTTGAATCTGAATATATTTTTAATGATCCTAAGTTATAATCAGCATCAACATAATTACCAGTTGTATCTGCATAAACGGCAGATGTATTTGCTACAGACGTAGCATTAGAGGTTTCAAGTGAACCTTTATTATACTTAACAGAATTAGATATTCCATCGTCAAGGGCATTTTTTAATGGTACTTGAAAAACTGATAATCCATCACTAGTACTTACAAATCCAACCTGTTCTTTGCCACTAGTTGGACTTATAGAACTTTCTCTGTTGTATAGAGTAGTAAATTCTCCATTTTTTAATGTATCATTAACAAATCTTCCATCATCATCATGTCTTAACTTTGATTTTATAGTTCTTGCTACAGTATCTTCTAAATCTTCTCTTACATCATATTCTACTTCCTTATCGCCATTTGTTATATCTACATAAGTAAGATCTGAGGAGCTAGTATCAATTTCTAAATACTTATTCATTAATTCATCTGTCATACTAGAACCAGTTTCAACATCAAGTTTATTATATTTTCCATCGTCAGATAACCAGTATATAGCTTCATCTTCACCATTTATTTCTCCATCAATAAAAATACCATTTCCTTTTGCTTTTGTACTATCTATAGTACCGCTTTGTGCATCTAACTTTTGATAATCAGTAGCATATGCCGGCATAATTGATACAATTGAAGCTATACCAACTAATAAACCAGTAAATTTTGTAATTCTTTTAATCATAGTTTATTTCCCCCACTCAATTTTTTATATATAGAAACATTTTTCTTCTATTTAGCAAAGTAATTAAATACATGAACACGTGTGCATAAATTTGCAAACTTTATTAAAAGAAGATAAATGAGTAAAACAACATTGGTTCCATTGTTATTCTGATAAATTATATAGAAATATTTTTTCTATTGATTAAGTTATCGCACACGTTAACAAAAATATGAAACATTTATCAATAAAAAATAGATGAGTAAAACAATATTATTTCAATGAATTATAGATAAAGGAATTTATTTTTATTTCACTAAATTTTCTATTATGCAAAAATATTAGTTGAAATTTCATATAATAATACATTTTTAAACAAGGTTTACTATATTAGTATATCTCAAAACGTTTTCAATGTAAAGTCTATTTTGGAATAAAATATAATTTAAGGTAAAATTCTTATAAAAAATAGACTAATATTACTATTATTATTTAACCTATATATGTTGTAAATGAAATTTTTCAAGGGCAAAATTGACAATCTACAGATATTAAAGAGATAGAAATGTTTTAAAGAATACTAAATATATATGATTGTATAAACGATATTTTGTTCTTCTTAAGCATTTTGATGGCATTCACATATCAAGATTGGTTTAAAGAATCATTTATTAATTAACCTAATGCGGCGTTCAAAATCAAACTGCCAAGAAGGTATTAGGAATATGCAAAAAGGCAATTAAGTGGAATTGTACAAAGAATACATGAGATACTGCAATTATGATAGTTATCATTAGGAATTTATAGAAATGATAGCTAATGAATATTTAAGTACGGTATCATGTCTTACTAAAGAATCCACCTAAAAATTAAATTCTAGGCGGACAGCCTGTTTTATTCTGTACTTGCCCAAGGGGAAAGTTTGCTTCATTCTTTCTTATTTAATTTTAGTGCCAATACTTTCACCAAATTGAACCCTACATTCAAAACCAAATTTGGATTGTTCCAAAATATCATTATCTATTTTTACACAATCTTTCTCAAAAAATAGTATTGTAGTTGATCCTCCAAATTTAAAATAGCCTTTTTCATCACCTTTATCTACTCTAATATTAGAGGAATAGGTTTGAAGTATTGAGCCAACACAAGTTGCACCAACTTCTATATGCAATACATCTTTAAAGTTATCTGATTTAAATAAGGACCATTCTCTTTTGTTTTCACAAAAAAGTTTAGGAATATTCTTTAGAGCTATTGGATTTACAGAATAGTAATATCCCTTTATATGTTTACTTTCATAGGGAGTGCCCGAATCTATGAAATGAAATCTATGATAGTCAGTAGGGCATAATCTTAATATAATACATACTCCATTTTCATATTTATTAGCAATAGTATTATCATTAATCAACTCTTTTAAACTATAGGTTAAACCCTTAATTTGAACTATGTTATCTAAATCAATATTTTCATAGGCAGTAAGTCTTCCGTCACCAGGGGAAATTAATATATTCTCAGATTTATTTATTGGTCTAGCTTCAGAAGTTAATTCTCTTATAAAAAAATCATTAAAAGAGGTAAACTCATAAGCTTTTTTCTTCGCCATATTCATATCAATATTAAAGGATTCTATAAATGAGGAAATTTTAGTAGTACTTAATTTTGTGTCGCAAAATTTCCCATAGATTTTAGAAAATAATTTCTTTTTAGCAATAAGCTCAGTGATATTTTTACCAAGTGGAGATTCATATGTCCATTCAATATACTTTTTCCCTGCTATAAGCTCTTCTTCATAAGTTTTTGTAGTTCTATTATATACTTGAATCATAAATATAATTATCAAAACTTTATAAAACTATATAGGAATTCTAATAAGTTTTATAATGTTACAGCAATGATAATTATCCTCCATTTCTTAATTAAATTTTATATAAATTCTAATTAAATTCATTCAGGATAGAACATTATACTAAATGAATAATATGTATATGGGTTATTAGAAGATATATTTTTAATAAATCATGATTAACAGACACAATTTATTTTTACACTTTTATATTGATTCTATCACATATAATAAAAATTTCAAAAATAATATTAAATTAAAATATATATAGATAATTAATAATAGGATTAAACTGTATAATATGGCTTAATATTAAACTAAATGATATAATGTTACTAATAAATTTGAGAATATAATTATGAAAAAATGGAAATGAGGATAGATATTATGAACAAAACAAAGAATCTAATATTTGAATCTGCAATAAAAATATTTTCTGAATCTGGATATAGAGGCTCGACGATGGATGATATAGCTAGAAATGCAGGTCTTGCAAAAGGAACATTATATTATAATTTTAAGAATAAAGAGGAAATATTTAATTTCATTGTTGAAGAAGGACTTAAAATATTACAAAATCAAGTTATTGAAGTCCAGAATATGAATATAGAACCAATTGAAAAATTAATAAGGATATGTAGAATACAATTAACTTTTCTTTATGGATACACAAATTTTTTTAAAGTGGTAATGAGCCAGCTATGGGGTAGTGACGATAGGCAATATGAGTTACGCCAAAAGATAAGAAAATATATAACTGAAATTGAAATTAATATAAAAGCGGCAATGGAGAGAGGCCAAATTAAAAAAGGTGATACTGAACTTATAGCATTTGAATTTTTTGGATCGTTATGTTCATCTGCAATATATGAATCAATTCATATAGAAAAAATAGACTTAGAAAAAATTATAGATAGTACAATAAAATTTACATTCAATGGATTAGGAATAAACATTCAAGAAAACGCATAGATAGTTTTCTATAAGATATGTTAAGATTAAATAAAGTATATAAAAAAAGACACTGCTAAAATTAAATAATTTTAACAATGTCTTTTTTTATATACTTTATTTTCCTGAAAATTCTAAGTATTCATCAAATGTAACAGACTTATCAACTATAGAACCATCATCTTTAATATCTATAACTCTATTTGCTATAGTTTGAATAAATTGGTGATCATGAGAAGCAAATAGTATGTTACTACTATAATCTCGTAAACCATTATTTACAGCTGTAATTGATTCAAGGTCAAGATGATTAGTAGGTTGATCTAACATTAATAAATTAGCATTAGTTAACATCATCCTAGATAACATACATCTGACTTTTTCGCCTCCAGATAATACATTAGCTTCTTTTAGGGCCTCTTCACCAGAAAATAACATTCTTCCTAAGAAACCTCTAATATAGCTTTCAGATTTTTCTTCTGAATATTGTCTAAGCCAATCTACTAAAGAAAGTGTACAATCATCAAAATATGATGAATTATCATTTGGGAAGTAGGCATTAGTAATAGTTAATCCTAACTTGAATTCTCCACTATCTGGCGCCATTTCACCAGCTAATATCTTAAATAATGCAGTTATAGCTATTTCATTACCAATAAGGACAATTTTATCTCCTTTATTGACAATGAAATTTACATTATCTAAAACCTTAACTCCATCAATAGTTTTAGATAAATTATTAACAGATAAGATGTCGTTACCAACTTCTCTTTCAGGCTTAAATCCTACAAAAGGATATTTTCTACTTGAAGGTTGTATATCATCTAACGTAATTTTATCTAATAATTTTTTACGAGAAGTAGCTTGCTTAGATTTAGAAGCATTAGCACTAAATCTTGCAATAAAGTCTTGTAGATCCTTAATTTTTTCTTCTTTTTTCTTATTTTGATCTTTTGACATCTGAAAAGCTAATTGGCTTGATTCATACCAAAAATCATAATTACCAACATAAATTTTTATCTTTCCAAAATCAACATCAGCAAGCTGAGTACAAACTGAATTCAAGAAATGCCTATCATGAGATACAACTATGACAGTTCCATCAAAGTTACCCAAGAAGTCTTCTAACCAATTTACAGCCTTTAAATCTAAATGATTAGTAGGTTCATCTAGGATTAGTATTCCAGGATTACCAAATAAAGCTTGAGCCAAAAGAACTTTAATTTTCTCAGAACCAGTTAGCTCCGAGACATTTTTAAAATGAAGATCAGTTCCTATTCCTATTCCCTGTAGAAGTGAAGAAGCTTCAGATTCAGCTTCCCAACCATTAAGTTCAGCAAATTCACCTTCTAATTCAGAGGCTTTAAGGCCATCTTCATCAGAAAAATCAGACTTTGCATATAATTCATCTTTTTCTTTCATTATTTGATATAATCTTTCATTACCCATTATTACAGTTTCTAAAACTTGAAAATTATCATATTTGTAATGATCTTGCTTTAATACTGACATTCTTGCATTAGGTGCAATTATAACCTCACCAGTATTTGGTTCTATTTCTCCAGACATTATTTTAAGGAATGTACTTTTTCCAGCTCCATTTGCACCTATAACTCCATAACAATTTCCAGGAGTAAATTTAAGGTTGACATCTTCAAAAAGTTTACGTTCACCAAATCTCAGACTAACGTTTGATACATTTATCAATCTATTTCTACCTCATTTCTTAGTATTATAATTATTATAGCAATGAACAAAGCACAGTTATAAATGCACAGCTTAGGATGAAATTCCAGCGGAATCTGCATATAAATATATTCTAAAATCCCTTGAAGAGTTTCACCTTAAGTTTACATTATAAATTGTGCATTGATAATTGTATAAATAGTTTCGTTTCATGTTGATTATTATATCATACAATTAATATATTTTACATTTTTAAAAATTGGTATAATATAAATTTTTCATGCTCATGGAACATAGATATGATGTGATATAAATTATCCATTAAAATTATGCCACTAATAGTTATTTTAAATGTATATTACTTTCTTCAATATAAAGATATATAAAATACTTTCTTGATATAGCTTCTATTATATAGTTTAAATGAAATTTTAATTATTTATGATTTTTAGGAATATTAAAAAATTCATCTATTATCTTTTCACTCATACGTCTGTAAATATTACTCATACTAACATATGCACATATAAGCAAAAACTTCTCTTCATAATCCCGTAGGGCATCATCTTTACTATTTACCATTTGCTTAATTTTTTCATATATTTTATTAGGATAATTCTTAAAATCATCTAAATTCAAATCATATATATCGAGAAATGACTGATATATATCATTTAATGGATAGTCTTGTTCTTTTTCAAAAGACTCAACTATAGGTGTTAGAATAGTTTTGATATCAGCTAAAGATAAAGATCCTTTTAAATTATAAATTAAGCCCATCAAAATAAGATGATTCTTATTATATTTCTTATTCTTAATCTTCATCAAAAGATTACCTTTTGCATAATTATTGATCATGGTTTTAGTAAGAACTTTATCAACATCATTTCTTTTAGTATAACTTAATTTACTTTCAAAAAGCTGCATTACTTGATCCATGTACAAATCAATTTCAGGAAAATCATCTAGATTAATGTTATTAGATGATTTTTGTGAATTTATATAGTTATCAATATTAAAGTCATTCATAAAATTTAACTCCTCACATTATAATAAAAATATATATTTTATTATAATTTCAATATTAATCGAAATAATGTGATAATTCAAGCATTTGAGGGGAAAATACTAATTAGTAATAGAAAATAACAAAAAATAACTTTTGCAATATAATTGAATATATGAAATAATATCAATATAACGACACGTAGTTATCAAAACTACGTATAACTAAATGGGAGGATAAAAGTATGGAAAAATATTTAAGAGAACCTATTAATGGATTGACTCATTTTATTGGTGCGGTATTATCAGTATTTGCTTTGATTGCTATGTTATTTAAAGCATATAATAGAGGAAGTTCTGCAATAACTTTAATATCAGTTCTATTCTTTGGACTTAGCATGATTTTGCTATATAGTGCATCAGCAACGTATCATTCTGTAATAGCTAATGCTAAAGTAATAAAAATTCTAAAAAGGGTAGATCACTCAATGATATTTATTTTAATTGCAGGATCTTATGCTCCATTTTGTTTAGTAGCATTACAGGGCAAAATAGGATTAAACTTATTTTTAGCAGTAACAATATGTGCAGTTGTAGGAATAGCTTTTAAATTATGTTGGGTAACCTGTCCTAGATGGGTTAGTAGTGTAATGTATATAGGGATTGGTTGGCTTGCAGTGGTTGCAATATATCCAATGTCACAGGTTTTGTCTAGAGCAGGATTAGTATGGCTAATTTTAGGTGGTTTAATGTATACAATAGGTGGAGTCATATATGCATTGAAAACAGATAAAATAAGAATATGGGTATTTGGAAGACATGAGATATTCCATGTGTTCATAATGTTAGGAACACTTTGTCATTTCATCTGTGTGTTCGTATATATAATTTGAGAACGAGATAAAATAAAGTTTGAAATGAGAATATAAAAAATTTATATTCTGGATATGAAACATATAAGAAAACTAAAGGATTAATTTTATCCTTTAGTTTTTTTATTTAATTTAGAAGAAATATTCTTAAATTCTTTTAAAATTAAGTCATCAGTATTTTTGTAATAGTGTAATCATTGTATTATTTAAAAAATTGCAAATATTTAGAAGTGAGAAGATAGCTAAAATTGAAAAGAGATTAAAAAAATTCATTAGTATTGTAGAAAGATAAATATCCAATTACTAATTCTTCGCTAAATACATTTATTGGTAATGATAATATTATTATAAGCTGGAAAAATTTTAGTAAAATATTTTCTAGCTTGATAAGATAAATTAGGTATAGTAAGATAAAATATAAGAAATAAATATCATTTTTAAGGGGATGTAAAAATGGGCTTTCGCCAAAGGTTAAAAGATGCAAATAGAATAGTTGTAAAAGTAGGTACATCAACATTAACTTATGATAATGGAAATATTAATTTAGGAAGAATTGAAAAGTTAACAAGAGTTTTATCCGATATAGTCAATTCAGGTAAGCAAATTACACTTGTAACATCAGGAGCAATTGCTGTTGGTGTCAATAAGTTAAAATTAAGGGAAAAGCCACAAAGCATAAGAGAAAAACAAGCAGTAGCATCAGTTGGACAATGTGAATTAATGCACATATATAGCAAGTTTTTTGGAGAATATAGTCATATAGTAGGTCAAGTTCTTCTAACAAGAGATGTAGTAGAAGATAATCATATTAGAGAAAATGTATGCAACACATTTGAAACTTTATTAGAAAAAAAAATAATTCCAATAGTAAATGAAAATGATACAGTTGCTATCGATGAAATAGAGAATATAGTTAAATTTGGAGATAATGATAATTTATCGGCAATAGTGGCATGTTTAGTTAATGCAGATTTGCTAATAATATTATCTGATATAGATGGATTTTATGATTCAGACCCAAGAAATAGTGATAGTGCGGAATTATTAACTGAAGTTAAAGAAATAACTTTAGAATTAGAGCAGTGTGCTGGGGGTGCAGGAACCTGTTTAGGAACAGGTGGGATGATTACAAAACTGACAGCAGCAAAGACGGCAACGAATGCAGGCGTGGATATGGTTTTAGCTAATGGTAATGAACCAAGTATATTACTAGATATTTTAAAGGGTGAAGAAATAGGCACTTTATTTATCTCGTCTATGGAAAAATAGAAGTGGGGGTTAAAAAATGAGCAAATTGATAATTATGGGACAAAATGCTAAGGATGCATCTTATGAATTAGGTATTTCGTCAACCGAAGAAAAAAATAATGCATTATTTTTTATGGCTGAGGAATTAATTAATGTAAAAAAAGAAATAATAGAAGCTAATGAAATAGATTTAGATGCTGCAAGATCAATAGGTATGTCAAATATTATGTTAGATAGATTAGCACTAAGTTATGAGAGACTTGAAGCGATGGCAGGTGGACTTAGAGATATTGCTAAACTACAAGATCCAATTGGTGAAATTTCAATGTGGCAAAGACCAAATGGATTACAAATGGGACAGAAAAGAGTACCAATGGGAGTTGTAGGAATTATTTATGAGGCAAGACCGAATGTGACTTGTGATGCAGCTGGGCTTTGTTTAAAGTCGGGTAATGCTGTTATATTAAGAGGTAGTAGCGAAGCCATTAATTCTAATAAAGCTATAGTTAAGGCTTTGACTGAGGGGATTGAAAGAGCTGGGTTACCTAAAGATTCGGTTCAACTCATAGAAGATACGAGTAGGGAAGTTGCAACTGAAATGATGAGATTGAATGAATTTATAGATGTTCTTATTCCAAGAGGAGGAGCAGGTTTAATTCAAGCAGTTATCAAAAATGCTACTGTCCCAGTTATAGAAACAGGCACAGGAAACTGCCATATATATGTAGATGAAAATTGTGATTTTGAAATGGCAAAGAAGATTACAGTTAATGCAAAAGCATCAAGGCCTTCAGTTTGCAATTCTGCTGAAAAGCTATTAGTAAATGAAAAAATAGCTAAAGATTTTTTGCCAATAGTAATTAAGGCATTAAGAGATAATGGAGTTACAGTTAGAGGCGATGATGCATCACAGGTTATAATTAATGATATTGAAAAGGCTAATGAAGATGACTGGACAAAAGAATACTTAGACTATGTTATGGCTATAAAAATAGTTAAAGATGTAGATGAGGCAATTTTCCACATAAATAAATATGGAACAGGGCATTCAGAAGCTATAATTACAGAAAGCTATAAAAATTCTCAAAAGTTCTTACAAAGAGTAGATGCTGCGGCTGTCTATGTAAATGCATCAACAAGATTCACAGATGGTTCTGAATTTGGATTCGGAGCCGAAATAGGAATAAGTACTCAGAAGCTTCATGCTAGAGGTCCAATGGGGCTTAAGGAATTAACAACAATAAAATACATTATTTATGGAAATGGCCAAATAAGATAAAAATTTCAAATAATCTACTTAAAGATGATTTTTTAATCTAGGCTACTAAAGAGAAGATATTATGAAAGTGAGATAAGTATAAATGAATAAGTGGGAAATAAAAAAGTTTAATGAATTGTCATTAAATCAATTATATGAAATAAGCAGAAGCAGATGCGAAGTATTTATTAGAGAACAAAAAATTATAAGTGAAGAAGAGCTCGATGGATTAGATGATAAGTGTATACATATATTTTTAGAAGAAGATGAAAAAGTAGTTGCATATTGTAGAATAGTCCCTAAAGGTATAAATTATGAAAATATATCAATAGGGAGAGTATTAGTTTTAAAACAATTTAGAAGAAAAGGCATTGCGCAGGAAATGATGAATATAGCATCTGAATATATCAAATCAAATTTTCACGAGAATAAAATTATATTATCTTCGCAGTTATATGCAAGAGCATTGTATGAAAGCGTAGGATTTATTGCAGAATCGGATGTTTACGAAGAGGCTGGAATACCTCATATAAAAATGTACAAAATATTTAATTAGACTAGACGAATAATCTTTTTAATTATATGAAATTAGAGTATAATTCCAGTGTGAAAGTGTATTAATAAAATGATAAAAAGGGGATGAAAGTTATGAAAATTGCTTTGATAGCTCATGATAAAAAGAAAGAGGATATTATTGAGTTTGCAAAAGAACATAAAGAAATATTAGCTAAGTATGAATTAGTAGGAACCGGAACAACAGCAAAGATGGTGTCGGAAGCAACTGGACTTGATGTCAAAGGATATTTATCTGGACCATATGGAGGAGATCAACAATTAGGTGGGAGAATTGCTGAAGGGCGAATTGATTTAGTAATCTTTTTTAGAGATCCACTAACTGCTCAACCACATGAACCTGATGTATCAGCACTACTTAGAGTGTGTGATGTTCATAATGTAGCAGTTGTTACTAATTCACGGACAGCAGAGCTTATAATCACACGATTTTAATTAATGGACAAGTCATAAATATAATATTATATAGGTATTAATCCTATTTTTATTGTTAGTATAAGATATATTTAATTTAGAATGAAAAGGCACTTATCATATTTATGATAAGTGCCTTAAAAAAAGTATTGTTGTGATTCAGATTTGAAAGAGGTCAGTTCGAAATTAATTGTAACTGCCTAAATATTCTGAATATTTAATTTAAGGATAACATAAATTAAATCAAATTACAATTATTAATAAAGCTAAATTTTAATATCATGCTAAATTATAGAAAAATAAAAAAATATGATAAAGGGGAAGGTAATCATGAATATTTTAAATAGATATACAACATAAATAACTAATATAAAATGGAGTATGAATAAAAATTCAAAAAAGTGCATTTTTATACTTTATATAATTATGATTATGTGATAAGATTAATATAAAGTAATTAAGATGAAAACAACTAAATTAAATATTAAACTATCCTTAATTTGTCTTGACATAATATCTGCTATCAATTAGAATAGTTAGAAAGAGAAAAATTAAAAAGTTAAGGTACACTTTAACTTGGTCCTGTGAGGCCAAAAAGAGAGCATAACTATGATATTTTGGAGCATAATGAAAAATTTCATAGCTTATTTTTTTGAAGCAAATATTTATAAGATATATCACAGGATAGTGAAGAGAGTAGTTTTAATGTCGTCTCTTTGTTATCCTTTTGTTTTATATAAAAAGATTCATAAAGGTGTAGTTTTAGCAAAATATATTTGTAGGAGGCTTGGGCATGAATGCAAAGCTTATATTAGAAAATGGTATGGTTTTTGAAGGTAAAGCTTTTGGTTACCTAAAAGAAAGTATTGGAGAAGTAGTATTTACAACTGGTATGACAGGTTATCAAGAGGTACTTACTGATCCATCTTATTACGGACAAATAGTAACTATGACTTACCCTTTAATAGGTAACTATGGAATTAATCTTGAAGATATGGAATCAGACTCAATCAAAGTAAAAGGGTTCATTGTAAGAGAAAAATGTAATTTACCAAGCAATTTTAGATGTGAATTAGGACTTGAAGATTTCTTAAAGCAAGGAGAAGTTATGGGTTTAGAAGGAATAGATACCAGAGCATTAACTAAAGTTTTAAGAAATAGTGGCACAATGAGAGGAATAATCACACTTGAAGATATTGATGATGAGTATGTTAAAGAAAAAATAGCAGGGTTTTCAACTAGGGAAGCCGTTAAAACTGTTACTACAGATAAGTCTTATATAATTGAAGGAACAGGGAAGCATATAGCTGTTATGGATTATGGTATAAAGACCAGTATAATAAGAAACTTTAAAAAGAGAAATTGTAGATTAACAGTATTTCCAGCTACAGCTACAGCCGAAGAAGTATTAAGTGTTAATCCAGACTTAGTATTTTTATCTAATGGACCTGGAGATCCAGAAGAATTGGATTTTGCTATAGAAAATATAAAGAAATTAGTAGGGAAGAAACCAATAACAGGTATTTGTTTAGGTCATCAATTATTAGGTCTAGCTTTAGGGGGAAAAACTACTAAGCTAAAGTTCGGACATAGAGGATGCAACCATCCGGTTAAAGATCTAGAAGATAATATTGTTCATATAACTTCTCAAAATCATGGTTATGTAGTAGAAAAATTACCAGATGACATGGAAGTTACTCATGTGAATATAAATGATGGAACTGTAGAAGGTATGAAGCATAAGACTCTACCAATATATTCAGTTCAATTCCATCCAGAAGCATCAGCAGGTCCAAAGGACAGCGAATACATATTTGATAAATTTCTAGAATATGCACTATAGGAGGTTCAAGCGAAATGCCATTAAATAAAGATATAAAAAAAGTTTTAGTTATAGGATCAGGTCCGATAGTAATAGGTCAAGCAGCTGAGTTCGATTATTCAGGGACTCAAGCTTGTGAAGCATTGAAATCAGAAGGTATAGAAGTTGTACTTGTAAATTCAAATCCTGCAACAATTATGACAGATAAAGACGTTGCAAATAAAGTTTATATAGAACCACTAACATTAGAGTTTGTTGAGAAAGTTATTGCTAAAGAAAGACCAGATAGTCTGCTTGCAGGAATGGGTGGTCAAACAGGACTTAACCTTGCTGTAGAATTAAATGATTCTGGTATTTTAGAAAAATATAATGTGAAAGTAATCGGAACATCTATTGCATCTATTAAAGAAGGTGAAGATAGAGAGTTATTTAGAAATATGATGAATAAAATTGGAGAACCAGTTATAAAAAGTGAAATCATAACAGATTTACAATCTGGAATAGAGTTTGCAAGTAAAATTGGATATCCAGTCATAGTTAGACCAGCCTATACATTAGGAGGATCTGGGGGTGGTATTGCAGACACTGAAGAAGAACTAGCAACCATATTAGAATCAGGACTTCAATTGAGTACGATAGGCCAAGTTTTACTTGAAAAGAGTGTTAAAGGTTGGAAGGAAATAGAATACGAAGTAATGAGAGATTCTTATGGAAACTGTATCACTGTATGTAATATGGAAAACATAGATCCGGTTGGCATACATACTGGTGATAGCATAGTTGTTGCACCATCACAAACTCTCTCAGATAAAGAATATCAAATGCTAAGAACAGCATCAATAAACATAATAAATGCAGTTGAGATTGAAGGCGGATGTAATGTACAATTCTCATTAAATCCAAATACATTTGAATATGGAGTTATAGAAATTAATCCTAGAGTTTCAAGAAGCTCAGCTTTAGCATCGAAAGCAACTGGATACCCTATTGCCAAACTTGCTACAAAGATTGCGCTTGGATATGGATTAGATGAAATAAAAAATGCTGTAACTCAAAAGACGTATGCATGTTTTGAACCAACACTTGATTATGTTGTAATCAAAATACCCAAATGGCCTTTTGATAAGTTTTTTAATGCAGACAGAGAGCTTGGAACAAAAATGATGGCAACTGGAGAGATTATGGCTATTGGATCTAATTTCGAGCAAGCATTCTTAAAAGGAATCAGAAGCTTAGAAATAGGAAAGTACTCTTTAGATCATAAAAAATTTAAGGAATTCAGCATTTCGGAGCTTAAGAAAAAAGTAATGGCTCCAGATGACGAAAGAATTTTCGCCTTAGCTGAAATGATAAGAAGAGATTATATGATAGATAGCATAAATAAAATCACCGGAATCGATATGTTCTTTTTAGAAAAAATTAAATGGATAGTTGAAGAAGAGCAAAAATTGAAATTAAGTAAGATAGAAGACTTAGATAAAGAGTGGCTACATAACTTAAAGAAAAAGGGATTTTCTGATAAAGCTATAGCTGATATGTTAAAAGTTAGCCCCGATGATGTATGTAGACTAAGAGATATATGGAATATAAAACCTTCATATAAAATGGTTGATACTTGTGGAGGAGAATTTGAAGCATTGTCACCTTATTACTATTCAACCTATGAACAATATGATGAAGTTGAAGTATCAAATAATAAAAAAGTTATAGTTTTGGGTTCAGGCCCAATAAGGATAGGTCAAGGTATTGAATTTGACTATGCTTCAGTGCATTGTGTAAAAGCGTTGAAGAAGTTAGGAATTGAAACTATAATAATTAATAATAATCCGGAAACAGTAAGTACTGATTTTGATGTATCAGATAAGTTATATTTTGAACCATTGACTGAAGAAGATGTTTTGAATATAATCGAGAAAGAAAAGCCAGATGGAGTAATCCTTCAATTTGGCGGTCAAACAGCTATTAAGCTTGCAAATTTTTTAGACGAACAAAAAATTGTAACACTTGGAACTACGGCAGATCAAATAGATTTAGCTGAGAATAGGGAAAAGTTTGATGCATTATTAGAAAGATTAGATATATCAAGACCAAAAGGTAAGGGTATATGGTCATTAGGAGAAGGATTAGAAGAAGCTAGAAGATTAGAGTTTCCAGTACTTGTTAGACCCTCATATGTAATTGGCGGTCAAGGGATGGAGATAACGTATGATGAAGAAGAATTAACATTTTATTTAACTAATGCATTTGATAAAGATAAAAAAAATCCGATTCTTATAGATAAATATTTAATGGGTAGAGAAATCGAAGTAGATGCAATATCAGATGGTGAGGATATATTAATACCAGGAATAATGGAACATTTAGAAAGAGCTGGAGTTCATTCTGGAGATAGTGTTACTATGTATCCAAGTCAAAATATTTCTGATAAAATAAAAGCGGATGTATTAGAATACACTAAGAAATTGGCTTTAGAAATCGGAATAAAAGGAATGATAAATATTCAATTCATAGAATTTGAAGGAGAATTGTATGTCATTGAAGTTAATCCAAGGGCATCAAGAACAGTGCCTTATATAAGTAAGGTGAGCGGAGTTCCAATAGTAGATTTAGCTACTCAAGTAATGCTTGGAGCTAAAATAAAAGACTTGGGATATGGAATAAATGTATATGAAGAACCTAAATTGGTTTCAGTCAAAGTCCCAGTATTTTCGACTCAAAAGCTACCTAATGTTGAAGTATGCTTAGGACCTGAGATGAGATCTACAGGAGAGGTTTTAGGTATAGGTAGAAACATAAAAGAAGCTCTTTATAAAGGTTTTGTTGGAGCAAACATGTATCCATCAAAAGAAAAGGGAAAAATACTAGCAACAATCAATAACCATGATAAAGCAGAATTTTTACCTATAGCAAAAGATCTTGCAACAATTGGATATAAATTTATCGCTACGACAGGAACATATCAGCTTTTAAAGAATGCTGGGATAGAAGTAGAAGAGATTAGAAAGATTAACGAAAAAGAACCAAATATTTTAGATATTGTTAAGCGCAGAGAAGTAGATTTAGTTGTAAATACTCCAACTAAGGGAAATGATTCAAATAGGGATGGATTCTTAATAAGGAGAGCAGCAGTTGAGAGAAATTTAGGAGTAATTACTGCATTAGATACATTAAGAGCAATTGCTGATGTAGGACTTCTAAAGCTTGATGAAAATAAAGATTTAGAAGTATTTGATATGGCTGCAGAATAAAAATTTTATAAGTATTTATAGAATAGAAAATAGGGGACTGTCGCAAAATAATTTTGTGACAGTCCATTTTTTGCCGAAACATTATATATAAATAATAGATTAAAAAATGATGAAATATAACAAGAAGCAAGTGCCTAAAAATTAAATAAAATTTAATATGAAAGGGAAGAAATATAGTAGTTGACAAGCAAACATGTGTTCTATATAATATAAGTAATGAACGTATGTTTGCTAAGGAGATGTATATTATGAATGAAATAGAGAATTTTTTTGTGAAATTAAATTGTAAGAATATCAATAATATTAGAAGTCTGATAATAGGTAGACAAGAAAAACATATAAATCAACAAGAGAAATATATGATGTGTGCAGGAAAATATGATAAAAACGGTTGGACCTTAGTCTTTAGGGCTAGAAGTTTTGAAGAAGCTGAGGAACTTGCAAATCTAAATCCATTTATGTACAAAAAAGATGCTGAATTGGAGTATTAAAAAATAAGTCACTTCCAAAGTTAGTAACTTATTTAATATAATAGTTCATATTTCATATTTTATATCAGAAATAACAATTGAAAGAGTATCTATTAAGTTAATTTTAGAGCCGATTTCACTTTGACGTTCGCTTTTGATTATTTTCACGATAGGCCTTAATGGGAAGTTCGGAAGAGTCTTTTCAACTATCCCTGTATCGCCATTACTAAGACTTACAATTGTTCCTTGAGGAAAAGGAATAACAATTTTACAAAAAACGCTAATCATATCATAATCGAACAGAGTATTAGCATTAGACATCAGATACTCTAATGCATCACTTGGGCACATAGCTCTTTTATAGGGTCTATCTGAAGTTAGAGCATCATAGACATCAGCGATGCTTACAATCCTAGCTAAATAGCTAATATCTTTTCCTATAATTCCATTAGGATAACCTAATCCATCAAATCTTTCATGATGTTGTATAACTATTAATTTAATATGCGAACTTAGGTTGAAAAATCTTCCTAAAAAATTATATCCATACCTTGAATGCTTTTTTATTACTTCGAATTCTTCAAGTGTCAACTTACCTGGCTTTTGAAGGATTTCCTTTGGAATAAATGCTTTTCCGATATCGTGAATTAATGCACCAATACAAAGGTAATTCAGATCTTTATTAGAGAGATTTAAACTGATTCCAAGTACAATTGATATTACAGCAACATTTACACAATGGGAATATGTATAATTATCCATACTTTTTATATCAACTAAAGAAATCAATACGTTTCTGTTTTCTAAAACATTTTCCAATAATTCTTCAGCTATTTCATTAATTGAATTAAAGTATATTTGTTCTTGTTTTGTATAGTCGCTCATAGAACGCTTTTCGAATTTATGAATTGAAGCTACTCTTTCTATATCACAAAATGTTTCTTTGATAACAGCTATAGATTTTTGTCTTAACTGTGGCTTTATTACATCTTCAATTTCAGCAGAGCTATATTCATCAATTATATAAAGAGAGAATATCTTAAATTCTTTAATTTTCGTTAATAGAGCATCAGTTAATAGAACGCCAACTCTAAGCAAACATTGACCATCAGAGGTATATATATTTTTACCCAATAACGAGTTTTCTCTTATACATTCAATAGGAACTAATCTCATAATTATATACCTCCCAACATTGATAATAGTTATTATATCATATATAACATGTATAATTATACTATAAAATGAAAAATAGTAGACAAATAGCTCTGAAAATAATATAACACTGTAACATTCGAAAATAGAAATCTATAAAATAAAAGATAAACAAATGGTATGTATTTGTTTATCTTTTATTTTAGTAATTGGTAAGTAATATATACATTTTTTTAGATATACGAAATAAAATAGTTGGATAACATTAAATATCTAGTAGGTTCATTTTATAAATTGAATATAGAGATCTAAGTTGACTCATCTTATCTTCAAGTTCAAGATATAGTCTTGATGCGTCAGCATAATCTTGATTGCTGAAAGCATCTTTAACTTTGGTGAAAAGGCTCTTACTAGAATAAGTATCTTTCATTATATAGATCCGTAAAGATTGTAACTTTGTCCAGTTAGAAAGGTCTAAGTCTAATATATTATCCAATGAATGAAGGGATTTAAAGGATCTAACTTCTTTCGTATAATTACTAATTACACGCTTAGTTATCTCTGTAGTCCATCTTTCAATAGCAGCTAATTTAAAGCTATTAATTAGGGCATCGGTGAGAACATTATTTCTTTTTAAGGTTTTAAGTTTTGAAGGATTACTATCTAATTGAGCCAGATTTTCATAAACTGTTGCAGGTGCTTTAGAAAAATATTTATTTCTTTCTGAATCTGTAAAATTTTCAAATATATTTTCTTCACTTCTATATGCTCTCGATTTTTCTAGATAATCAGCGGACTCTCCAGATTTCTTAGAAAGTTCAGCAAGAAGTTGATCTTCAGTTTTGTTATTTTCTACTGCATATAAAATACCATCAAGCATTCCCATATAAGAAACAGCCATTACAAGATAAGTATTTGAATGTGGGTTTGGAGATCTAAGTTCAAATCTTGTAGTCATTGGAGAATTCAAATCTCTAATTAAACCTGCAAGTACAGTTCTGTTTCTCGATGGATTTTCAGGAGATAAACCAAGTGAAGTCACAGTACAAATAGGAGCCTCGAAGCCAGGTTTTAATCTTTTTAATGAATTGTTTGTAGCTGATATAAATGGATTTATAACTTCATAATTTTTAAGAAGTCCCATTATAGCACCATATCCAATTACACTTAAGAAATGATTACTAGGTCCGTTGAATATGTTAATTCTTTTTCCATCTTTTAATTTCATGCTTACACCTAAGTGAGTGTGCATTCCTGAACCGGCCACACGTTCTATTGGCTTTGCCATAAATCTAACATCAAGATTATTTCTTCTGAAAGTTTCTTCAACTAATATTCTAACGAATAATTCATTATCTGCAGCTTGAACAGCATTAGAAAATTTCCAATCTATTTCTAATTGTTCCATTATATGGTCATAGTCACCAGCAAAATTTAGCTTCGCTTTTACGCCACCGACCTCTTTATGACCCATTTCAGGTTCAAATCCATACTTCTCCATCAAGATAAGAGTTTCTTCTAAAGCAGTTCTTACAGAACCTTTTGTTCTAGTCCAATAATGTTCATGTAGTACTTGTGAAGTTGATAATTCTTGAACTTGTGCAATATTATTAGGTGTTTTTACCCAAAATTCTAATTCAGTGGCTGACGTTAAAATTATTTCATCGATATCATCTACTGAAGTATCAAATGTCTTTAACGTTTCAGGATGATCAGTGAATATAGTCATGAGGTTCTCTTTAAATGTAGAAATGGCAGAAGCCAGAATATGTCTTGAATCTACGGGTTTATTATCATGATATAAGAAACAAGGAATTCTTAAAGTCCCTATTGGCATGTTAGTTTCAGGATCTATAAAATTGTAGTTGTAATCTACAAACCATTTACAATCTAAGTCAGTAACCATATCAACTTTTGCATTGTCTAAAGTTGCAATACCTGGTAATACGATAGAAGAGCCATCTGTTTGAATTGCAACCCCCTTTAAGAAAGCATCAATATCGTCTAAAAAAAGACTGACAGGTATTTTCTCATCAGTATCATTTCCAGACAAGTCAATCCCTACAAATGAGGTGAATTTGATTTCAGGATGATTATTTAAAATCTCCTTCAAGTCCTTAGCATTATGATTTTCTTTAGCAAGTATATAAAGTAAATTATCCATATAGTTGTTTACTACAGGTATATAACACTGTAATAAAACATTCACATCCTTTCTCAATAATATCAAGCAAATAAATTTAACATCTATAAATTAAATTATAACAGAAGTCTATTATAACTAATTAATACTGTCAATGCATTTGAGATAAACTTTATATTTTAGTATAGTATTAAATATAATAAGATTTAGTGATAAAATTATAGTGGAAATTAATTTATTAGAAAGTGAAACTTTTCAAGAAAAATTTTATATTTCTGATGAATTAAGTTGAAATTGTACATTAAAGAGGTATATCAGGCAGTGCGTCACTATTCCTATCTATCATCTAAAGATATGGAAATATTAGAGTGGCTAGACATAGGATAAATAAAGTAATAAAATATTTAGTAGATGATTTTAGAGAAAAATGGAGTGAGTACGCTTTGGATATTAAAAATAGTCCCATAGGTTTTTTTGATTCAGGGGTAGGTGGCTTAAGTGTAATGAAAGAAGCTATTTCTATCATGCCAAATGAAAATTTTATATACTTTGGAGATTCAAAAAATGCTCCTTATGGAACTAAGGAGCTAAATGATGTTAAGGATCTTACATTGAAAGCAGTAGATTTTTTATTGAATAATAATGCTAAAGCAATTGTAATAGCATGTAATACAGCAACTAGTGCTGCAATTGAAGAAATTAGAAATAAATATAAACATACTATAATAATAGGAATAGAGCCTGCGTTAAAGCCTGCCGTTAAGCTTAATAGAAAAGGAAATATAATAATAATGGCGACACCTATGACATTAAAAGAGAAAAAATTTCAGATCCTTATGGATAAGTATAGAAATGAAACCAGTATAATATCGTTACCTTGCGCAGGTCTTGTAGAATTTATAGAAAGTGGGATATTAGATGGTGAAGAATTAGAAAATTATTTAAAAGAGAAATTCAAACCTTATTTAGATGAAGATATAGCAGCTATTGTTCTAGGATGTACACATTATCCATTCATAAAAAAATCTTTATACAATGTTGTTGGAGAGGATGTACCACTTATTGATGGTGGAGTTGGTACTTCTCAAGAATTAAAAAGAAAGCTAACAGAAAAAGAATGTTTAAATGATTCAAAAGAAAAAAGAAATATAGTAATTTATAATTCTATAAACGATAATAATATTATAGATTTCTGTTATAATCTAATTAATATAGATAGAATATAGATCTTATAGGAAATCTATATTAATAGTGAATTTTAATTTATATTTTAGATAATAATAATATTTAAGATTGATATCGAGAGGAGAATATTTAAAGATGAAGAATCCAATTATTACAATGACTATGGAAAATGGTGGCGTTATTAAGGCAGAATTATATCCTGAAATAGCACCAAACACAGTAAGAAATTTTATAGACTTAATAAACAGAGGATTTTATGATGGATTGATATTTCATAGAGTTATCCCTGGATTTATGATTCAAGGGGGATGCCCAGAAGGTAGTGGAATGGGAGGCCCAGGCTATTCTATAAAAGGAGAATTCACAAGCAATGGATTTAAAAATACTTTAAAGCATTCAAAAGGAATATTATCGATGGCTAGATCTACGCATCCAGACTCGGCAGGAAGTCAATTCTTCATTATGATGGCAGATGCCCCACATTTAGATGGACAATATGCATCATTTGGTAAAGTTATTGAAGGCATGGAAGTAACAGATAAGATTGTTGCTCAAAAGACTAATATGTCAGATAAACCTAAAGAAGATCAAGTGATAAAAAGTATTAAAGTAGATATGCAAGGTGAAGAAATCAAAGCACCAGAAATAATCGAGGAATAGAAACTATTAATTAGAATATGTTGTATAAAGCAAATATTTTGTATGAATATGCCCTATGCAAGACATATATTAAGAATCCATAAAGAGTAAAATGAAGAGAGGTGTCATAAATGGCTATAAATGATAAGTGTATATTAGCATATGGACTAAATGAAGAAGAAATTAAAAAGATTGAAAGTCAAAATATTAAGGTAATAGAAATGAATAATAATATGGCATTAATGAAATTAGAAGATATAATGTGCAAAGCTACAAACGAAAATTCTTATGAGGAGTTACCATTAGATGAAAAGGCACTTATTTTTAATGGATTTAAAGATGAACAATTGAAAGTTACTATTAGATACATTAGAGGATTTATTAAAGGTGGAGTATTGGCTGTATCTACAGCACAAAATCATAAGTGGACTTTAAAATATCTATTAAAACATTTAATTGAAGAAAGAGAATGGTTTGAAGCACAGCAAAAGGGGAGAAAGTAAAGTGAGTCGTGTAGGAGAGAATATAAAACAAGCTAGAGAAAAGAGTGGTATGCCAGTTAAAGCATTAGCTAAGAAATTAGGTGTGGCAGAAAAATATTTAAATGAAGTCGAAATGGGTAGAAAGGTTGCTCCTGAGTCATTTATAGACAAAGCAGCTAAGGTTTTGAAAGCTGATTTAAATGATATAAGTATGGTTGTAACCGATGAGGCATTAATGGAAGAAAAAAAGATTCTAAGAGAACTTCCAAAGATAAATGCAGAGAGCTCAGAAGTCTGGACAGATGCCTTTTCATCAGTACTTAGAAGTGTTCCAATATATAATTATTCATTATCTAATAAAAAAGGATCTAAAGAGATGCCGATTCATTCAAATAAAATAGAAAATTATCCACAAGATAAAGTGTTTTACTTAGAGATAGAAGATGATGAAATGAATGGATTCAGAATGATAAAAGGTGATATTGCTTTTGCACATAGTGTAAAAGAGGTAAGTAATAATGGATTTTTCCTAATTGACTATAAAGGAAATAGAAAGATAAGGCAAGTAAAAGTTTTAGGAAATTCAAAAGTACTTTTAGTCAGTAATGCAGGAGGTATACTTACTGAAACTATGGAAGTGAAGGAAATGGACGTAATTGCTAAATTAGAAAGAGTTGAAATTAGATTATAGTAAAAATGGATCGTAATAAGTTATTGAAAGAACAGAATAGATATATAAACAAAGAGATAGAGGATAATTAAGCATCCTCTATCTCTTTGTTTGTTTTGTATAAAATTATAAATAGGGGAATTTATGTATTATATATTTGTTACATATAGATATTTAATTGCATAACATATATATATATTTATTTAGGGTGTGGTTATTATTGCTAATTTAGAACGGCAAATATCTCCAAAAGTAGATGCATCAATAGGATTATTAACTAATGTACCAACAGCGATATTAGATAAATTAGGGTACAAATTCAACTTAGAAAATCAAAGTGCTAATATAGAACTAGTTATTTTATATAGGGATAGTGTAGAACAAACAAAAATATTTATTGAAGGACTAGGTGGAACATTTCAAGATTTAGGGTTTAACTTTGCAATAGTTAATGTACCCATAAATAGGTTAGAGGAGTTATCATTAAGTAACACCATTCAATATATAGAATTACCTAAGAACTTATATGAGCAAGATGAAGAAAGCAATAGAATATCTTGTATCCCTCAATTAACTAGTAATTATAATCTTTTAGGTGAAGGTGTACTAATTGGATTTGTAGATTCTGGAATAGATTATACGCATCCAGCATTTATGAACACTGATGGGACCACAAGGATAGAGTATATCTATGACTTGAGTAGTGGAGGAAATATTTATAATAAGCAAATGTTAAATGAAGCAATAAAGTTAAGTAATCCATACTCATTAGTGCCATCAACTGATAATACAGGTCATGGAACTCATGTTGCAGGAATTGCATGTGCTGGAGGAAATATAAATCCAATGTATAGAGGGGCAGCACCTAATGCTTCAATAGCAATGGTAAAAGCAGCAAGAGGAGTGACAATTTTAAGCTCTCAGATAATGCAAGGAATGAAGTTTTTATTAGATAGGAGTAAGGAACTTAATATGCCTTTAGTGATAAATATTAGCTTGAGTACAAATGATGGAGCTCATAATGGAAGTAGCTTATTAGAGCAATATATTAGAACACTAGCTAACTTAGAGAGAGTAACTATTGTTATTGCTGCCGGTAATGAGGGGGATGCAGGGCATCATGTTGGGGGTCAATTAAATAAAACTCAAAGAGAAATATTCAACATAGCAAGTGATGAAAAATCAGTTATTATGAATTTGTATAAAGCTATTTTACCCAATATATCAATTAATATAATAAGCCCAACAGGACGAAGTAGTGGAATTTTTAATGTACGGGAGGGATATTTTCAAGGAGCCATAGGAAGTGATAGATATGATATATATGTAGCAGGAGCTAAGCCATTTGAATTAAACAGCGAAATCAAAGTAATTATTTCTGCTGGTACAGAATATATTGTTGAAGGTATATGGACTTTAGAAATAAATGTATTAAATGATTACTTAGGGGAATATTCAATATGGCTACCTGTATTAGAAGGTCTTAATACTAGAACACGATTTTTAGAGCCAATTCAATTTAATACATTGGGTATACCAGCAACAGTAGATAATATAATTGCAGTTGGAAGTTATAATTATAGGACTAATAATCTTTCATCATTTAGTGGAAGAGGTATGCAAAATCAAGGAAGTTCGTTAAGACCTGATTTAGTTGCACCAGGAGAAAATATAATGGGGCCAGTTCCGAGTGGAAGCTATGACAGTAAAACAGGAACATCAATGGCTGCACCTCAAGTATCTGGAATATGTGCACTAATTATGCAATGGGGAATAGTTAAAGGAAATGATCCATATCTATTCGGACAAAGATTAAAATATTATTTAATAAAAGGGGCTAAAAGAGGGCGTATAGACGTAATATATCCAAATCCATTATGGGGATATGGAGAAGTATGTGCCTTTGATAGTTTAAGTTTAGTTGAAGAAGATTTAAATGCCATTTTAAGTAGAAGAAATATAAATCATAAAGATTCGATAGTAACAAATATTACATTTAATAACTATAATATTTTGAGAAAGAATATTAAAGGAAGAATTATGGAGAATATCATTAATGGAGAAATTATACCCAATATGGGTAAATTAAAAGTTCAATGTTTTAGAGGTAATGATTATATTCCAATTGATGGTGCTAAAATAACGGTAAGGAAATCAGGGGAATCTGAAGATTTAAAAACTACTGAATTAGTTACAAATATAGTAGGATTAACAGAAGAGGTGGAATTAGAAGCACCGCCAATAGAATATTCTTTAGATCAGAATAGTAATAATATTCCTTATAGCTTATATGATCTAACTGTAGAAAGAAGCGGATTTACTACAATAATAATAAGAGGATGCCAAGTATTTCCTACACAGGTTGCATATCAAATATGCAATTTAGAAAGTAGTTTAGGAAGAGGGGATATGAGGCAAGAAGTTATAGATATACAGCCAAACACATTGAATGGAAATTTCCCACCAAAGATACCTGAAGAAGTTGATAAACCATTGCCACCACCAAGTTCAGGCGTTGTATTGCCTCAACCTATAATTCCAGAATATATTATTGTTCATCAAGGAACTCCAAATGATTCATCAGCACCAAATTATACAGTACCATTTAAAGATTATATAAAGAATGTTGCTTCGTGCGAAATATATTCAACTTGGCCTCAAACAACTATAAGAGCAAATATTTTTTGTATAATATCATTTACATTAAATAGAATTTACACTGAGTGGTATAGAGGTAAAGGTAAGAATTTCGATGTTACGAGCTCAACTGCTTATGATCATGCATTCAATTACGGAAGAAATATTTATGATAGCATAAGTATAATTGTAGATGAAATATTTTCTACTTACGTAAGGAGAATTGGAAAGAAACAGCCACTTTTAACACAATATTGTGATGGTAAGAGTGTTTCGTGTCCAGATTGGTTAAGTCAATGGGGCAGTGAATCATTAGGTCAACAGGGAAGATTACCATATGAGATATTAAAATATTATTATGGAGATGATATTGAATTAGTTACAGCTGAAAAAGTTGCTGGAAGTCCTCAATCTTACCCAGGGAATGAACTAACAATTGGATCATCTGGAGTTGCTGTAAGGACAATACAAAATCAATTAAATAGAATATCTAGGAACTATCCATTAATTCCAAAGGTAGCGGAAGATGGTCAATTCACAGAAAAAACTGCAGAAGCAGTAAGAGTATTCCAAAGTGTATTTACATTACCGCAAACAGGAATAGTTGATTATGCAACATGGTACCAGATATCAAATGTTTATGTTGGAGTTACTAGAATAGCAGAACTTAGAGATACTAGTGAATCAAAAAGTATGGTGAAAAAAAATCAATTTATTCCACCCATCGTACCAGGTTTGGAAGATAGAAGGGAAATACCTAGATTTTATTATTAGATATAATTTGTTTTTTTACACCTTCTAAATTGAAGTTAGGAATAAGATCATATGTATTAGTACCCTGATCTTGAATAAATCCATTTGTAATTCCAAGTTCGACAGCATAATTAATTAAGCTGTCATAATGCTTTGGATTAAGGGATTTATTTATTTCAGGGTAATTACAAGATTTAAACATAGGAACATATTGATTCATTAAGCTTATATAAACATTATCACCATATCTACTATAAATAATGTCAATTACTTTTTTTGAATCGAAAAGAAGCCCTGGAAGCATTAAGTGTCTTACAATAACGCCTTTAATAATATGACCATTTGAATCAAAATGAGGTCTTCCAACTTGAAGTATCATCTCATCAATTGCTTGTATAGCATTAGAAGCATAGCTATTTACCTTAGAATATTTAGTTGCATATTTATCATTAAAATATTTGAAATCTGGCAAGTAAACATCAATATAGCCGTTTAATGATTTTAGGGTTTCAATAGAATCGTAGCTATTAGTATTATAAAGAATAGGTATTATTAATTTATTTTTCTTTGCAATTTTTAGTGATTCTATTATTTGGGGAACATAATGTGTTGGGGTGACCAAATTAATATTATTTGCTCCCTTTTCTTGAAGCTCTAAAAATATCTCAGAAAGTCTTTCAATTGATATTTCAATTCCAGTAACTGATGATTTAAAAATTGAACCTTGAATTTTCATATTGATTAGAGACGAAGTGGAAGAAATATTTTTTTCAGTTCCTTGGCTTATATCATGATTTTGGCAAAATACACATTTGAAATTACAATGAGAAAAAAATATAGTGCCGGAACCATTACCTTGCGATATTGGTGGTTCTTCTCCAAAATGTAGAGATGCCTTAGCAACTTTAACCATATTTGAAGCTTCACAGAAGCCTATTTGATTATCATTTCTATTAATTTTACAATTCCTATGACACAGAGTGCACTCATCTAACATATTCAAATAATTCATATATATCAAACCCTTCAAAATGAGGCATATTCAAAAAATAATAAATTAGTATGCTAGTATATTTTATGTCATATGCCTAAGTATTAAAATATTTTTATAAAAATTATACCATATCTACTCCTAATAATTTACTTAGAAGAATATTTTTTATTTTTAAAGAAAAATACCAGACATTGAGCTATGAAGATTAAACTTAATAATCCAAACATAGGATATAGCTTAGTTATAAGATTCCCAAAGCCAAATTGAGAGATTAAAAGAGCGACACCTAAGACTATAAATATAACTTTTTTAAATTTAATATCAAATATTTGCTCTAAAGTCTTACTTATTGAATATATATCTGAAACTTCAGTAGAGAACATCTCAAGCCAAATGATTACAAGCAACAAAGCTTGAACTAAATTACCAAACCTATTTGCTACAAAAAGTAATGGTATTTCATATTTATATATATAAGGTTGATTAACTGTTAATAGTAGGTTAATCATTAAAGAAAGTATAGTAAGTCCAGTTGCACCTACTATTACTCCAATAATCATAGTTTTAGTTTTCCTCATTTGATTGCTAAGTGGAACTAAAACCCCTGATGCTGAAAGAGTATTATATCCTGCATATAGTATTGTTGAAATAACAAGCCCTGATCTTTGAGGTGGAAAGCTAGATATATTGCTAAATGAAACTGTATCTCTACAAAATACAAAATATAGAACTGTAATTAAAGTAAGCGTTCCAATTAATCCAGGAACAATAAAAGAATTAACTTCAATTAAGCCTTCAGTACCACGAAGCAAGAAAAAAATCGCAATTAAAATCATTATTAATGAACCGATTATTTTTGGTATTCCAAAAAATTGATGAAGTAGAGATCCACTTCCAGCAAGTATTATAGAAGCACTGGAAATAAGAAAAAGAGTTGTTATAAAGCCAGTAAATTTTCCTAATATATTAGGACTTATTATAGTTATTACATCACTGTATGAATTAAGGTTATAATCAATACTTATCTTTGAGATTATGGAACTCATTATAATATAGAAGATACCACATGATATAATACCTAAAAAACTATAGATTCCATATTGAGTGAAAAATGATGTAATCTCTTTTCCTGAAGCAAGTCCTGCACCAACGATTGTGCCAATGAATACTGTGGCAACTTGAAATATCTTGACTAATTCCTTTTTCAATATTTAGCCTCCTTGAAGAATGTTCTTTGTACTAATATATAAGGTTTATTTTTGATTTATTCTTTAAATACATAATATTTAGTAAACTATATCTAAAAGGCAACTAGCAAAGATGTTATTATATTTATATATATATTTTATTTCATGTGCCTAATGTACATTTAATAATTAAAAATGTACAATTAAGAAAGAAACTAAATTTAGAATTTTTAAAAATATGCTAATAAATGCTATAGATATTTTTGAATTTGCTGATGATTTTAAATACCTTAGTAAATTAGGAGGAAATATGAATAATTTTTGGAATGGGAAAAGATACCATGGTCTAAACTATTTTTTAAGAGATAAATTTGGAGAAAAGGTATTTAAAATATCTTTAGATGGAGGCTTTTCATGCCCTAATAGAGATGGGAAAATAGACAGTGGGGGTTGTGTTTTCTGCAGTGAAAGAGGCTCAGGAGACTACGCTGGAGATCGGGAAGTATCTATTACAAAGCAATTTAATGATATAAAAGAAATGATGGCACATAAGTGGAAAAGTGGAAAGTATATAGCATATTTTCAAGCTTACACAAATACATATGCACCTATTAAAGAATTGAGAAGAAAATATGAAGAAGCCTTAAACCAAGAGGGGGTTGTAGGTATTGCAATAGCTACAAGACCTGATTGCTTAGATGATGATATATTGGATTTATTAGAAGAGATAAGTACTAAGGTGTATCTTTGGATAGAACTTGGACTTCAAACAAGTAATGATGAAACTGCTAAAAAGATAAATAGAGGATATAAATTAGAAATATTTGAAAATGCAATGAAAAAGCTGGAAGAAAGGAATATTGATGTAGTAGTACATGACATCTTAGGATTACCAGGTGAAACCAAGGAAGATATGCTAAAAACTATAGATTATATTGCTCATTCAGGAGCAAAAGGAGTAAAATTTCATTTACTTCACTTGATGAAACAAACACCAATGGTAAAAATATATGAAAAGGGTGAACTTGAATTTTTATCACAAGAAGATTATGTAGGACTAATAATAAAGGGAATAGCAATGCTCCCAGAAGAAATTATAGTTCACAGGTTAACAGGAGATGCCCCAAGAGAACTTTTAATTGGACCTATGTGGAGTTTGAAAAAATGGGAAGTTTTAAATTCAATAGATAAAGCTTTGGAAGATAATGACTTATGGCAAGGGAAAAGGTATGATTTATTATCTGAGAGTAGTATTTCGTCAATTTAACTTTTACGCGACATATGGTATGAAAATATAGGAATGGAGGAATTCAAATGAAAGTAGATATTATAATATCAGCAGATGATATAGTTGAAAGTAAAATCAAAAACAAAATTGTGGTTGTAATAGATATGTTTAGAGCAACTTCTGTAATAGTTACCGCACTAAGTAATGGATGCAAAGAAGTTATTCCTTATTTAACAGTTGAAGAAACACTAGAAGATTCGCAACAATTAAAAAGAGAAGAGTATATAATAGGCGGTGAGAGAAAAGCAGTTAAAATAGAGGGATTTGATTTATCTAATTCCCCTTTAGAATATACAGAAAGTATTGTAAAAAATAAGAAAGTTTTAATGACAACAACAAATGGAACTAGGACTCTTACAAAATCAATAGCTGCTAAAAGAATATTAATAGGAGCTATGATAAATGCAAAAGCAGTAGCTGAAAAACTAATTGATATAGATGAAGATGTAGTGATTATTAATGCAGGAACAAATGGAAATTTCTCAATGGATGACTATATTTGTAGTGGCTATATAATTAATGAAATGCTAAATAATAATAAAATATTAGAACTTACGGATATATCAAAGACTGCTAATATGATATATAAAGGAAATCAAGACATTTTAAGCTATGTGAAAGAAGCAACACATTATTCAGTTATGAAATCTCTAGACTTAGATGATGACATTGAGTATTGCACCCAAAAGAGCATTATAGAAATGGTACCAGAATATAAAAACAACAAGATAACTTGTTCATAGATTTAAGGTATAGCTCGATACTTAAAGGGCAGTAATTAGTATTAAAAAAAAGACATACTTATTTACTATGATTGCTAATGACATCTTTCTGATACATTCGGCATAAACAAGTATAGTCTTTTTCTTAATAGCAGTAATTTTTGAATTAATAGATATTTTCTTGGAATTGCTCTAATAGTGTTTTTATTTTAGGAGAGCAATTCCTACCTTTGCAAGCACCAGCACCAGCACCAGTAGCTTTCTGAACTTCTTCTAAAGTTGAAGCGCCGTTTTTAATAGCTTCTTTAATCTTAGCTTTAGTAATTAGTTTGCAAGTACAAGTCTTTGTTAATTTATCTAAAATAGCTTCATTCAAGTTATTATCCATAGTAATTCTCCTAATAATATATTTTCTCTATTTTAAAGAATGTATCTTTCATTTTAAATTATACATTTTAGATTTGAAATGAAAAGTATATTTTAAAAAATAAATATTATTATTCAATAAATTTAAAGAATATATAGATAATGAAGACTATTGTAAATACAGTAAAGATATGAATAAAGTTAAGCAATCATTAAGAAAATTGTTATATAATTAAAATGGATTTAAAAAGATAATTATAAAAGCAAGTGCAGATGATTAGTAGTGCTTTCATAGGCATTATATTGGGGGTAAACATAATGATAAAAGTATTACTTGTTGAAGATAATATAGAGATAAGTAAAAATATAGTTGAATATTTTAATGGAGAAGTAGAGATTGAGGCGGTTTATAATGGTGCAGATGCTATTGTATATTTAGATTCTTATGATTACGATATAGTAATATTAGATCTTATGTTGCCAGAAGTAAGCGGAATGGGCGTTTTAAAACATATTTCTAAAAAATGCCTAAATACAGGCGTGATTATATTAACAGCAAAAGAAGAACTTGGAGATAAACTTAAAGCCTTCAATTTGGGCGCAAATGATTATCTAACTAAACCATTTTTCATGGAAGAATTAAAGGCTCGTATTAATTCTATTTTAAAAGGAATGGGAAAAGTTAAGAGGCTTAATATTCTTGAATTTAGAAATATGCAGATTGATATGAAGGTAAGAAAAGTATATATAGATGATAAGGAGTTAGAACTAAACGAGAAGCTATATAAGCTCCTTGAATATATGGTTATAAATAAAGGTGTATTGTTATTTAAAGAACAAATATTTGACAAAGTATGTGGATATAATAGTGACGCAGCAACTGAAATAATTGAAGTTTATATAAGTAGATTAAGAAAGCAGCTGAGTGCATTTGAATATGATAAATATCTTATAACTAAGCGAGGGATGGGATATTTATTAGATGAAAAAGTAGAGGATTAGAGTATGAAAAAGGATATATTTCTATCCACGAAGAGGAATATTATAGCTATAAGTACAACCATAGTATTTGCATGTTTAATTGTATTTGCTATAATAACTCAAGCTCTATATTCATCTAAAGTACTGGATAATGTAGATCATCAAATTTTAGAACAAAATAAAATTTTAATTGCACAACCTTTTAATTTTGATTATGAACAAAGCTTCAAGGAAGATAGCTCTAGTCGGTCTGAAAATCAGCCCAGAGGTGGCTCTGAAATTAGCTCATTAAATAGAAATGAAGGGCAAAAAGGAGTGCAACATGAAGATATTGAAAGGTCTCCAAGTAATAAGCCCATGCGTATGCCACCAAATTTAATTGTTATTATATATAAAAATAATAATTTTAAAGTAATAAGTAAAAATTATTATTTTAGTCAAGATAATTTGCCTGTAATTCCAACAACTGAAGATGGTGAAATCGTTACATTAACAAATAATGGGTATAATTTCAGAGGAACTGTAATTAATAATGGAGATTACAAAATACAAATTCTTGCAAATATTGATTCCGAAGTAGATTCATTAAACAGACTAAGAAAATCAATTATAGCAAGTTTGATCATATTGTTTATAGTTGCTATAGTTCTTTCTTGGTATCTTGCATCTAGAGTAATAAGACCAGTTAGAGAAGCTTATGAGAAACAGGTTTATTTTATTCAAGATGCATCGCATGAAATGAGGACTCCACTAGCTGTAATAAAAGGAAAGTTAGAATTATTAGCTCATTCATGGGGAGATACTATAGATGATCATTTTGAACATATTTCAAAAATGATGAGTGAAGTAAGGGGACTGGAAAAATTAAATAGTGATTTATTATTATTATCTAAGGAAGATTTAGATTTAGCTGTCAATATAACAAATTTTAACTTAAATGATTTAATTAATGACTTAAGTGAATTTTATTCAGACTTAGCAGAAATTAAGGAAAAAACTTTTAATGTTATTAAACCAAAAGAAGACATATTCGTCCAATGGGATTACGATAAGATGAAGAGGGCAATTGTAATATTAATAGAAAACTCATTTAAATATACTGGTGAAAATGGAGATATAACTTTAAGGGTTGATGATATGAATAAATATATCAAGATAATAGTTAAAGATGATGGAATAGGAATTAAAAAAGACGAACAAAAGCGTATATTTGACAGATTTTATAGGAGTGAGGCAGTAAGAGGGCAAAATATTAGTGGAACTGGTATTGGATTAAGTTTATTAAAGTCTATTTCAAAGAATTTTGGAATCAAACTAAAAGTAAATTCACAATATGCTTTTGGATCTGAATTTATATTAATAATTCCTAAAATTATAAAATTAAAATAATTAAAAAATGAATGCGAAAATAAAATAGGTCATCAAACTAATTTAACATTTAGCCTTTTAATTGTTATTTTTTGATACAAAATATAAAATAATATAAAGATGAGTACAACTACTATTAATTGACATTTAAAAATCATTAATATATACTTATTAGGATAAAAGACTATGATTAGGAAAAGTATCTTAGATATTGATTTTAGAGAGTAGCTGTGTGGTGCGAGGCTATATTAAATCTTAGAGAAAATCACCTAGGAGTTGGAGACTGAAAGGCATAGAGGCCAAATAAGTTATCACGTAACAGCCTGCGTTAAAGGATAGAGTATAATATGTACTTGAAATGAAACATTTAATTTTGAATTTAAATGTTTAGCCTTAGGTGGTTTGCGGATTTAACTTCGTCCTGTAGGATGGAGTTTTTTATGTTTATAAAAATATATAATTTAGGAAACAATTTATAAATAGAAAATATATAGTTTACTGAGAGTGAAAGGGGAAAATTTAATGTACAAGAAAATAGATTCGTCAAAAGAAACTGTAACTAGGGAAAAAGATATTGCAAAGCTTTGGACAGAAAAAGATATTATAAAGAAGAGTTTTGATTCAAATCAAGATGGAGAATATTTTACTTTTTACGATGGACCTCCAACAGCAAACGGAAAACCTCATGTTGGACATATTTTAACAAGAGTTATGAAGGATATAATCCCAAGATATAAGGTTATGAAGGGATACAAGGTTATAAGAAAAGCTGGATGGGATACTCATGGACTACCAGTAGAATTAGAGATAGAAAAGAAACTTGGAATCTCAGGAAAAGAACAAATTGAAGAAATCGGTGTAGAGAAGTTCGTTAAAGAGTGCAAGGATAGTGTATTTTCATATGTAAGTTTATGGAAGAAAATGTCTGAACAGATAGGGTATTGGGTGGATATGGATGATCCATATGTAACTTATCATGATAACTATATTGAGTCAGAATGGTGGGCTCTAAAACAAATGTGGGATAAAAAATTATTATATAAAGGCCATAAAGTAATGCCTTATTGCCCAAGATGTGGAACCGCACTTTCATCTCATGAAGTAGCTCAAGGATATAAGGATGTTAAAGATTTAACTGCAACTGTGAAGTTTAAAATTAAAGGAGAAGAAAACAAGTATATATTAGCTTGGACAACGACTCCGTGGACTTTACCATCTAATTTAGCTTTGTGTATAAATAAATCATATACATATTGTGAAGTTAATGTAGGAGAAGATATTTATATTTTAGCTAAAGATTTAGTATCTAAAGTATTAGGAGATAGAGAATATCAAGTAGTTAAAGAATTTAAGGGTGAAGAATTACTGGGTATAGAATATGAGCAGTTAATGCCTTTTGCCAAAGTTTCTGGAAAGGCATTTATAGTAATTCATGGAGATTATGTAACACTAACAGATGGTACTGGAATAGTACATATTGCACCAGCGTATGGTGAAGATGATAGCCTTGTTGCAAAGAAAAATGGAATAGCATTTGTAAACTTAGTAGATACGAGTGGTAACTTTGTAGAAGAAGTTACACCATGGGCAGGAAAATTTGTTAAGAAATGTGATGAAAGCATCGTTAAGTATTTAGAAGAGAATAATCAATTATTCAGTGCACAAAAGCATACTCACTCATATCCACATTGTTGGAGATGTGACACTCCGCTTTTATACTATCCAAAAGATAGCTGGTTTGTTGCAATGACACAAGTTAAAGATAAATTGATTGAAAATAATAACAAGATAAACTGGTATCCTGATAACACTAGAACAGGAAGATTTGGTAAATTTCTTGAGAATGTTATTGATTGGTGTATTTCAAGAGATAGATACTGGGGGACACCACTTCCAATATGGGAATGTGAGTGTGGTCATAGAGAATGTATTGGTAGTAGAGCAGAATTAGAAGAAAAAGCAACAGCAAATTGCACTGGAGTAGAATTACATAAACCCTATGTAGATGCAATAAAATTGAAATGTCCACACTGTGGAAAGGAAATGACTAGAACTCATGAAGTAATTGACTGTTGGTTTGATTCAGGCTCAATGCCTTTTGCTCAATGGCATTATCCATTTGAAAATAAAGAAACGTTTGAAAATAATTTTCCAGCTCAATTTATTTCAGAAGCTGTTGATCAAACTAGAGGATGGTTTTATACATTACTTGCTATTTCAACATGCATATTTGACACAAACGCATTTGAGAATTGTATAGTATTAGGTCATGTTCTAGATAAAAAGGGACTTAAAATGTCAAAGCATAAGGGGAATGTTGTAGATCCATTTGAAGTATTAAACACTCAAGGAGCAGATGCTACAAGATGGCATTTCTATACTGCAAGTGCGCCATGGTTACCTACAAGATTCTCAACGGATGATGTTGGAGAGGCTCAGAGAAAGTTCTTAGGAACATTATGGAATGTATATTCATTTTATATTTTATACGCGGAAATAGATAATTTTGATCCAACAAAGCATTCAGATTTTGTTTCAGATAATATAATGGATAAATGGATTATGTCTAAATTAAATACATTAATTGAGAGTGTTGACGATAATTTAAATACTTATAAGATAACTCAAGGAGCTCTTGCTATTGAAGATTTTACAGATGAATTATCAAATTGGTATGTAAGAAGAAATAGGTCAAGGTACTGGTCACAAGAATTGACACAAGATAAGATTGGAGCTTATGTGACTTTATATAAAGTACTAACAAATCTAGTTAAAGTTGCATCACCATTTGTACCATTCATGACAGAAGAAATTTATCAAAACTTAGTTGTAAATCTTGATAAAAATGCGGCCGAGAGTATTCATTTATGTAAATGGCCAGAAGTAAATAAGAGTGCTATAAATAAAGACTTAGAAAATGAAATGGATTTAGCTTATACACTTGTTAAGCTTGGAAGAAGTGCTAGAAATGCCGCTAATATTAAAAATAGGCAACCACTCTCAGAAATACTTATTTCAACTAAATCTCTTCCAGAATACTATGGACATATTGTGACAGAGGAATTGAATATTAAGAAGGTTGAGCTCGGAGCTGATCTTTCAAAATATGTTAAATTTGAAATAAAGCCAAATCTACCAGTTATAGGTAAGATGTATGGTAAATTAATTCCACAAATTAAAAAGGCGATTTCAGAAAAAGATCAAATGGAATTAGCTCAAAAGATTAAAAATGGTGGAAATGAAACTATACATGTTAATGAAATAGATATAGTTCTTACAAATGAAAATATTCTAGTGACAATGCAAGGATTAGAAGGATATGCATTTGCTGGAGAAGGTGAATTAGGTGTTGTTTTAGATACAACAATAACACTAGAGCTTCAAGAAGAAGGTCATGTAAGAGAAATTATTTCGAAAATCCAAAATATGAGAAAAGATAAAGGCTTTGAAGTTTCAGATAAGATAAAGCTTTATGTTGCAAACAATGATATGATAATAGATGTTATTAAGAAGTTCGAAGAAACAATTAAGAAAGAAACTTTATCTCATGAAGTTATTTATAATGAAAAAGCTGATTATTCAGAAATAGTTATAAATGGCGAAGCATTAAAGATGACTGTTGAAGTTATAAAATAGTAATAAGACATATTGGCTGGGAATTAAAATATTCTTTTCAGATTCCTAGTCATATTATCCTTTATAATTTAAAAGTGTATACATTTATAGTATATACTACAAATCATTTAATAAAGGGATAAATATAAGAGTAAAAATTATGACTTTTGACAAAACTTATAATAAAATAATAAATTATTATACTATTATCGATTTATAATGTAGTATAATTAGATTATTTAGAAAAATTCAAAGGAGGAATAATGATGGCTAGTTCTATTAAGGATGTTGCAAGAGAAGCTGGAGTATCAATTGCAACTGTTTCTAGAGTTTTAAATGATATCGATGTAGTAAATGAAGATACTAAGAAAAAAGTCGTAGAAGCAATAAAAAAACTTTCATACAGACCTAATATAGTCGCAAGAAGTTTAAAGACTCAAAGGACAAAAACAATAGGGATTTTAATTCCAGATATATCAAATCAATTTTATCCGGAGATCGTGAGAGGTGCAGAAGACGTTTCAAATATATACGATTATAATATAATATTGTGTAATTCAGACCTTGATATAGAAAAAGAAAAAGAGTACTTAAGAGTACTTAGCGAAAAAATGGTTGATGGTGTAATTTATATGAGTAGTTTTCTAAATGATGAAATTTTAGAATTGATCAATGAATTAAATTTAAAAACTATATTAGTTGAAACAAAAGATAAACAAGGAATATTACCAAGTGTAACTATTGATAATGTCAAAGGTTGTTATGATAGTACAATGCTATTAATTAAAAAAGGAATAAAGAATATTGCTTTTATAGGTATTGGAAAAGATAACTTAAATGCTTGGGGAGATAGATATATCGGATATGAAAATGCTATGAAGGAAGCGAATATTGAAATAAATCCAGAGTTAGTATATTTTGATTCAATGAAAGTAAAGAGTGGATATGAAGGAATACAAAAATTATTGAAACAAAATAAAAAATTTGAAGGTGTTATATGTGCATCTGATGATATTGCAATGGGAGCAATAAATGCTTTAAGAGATAATGGAATTAAAATTCCAAAAGATGTAAGCGTTATAGGTTTTAATGATAATTTTGTAGCATCTATATTTTATCCTAAGATTACAACAATATCTCAACCAACATATGATATGGGCTCAGTTGCTATGAGAATGCTTATTAAACTTTTAAATAAGAAAGAATTAGAAGAACCACATTATGTTTTAGAACATCAGTTAATAGAAAGAGAAAGTACGATTTAAATAAATTTATTTTTAATAATAAAAGAGTATGGAATTTAGAGTTAATCGCTCAATTCCATACTTCTTTTTGTTTAATGAATGTAAAAAAATAACGGATAAAAAGATATTAGTGGATTAAATTGTTATCGTCTTGGACATTTCCTAATATAGTACTAGTTGAATTATAAATTAATTGGTGATATTATAGCATAGTTGTTAAGACAACTATATTATAATAAAATAAGCAGGTGAAAAAAATATGGAGGAATATCAATCTATAGGTAAATATATAGGAGAGATACATAGATACAGTTGTATGCATTTCAGTAAAGAATTCAATAAATTCGGAATAGGGTCAGGTCAATATTTATTTCTATTGAGTCTTTATAAGAATGATGGAATAACACAGGAAGGGCTAACAGAAAAATTAAAACTTGATAAAGCAACTACAGCAAGAGCTATAAAGAAATTAGAGGATCAAGGCTATGTTGTGAGAATAAAAAAGGAAACTGATAGGCGGGCATATAGCCTTAGACTTACTAACAAAGCACAAGAAATAAAGGAAGAAGTATATTTAATAATGAATGAATGGGAATGTAAGATAGGGAAATGTTTTGATAAAGAAGAATCTGAAAATTTAATTGAATTATTAAGAAAGCTAGCTAATAGTTCGTTGTCTAGTAAGGAGAATATTAATGAATAGTCAAAAAAGATTAGGAGAAATGAAAGTAGGAAAATTAATGTTGGAATTTTCAATTCCAGCTATCATAGGTATGTTAGTTAATACTTTATATAATATAATAGACCGAGTATTTATTGGACATATAGAAGGTATAGGGGCTCTTGCAATGGCGGGAGTAGGTATAACTATGCCTCTGATGATTATAATCCTAGCATTTGGTATGTTAATTGGAATTGGTACAGCCACTAAAATATCAATAAAACTTGGAGAACATGATAAAGATGGTGCAGAGAAACATTTAGGAAATGCCTTTACTCTAATAATAATAATAAGTATTTTCTTAACAATATTCGGACTTACATTTGCAAATCCACTTTTAAAAATGTTTGGAGCAAGTGAAAATATCATAGGATATGGAGAACAATTTATTCAAGTGATATTTATAGGATGTATATTTAATATGATAAGCTTTGGTCTTAATCATTCAATTAGAAGTGATGGAAGTCCTAAAATAGCTATGGCATCTATGCTTATAAGCGCTATTATAAACATTATTTTAGATCCTATATTCATATTCGGTTTAGGACTTGGAGTTAGAGGAGGAGCGCTTGGAACTGTCGTTGCACAAATGATAAGTAGTACTTGGATTATATATTATTTTACTAAGGGATCAAGCACGCTTAAACTGAGAAAGAGAAATTTGAAGCTTGATAAAAAGATAGTATTAAGTATTTTTGCAATAGGAATAAGTCCATTTAGTATGCAACTTGCACAAAGTGCAGTTCAAATAGTTGCTAATAATTCATTACAAGGATACGGGGGAGATTTGGCGGTAGGTGCGATGACTATAGTAAACAGCTTAGCGATGATATTCATAATGCCGATTATTGGATTAAACCAAGGACTTCAGCCTATAATAGGTTATAACTTTGGTGCTAGAAAACATGATAGAGTTAAACAAGCAGTAAAATATGGGATTATTACAGCTACTATAATAGTAACAGTAGGTTTCATAGTTGTTCAAGGATTTGCAGAAAAATTAGTTACGATATTTAATAGTGATCCTTCACTTATAGAAATTACTTCTCATGGAATGAGGATATTTTTATTTATGTTGCCACTTATAGGCGGGCAGATCATAGTGACTAATTATTTTCAATCGATTGGACAAGTGAAAATATCAATGTTCTTAAGCTTATTACGACAAGTTATAATATTAATTCCTTGTCTTTTAATAATTCCAATGTTTATGGGGTTAGATGGAGTATGGATTGCTGGGGCAACATCTGATTTTTTATCTGTTATAATCACATTCATTGTATTTATAAAGACATCAAAAGGATTAAGGGGAACTCAAGACTCAGAAGATATTGTACTAGAAGGACAAAGAAATCAATAATTAAAATATTATCAAGAGAAAAATAGGGATGTATCAAAATTATTTTGATACATCCCTATCTCATTTAAAGTATTCCTTCAATTTTTAAGATGTTTTCTATTTTTTGGACTCTATCTGATAAGCAAATAAATTTTTCTTTTAGCTGTTCTTTTGAATGTTCATTATCATTTATAAATTTTTCAATATCTTCTACTGTCTTTAGAGCTTCTTCTACATCTTGTTGAGCTATCTTTAAGTTTGAATCGTTCATAAAAAGTTCTCCTTATAATATAATTATGTATAGTAATTATATCCTATCACTACTAAAAAGCAAGTGCAAGGAATATAAATGTAAAGAATAATTATACTAGAGGAGAGAATATGATAAATTATATTTGGTTCTTTTTAATATTTTTCGGAGTACTGGTAGGTCTGTTAACTGGAAACGGTGAAAGCATCTCTAAAGCAATAATAAATGCGTCAAGTAGTACTGTTACTTTCATAATTGGACTTACAGGGATAATGTGCTTCTGGTGTGGTGTTATGAAAGTAGCAGAAAATAGTGGGCTCACAGAAAAAATATCTAAAGTATTAAAACCTATACTTAAGCTTATTTTTAAAGAAGCTGCTAAAGATGAAAAAGCATTAGGAGCTATAGTTATGAACCTTACTGCTAATATGATGGGATTATCTAATGCAGCAACACCTTTTGGAATTAAGGCTATGGAAGAAATGGATAGGCTTAATAGGAATAAAGAAGTTGCATCTAATGATATGGTACTATTTTTAGTTCTAAATGCAACTTGCATTCAATTAGTTCCATCTACAATAATTTCTATAAGGGCTACTTGTAATTCAGGAAATCCAGGAATAATAATATTGCCAACATTAATATCTACAGCAACAGCTGCAATAGTTGGAGTGATATGCTGTAAAATACTACAACGATATTTTTAGATCTGAACTCTCTAATAATAATATTTAGTTTTATAGGAGGCATAATAGTACTATGTTAAATTATTTGAGTATGAGCATAATACCAATAATATTTTTACTTATTATAACTTATGGCATGTTTAAGGGGAAAAAAGTTTATGAGTGGTTTATAGAAGGCGCCAAAGATGGATTAAAAGTGACTTTAAGAATATTTCCTTATCTTCTAGCTATGATAATTGCTGTTGAAATATTCAAAGCAGCAAATTTAATGAATTTATTAAATAATTTATTGGCTCCACTTGCAAATCTAATAGGATTGCCAAAAGAACTTATACCACTAATAATTATAAAGCCACTATCAGGAAGTGGAGCTATTGGAGTATTTACAGATATAATAAAAGAGTTCGGACCAGATACTAGGATTGGATTAATAGCATCAGTTGTAATGGGGAGTACAGAAACTATATTTTATACAATTACAGTTTATTTTGGTGCAATAAAAATAAAGAAAATAAGGCATACTTTATGGGCAGCAATTTTAGCAGATATGACGGCCATGATTATGGCAATTATTATGGTGAGTGTATTTATTAGAGGTTAGTAATTATTAATAAGAGCATTTGTTGATTTAAGTATCTTTATTAGTACGGGGTTTTGGAGTATCATATTAGAGGAAAGAAACATTTTTAAGAGAAAGAGGTTAAATTATGAATAAAGATGCATATATAGAAAATAGAAGTAGATTCATGGATACTATAGAAAACAATTCAATGGTTATATTATTTGCAGGAAAGCCATGTAAAAAAACAGGCGATGAGCTGTATCAATTTACTACAAATAGAAATTTTTATTACTTAACAGGAATCCAAGAAGAAGGACATATAGTAATATTATCAAAGTTTAAAAATATAACAAGTGAAAAGCTATTTTTAAGAGATTTGGATCTAGATAAGGAAATGTGGAATGGAAAGACTTTAAGAGATACTGAAGGAAAAGAGACTTCAGGTATAGAAGATGTAGTATATATTAGGGATTTCAATTCTTATATAAATAGATTAATTAATGGTACTGATGGAATTAATTCATATTTAGATTTAGATAGAGAAGATATTGATGAATTAGACTCTATAGCTAATATCTTTGCAAAACAGATAAAAGATAAATATCCACAGATTAAAATAATTAATATTTCAAGTAAGATTGCACCACTTAGAATGATTAAATCTGATCAAGAAATAGCAGAAATGAAAAAAGCAATAGAGATAACAATTGATGGAGTAAAATCCTTAATGAAAAATGCAAAAGTTGGAATGAAAGAATATCAACTTGAAGCATATTTCGATTTTGAATGTAAGACTAAGGGAGTTAAGGACTTAGCATTTACAACGATAGCAGCAGCAGGTAAGAATGCAACTATACTTCATTATGCAGAAAATAATAGTGAATTGAAAGATGGAGATTTAATATTATTTGATTTAGGAGCACAATGGAATTTATATAATGCAGATATTACAAGGTCTTTCCCAATAAATGGTAAGTTCACAGATAGACAAAAAGAAGTTTATGATGCTGTTCTTAGAGTAAATAAGGCAGTAATAGAAAAAATAAAGCCAGGTGTGGATTCTAAGGAACTTGATATATGGTCTAGAAATTTAATTGCTAATGAATGTATTAAATTAGGACTCATAAAAGAAAAAGAAGAAGTGAACAGATACTATTGGCACCGTATAGGACATAGTTTAGGCTTAGATACTCATGATTTAGGACTTCAAGGAAGAGAATTTATATTTGAGGAAGGTATGGTATTTACAGTAGAACCAGGTATATATATAAGTGAAGAAAATATTGGAATAAGAATTGAGGATGATATATTAGTCACTAAAACTGGGTGTGAAGTCTTAACAAAGAATATGATTAAAGAAGTTATCGAAATAGAAGAATTTATGAGATAAAAGGATGTATTATTGAGAGGAGAAAAACAGATGATAGTATCGGATAGAATACATAAGTTGAGAGAAATAATGAAAAGAGAAAATATAGATTACTATATAGTACCAAGTGGAGATTTTCATCAAAGCGAATATGTAGCGGAGCACTTTAAATCAAGAGCATATATAAGTGGGTTTACAGGTTCTGCCGGAACGGTATTAATAGGAAAAGAAAAAGCAATTCTTTGGACAGATGGAAGATACTTTATTCAAGCAGATCAACAATTGAAGGATTCGGGAATAGAACTCTATAAAATGAGAATACCAGGATGGCCATCATTAGAAGAATGGTTAATGGATAATATGAATAAAGGGGAAAGATTGAGCTTCGATGGAAGAGTATTTTCTATTAATCAATATAAAGAATTCAAAAAAATAAGAGATAAAAATGATATAAGTATAGTTATGGATAAAGATTTAATAGAAGAGATATGGATAGAGAAACCTAAAATGCCTAAAGAAAAAGTGTTTTTACATGATGTAAAATATTGTGGAAAGTCTGCTAAAGAAAAGATTAAAGAAGTAAGAGTTGAAATGAAAAAAATAAGTGGAAAATCATATATTATTTCTTCGCTAGACGATATAGCTTGGCTTTTTAATATAAGAGGAAATGATGTGAAAAATACTCCGGTAACATTAGCATATGCATTAATTAATGAACGAGAGGCAATATTATATATTGATAAAGAAAAAGTTTCGCAAGCTGATAAAGAAAAATTAAAATCAGAGGGAATAATAATAAAAAATTATCAAGATATGTTTGAAGAGGTTAAAACTATAACAGATAGCGTTATAATAGATCCAGATAAGGTTAGTGCATATATATATGAGCAAATAAAAGATAATGTAAAAACTATAGAAAATATAAACATAACAACTAAATTAAAAGCTATAAAAAATATTACAGAGATAGAAAGTCTTAAAAATTGTCAGCTTAAAGATGGAGTTGCAATGGTAAGATTCAGAAAATGGATTAAAGAAAACTTAAAAAAAGAAGATATAACAGAGATTACTTTAGCTGATAAATTATTAGAATTTAGAAGAAAAGGAGAATTATTTGTTGAAGAAAGTTTTTCTACGATCGCAGGCTACAAAGATCATGCAGCGATGATGCATTATTCAGCAACAAAGGAAAGTGATTATAAATTACAAGAAGAAGGAATATTGCTAGTTGATAGTGGTGGACAGTATTTAGATGGAACTACTGATGTAACAAGAAGTTTTGTTTTAGGAAAGTTAAATGAACAAGAGAAAATAGATTTCACATTAGTACTTAAGGCACATATTAGTCTTATGAAGGCAAAATTTTTAAAAGGTACAACCGGATCAAATATAGATATATTAAGTAGAAAAATTTTATGGGATGAAGGTATAGATTATAAATGTGGAACAGGGCATGGCGTTGGATTTTTCTTAAGTGTTCATGAAGGACCTCAAACAATAAGTACAGTTCCAAATAAAATATCTTTAGAACCGGGTATGATAATAACTAATGAACCGGGAATATACAGAGAAGGAAAACATGGAATAAGAACAGAAAATATTATGATAGTTGTTCAGGATAAGAAAAGTGATGAGTTTGGAGAATTTTATAAGTTTGAAGTTATGTCATATTGTCCTATAGATATAGATGGAATTGATATAAATTTGTTAACAGATGAAGAAAAAGAATGGTTAAATAATTATCATAGAGAAACTTATAACAGATTGAATATATTTTTAAATGAGGATGAAAAAGAATTTCTAAAAAAAGCAACTAGATCCATATAAAGAATATATTTTGACTGTTGTTTTCTTTCATGTGACTATAGATAATATATATATAGAATTTGTATACTTGCACCAAAGAGTAACAAATAGTATAATATAGATAATTTCAGAATTTACATGAAATTAGTTTAATAGTTAAAATACAAACAAATGCAATGAAAAGAAGAGTAATAAAATATGCATTCTATAAGAGAGCTAACAAAGGCTGAAAGTTAGTGCTTGTGAATTTTATGAAGATGGTCTTAGAGCATATTTTTTGAGCCTAAATTATTTTAGGGTTAGGGAAATACGGTAGCAACCGTTATATTGCAGGGTGATGATAGTCACATATTGAGTTGTTTATTGTGAAATAAATAAGAATTAGAGTGGTAACGCGTATAATACGTCTCTATATAGGTTTTAATAATACCTATATAGAGATTTTTTTATTACTAAATATATGTTTAGATAGGAGAATTAACTTTATTACTAAATATAAATATAACAATAAGAGAAAAAGCTAAATTAAAAAACATAAAAAAATTTAACAACTGATAATCATAATCGAGGTTTAATAAATTTTCTATTAGCAATAAAATATTATATAAAAATATTTAATTTATTTAGGAAAGATAAGAAATTAATTTAAAATGTGAAATTACAATGAGTGATTTTCAAATCAGATAAATCTTCATTGCTTTAAAATAAGGAGGACATAAATAATGTGTAAAAAAACATACTATATAACTACACCAATTTATTATCCATCAACAAAACTTCATATAGGAAATACCTATACTACTGTAGCAGCAGATGCGTTAGCTAGATTTAAAAGATTAACAGGATATGATGTAATGTTCTTAACAGGAACTGATGAACATGGCCAAAAAATTCAAAGGATAGCAGAACAAAAGGGAATAACACCAAAAGAACATGTAGATGAGGTTGTATCAGGTATTAAAGATCTTTGGAGTATGATGAACATAAGCTATGATAAGTTTATTAGAACTACTGATGATTATCATATAAAAGTAGTTCAAGATATATTTAAAAAGTTATATGATCAAGGTGATATATATAAAAGTTCTTATGAGGGTTGGTATTGTACACCTTGTGAGTCATTTTGGACCGACACTCAGTTAAAAAATGGGAATTGCCCGGACTGTGACAGACCTGTAGAAAAGTCAAAAGAAGAGGCATATTTCTTCAAGATGAGCAAATATGCCGACAGATTGATAAAATATATTGAGGATAATCCAGAATTCATTCAACCAGAATCAAGGAAGAATGAAATGTTAAATAACTTTTTAAGGCCAGGACTTCAAGATCTTTGTGTTTCAAGAACTAGCTTTGACTGGGGAATTCCAGTGACATTTGATACAAATCATGTTGTATATGTATGGATTGATGCATTATCAAACTATATAACAGCACTTGGATATGGGCAAGACAATAAGGAATTATATGAAAAGTATTGGCCAGCAGATGTTCATTTAATAGGAAAAGATATCTTAAGATTTCATACTATTTATTGGCCAATTATGTTAATGGCTCTAGATTTACCACTTCCAAAGCAAGTATTCGGCCATGGATGGTTACTTGTTGATGGCGGAAAGATGTCAAAATCTAAAGGTAATGTAGTAGATCCTGTTGTACTTGTAAATGAATTCGGAGTAGATGCTGTAAGATATTATTTATTAAAGGAGATTCCATTTGGAGCAGATGGGTTATTTAATAATGAAATATTTATAAAGAAGATAAATTCTGATCTTTGTAATGATTTAGGGAATCTTTTATCAAGGACTATTGCGATGATTGAAAAATATTTTGATGGAGAGATGCCTGCGCAATGTGAAAAAGAAAAAATTGATGATGAATTAATAAATTTAGCAGTAGATGCACCAACTAAAATTGAAGATGCAATAAACGAATTGAATATACCACAAGCTTTAGAGTATATCTTTCAATTAATAGGAAGAGCTAATAAATATATAGATGAAACAACTCCATGGATATTAGCTAAAGATGAAAGTAAAAAAGCTAGGCTTGGAACAGTCCTTTACAATTTAGCCGAAAGTCTTAGATTTTCATCAGTAATGATTTCTGCATTCTTACCGGATACAGCTAATAAGATTAATGAACAAATTAATACTACAGAAGTATCATGGAATTCATTAAAATCTTTTGATGGAACGAAAGCAGGAACTAAAGTAGTTAAAGCAGAAAACTTGTTCCCAAGAATAGATGTTGATAAAAAACTTGAACAATTAGAAGCTTTAAAGGTAGTATCATCACCAGAAAAGAGAGAAATAATTCCTATAAAAGAGGAAATAACAATTGATGACTTTGAAAAGCTTGACTTAAGAGTAGTTAAAGTATTGGCTTGCGAATCAATAAAAGGAGCTAAGAAATTATTAAAATTAAAGGTAGATCTAGGTGGAGAAGAACGACAAGTGGTTTCAGGAATAGCAAATTACTATAAACCAGAAGAATTAATAGGAAAAAATGTAATATTAGTTGCTAATTTAAGATCAGTAAAACTTAGAGGTGAATTATCACAAGGTATGATTTTATGTGCTGCAACTGATGATGATGTAATATTAAAATCAGTAGATCCAGGTGAACTTCCAACAGGTAGCATAGTAAGATAAAAATATAAAAAAATAGAACGTCTCACTTAGGGGCGTGAGACGTTCATCAACCATATAAATTAATGGTTAAAAGGGGTAAATAATAATGAATTAACTACTTTACAATTTTAATTTTACCGCATCAATATGTCATCTGAGTGTCAAAAAAATCTGTGGAAATTTATTTTTACAGATTTTTTCTATTCATTTTAGACAGGAGCATAATAGGTTTAATAAATAATAAATATTGGATATAATAATTAAGTACAAAGTTAAAGAGAAGAAGGGATGATAATTCATGCAAGAAAAATTTAAGATAATAGATAGCCACGCACATTATGATGATTCCGATTTTAATGAAGATAGAGATGAAGTATTACATGAAATTAGAAAAAACGGAGTTATTAGAGTATTAAATTGTGCAGCATCATATGAGAGCTTAAAAACTACAGATAAATTGACTAAAGATTATGATTTCATATTTGGCGCTCTAGGGATACATCCAGAGAATTCTAATGAGATGAAGGAAGATACTTTAAATGAGATTAAAGCATATATTAAGAATAATGATAGAATAGTAGCTATAGGTGAGATTGGATTAGATTATTATTGGGATAAGAATCCATCAAAAGATATTCAAAAAGAAGTATTTAGAAAACAAATGAATTTAGCAAGAGAATTAAATTTTCCAGTTATTATTCATGATAGAGATGCACACAAAGATACAATGGAAATAATGAAAGAATTTCCAGAAGTAATTGGTGTAGTACATTGTTTTTCAGGGAGCCTAGAATTTGCAAGAGAATGTATAAAGCTAGGATATTATATAGGATTCACAGGTGTTATTACGTTTAAAAATGCCAAAAAACTTATTGAAGTGGCTAAAGAAATACCATTAGAGAGAATTCTTGTTGAAACAGACTGTCCCTATATGTCACCAGAGCCAAATCGAGGAAAACGGAATAAATCTGACTATATCGAACATATAATAAACAGAATTGCAGAGATCAAAGAAATCGACCCATATGAGGCAAATTTAAGCTTTAATGACAACTTTCTAAGGTTGATTAAAAAGGAAAATTAAGGTAAAATATATTTAGCATTCAATTCATAGTAAGTTAAATACAAAATTTTACAATTAAATATGATTTGATTTCTAACTTTACTAATGGAGTAAAATTAAAATTAGCTATCATTTTTTATATATTATATTTTATGCACAGCGTGCATTATTACTATACTTCATTACATGCAAGAGGTTACTAATTTGACAACTTTGGAATATTAATATATAATCCAAAAGACACTCTTGCCAAAGGAGGGAAATTAATCATAGAAAAATTTAAAAAATTTATTAAACAAAGTTTTTCTAACAGTCCGACCAAGGCAAAAATTATAATTGGAACAATTGCAATAGCATTTATTATTGTTGCGGCTGTAACAGTAAGTATGAGGAAAACACTCATAGTAATTATAGACGGTAAACAAGAGACTTTCATCACGTACAAGGGGACTGTTAAAGATGTACTTCAAGAAAAAGGAGTAGAAATAACTTCTAAAGATAAAGTTCAACCATCTTTGGAATCCAAAGTATCTGAGAAAGGAACTATTAAATTAAAGACAGCTATTCCAGTAGAAATTAAAGCGAATGGAATACAAGTAGAAGTGCAAACGGCAGAAGATACTATTGAAGATATGCTAGATGCAGAAAAAAACATATTAAAAGAACAAGGTATTGAATTTGACAAAGATGTAGATGAAATATCACCTTCATTAGATTCTAAGATAGAATCTGACGTAAGTGTACAACTTGTCAAAGTAGAAGCAAAAGACCTTGTTAAGAAAGAGGCAGTTAACTTTGATACACTAGTTGAAAAAGATGCAAATCTAGATAGTAGTGTTCAAAAGGTTAAGAGTGAAGGAGTTAACGGCGAAAAGGAAATTACTTATCAAATAATATATAAAGATGGAATAGAAATTTCTCGAAATGTAAAGAGCACTAAAACTACGATAGAGCCACAAAATGAAATAGTGGTAAAAGGAACTGGTCAAGTGTACGCAAGTAGAGGCGGAGATAGCATAACTTATAAGAAAAAGCTTAATTGTACAGCGACGGCCTACAGTAATCATTCGAATACTGCTACAGGAAGAAAACCTGTTAGGAATGAGGGCGGTTTAAGTACGATTGCAGTTGATCCATCTTTAATCCCATTGGGAAGTAAAGTTTATATAGATGGATATGGATACGCAATTGCAGCTGACACAGGTGGTGCTATAAAGGGCAACATAATTGATTTATACCTTAATTCATCAAGTGAATGTAATAATTGGGGTAGAAGGCCAGTCAATGTATTGGTAGTTGCTTATCCGGGAGAATTATAAATCATCTTAAGAGATAACATGTGTTATCTCTCTTTTTTTCTTTAAATTATAAAGTTCCTAGCATATTAGTAAAAGAAGAGATAAAATAAATAAAGATTGTTTTATAATTGAAATTAAGTTTATAATTTTATAAAATAAAAAATAATTAAGATAAGACGAAAGGAAGTAGAATATTGATAAAAGAAGTGATAGTTGTTGAAGGTAGAGACGATGTAGATGCTGTAAAAAAGGCCCTAGATGCAGAGACAATAGCTGTTGGAGGTTTTGGAATAAATGCGAAGGTAATTGAACGAATACGAGAAGCTCAAAAAAGAAAAGGGGTAATTGTTTTAACTGATCCAGATTTTGCAGGTGAGAAGATAAGAAGAATAATATCAAAGCGGGTTAAGGGAATAAAGCATGCATATATCGCAAAAGAAGATGGTCTTAAAAATGGAGATATTGGAGTTGAAAATGCTTGTCCGGAGGTTATTTTAAAAGCACTTGAGATGGCCAAGATAACGCAAATAGAAAAGCAAGAATTTTTCAATATGCAAGATATGTTTTATTTTAAGCTTACAGGGGATGATACATCAAGAGCTAGAAGAGGTATGATTGGCAAGATATTAGGTATAGGATATGCAAATGCAACTCAAATGATATCTAGATTAAATAATTATGGAATAACAAAAGAAGAATTTACTAATGCTATAGAAGAAATAGAGAAACAATTGGAAGTAGGTAAAAAATAAATGGATATAAAAGATATAAAAGCTCAAGAAATAGTTAAGAAATATAATATTAAGCTTTCCAAAAGTCTTGGTCAAAACTTTTTAATTGATGATTCAGTACTTAATGATATAGTTGATGGAGCAGAAGTTAATGATGAAGATTTTATTATAGAAATCGGTCCAGGTGTAGGAAATTTAACGGCACAATTATTAATGAAAGCTAAAAAAGTAACTGCTATAGAATTGGATAGCAAATTGATCCCAATTCTTGAAGAAGAATTGGGCGAAAATCAGAATTTTACATTAATACATAAAGATGCACTTAAAGTAGATTTTAATGAGATTATTGGTGATGAAAAGAGCGTTAAACTTGTAGCTAATTTACCTTATTATGTTACTACACCGATAATAATTAAACTTTTAAAACATGGATATAAATTCAAGTCCTTAACCATAATGATACAAAAGGAAGTTGCAGAAAGAATTAATTCTGAACCAGATTGTAAACAATATGGAGCAATATCTGTTTTAGTACAATATTACTGTAATACAACCATAATAAGAACAGTACCACCAACTTGCTTTATTCCAAGACCAAGGGTGGATTCAATAGTAATAAGATTAGATAGACTAGATGAGCCCAAAGTAAAACCTAAAGACATAGATCTCATGTTTGAATTAGTAAGAGCTGGATTCAATATGAGAAGAAAAACTTTATGGAATGCTTCAAAAGCACTTAAAATTGATACAGGAAGATTAGAAGAAGCATTTAAGAAATCAGGAATAGACCCTAAAAGAAGAGCTGAAACTTTATCATTACAAGAATTTTCAACATTATCAGATTGCATATATGATGTAAAGATGACAGAATAAGATTATTGGCATTACTAAAGTAGAACAATAAGAATTTTAAAAGGTATATTTGTTTAATAGGATTACAGAAGAAACTCTAATTAAGTTTATTTTGATGTACTCCGTATAAATAAATATACCATTTTATGGTTATTTATATGGATTTAAGCACTAACCGTATTGGAACAGCATCAATAGATAAGAAGGTGACATTAGGAAAAAATTATGTTGAGGCAGTTTAGCTTATAAATAATTTTAATATTATAAAAAGAACAAAATTTATTTTATTAGTTACTCAGATGCTTTAAGTATTTTATAAAATCTTTAAAGTGTTAGTTAAATCATAATTTTAATTTAAAGGCATATAAATATATGGAATAAATATATGTGGAGGGAATATGGTTGGCACATAATAAATTGTATAGAAATTTTATAATATTACAAGAAGATGAAAGAGGATATTCTCACTCTAATGATAAAGCTTTGTCTGGATATGCTAAGGTTGAGGCTAAAGGTGATAAGTGCAAGGTGTCTTTTTATGCCCAAAATCTTAGGCCAGAGGATAATTATTCCATGGTACTTATCTGTTGCAAAAGAGATCTAAAACAATTAATTGATTTAGGATCCCTAGCAATAAATGAAGTAGGAAAAGGAGATACCAGCAAAGAATATTATGTCAATAACATAGCTGGACTTGGAATATCTTACGAGAAAATATCTGGAGCTGCTATTTGCAGAGTGAAAGATAATGAAACTGATTTTATAATGCATGGATTTATGAATGGAGAAGAGTCTACTGATAATTGGAGAAAATTTAAAACTATTAAAGTAGATTCTAAAAAGTACATTAATAAATTAGATGCAAATATTAAGAAGAAAGACATTCTTAGTTCAGATATAGCTGATAAAGCTATAATATCACAATCAAATAATGTAGAAACTAAATTTATAAAGACATCTGAATTGCAAAATGAATTAATTGAACGTAAAAAAGATGAGAATAATCTTAAGTCTAAAGCAAACATAGAGGTAGAAGTTTTAACTGAAAATAATTATAAATCGGATAAAGATATCATGTCGGAATCAAATAATATGGATATTAAGGCTGTAAAAACATCTAAATTAGAAGAAGATATATTACTTGATCACAAAATTAATGAGAAAGAGATTATAGAATCAGAATCATTAAAGGAAAATGCATTTCCAGACGGATATCAAAATATAGATAAAACTATAAAAAATTTATATGAAGATAGAAATAAGTGCAAGGAAGCTAAAAAATATGATAAGAAGGATAAAATAGAAGAGAATAAGAAATGTGATAAATATGATAAGAAAGATATAATAGAAGAAAATAAAAAATGTGATAAATATGATAAATATGATAAAAAAGATAAAATAGAAGAAAATAAGAAATGTGATAAATATGGTAAAAAAGATATTATGGAAGAAAATAAGAAATGTGATAAATATGATAAGAAAGATATCATGGATGAAAGCAAGAAATGTGATAAATATGATAAGAAGTATATTATAGAAGAACCCAAAAAATGTAGTAAATGTGAAAAGAATGATATTATAGAAGAAGTTAAAAAATATAATAAATATGAAAAGAATGATACCGTAGAAGAAGTGATTGATAACTTAGCCAAAAAATTAGATACTTATGATGGTGTAATAGATTTAAAGATAAATAATATACACGATGATATTATAGTTTATGGCTTTATAAAGGATAAGAAAAATAAGGATTGCAAGTGGAAAAAATTCAAATTAGATAAAAAATGTAGAAGTGATGATCAAGATTTTAATAATATACAAAATAATTCTAAGAGAATAGAACAAAATTTTAAATTAGATGAACTAAATCAAATGGATAAAAAAACAGATAGATTAGATATAATAGATTTTGATGGATATGAAAATAATATTCAACAAACCAATTTAAACAGTGAGATGCAACCGCCAGTTTCAAAGAAGATTATGCAACAGGAAAATTCAGACGAATATATGCAAGAAACAGGTTCAAAACAAGACTTTAAAATGAGTGGAGAAGTAGGTCAATATTTTGAAAAACTTGCTGGAGATTTTGAACCATATGATGGAAGTTTAACGGATATAAATTATTGTAAATTGTATAAGATAAATGTAAATAATATAGAAGATTTATCTGATGAATCAAATTATAATCAATATACATTAGCATATTATCCAATGCTGAATTATTACCCTTATATAAGTAAAGCAGGATATTTTTTATTAGGATATAAATGTAATAAAGATGGAGAAATGAAATATATTGTATATGGTATACCAGGAAGTAGAGAAAAGAATGATCAACCATATGGCGGAAAAACAGGATTCGTGACATGGACTAGTGACAATGAAAATCGTATAGGATATTGGCTAATGTTCTATGATTTTAAAAATTCTTCAATTGTAATTCCAACAAAATAGAGGAATGTAATTTTTATGAATAGAAAGCAGTTAATTATTATGTCAATATTGTTATCATTAATGTTAACGCTAGCCATAACTCAAGGCTTCTTTAAGGATAATTTTAAGCAGGTAGTTCTTATGGAGCAGGGAATAAGCGAATTCAAAGAATACGATTTTGATGAGGGGAAGTATGTTATATCATTGCCAAATGAATGGAGCGTAGATGAGAAAGAAGACAAAGGGCAATATGTAAGCTATAAATTAGATTTCAGAGATAAAAGTAATAAAATTACTGGTTTGTTGGAGATAATAAATACAAAAGAAGATTTAAATGTATTTGCAGCAAATGATTTAGATAATCAGTATTTAGAATATTCTAATTCAGAAATAATACCGTTTAAGGATTCTAATAATTCAGGAGTACTAGCACAATATGATACAACTATAAAAAATGGATATGATTTTAAAAATCAATGTTATTATCTGAATTTAGAGGAAGGTAAAACAATAAAGATATTATTTAATATTAAGGAAAAAGAATATAAGGAGAATATAAATACTATTTTTAATACTATTATCTCAAGTATAAAAGTATCTTAGAAAATAACTAATAGGTGTTTGTAAGTCTTGTTTAATATAAAAAGCACATTATATCTTTTAACAGTTATTTTATACACTTAGATAAAACAAATAAGATTTGCCAAGAATAAGGATAAGTATTATAATTCAAGTATCAAGGAGAGGCAGAAACTAGCCTCTCCTTGATACTTATTTGACATTTGGAGGAGAGTAATGAGGATAATATTATTTGAGATATTTGGTATACGAATAAATAGTTATGGATTAATGATTGCAATTGGTATAATAGTTGCAGCTATGTTGTTCATAAATAAAGGAAGAAAGAAAAATCTTAATGAGGATTCATTATTAAACTTAATTATATTTGCTGTAATTGGTGGAATGCTTGGAGGAAAGGGATTGTTTATAATAACTGAAATTAAAGATATTATAAAAGAGCCAAGTATATTATTGAATTTCGGATATGGCTTTGTTATCTATGGAGCTATAGGTGGCGGAGCTTTAGCTATGTATTTATATTGTAGAAGGAAAAATTGGAATATAGTTGAAATGCTAGACATGATGGTTCCAGGACTTGCAATAGCGCAAGGTTTTGGAAGAATTGGATGTTTCTTAGCTGGATGTTGTTATGGAGCAGAAACTACATTATCTATAGGTGTTAAATTTCCTAAGGGTTCTCTTGCACCAGCAGGAATATATGTACATCCGACACAAATTTATTCTTCTATTTTTGATTTCCTATTAGGAATTTTTCTTTTATATTATAGTAAAAAGGAAAAACAGACTGGTAAAATAGTCGGTATGTATTTAAGCATATATAGTATAGGAAGATTTTTGATAGAATTCTTAAGAAATGATCCAAGAGGTAGTGTTGGAATATTTTCAACATCACAATTTATTGCAATATTTACTTTAGTGCTTGGGATTATTATTTTTAATAACCAAAGAATATTTAAAGGAGCGAATAAAAACATTGAAGAAAAATAAATTTTCAATAACGATTTTAACGACATTTTTAATTACGAGTATAATGTTCTCTGGATGTACTGTTATTAATAATTTAGAAGTCAAGATGAATTTAAAAAATGAGCAATTTGAGTATATAAAGCAAAATAGAGTAGATAAAATTGTAATACAAAATGTTAGAGACAATGGATTTAGATTTGTAGTTAACGATAGCAAAGCAATAAATGATATTTATAAACTTTTGTCGGATGGCAGTGAGGTTTCAAAAAAGAGTTCTCTTGATCCAGACTATATATTTGAAGTATATATTGGTGACGAGGTAAAAGAATATCAATATGTAGTTGGAGCTAATGAGCATGATACAGGTAATTTCTATAATGAAGATAAATATTTTTCAGTTCCAAAGAATTTAGAAAATACTATAATGCAAAATCTTTCATTTATAAGAAAACCAAGAGATTTTGAATATATATATTATCAATCAATATTAAGAATTATTGAAAGTAAAAAAGATGTTTTATCTGATGACAATAAAGTCGGAATTGACATAGGGGGAGATGCGGATTGTTTAAAATATATCTTCTCTGTAGATTTAGGAGAATTCAAGAAGAGTTTAAATAAGGCTATTCCTAATGTTGATTTAGTGAACAAAAATTACGAAGATTTTAATACAGTAATCAAAGTTAAGAATAGGGGATATAGTAGTACAGTTTTCAAAACTTTAATAACTGTAGATAATAAAAAAGATAAATCTTTTGAGAGTTATTATATATTAGCACAATATAACTATAAAGACTGGGATATTAAAGTAAGTGAGCCTAATAAAATGCCACAAGACTGGTAAACTAAAGGGAGGATACATAAAATGAGTTGTGATAATTGTCAAAGTAAGGATACATGTAATTCTAAAGAAGAAGGATGTAAAGAAGAAAGTTCAAAATTGATGCCTAGATATGGAAAGATTAAAAATGTGATAGGCATTATAAGTGGAAAAGGTGGCGTTGGTAAGTCAACTGTTACTGGAATCATGGCAACTATGTTAGCTAAAAATGGAAATAAAGTAGGAGTCTTAGATGCAGATATTACAGGACCATCTATGCCAAGGTTTTTTGGAGTTAATAATAAAAGGGCAACTATAATTCCATTGGGAAATGATACGGTAAAATTTGAACCTGTTGAAACAGAAAGTGGGATAAAGGTAATTTCTATGAATCTTTTAACCGCAGTAGAAGATGAACCTGTTATTTGGAGAGGTCCTGTTATTACTGGTGTATTAAAGCAAATGTTCATAGAAACTAATTGGGAAGAACTTGATTACCTACTTATAGATATGCCACCTGGTACTGGTGATATAGCTTTAACTGTAATGCAAGAATTTCCAATTGATGAAATTGTAGTAGTTTCTACGCCGCAAGATATGGTATCAATGATTGTTAAAAAGGTAGTTATCATGGCACAAAAGATGGACATAAAGATTAAGGGCGTAGTAGAAAATATGGCATATATAAATTGTCCAAATTGTGATAAGAAAATAAGAGTATTTAGTAGAAAATCTTCAGAAGAAAATGCTGAATATCTAGGATTACCTTTAATAGGAGAATTACCAATTAATATCGAACTTACGGAAGCACTAGAAGAAGGAAATATTGAAAAATATGTTAGAGAAAATCCATTATATTCATTAATATTTGAGGGATTATATTAAGAATTTTTGTAATACTTTTAGTAGTTATTTTTAGATTATGCTTTACATATACATAACTTCCTATTTCTTGGGAAATAATAAGTCATGTAACTTTATCTTATATCTAGAAATCAAAATACTCCATACTTTTAAATTGGAGCTAAGATGGATACGGTTTTAGATAAGTTCAACTAAATTCAGATAGAGCATAAAATTCTATCTAAAAAAATTTCAATTTATATTAGAAAGGATTGAGAAGTATGAAACCAAAAGTAGACAAAGATACTTGTGTAGCATGTGGATTATGTCCATCTATATGCCCAGAATGTTTTGATATGGAGGATGATGGAAAAGCTGGAGCTATAGTTGATGAAGTTCCAGAAAGCTCTATAGATCAAGCTAAAGAGGCAGAGGAAAGCTGCCCAGTAGATGCAATCTCTATAGAAGAATAGAATAGGATAATCTAATTAAAGCAAATTAAAAAAATAGGATTGATAGTTGCACATAAGCAACTATCAATCCTATTTTTATATTTATAGAAATTTATATGGAACATGAAAGAAAATAACAAGTCAATGATTCGATGTATGGTGAAAGATAGACTATCATGCTAACTTGTTATTTTTTTGAATGTGCGTAATTAAAAGTTAATTAGATACAATAGTAGTCGAAGATGCATAGATTATTCTTTTCATAGGAAGAATCGCTAGAATTACTAAACATATAATATCCTCTAATCTCTAATAATAGGAGCATTAATAAGTATTGAATAAATTATTGGAGACATTCCATCTGGAGCAAATGAGCTAAAAAAAGCAATACCAGAAATAAAGTGACATATAAATCTAACAAATATGGCTATGCTTACAAACAGTCAATTATATTATAAATATTAAATTTGTAATTCTTATTATGATTAGAAATATAATTGGAGTTAGTCTCACTTAAGTATATTGTATGGTGAGCAATTGGATTAGAAGGTAAATTATTAGATTGAGTAATAAAAATGTCATCATTGCTATTAATAATAGTAGCATCTTTATAGGTCGAATCTAATACAAAATCTTTCATATTAAAATAACTCCTTTCTCTATTTAATATTATTTACAAATAGAGAGTAAAGTATACACCTTAATCCACTTTTTCGACTATAAATCCAACAAGTCCAGGACCAGTATGAACTCCAAGAGCAGGACCTATTTCTCCGCCTAAAGTGCATTCAATTAAATTAGGAAAATCCTTTATTGCATCATATAGCATTTCAGCCTTATCAGGCGCATTCCCATCTAAAATCCAAACCTTACATTTACCAGTATCTAAGTAAGATTTCAATAAGGTTGCTAATCGAGATATAGATTGTTTAATCCCTCTGATCTTACAAACTGTATGATATATTCCATCACTACCTACAGTTATAATAGGTTTAAGATTAAGTGCATCGGCTATAGTACCAGAAACTTTACCTATTCTACCGCCCTTCACTAAATATTCTAAGCTATCTATTGTAAAAAATACATCTATTTTATCTCTAAATGTAGGTAGGATATCTACTATTTGATTAAAAGATATTCCATCTTTAATTAAAGCTGCAGTTTCAATTACCATTGCTCCTTCTGACATAGTTAAGGTCATTGAGTCAAATACAAAAGTCTCAAGATCAGAAACATTTTCGGCAGCGAGACGTGCAGAATTATAAGTTCCAGAAATACCACTTGATAGGGTTATTATAATTGCATGAGAATAACCCTGATTTCTCACTTCTTCTAAAGCACAAATGAATTTATCTAAACTAGGGAGTGAAGTTGTAGGAATTTCTTTAGGTAATGCTTCATAAAGCATCTTTGGAGTTATATCTATTCCATCATTATATTCTCTATCGGAAAATATAATTTTAAGGGGTAATATTTTTATATTGTTTTCTTTAGCAAAACTAATATTTAAATCAGAAGCACTATCAGTTATTAATGCTATTTTATCCATTTTAGATCCTCCTTATATTAAAGATATAATAATCTTAGATTAAATTATATCACTCTTTAAAAAATATTTTTTTATTACTCCTAGTATGAACATTAAAGTAGATAAATAATAAAAATTTAACGAAAAATAATAAGAAAAAATATTGTGAATGAGTGAGAAGCAATAATAAGAGTTGTTTAAATAAGTCAACTATATAAAAGTGGTAAAAAAGGACCAAATTGAAAGATAATAAGATATAAATCATGGTAATTAAAATCTAAAGGCTTAAAAACAAAAAATTAGAAACATTGCCAATGAATATTTAATAAAGTATAATAATAAGGTAGTTATTATACTATATATTGTGCTTGGAGGGAAAAAGAATGCTATATGTTGTGAAAAGAGACGGCAGAGAGGTTGAATTTAATGCGGATAAGATATCTCAAGCAGTTAAAGGATCGGCCACTGAAATTGGACTAATTTTAAAGGAAAGTCAATTATTGGATACTGTGCAGAAAGTAATTATATATATTGAATTAGAATATAAAAAAACTATAACTGTAGAACAAATACAAAACTTTGTTGAGAAAGCATTAAAGGATGAAGGTCATAAAGATATAGCAGTAGCTTATTCTGGATACAGACAAGAAAGAACTAAAGTTAGAGAAATAAAATCGGATTTAATGAAAGCTATAAGGCAAATAGGAGTTGAAACTGATAGAGATAATGCAAATGTAGGAAATAATTTCAGCTCTAAATTATTAAGAATAGCTTCTGAATCAAATAAATGGAATACTTTAGCTATAATGCCTAAAAATTTAGCAAGAGCTCATGAAACTGGAGATTTGTATTATCATGATTTGGATAGTTATAATTTAACTATAAATTGTTTACACATTCCTACCAGAGAAATGTTACAAAATGGATTTAACACAGGATATGGAACAATTAATGCACCTAAGAGAATAGAGACAGCGGCCGAATTATCATGTATTTTATTACAATCCACACAAAATGATATGTTTGGTGGTCAATCACATCCTGACTTTGATAATGATATGGGAATATTTGTAGAGCCTACTAGAAAAGAAGTAAGAGAAGGGTTAGAAGAACTAGAGATATCCGCGAAAAAAATAGATGACCTACTTGAACAAAAAGTAAGAAAGAGAGTACAACAAGCTATGCAAGGCGTTGTTTATAATCTTAATACAATGCATTCAAGAGCTGGATCCCAAGTGCCTTTTAGTTCAGTTAATATTGGATTACCTGAAAGTGATGATGCAGCATTAGTATGTGAAGTTTTCCTTTTAGAATATGAAAAAGGACTAGGTAAGGGAGAACAACCAATTTTTCCTAACATAATTTTTAGAGTTAAATCAGGAGTTAATAGAGAAGAAAGTGATCCATATTTTTATTTATATAAATTAGCATGCAGAGTAGCTGCAAAAAGAATGAATCCAACATTTATGAATATTGATGCAGATTTTAATAAAGAATATTACGATAAGGGATATGTTCCAGCAACTATGGGATGTAGAACTTATCTTATGAAAAATATAAATGGAGAACCAGGTTGTAAGGGCAGAGGAAATATAGCACCTACAACTATTAATCTTCCAAGAATAGGACTACAAGCTAAAAATGATATAAATAAGTTCTTTGAGATACTAGATTCAAGATTAGAATTATCAAAAGACGCTTTGATGCATAGATATGGCGTGTTAAAGCATCTAAGAGTAAAAGATTTGCCATTTGTAGCAGGTCAAGGACTTATGAAAGGTTCAGAAGGATTAGGACCTAATGATTCTATTGAACCAATATTGAAGCAAGGGACTTGGGGAATTGGATTTATAGGACTTGCAGAGACATTGGTGAGTTTGACAGGCAAGCATCATGGAGAAGATATGGAGTCTAGGGAATTAGGAATAAAAATAATTGAGCATATGAGACAATATACGGATAGAATCACAGAAGAATATAAATTAAATTGGAGCTGTTATGCTACTCCAGCAGAAGGGTTATCAGGTAAATTTATAAAACAAGATCAAAAGATATTTGGCTTAGTAGAAGGAGTAACTGATAAAGAATATTATACAAATAGTTTCCATGTACCAGTTTCATATCCAATATCTATTAAAGATAAAATCGATATTGAAGCACCGTATCATAAACTTTGTGATGGTGGTCATATAAGTTATATTGAAGTAGATGACGCACCGGATGCTGAGACAGTAATGGACATAATAAATTATGCATATAAGAATACTAATATCGGTTATATAGGAATTAATTTTCACATAAGGTATTGTAAAAGCTGCGGCACTTATCTTCATGATAATGAAACTAACTGCCCAAAGTGTGGAAGTCAAGATATACAAGGAATATCAAGAGTCACAGGATATTTAAGTTTAGATGAAAGATTCGGTGCTGGGAAGTATCATGAGAGAGAAGATAGAATATCCCATATAGGAAATCATGGGCATCATTATTAGAAAAAACCAATAATGATTAATTATAGATAATTGCTAATGGTAATTAAGAAGCTATCCTGTAAATAATAAAATGAATTAAGCGCAATTCATTTTATGTCTTTGGGGTAGCTTTTTTGTATTAGTTTAATAATAGGATTTAGATTTTGTTATAACAGATATCTATTTAAAATTATTATATGAAAAATATTTAGTATAAATATTTAATTAGATAAGCAAACTTATCATAGAATATAGAAGTTGAAATAATTAATGTATTGCAATGTTTTGAAAAAAAACTTGCAGTAATTCCATTCATTTGATCTTAAATAGGACGATTTTGAAATTACTTGAATGAAAAATAATAATTCATTGCAAAAAATAAGAATAAGGCTTGTCTGTAGTTGCTGGTATATGATATTATAAAAGAAGGTTAAAAAAGTGACATTTTAGAAAAATATTATTTAAAGAAGCAATAAGTTAATAAGGTAAGTGGAGGGATTGTAATGACAGTTAGTAATTTAAAGAGCAATAGAAAAATTACTATAGTAGATACTACTCTTAGAGATGGTGAACAAACAGCAGGAGTAGTTTTTGCTAATGAAGAAAAAATAGTAATAGCACAAATGCTAAGCGATTTAGGTGTTGACCAGCTAGAAGTAGGCGTTCCTACAATGGGTGGGGATGAGAAAATGGCTATAAAGGAAATCGTGAAAAGGAATCTAAAACCCAGTATAATGGCATGGAATAGGGCTGTAATTGGTGATATAGAACAATCAATAGATTGTGGGGTTGATGCAGTTGCTATATCAATATCAGTATCAGATATACACATTCAGCATAAACTAAAGACGTCTAGAGAATGGGTACTAGATAATATGGTTAAATCTGTAGAATTCGCAAAAAAAAATGGTCTTTATGTATCTGTTAATGGGGAAGATGCATCTAGAGCAGATAAAGAATTTTTAGTTGAATTTATTAATGCAGCTAAACAAGCTGGAGCAAATAGATTTAGATATTGTGATACTGTAGGAATAATGGAACCATTTAAAATTAGAGATGATATTAAATATATATATGATAAGACAAATTTCGATATAGAAATGCATACGCATGATGATTTTGGAATGGCAACAGCCAATGCAGTAGCCGGTATTAAAGGCGGAGCATCATTTGTTGGAGTAACTGTAAATGGTCTTGGAGAAAGGGCAGGTAATGCAGCACTAGAAGAAGTTATAATGGCATTGATGATTGTTTATGGATATAATGGTGATGGAATAAACACTCAAATGTTTAGAGAAGTATCAGAGTATGTATCAAGAGCATCAGGAAGAGAACTTCCAATATGGAAAGCAATTGTTGGTACTAATATGTTCGCACATGAATCAGGAATTCATGCAGATGGAGCAATAAAGGATCCTAGAAATTATGAAGCCTTTGATCCATCGATAGTTGGACTTGAAAGACAAATTGTTATAGGAAAGCACTCAGGAAGAGCTTCAATAATAAACAAATTCAGAGAATACAATAGAGAGCTTACAGCTGATGAAGCTGCAGGCATATTGGAACTTGTAAGGGCTACATCAGTTAAATTAAAGAGAACTTTATTTGATAAGGAAGTAGTTAAGTTATATCAAGAATATCATAGACGTTTAGAAGAAAATAAAAAGTAGAAATAGGAGGAATACAAGTGGGAGATAATTTAGTTTATAAAATTTTAAAGAGTCATGTTGTTGAAGGAAATTTAAAAGCAGGGGAACCTGTTGCATTAACAATTGATCAAACTTTAACTCAAGATTCAACAGGAACAATGGCTTATCTTCAATTAGAGGCTATGGGAATAGACAGGGTAAAAACTAAGAAATCAGTAGCATTTATAGATCATAATATGTTGCAACAAGGTTTTGAAAATGCAGATGACCATAAATTCATTCAAACAGTTGCATCTAAATATGGAGTATATTTTTCAAAGCCAGGTAATGGAATATGCCATCAAATATTTTTAGAAAGATTTTCAACTCCAGGAGATACATTAATAGGATCTGATAGCCATACACCAACATCAGGCGGTGTTGGTATGCTTGCAATGGGTGCAGGCGGATTAGATGTTGCTCTTGCTATGGGAGGCGGAGCTTATAACATTAACACTCCAAAGGTAGTAAAGATTGAGCTTGTTGGAAAATTAAATAAGATGGTAGCAGCTAAAGACGTTATCCTTGAAGTTTTAAGAGTATTAACTGTTAAGGGCGGAGTAGGTAAAGTTTTTGAATATGCGGGTGAAGGCGTTAAAACACTTTCAGTTCCAGAAAGAGCTACTATAACTAATATGGGAGCTGAACTTGGAGCAACAACTTCAATTTTCCCAAGTGATGAAAGAACATTAGAATTCTTCAAGGCTCAAGGACGAGAAGAAGACTGGATAGAATTTAAGCCAGATGCAGATGCTGTGTATGATGAAGTAGTAACAATTAACTTAAATGAGTTGACTCCACTTACCGCTAAACCACATAGCCCAGACAACGTAGCTAAGGTTAGTGAAGTTGGTAAAATTAAAGTTGACCAAGTCTTTATAGGAAGTTGTACCAATTCTTCTTATGAAGATTTAATGAAAGTATCTAAGATCTTAAAAGGAAACAAGGTCCATCCTGATATTAGCTTAGTAATCGGACCAGGATCAAGGCAAGTTATGGAAATGATAGCTAGAAATGGTGCATTGGCAGATATAATAAGTGCAGGAGCAAGAATACTTGAGAATTCTTGTGGACCATGTATTGGAATGGGTCAAGCGCCTGGAACTGATGGAATTTCACTTAGAACTGTGAATAGAAATTTCTACGGCAGAAGTGGAACTCTATCAGGACAAATATACATAGTAAGCCCAGAAACAGCAGCAGTTTCTGCAATAAATGGAGCTTTAACTGATCCAAGAGAGATGGATGTAGATATAACAATAGATATGCCTAAAAAATTCTTAATAGATGATTCAATGATTTTAGCACCAGCAGAAACTAATACTGAAGTTGAAGTAGTTAGAGGGCCTAATATTAAGCCATTCCCAGTGAGCAAACCATTAGGCGAAGAAGTAGAGGGTAAAGTATTAATAAAGGTTGAAGATAATATTACAACTGACCATATTATGCCTTCAAATTCAAAGTTATTGCCATTTAGATCAAATATACCTTATCTTGCAGAGTTCTGCTTCAATACAGTTGATGCAGAATTCCCTAAGAGAGCGAAAGAATGCAATGGTGGATTTATAATTGCTGGAGAGAACTACGGACAGGGCTCAAGTAGAGAGCATGCAGCACTTGCACCGCTATATTTAGGCGTTAGAGCCGTCATAGCTAAGTCATTTGCACGAATTCATAAAGCTAACTTAATAAACAATGGAATAATTCCAGTGGAATTTAAGAATGAAGCTGAGTATGAGAATATTGATTTAATAGATGATCTGAAAATAGAAAATATTCAAAATGCTTTAGAATTAGGAAGAGTAAAAATAAAGAATTTAACTAAAGTAACTGAATTTGAAGCAACATTAGATTTGACAGAAAAAGAAATTGCAGTCATTAGAGCGGGCGGTAGACTTAATTACGTAAAAGCAAATAGCTAATTAAAAATAGAATATTAAAAAGCACAGGAATTCATCAATTTAGAATTCTTGTGCTTTTTTTTAGAGAGAACATATTTTAGACAAATATATTAATAGTATATTATAATTTGTAAATATATTTATATTTAAGTTATAATTGATAGATAAAAGAGTTTATTAAATAATATACAGAATAGCTGGAAAGAAGTGCATTATATATGAAGAAGAACATAAGATTATCAGGAATATCATATGAAAGTTTGGTTAATGGACCAGGACTTAGGAGAGTATTTTTTGCACAAGGTTGTAAACATAAATGTATTGATTGTTTTAATACAGAGACCCACGATTTTTGCGGCGGGGAAGAAAGAAATATAGATGAGTTAATAAAAGATACATTAGAGAATCCAATTTTAAGAGGTGTTACATTTAGTGGCGGAGATCCATTAGAGCAAGCTGATAAATTTGCTTATATGGCAAAGGCTTTCAAAGAGAAAGGGATGAGCGTTTGGAGTTACACCGGGTATACATTTGAATACATTATCGAAAATATGCAAAATAACAAAGGCTGGAAAGATTTAATAAATAATATAGATGTATTAGTAGATGGTAGATTTGAAGTAGATAAAATGCAAGATGGGCTTAAATTCAGAGGGTCGACCAATCAACGAATAATAGCTGTTAAAGAAAGTATAAGATTGGATAAAATTATTACAATAGAGTATTAGTTTTATATTATAAATTTATTGTAAATATATGATGGAGAGGGGAAATTTTTATGATCTATTCTTTAGAAAATTCAAGTATTAAAATTACAGCAAGTACTGATGGTGGAGAGATACACTCTATAACTAGCAAAACAGACGGAACTGAATATTTATGGGATGGAAATCCTGAGTATTGGAAATACCATGCACCAATATTGTTCCCTATAGTAGGGAAAGTTAAAGATTCGAAGTATAGAGTTGATGGGAAAATATATGAACTACCACAACATGGTTTAGCTAGAACTTCGCAGTTCACATTGATTTCAAAAACAGATAAGGAGTTAATGTTTGAATTGAATTTTTCGGAAGAATCCTTAAAAGTATATCCATATAAGTTTACATTAAAAGCTAGCTACGCATTAGAAGATAATAATATTAAAATAACATATAGTGTAAAAAATTTAGATGAGAGGATAATATATTTTTCAATAGGAACACATCCTGCATTTATGTGTCCTATCAATAAGTCTGATAATTTAGGAGATTGTTATCTTCAATTTAGTAAAAAAGAGACAATTAATAGGAAAGTTATCACTGAGGAAGGATATCTTTCTCATAAGGAAAATAAATGCTTAAATTCCACAGACATACTTATCCTATCAAAAGAATTGTTTAAAGATGATGCATTAGTATTTGATAATTTAAAATCTGATAAGATAGCAATAAAATCAAAGAATAATAGCAGATCTTTGACTGTAGATTTTACTAATTTTCCTTATATGGGTATTTGGGCACCAAAAGACGGAGCACCATTTGTATGTATAGAGCCTTGGTTTGGTCATGCAGATTATGAAGATTTTAAGGGTGAACTTAGTGAAAAGGAAGGTATAATATCGTTGGAAATAGGAAAAAAATTCAGTTGCACCTACAAAGTGACTGTTGGTTAAAAGATTTAGTATAGTTGAAAAAATAAATTTATAAAATAATCCACAGAAATATAGATTAATAATATATATCTGTGGATTATTTATAGTGATCTGTGGATAGAATTAAAGTTTGGGTAGTTTATAATTCAATTTTAATAAAATATATGAAAGGAGAAATTAGAAGTTGATTCTAGAGAAAGAATTTTATAAGCAAGGTGCATTAATATTAGCTAAAGAGCTTATTGGAAAGATTTTTGTAAGAAACATTGATAACTTAACTTTAAAAGGTAAAATTGTTGAAACAGAAGCTTACATAGGAAAAATAGATAAAGCTTCTCATGCTTACAATGGAAGAAGAACTGAAAGAACTGAGCCTTTATTCAGAGAAGGTGGTATTGCATACGTATATTTCGTTTATGGAAAATATTATTGTTTCAATGTTATAAGCGGACTTGAAGATAGCGGTGAAGGTGTCTTAATAAGAGCATTAGAACCTTTAAATGAATTTGATTATCTTGCAAAAAAAAGATTTAATCAAATGTATGAAGAATTATCAGAGCCTAAGAAAAAAACAATTACAAACGGCCCTGCAAAATTGTGCATGGCTTTTTCCATAGATAAATCGCAGAACTATAAAAAGCTGTATGGAAATATAGATTTTTATATAGAAGAAAACACAGCAGAAAAATTTAATATAGTTGAAACTACTAGAGTCGGAATTGATTATGCAGAAGAAGCCATAGATTTTCCTTGGAGATTTTATATAAAAGGCAATAAATATATTTCTAGAAAATAGGCTATTGATGAAATAAAGAAGTAGTATATAAATTTTCTAAAAAAATTATATACTACTTCTTTATATTCTCTAATTGTTTTTATTACTAAAAGCAAAGAATTTCATAAATAAAAATGTAATAGGTACTCCAATAATTGCAGCTAGCATATAAGCAAAAAGTTTGTTTATGCCCATCATAGTACAGGTTATTACCACAATATATTGAATAATAAAATTTGGAATAGATGATATTGTGAATTTGATAAGTTTTTTGAAACTAAGTTTCTCTCTAAAAGTTATTAAACTATTTAGTACATATGATATAAGTAAACCTGAAATATAACCTGGAATAAATGCTATATTCGGACTTAAAAAACTAGAATATATATATGAAAAAACAGTTCCATTAAACGTGTTTATAATTCCAATTAGCACAAATATAATAAATTGCTTAGAAAGAAATGTAGCTTTAAATTTTTTTATAATATTATCCATATATAAACACCTAATTTTCTTTTTTATCAGGATCAATTAATTTATCAGCAATAATAAATCGTGGCCTTTGTTTAGTTTCATTATACATCTTACCAACATACTCACCTATAACACCAAGTGATAAAAGTTGTATTCCACCAAGCATCCAAATAGATAAAGTTAATGAAGTCCAACCAGTAACTGTATTTCCAAGAAACTTAACCACAAGAGAATAGATTAGAGCTATAACACTAATAAAAAATATAGTGAACCCAATCCCTGTAATTATTCTTATAGGCTTTATGCTAAGAGACGTAATACCATCTAAAGCAAAAGCTATCATTTTCTTTAGTGGATACTTAGACTCGCCAGCAAACCTTTCATGACGTTCATATTCAACTACTGAATACTTATAACCTATTAAAGGAATCATTCCACGAAGAAATAGATTAACTTCTTTATATTCACTTAATGATTCTAAAGCACGCTTACTCATAAGGCGATAATCAGCATGATTATAGACCATATTAACGCCAAGAATATTCATTAATTTATAAAAAGCAAGAGCTGTTGTTCTCTTAAAGAAGGTATCAGTTTGACGAGATGATCTGACTCCGTAAACAATATCGCTTCCATCATAATATTGCGCTAAAAACTTATCTAGAACTTCTACATCATCCTGTAAATCAGCATCAAGTGATATAGTCATATCTGAATAATCTTTAGCAGTCATAAGACCTGCAAGAAGTGCATTTTGATGTCCTCTATTTCTTGAAAGATTAATACCCGAAAATATATTATTTTGAGAATGAAGCTCTTCTATAATGTTCCAAGTAGTATCTTTTGAACCATCATTAACAAAAAGTATTTTACTTTTATCAGAAATAAGTTCATTTGTAATCATAGTATTAAATTTTTCTAATAATCTTTTAGCAGTTTCATGTAAAACTTCTTCTTCATTGTAACAAGGGATAACAAGATACAATATATCTTTCATAAAATCGCCTCCAAGTAATTATTATATCAAACTTTTTACTGAGAGTACTAGTATTAATTTTTTATTAAGAATTTTTTTGATTTAGATAAATAGCTACGTTAAAAATAAGTATTCTTTTAAAGTTGAGGCGCTATTATGATTGCCTTCTATAGGTCGTATCGTATATTCGTTATAACTATTGAAACTGAATCTATTAAATTAATATGAGTGTTAATAGTATTAATTCTACAGCTCTTAAGGATCTTTACAATAGGCCTTAGTGGAAAATTAGGGGGAGTTTCTTGTACAACACCTATATCTCCATTACTAAGATCAACTAGGGTTCCTTTTGAAAAAGGAATTACTATTTTACAAAAAGTATTAACTATATCATAATCAAACATTTTACCTGCATTAGACATTAAGTATTCCAAAACATCGCTTGGAAACATTGCTTTCTTATTAGGTCTACCTGTAGATAAATTGTCGTAAGTATCAGAAATACTTACAATTTTACTTAAAGTGCTTATTTCATCATTAGTTAGCTCATTGGGATAACCTAATCCATCAGATCTCTCGTGATGCTGCAAGGCTATTATTTTACTATGTGCACTTAAGTTATAAGAATCTGATAGATATTTATATCCAAGATTTGAATGTTTTTGTAGTATTAAAATCTCTTCAGCTGTTAGTTCTTCTTTTTTCATTATAATTTCTTTGGGAATAAAGACTTTTCCAACATCATGAAGCAAGGCTCCAATACAGAGATATTGCAATTGTCTCTTAGGAAGCTTAAAAGCTATACCAAGAGTAAGTGATGTCACAGCGACATTTACAGAATGAGAGTAAAGATAATTATCCATACTTCTTATATCAACTAATGATAGTAGTACGTTCTTATTGCTTAACACGTTTTCGATCAGATTTTCAGCCATATTTTCGATGTTTTCAAAATAGGCGGATTCTTTTTTTGAAAATTTATCAGCGACAGTAAGTCTATTTATATTAGAAAAAGCTTCTTTTATTGTTAAAATTGCTTTTTGTCTTAATTCGGGCTTAATAATATCTTCAATTTCTTCAGAACTATATTCATCAATTATATATATAGATAATATATTTATATTTCTTATTTTAGCAATAATTCCTTCGCTTAAATTCAGTCCAGATCTTACTAATATTCTACCATCAATATCATATAATGTTTTACCAATAATCGTATTAGGTTTTACACATTCAATTGGAACTAATCTCATAGTTATCTTCTCCTCAAGTAATTAGTTTTAAATAGTACAATTTATAACATAATCTGTATATAATATAATCTTAGTATATCAATAAAATTAGTCTATTTATAGTATTGTAATAAAAAATATATAATATATTAGCAAATTTTAGATTTTTATAGTATTATGTTAAGATGATTTTGATGCAAGCCACCAATGTAAGTGATTGATAGTATAAAATTACTAGCAGATTCAATAACTATTTCCGTATATTGTAGTATATAATGTATATATAATAGTTAATTATTGTAAATAAATAGAAGGTATGTTAATAGTAAATTATTTTAAAGAAAGGAATAGCATAATGAAATCTACCACAAATTTATTATGCGAAATATTATTATGGATAAAAATTTGATAAATGAAAGAGAAACATTAATAGAAAAGAAGAAAATAATAGAGGAAGAATTAAGAGAAAAAAAGTTAAAGATTGAGGAGATAGAAAAAAAAGTTAGACTTTTAAGTAAAGAAGCAAGAGGAAGTTATAGCGATGAAAAACAAACAATTGAAAATATATTTAATTTTATATCTCGCGATATTGAGAAATATGAGGATTCATTAAATGAGCCCTATTTTGGAAGAGTAGATTTTAGGGAACATAAAGCATTTACAGAAAGTATATACATTGGGAAAAAGGGTATAAGTAATAGTAAGGATGGAGAAGAGGTAGTTGTTGATTGGAGGGCCCCTGTTGCTGATCTTTATTACAGTGGAACAGGTGGAGAGGCATATTATAAGGTACCAAATGGAATCATTGAAGGCAATTTAGAATTAAAAAGAAAATTTCTATATGAGGATGGCAATATAGAGAAATTATTTGATGAAGGAATAAATGATATTATTATAAATCAAGAACAGGGTAATAATTTAGTTGATGAATTCTTGAAAATAAATCTTGAAGGAAATAGTGGGAAAAAATTGAAGGAAGTTGTTGCCACTATTCAGCAAGAACAAAATGATATAATAAGATGGCCTAAAAATTTACCTATAATTGTGCAAGGTTCAGCAGGTTCTGGAAAAACTACAATAGCATTACATAGATTGGCATATCTAATTTATAGATATAGAGAAACAATGAGTGGAGATGAAATTTTAGTTTTAGCTCCTAATAAATTATTTTTAAATTATATTTCAGATATTTTACCTAGTCTTGGTGCTGAACAAGTAAATCAAAGTACATTTGAAGAAATGGTATTATCAAAACTGAAATTAAAGGGAAAAATATATAACAAAGATGAAAAGCTCTTAAAAATAATAGAAGAGAAGGATGAATATAAGAAAAAATTAATAGTAAATTCTAGTAGAGTTAAAGGCACAATATTATTTAAAATAATGATTGATAGATATATTTCATTAGTTGAAAGAAAGACACTTGATATAAAGGATATTAAAATTGGAAATGAAATATTGTTTACTAAAAAGGAAATAACGAGATTATATCGTAAGGATTTAAAAGCTTATCCAATAAATAAGAGAAAAAATGAAATAAAAAAATATTTGAATTTAAAAATAAAACAAAGTATTGAATCTTTATTAATGCAAATAGATGAAAACTGGGGAAAAGAAATAGATGAAATTAGAAATAAATATGAAGATTCAGATGAAAGAAGAAGATCTCTTAGAAAAATATATGAACAGCGAGATAAGATAAAGGATGATATAAAAAATAATAGTAAAAAAGAATTTAATAATTATTTTAAAAGCTGGATAGGAGTAAATTCAAGGGATATTTATTATAACTTTTATAATGATGATGATTTATTTGAAATAGCTACTGATAGTAAAATACCTAAGGTTTTAGCTGAATATATGAAGGCAGAATTCAATGATAACTATGAAAATAATATAATTGATGAAGATGATCTAGCGGCCCTTGGATATATAAGAATTTTATTAGAGGGAATAGATGAAAATGAAAGATTTAAATATATTGTAGTAGATGAGGCTCAAGATTATAGCCCATTTCAAGTTCATTTAGTAAATAGATTTACTAAAGGCAATGCTTTAACATTAGTAGGTGATTTAGCTCAAGGAATTTATTATTATAAAGGATTAAAAACATGGGAAGATATAACAGAAGGCGTTTTTGAAGGAAAGGCAACATATATCCAATTGACACAAAGTTATAGATCTACTGTTGAAATAATAGATTTTGCGCAGAAAACATTAAATTCTCAGAATCTGGGTCTTAAGGATGCTAAACCAGTTTTAAGACATGGTGTAAAGCCTAAAATAATAAAAATCATAAATGATGATGAATATTATAATGTAATAGATGATATTATAAATAATGTAACAAAGGATGGAAAGCATAGTATAGCAATAATAACAAAAGATAATTCAGAAGCATTAAGAATATATAAAATCCTAAAAAAGAAAAGCATTTATACTTTTGAATTAGTAGAAGGTAAAGAAAAAGAATTGACTGAGGAATTAATAGTAATCCCTTCATATTTAACAAAAGGTTTAGAATTTGATTGTACTATAATAATAGATCCAAGTGAAAAAAATTATAAAGAAAACATATTAGATGAAAGACTATTATATGTTTCATTAACTAGAGCTTTACATTTAGAATATATAATTGAAAAAGATAAGATTACAAGGTTAATTTAAATCTTGAAATATAGATAGGAGTAAAAATTTTTGGTAAATATAAAAAATAGCTGATATTTATATTCACGTAATAGATAGTGAATAGATATCAGCTATACAAAAATTTAATAATTTCCTTGTATTGTATTAGTTTATATGTTTTTAGTCAAGAGAAAAGTCTTGGAGCTAAGTAAATAGGATCTTCATAGATTAAGTTATTTCTAAAATTCAGAAGAACCTGGAGTTCTTGGTAATAAAATAATATAAAGGTAGTAGATTAAATGATTTACATATATAAAGTTAGATAATTATTTATGGATTTACCCCTCATTTTACCCCTTATAATTTTTTTATGATCTGAAAATATAAATATGTTTATAAAGAATAAAAATTTAAAAAGTACTTTTTGAAAAATTAGGGTACTTAGGGTACTGAAACTTTATAGCCGTTGATACCACTAGGATAGTACCATATAGTACCCTAAAAATAGTAGGGTACTTAGAGTACTTAGGGTACTGGCATTTTAATTAATCATGTTTTGCCTAAACTTCAAAAAAATTTGCAGAAATTGTGCAATCCAATATATGAAATCCTCACTAAATCTTTTTTGGGGGGATTTTAATTGATAGCAAAAAAAAATAAGGAATTATTCATTCCTCATAGTGTCAAATAAATCATCTAATTTTGATGCAGCCATTTCTTTCATGTCATCAAGTACGTGAGTATAAGTATTTAGAGTTACAGATACATCACTATGACCTAGCAACTCCTGGACTGTTTTGGCTTGCTCACCAAGTTCAAATAGCCGAGTAGCGTAAGTATGCCGCAAATCATGAAATTTTCTATTTCTAATATTATTATTTTTAAGGATTTTTTTATATTGATAAACTATTTTATCTCTATTTAAATAATTACCAAATTCGTCGCAGAATACTAAATTATTATTAGTATATTGATTTGCTAGTTTTAATCTATTTTTTAGTTGCTCTTTTTTATATTGGGTGAGAATAGTTATAAGAAAGTTTGGAATAGTTACATGACGGTTACCCTTTTGAGTTTTGGGAGTCTGTACCTCGAAAGTAGATTTTCCACGACCATCTTTTGATACTTCTGTTACTATCCCAAGGTTTTTATTAACATTAATATATTTTTCTTTGGAACTAATATCACTCCATGTAAGGGCTAATAATTCCCCTTCTCTAAGTCCACTATTAAGAGCAGTAACGAACAATACCTCAAACTTATTACCTTTAATAGCATTAATGAATTCTTTTTGTTCTTTCAATGTAAAAGGAATTACGGAACTATTTTTATTTAATTTGTCTTTTTCAGTTTCTTTAGGTAGTATAAGAGATCCAATAAAGTTTTTTATTATAAAATCATTATTATATGCATATTTAATGCAAGGAGCAATGAGTTTGTGAATTGTCTTTACAAGAGTTACGGAGTTACCCTTTTTAATTAGATTATTGTAGTAGATTTGAACATCTTTTGATGTAAGTTCTTTAATCTTAATATCTGATATTCCACTATCCTTTATATGATTACGATAGATAGTTTCATATTTTATTTTTGTGGAAGGCTTTATTTCAACGAATTTTATATCAAATAACCAATCAGAAAAGAAAGCAGCAAAACTATTTTTATTGCTTTGGACATTGTGATCAAGTTCATGATTCAATTTTTTGATTTTTTCTTTTAGTTCCTTTTCAGTTCTCGCATACAAGTCTTTAGGCTTTCTTAAATTATCATGTCTTAATCTATAGAAGAAATATTCAGTATCATTTATAATTCTTTTCCTATAAATTGATTTTGGCATCTATTCACCTTCTTAATTTGTTAATTATCTATATAAAAATACCTCTGCTACTGCAAAGGATCATTTAATATTTATTTATTTATTTAAGTTGTGAATTTCTATTTCTATAACACTAGAAACTCTCTTTAATATATCATTTAATAGTTCATTATCAATATTTTCTATCTTATAACCTTCTGATATTATTAATTCTATCAATATATCTAATGACGACCTTTTTTTATATAAGTGAAATAAATTATTTACTTCATTTTCTATATCTTTATAATTCACTCTTGAGCTTAACATTCCGCTTATTTTACCCATAGTGCCAACTATACCTTTTTGACTAATTTCTTGTTTTTGCATTTCATCGAGTTTTTCATCGAGTTTTTCATAATCTAAAAACGATATTATATCCATAGGAGCACACTGTAAAGCCTCTGTAATTTTTCTTATCATTTCCAAACTTGGTTTTCTTCTTCCATTCTCATAGTTTTGGACTGTATTTATGTTTACATCTAACCTTTCAGCTAATTGCTTTTGAGTTAATTTATTTAATCTTCTCATTTTTTTTATATTATTTCCTATATCCATAATATCCATCACATACACCTCTTTATTTTATTTTATATTAACGCTGACATATTGTCTATAAAAAAAGTAAAAAATACATTGACACTGACATATTGTGGGTGTAATATACAAATATAAACACTGACATATTGTCAGTGTATTGACGATATTATAATTAAAGGAGGCATTTTATGACATATTCAAAATTAAAAGTTGAGAGAGTAAAGCAAAATAAGACACAAGAAGGAGTTGCAACAGATGCTAAGGTATGCAGAACTACCATTTCACAAATTGAAAAAGGTAGAGTTGATAACATTCAACTAGGTACATTAAAAAAGATTGCAGCAACTCTTGGTTCAACTGTAGAAAAACTTTTCTTATCTGATGAAAATTAACTAATCAAAGTCACATCTACCAAAATTCTAAACTGACACTACAGAGCAATGACCAAAGTAGTTCGCAATGATCTACAAAATAAATTTAAATGGAGGAATAAAAATATGAAAGCTAAAGAAATAAAAGTAAATTTAGAAGATAAGTTATTATTGACACCAGAGGAGGCGCAACCATATTTAGGAGTAGGGCGAAACACACTTTATGAGATTTTATTAAAAGACCCTACATTCCCAAAATTAAAAATAGGAACTAGGTATTATATAAATAAAGATAAGATTCAGTCGTGGATTGATAAACAATGTCAATAAAAAAGAGGTGATTAAGTGGAAAAGGAAGATTTCAAAACATTAATTGAAGGTAAAAAGCTATTTCCTATAGTCCCTCTTCAAGAATATAAAAATATACCTTATGTTAAATGGAGCTTAGAGGAAAATAGAATCAAAAATATATCTGAATTTGAGAAGATATCGAATAAAAAATATACTGGATTCTCTTTAATATGTGGTAAAGCTAGTGGAACCATGATAATTGATATTGACATGAATCATGGTGATGGTTCTATTGATGGGCAAAAGAGCTTTGATGAATTGATTAAGGATTTATCAGAAGAGGACAAGCAAATAATATCAAATACTTTTTCAGTAAGATCACCAAGAGGTGGGACTCATTTATATTTTAAATATAGAAGAGGATTAAAGAATAAGGCTGAATATATTCCTGGTGTTGATGTTAGAACTGATGGAGGAATAATTGTATTGCCAGGTACTAAAAGAAAGCTTGATGATAGCAATATTAAAGAATATGAAGTATCAAATAATGCAGATATTAAAGAAATACCTCAAATATTATTTGATAAATTAATAAAGTTGGATAAAAATAATAATCCTAGTAGTGGCTTAGCAAACCATAGCATCGACCTAGTAAGTGTCAAGTATAAAGAAGGTGCTAGAAATGATAGTTTATTCAGAGAGGCAGTAGGAATAATAAGCAAATCAAGTGTAAGAGATGTTGAAACAATAACATCAATAGTTCAAGGATTAAATTTACTAAAATGTGATCCACCTATTACAGAAAATATTGAAATTAGTAATATTATTGGTAGTATTCTGCAGAGGCTACACCCTTCATATTGCAATGAAAAAGGAAATGTAATCAATTATCAATTAGCTCAATATATACTTGATAAGCAGCCAAGCTATACGAAGGGTAATCTTTGGTTTATGTATGATAATGAAAAAGGTGTCTACAGATATTTAGAATTTAAAGAAGTTCAAAAATTATATTTCAATTATGTAATAAATGATGTAGATAAAACCTCTACAAAATCAAAAAACTTTTCTGAATTATTAATGTTACTTAGTGAAGATGCTAGAGAGGTACATGATGAAAAGAAATACATTAATTGCTTGAATGGTGTTATTGATATAGAAAGCAATAGACTATTAGAACATAACCCAAAATATAAAACAGAAATTCAATTTCAAGCTAATTTAATTAGTGATCCTAAGAAGTGGAAAGAGCAATTTGATAAATCGGAATTTAAAAAGTTCTTAAAGGATATTTTAGATGATGGTAGTATAAAAACACTTCAAGAGGCTTGGGGGTTGCAGTTGTCACCCCATGCTAGAGAGGTGCAGAACTGCTTTATATATAAAGGTGAAGGCAGCAATGGTAAGTCAGTAGCTTTTGATATTCAAGAGGCTCTAATTGATGATAATAGGCATATTTGTAGTATTGGACTTGGAGATTTTGGAGGGGATTTTACTATATCAGTTGCAGAAGGTAAGCACGTTAATATAGTCCGAGATGATGAACTTAGTGGAAAGACAGTTAATAAGGCTTTTAAGTCAATGGTATGTGGTGAGCCAGTATTGGTTAATCGTAAAGGAAAGGATTTAGTTAGATTAGGATTTAATATGACTATGTTCTTTGGACTTAATAGGCTACCAAGTGCAGCAGATAAGTCAACAGGATTTTTTAGAAGACCAATAATAATACCCTTTAATACTTCATTTGGTACTGATAAAGAAGTTGAAGAGGGTTCGAGAGATAAGTTAAAAGATACGCAAATAGCTGATAGGATAATTGATAATGAATTAGATATAGTATTTACATGGGCTTATTATGGACTTAATAGAGTTAAATGTAATAAATGGAAAATAACTGTTAGTGAGGCTGCAGAGAAAGAAATGGAAGACTATAGGGAAGAGGTAGACAGTGCATATTCATTTTTCAAAGAGAGAATAACTAAGGTTTCTAAAAAGGGAATTAAAGTTCCTAAGAAAGATGTTTACAGAATTTATAATGACTGGTGTATATCAAATCATATAATACCAATGAATAATACTCATTTAGGTAGACAATTCTCAAGCTTTGGAGTTAAGCACATAAAGAGTAATAGTGTTGGTTATTACTTAGATATTGAGCTTGATGATCTAACATTAATTGAAAATAATCAAGAAATATTTAAATAAAAAAAAGTAGCATTTCTAAAAGAAATACCACAATATCCACAGATATTAGTGTATCTCTTTTCGGTGCTATTGTAAAGAGGAAATTTATGTATGGGAATTAGATTTGTAATATTAGAATTATACATTATGAATTGCTTTGAAAGAGGTTTAGAACCTACATGGCAAGGATTAAGAGCATATCAAAAATAATTATGGAAAGAGGTACACTAATGAATTTTGAAATGATGATTAAATTAACAGAAAATATTATAGATACTGAATTAAGACATATTCAAGAAGACAATGAAGTTGCAGACTTAAAAAAGAATGTTAAATTACAACAAGTTCTTAAGCAAAGAAAAGATTGGGAAAAGATATTAGAGACTGAATTATCTGATGAATTTAGAAAGACATTTAATAATTTTATAGATAGTTTTGCAGATGAACAATTGATACATGAAGGATATTATTTCAAAAAAGGTGTAAGTGCTGGACTCGGAAGACTAAATTACTTAAATGATTTTAATTTAAGTGCAGCAATAGAATAGGAGGATTAAGCTATGAATGAAATAAATATTCAAGAATTAAAAGAGCAGCTCCAAGAAGGCACATTTTATTATCATAAGTTTGGATTATTAGTTAAAGGCAAAGTAAATATTGTATTGCAAATAAGTGAAGTTACTTTAAATGTTAATTTTGTTGGTGGCTGCGTAGATGTATATATTGATAAGATTAAACCAATTAGGAGACCAGGTAATATAATAGCTGATTTTGAATGGTGCTACTTATTAAAGAATGAGTATGATGATGTAATTGGGCATATTGGGGTGAAGAAGAGGTGATATTGTGAATAAAAAAGAATTTAAGATACTACTAAATAAGTTATTGAGTAAAGAATTAGAAGATTTAAGGAAAAAATTCAGACCATATAAAAGACGATCATTTTTAAATCATAAAGTTACTATAAAAATAGATAATAAATATTGTAAGAAAAGATGCTTAGCTTATTATGATAATAATAGAAAAGATGAAAGACAAAGAGAATATAAGCATGAAATATTTATGACAAAACTAGCAATAGAAGATTATGAGATGTATGTAAAATTGAAATGGAAAAGAATGGGCATATCCAAACTAAAACAAATTATAAGGCATGAACTTGTTCACGCTTTTGTATTTGAAGAATTTGAAGAATGGGGAGACATTAAAGATAGTTATGGGGATTATTCACCAATATTCTTAAGTTGTCTTTATTGGAGCGAAGGAAGTAGCGGTCACTCCAATGTAAATAAATTCAAAAAAACCGATTTATATAAGAAAATAGAAAAGTGTAAAAAGTATGATCAAGTAATAACACAATTAATAAATTATACATTTGAATTAGAGCATACAGTAAGAATAATTAATCAAAATATAATGAAAAATATTCAAGAATATAAGGAACTGAAGATAGAATTTAATAGATATGGTGCCGGAATAGTAAAGAAAAAATATATAAGTCTTCAGGTAACTGGTATAAAAGATAATAGAATTTATATCCAAAAGTATGCTGAAATGACCTTAGGACTAGGATTCTTAGTTACTCCACAGATATTAATGGAAAACTATCAAAGGAAATTTGACAATGGAACAGAGGCAAAAATACATTCTGAAATGATTGCCTACACAGTTAATAATGAACTTAAGCAAAAAAGAATCATAATATAAAATCAGATATGGAGAGGTTATCTAATAATATTGGGTAACCTCTTCTTTTAATTGCTCTTATAATAATTAAACCGAGGAAAAGATAGGTTTATATATAAATATATTGTAAAATATTAGTGTCTATTAATCATATGATTACATAAACAGACTATGAGGGAGTAAATGACCTCTACAACCTAGTAAAACCATTGTAAATAAGACTAAATAACCCTAAATAGTGTCTACGATAGTTGAATATGATTTTGTAGACAGTTATAATAATATCATAGAATAAATTAATGAAGAGGATTTGATTTTATGATATTTGGGTATATGAGAATAAGCACACAAAAGGAAAAGCAGACTACAGACCGTCAAAGAATTACTTTAGAGCAATATGCAGCAGATAACAAATTTAAGTTTGATGAAATACTAGAAGAGAGAATAAGTGGAACTATTCAAGCAGATCATAGACCACAGTTCAGTATATTAAAAGATAAGTTCAGAAAAAATGATATATTAATTGTTACTGATATTGATAGACTTGGAAGAAATGCTGATGATGTTATAATGGAGTTTAAGAAATTGAAGGCTCAAGGTATAAGAGTTATTGCACTTGATACCCCTTATTTAAATGATTGGATAAAGGTTAATGATAGTAGTATTTATGACATGATAGCTGATATATTCATTACCCTAAAGGCTCATATGGCTCAACAGGAACGTGAGAAGACAGTTGCTAGAATAAACCAAGGATTGGCAGTTGCTAAGGCTAAAGGAAAGGCTTTAGGAAGACCAAAAGCAGAGCTACAAAGTAATTTTACTAAAGAGTATGATAAATTCAAAAAAGGTGTTTATGGTGATATGTCAGCATTAGCATTTGCTAAGATGTTGGGTATTGGTAGAAGTACACTATATAAATATATTAAATTATATGAAGAGGTATAAAAAGCCTCTTCTTTTTAATTTATAGTATGAAATTTTGCAAATTATATTCCCTTATTATATGATTATTTGTAATTTTTAGAAGGAATTTACTTACTTTTGTATAATTTTTATATAAAGAGGTGAACTGTATGGATGATAAATTTAGTGATTTAGATAGGATATATGAAAATTTGAATTTAATTGATATGTCTAAAGTAGAGATACCCACTATGAACTATTCAATACCATCAATAGAATCAGATCCTGGATATAAAGAAATGCTTGAGAATTTAACAGAATCAAGTCAAGAAAAGCATGAAAGAGAACTAGAAAATAATAAAAGTTTAAAAGCATTGGTTCAACATAATCAAGATATTTCAAATTATAATAGAGAATTAGTTAGTCTTAATGAAAAAATACTTAATAAAATTAATTCTCTAGATGATACGCTTTTGCTTTTTAATAAAGCATTTAATGACGGTTTAGAAAGAAGTGAAAGTGAATTAAAATCCAACAATGCATTGCTGCTAGAACTAATAACTATAATAGAATCTAAAGATGAGAAGAAGTTATTACAATTCATTGGTGGAATGTCTGGAACAATAGGGATAGAATTATTAATTTCATATTTCAAAATGAGACTTGGCCTCACAGTATAGTTAAAAAATTAAGAAATAAATAGGGTAAACAGATGTAGGCAAGTGACAGATATATTAAATTATATGAAGAGGTGCAACAGTACAATGGGTATTAAAGAATATGAATGTCCTTTATTGAATAAGACAATAGATGAAGGATATTGCTACGATATTAATATGGTTATAATGAAGATAGCAACAGAGGATATGATAGATGATACTATAGATAGAGAAAAAGCCAAAGAGATATGTGGTAAATGTAAAAATAGACCAGTATAATAAATGAAAGAGGTACAAAAGCCTCTTCTTTTCATGTATAAAAGGTAATAAATCCACCATTATTTAATAATAGTATATTATAAATAATTCACTGGACACTTTTACATCAATGTCGCACCTCTTCATAACCTCTCAAAGTACACTATTACTACGTTAAGAGTTATTTAATATTACTTATAATTTAAAAATATATGTTCACTTTTGTTCAGTTCAGTCTATAAAACTACACTTCTTTTATAGTATTATCAAAGGCATATTATCGCCTCTATGATATTCTCATTGTCACATTATTATATTTAATAAAGTAATCTAAATCCTCTTATATAAAGTGATAGGTGCATTCAAATCAATGAATTATAATATCCAAAAGTGATACCTATTTTTCCAGTTCAGCCTATAATTTCAATTCAATAGTACAATAATATATCAGTACCCTAAGTACCCTAAAAGTACCCTAAAAAAGTTAGGGTACTGACACTTCAATCAATTGGTATTACTTACTCTATACTATTAAAGTACCCTAAGTACCCTAATTTTAAATAAATCAAAAAATATAAATATGTATAGATATGAGAAAAGAGAGGTGAATTAATTTTACCCCTCTTTTTACCCCTTATAGAATAATATAAAACAATATTGCTCAAAACTATATAAACCAAGAATGACAGTATAACATCTATTGAAGCCCCTTAAAAATCAAACAATTAGAACTCGCTAGTTCCTGGAGTTCTAGGGAATGGTATTACGTCTCTTATATTTGTCATTCCTGTTATATACATGATTAACCTTTCGAAACCTAACCCAAAGCCTGCATGTTTAGTTTCTCCATACTTTCTTAATTCTAGATACCACCAGTAATCTTCTTCCTTTAGTCCTAATTCAGCCATTCTACTTTTCAATTTATCTAATCTTTCTTCTCTTTGGCTACCACCTATTATTTCACCAATTCCTGGTACTAAAAGGTCTGTGGCTGCAACTGTTTTGTTATCATCATTCATTCGCATGTAGAATGCTTTTATTTCTTTAGGATAATCTGTTACAAAAAGAGGTTTTTTAAAGTGTTCTTCAGTAAGATATCTTTCATGCTCTGTTTGTAAATCAATACCCCACTTTACAGGATAATCGAATTGCTTTCCACACTTTTGTAATATTTCAACAGCTTCTGTGTAAGTGACTCTAGCGAAATTTGATGAAACTACATGATTTAATCTTTCCAATAAGCTTTTATCAACAAATTGATTAAAGAATTCCATTTCCTCAGGGCATTCATCGATAACATATTCGATAACATATTTAAGCATCGCTTCAGCAAGTTCCATATCATCTTGTAAATCTGCAAAGGCAATTTCAGGCTCAATCATCCAAAATTCAGCTGCATGTCTTGTAGTATTAGAATTTTCAGCTCTGAAAGTTGGTCCAAATGTGTAGATGTTTCTGAACGCTAAAGCAAAGCATTCACCATTTAGCTGGCCAGAAACAGTAAGATTAGTTTCCTTGCCAAAGAAATCTTTACTATAATCTATACTTCCATCTTTATTTAGATCAGGAGATTTTGGATCAAGAGTTGTTACTCTAAACATTTCTCCAGCACCTTCGCAGTCACTACCGGTTAATATAGGAGTGTGTGTGTAAACAAAACTTTGCTCTTGAAAGAATTTATGCAATGCATAGGCCGCAACAGAACGTACTCTAAATGTTGCTGCAAAAGCATTACTTCTAGGTCTTAGATGAGCGATTGTTCGTAAATACTCGAAAGTATGTCTTTTCTTTTGAAGTGGATAATCAGAGTTTGACATTCCTTCAATAATCACTTCCGTTGCTTGAATTTCAAAAGGTTGCTTTGCATCAGGTGTAGCAACTAATATGCCTGAAACCGAAATTGAAGAATTTATAGGTAGTTTTGATGTTTCTTTAAAATTTCCTAACTTATCATCAAAAACTACTTGGATATTCTTAAAAAAAGAACCATCGTTAACTTCTATAAATCCAAAAGCCTTAGATGCTCTTAAAGTTCGTATCCAACCTGATATTGTTATTCCATTTGATAAGAAATCATCAGTGTTCCTATAAAGGCTCCTAATTAGAATTGATTTTGCCATATTGTATGACCTCCATTTTTATTATTATTCAGCAAGAATATTTATCTATTCTAGTCCACTCTCGAAGCTTTGTATTAGCTTTGCTGGAAAGTTTAGCATAGTCATATCCTTGGTGATTTTTTTAAACTCATAATGTATTTCTTTGATTTGAACTTTCATTCCATCTTCTTTATTAATATTTAAAATACAATAAGTACTATTTGGACGACCAATTTTAGGCTTTCCAACACTACCAGAGTTTATATATACTTTATTACTAAATTCTTTTATTCCAGGTATATGAGTATGTGCACAAATTAAAACATCTTCATCAATAGTGTTCATGACGTCAAGTGTATTATCTCCATCTTTTAAAAGATATTCATTAATTTTATCTGGACTGCCATGAACAAACAAAAACTTCTTATCAGAAAAAGTCAAAGTTAAAGTTGAAGGCAGATTTTCAAGAAAAATTCTATTCTCTTTCCTTAGCTCATTGACAGTCCAAGGGAGAGAGAAACTGTTAATAGGAGTTTCTCTTATATAAGAATATTCATTTTCAACAACTGAGCTATCATAATTACCCTTTATGCAAAAAATATGCCTTTTTCTAACTATTGAAATTACTTCATTAGGATGAGGGCCATATCCAACTAAATCCCCTAGACAAATGATTGTATCAACTTTTTCATTATCTATATCCTCTAAAAGATTAATAAGAGCATAGACATTAGCATGAATATCGGAAATAACTGCTATTTTCATATAATATTCCTCCACATCTATTTAAAAAGCTAGTTAGGCTTTTAAATAATTCTCACCAACAATAACCACGTCACCTGCACCTATTGTTAATAATAAATCACCACTAGCAAGCTTTGATTTGACATAAATTAATGCTTCATCGTGTGAATGAACATTAGTACACTTCATACCCTTGTTCCTTATAGCATTACCAAGTTCATCAGAAGATACAAGTCCAGTATCTTTTTCACGAGCAGCGTAAATATCCATCAATATAAGCTCATCAGCATCATTAAAACATTCTGTGAACTCATCAAATAATGCTTTTGTTCTAGTGTAAGTATGTGGTTGAAACACACAATAAGTTTTATTATGATGAATTTGTTTAGCTGTGCTTAAAGTAGCTTTGATTTCTGTGGGATGATGCGCGTAATCATCTATTACAGTAACTCCGTTTAATTTGCCCTTATATTCAAATCTCTTGTGAGCACCCTTACATTTTGATAATCCTTCAATAATATTTTCACTAGAAATATTAAATATAAGAGAAACGCAGATTGAGGCAAGCGCATTTAAGATATTATGCTTACCAGGCATAGTTAAGGTAAGTGTAAATAAGTTTTCATTGCTTTTATATACATCAAAAGTTGCACAACCATCGCTATTGAAGATAATATTTTTAGCAGTTACGTCTGCAATCTCATTAAATCCATAGCTTAAAGTATTACAGCTTACTTTCGATAAAATTTCTTTAACTCTAGAATCATCAATATAACCAACAAGATAGCCATCATTAGGGATAAGTTTAGAAAATTCTAAGAAGGTATCAGCAATTTCATCTATATCCTTATAATAATCTAAGTGGTCTGCATCAATATTTAGAATTATTCCTATATAAGGAAAGAATTTCAAAAATGAACGTTTATATTCACAGGCTTCAGTTAAAAAATACTCACTATTACCTATTCTAAAGTTTCCACCAATTGCATCTAGTTCTCCACCTACTAAAATAGTTGGGTCTAAATCACCAGCAAGTGTAATATTAGAAAGCATAGATGTGCAAGTAGTCTTCCCATGAGTACCGGATATTGCAACATTGTACTTATGACCTTTCATAATTTGACCTAAGAATTCAGCTCTATCCATTAATGAAATATTTTTTTCTTCAGCCTCCAAAAGTTCAGGATTATCAGAAGGAATAGCAGCAGTATAAATTACTAAATCTACATCTTTAATATTTTCTCTGTTATGACCTATGTAAATTTCAGCACCTGAAGCTTTTAATTTTTCAACAATTGGAGAATTTTTAAAATCTGAACCAGACACTTTCAATCCACTATTTAATAAAACAGCAGCAAGTCCGCTCATACTAATACCACCAATACCAATGAAATGAATTTTTTTATCTTTATTTTTTATAAAATCGAAAGACAAATTATCAACTCCTTTTAATTAATAAAATCTATTTTTGGTTTTTTATAAATTTAACGAAAGTTTTTAGTATTATGCGTTAACTATAATTATATACATTTTTCTTGAAATCAGCCATAGTAAAAAATAAATACATAATATTTTATGAATATATATCATACTTGTGAACAAATTGAAAAAATATACGGTAACTTTATCACTAAAAATATTGATATTAACTGTAATTTAGCATAAAATATGAATATTAAAGCGATTTAATATAAAAAAATTCGTGTAGGTGATTAAAATGGAGAAATTTACTAGAAATAAAAGAGTAGTTGTTATAACTAAAATATTATTGGAGAATCCTAATAAAATATTAGGATTGAATAATTTTTCGGAATTATTAAATGCAGCAAAGTCTACTATAAGTGAAGATATAGTTGTTATCCGTGAGGTTTTAGCAAAACTTGAAATGGGTAAAGTTGAAACAATTGCAGGTGTTGCGGGAGGAATAAAATATATTCCACAAAGTGGTGAAGAAAAAAATAAGGCTTTTGCAATAGAGCTTTGTAAGCAATTAAGTGATGATGGGAGAGTTATTACTGGGAATATAATATATATGACAGATTTAATGTACAATCCTAAAATAATCAGTAAAGCTGGAATTATGCTTTCATCATGCTTTAAAGGAAAAGATATTGATTATGTGATAACTGTTGAAACTAAAGGCATTCCTCTAGCTTATGAAGTAGCTAGAAACTTAGGAGTCCAATTAGTTATTGCAAGAAGAGATAGTCAAGCAACAGAGGGTTCTACAGTGACTATAAACTATGTTTCGGGAAGTAATGGAAGGTTGCAACAAATGGCACTATCTAAAAAATCAATGAAATTATCTAGCCGATGTATATTTATTGATGATTTTATGAAGGGTGGAGGAACTGCTATCGGAATTAAAGATTTATTAAAAGAGTTTGATAGCGAGCTAGTAGGAATTGGAGTACTAGTAGATAATAAGCAGATTGAAAAAAAATTAGTTGATGAATATGTTTCTATTGTTGAACTAAAAGAAGTAGATAAATCAGCAATTATAGGAATACAACCTTCGAAAACATTTTCATAGCTAAAAATTTTACATTTATAAGATTTAATAATAATCTTATAATTTTTGTATCGAAATAATTCTATCCTTAAATAAGTTGCATAAATAAATATTGTACATATAAAATTGGACAATATCTTAAGTATAATATTTTATATAAGTCTACATAGAAAGATAAATTTTATAAGGAGTTATAAAACATAAAAAAGGAATTTAGAAATTTATGGAGAAATAATCACATAGATATTAAATATTTTTAAGTAACTGGAGGGGTAGAGTAAGATGCAAATTACAGATGTTCGAATTAGAAAAATTACATCAGAGGGTAAAATGAAAGCAATAGTTTCTGTTACATTTGACAATGAATTTGTAATACATGATATTAAAGTGATCGAAGGACAATTAGGCTTATTTATTGCTATGCCTAGTAGAAGAACACCAGATGGAGAATTTAAAGATATAGCTCACCCAATAAATACAGAAGCAAGAGAGAAGATCCAAACTACAATTCTAGAAGCATATAAAAAAGCTGCGCTAGAGGAAGTTGTGAAAATCTAACTTTTCTAATAAATAAGAGGGAGTTTTTATAACTTCCTCTTATTTATTTAAGAGAAGATATTAAAGAGTTACATGGGTTGAAATAAAGAGAGCTTTCCAATATAATTAATTTAAGATGAATGTTTAACGAGTTATTAAATTAATTGATCGTATTGGTATAAGGCATATGCCTAAACTTATAAATGAGGTGAATATATAATGTATAAATGTGCACTAGTTTTAGCAGCTGGTCAAGGGAAGAGAATAAAGTCGGATTTACCTAAAGTATTGCATAAAGTATGTGGTAAAGAAATGTTAAAACATGTTATAGATTCAATAAAAAATTCAGGGATTGATGATATAAATGTAATTATAGGTAAGGGATCTGAACTTGTAAAAGAAAGAACAATGGATGATAAAGTCTCTTATTCACTACAAGTTGAACAATTAGGTACAGGGCATGCAGTTAAATGCGCTCAAGAATTTTTGAAAGATAAAAAAGGAGTAGTTGCAATTTTTGCAGGAGATACCCCTTTAATAAGGCAATCTACTATAGAAAGATTATTTAGTGAGCATATTCAAAATAAGAATTCAGCTACTATTTTAACTGCAATTGTTGATAATCCAACAGGTTATGGAAGAATCATAAGAAGTAATAATCAAGTTTCAAAAATTGTTGAACATAAAGATTGCAATGAAGAGGAAATTAAGATTAATGAGATGAATTCAGGAATTTATTGCTTTGATATTGAATTATTAATAGATGCTTTAAGCAGTTTAGAAAATAATAATGAACAAGGCGAATATTATCTTACAGATATTATAGAGATATTAAAATCTGAAGGTAAAAGTGTAGGAGCAGTTGTAACTGAGTATGAAGAAACTATTGGAATAAATTCAAGAGTTCAATTAGCAGAGGCCGAAGAGATACTTAGAAATAGAATAAATATTAGGCATATGGAAAATGGAGTTACATTAATAGATTCTAAAACAACATATATAGGAATTGATGTTGAAATAGGAAAAGATACAATAATATATCCTAATAATATTCTAGAAGGTAGCACAAAGATAGGTAATAATTGCTTACTTTATCAAAATTCAAGAATAGTAGACAGTATTATTGGTGATGAGGTAAATATTCAATCGTCAGTTATACTAAATAGTAATATTGGCGATAATACAACCGTTGGACCGTTTGCATATATAAGACCTGAAACTGTAATAGGTAAACATGCTAGAATAGGAGATTTTGTGGAAATAAAAAAATCAACTATTGGGGATAGAACCAAGGTATCGCATTTAACTTATATAGGTGATGCTGAAGTTGGGGCGGATTGTAATTTTGGATGTGGTACAGTAGTTGTAAATTATGATGGCAAAAATAAATATAAGACTATTATCGGAGACCATAGCTTTATAGGCTGTAATAGTAACCTAGTATCACCTGTTACAGTTCACGATAATACATATATTGCAGCAGGATCTACTATTACATCTGAAGTAAATGAAGGTGATCTTGCAATTGCAAGAGTTAAACAAAGAAATATTAGCGGATGGGTAGAAAAAAAAGGATTAAAAAAATAAAACTTTAATTATAAAGCAGGCAAAAATTTAAGGAGGTCTTCTTGATCATGATAACGCATGGAAGAAATATAAAAATATTTACTGGAAATTCACATTCTCAATTGGCGGAAGATATAGCAGATATATTAGGAGTTCCAGTAGGAAAATCTAACGTTTCAACGTTTAGCGATGGAGAAATATCTGTCGATATTAATGAGACTGTTAGGGGAAATGATGTATTCATAATACAATCTACTTCTTCACCTGTTAATAATAATTTGATGGAACTATTGATTATGATTGATGCATTTAAGAGAGCATCAGCAGGTAGAATTACAGCAGTTATGCCATATTACGGATATGCTAGGCAAGACAGAAAGGTTAAGTCCAGAGATCCTATAACTGCAAAATTAGTTGCTGACTTATTAACTGCAGCAGGAGCAAATAGAATTTTAACTATGGATTTACATGCTGCTCAAATTCAAGGATATTTTAATATTCCTGTTGACCATTTACTTGGCGCGCCAATACTTGCAGAACATTTCATATCGAAGGGGTTAATAGATCAAAAAGATGTTGTTGTAGTCTCACCAGACTTAGGAAGTGTGACTAGAGCAAGAAAATTTGCAGATAATTTACATGCACCAATAGCAATCATAGATAAAAGAAGACCGAAAGCAAATGTTTCAGAAATAATGAATATTATAGGAGATATAGAAGGCAAAAGATGTATATTAATTGATGATATGGTAGATACCGCTGGAACTATTGCAAATGCAGCAAATGCACTTAAAGATTTAGGGGCTAAAAATGTATATGCTTGCTGTACTCATGGAGTATTATCAGGTCCAGCAATGGATAGAATAAATAATTCAACAATTGAAGAATTAGTAATGTTAAATACAATTCCATTAAGAGAAGACAGGGACAATTCTAAGATTAGATCAATTTCAGTTGCACCTTTGTTTGCAGAAGCAATAAAGAGAATTTATAATGATCAGCCAATAAGCAAATTATTTGAATATCAAAAATAATAAAGAAATTATTTCGAAAATAGTTAATTAAAGTAATAGAAAGAGAAAAAATAATTTACGCTATATTATTGTAAATGATATGAGCTTAATTTAGGAAAGGTGAAAAGCGGTGGACGGAGTTATAGGCAAGGTTCTAATTGTAGATGATGATGAAAATATTAGTGAAGTAATAAATATGTATCTAAAAAGCTCTGGATATAGCACGAGAATAGCCTTAAATGGTAAAGAAGCACAAAGAATATATCTAGATTATAATCCTGATATAGTGCTACTTGATATGATGATACCTTACATAGATGGAATTGATGTTTTAAAATGGATAAGAAAGCAGAAAGAAACACCTGTTATAATAATTACAGCAAGAGGTGATACATTTGATAAAGTTTTAGCATTAGAAATTGGTGCTGATGACTATATAGTAAAACCTTTTGAACCAAAAGAATTAATAGCTAGAGTTAAAGCTGTATTAAGGAGATATTCACCAGAAAATGTTAAGAGTGAAATAATAAGACTAAGTGATTTGGTAGTAGATTCAACCTCATATAAAGTTACATATAATGGGAAAGAAATAAAAATGCCACCAAAAGAATTTGAATTATTATATTACTTAGCAAATAATAAAAATAAAGTTTTCACTAGAGAACAATTACTTAGAGAAGTTTGGGGATATGACTATCCAGGTGATTCTAGAACTGTTGATGTCCATATAAAAAGATTGAGAGAAAAATTAAATGGTGGAGAGCAATGGGAAATAGAAACAGTATGGGGCGTTGGATATAAATTTGAGGTAGAATAAATGAAACGTGAAAGTTTGCTTCAAAAATTAATAATGACATTTATAATAATTTTGACTATTGTTTTAGTATCGTTGGCATGGATATTATCTATATGGTTTAAAATAACTTATTTTGCTGAGAAAAGGACTCAATTTGAGCAAGATGGGGAATATATATCTAAAGAAATTAAAATGTATAATGACGAAAAGGGCGATAAAGAATTTGATAAGTTACAAGCTATAATAGATATGTCAAGTATTGGAGCTAATGCAGATATTATTGTCTCGGATAAGCTTGATTATATATATGTATATTCTAAAATTGAAGATAATAAAACTATAAAGGATAAGCCATATATTTCAGAAAAAAATATGGAATTGCTAATTGCTGGAAAACCAGTAGAATATATTAATGAACATTATACTTATATATATCCAATAATAGAAAATGATAACTTCCAAGGATATGTTATAATAACAACTCCTTTATCAATAATAAGCAGGCAATTGCATAGGATTTATCTTATTGTATGGATATCTGCACTAGGTGCCATGGTATTTGCAGCAGCAGTCTTGTCTTTAGTTTCGAAGAAAATATTAATTAATCCTCTAGCTGAAATAAATAATGTAGCTAAGAGATTTGCGAGTGGAGAAGTTAATAAGAGAGTTTATATAAAATCAAAAGATGAAATTGGTGAGCTTGCTAATTCTTTTAATATAATGGCTGAGTCTTTGGAAAAAGTTGAAAACAATAGAAGAGAGTTCATATCGAATGTTTCACATGAATTAAGATCTCCAATTACCTCTATAAAGGGATTTATTGCAGGAATAATTGATGGAATAATTCCAAAAGATAAAGAAGGATATTATTTAGATAGAGTTTATAGCGAGATAAAAAGACTTACAAGGTTAATTAATGACTTACTAGATTTATCAGCGATTGAATCTGGTAAATTAAAATTCAATATGAGAAAAATTGATATAAATGAATTGATCAGATTATGTATTATAAATAATGAACGAAATATAAAAGAAAAAGAAATAACATTAAAAATAGAGTTATTATATGAAAAGTGTTATGTAAATGCTGATGAAGATAAAACAATGCAAGTTATAACTAATCTATTGGATAATGCTATTAAATATTGTGGAAATAATGGAATGATAAAAATTAGCACATATCATAAGGGATCAAAGATCTTTATTAAAATATATAATAATGGACCCCAAATTACAGATGAAGAAGTAAGACATATATGGAATAGATTTTATAAATCAGATAAATCAAGAACAAATAAAGTTAGTACTGGACTTGGATTACCTATAGTAAGAATGATACTTATGCAACAAGGTGAAGAAGTATGGGTTGAAAATAATCTTGATATAGGTGTTACATTCACATTTTCACTTACAAAATATAAAAATAGTAAAAATAGATAATTTTTTTACGGAGGAGAATCATATGTTTTTAATAGTAGGTCTTGGGAATCCAGGAAATGAATATGAGGATACAAGACATAATATTGGATTTAAAGTTGCTGATAATATTGCAAAAGAGTATAATATTGAGTTAAACAGGCAAAAATTTAAAGGTATATATGGAGAAGGCTTCATTGATGGAGAAAAGGTCATAATTCTGAAGCCAACTACTTATATGAATTTAAGTGGAGAAAGTGTAAGGGCTGTAGTAGATTTCTATAATCTTGACAATGATAAGATTTTAGTTATATATGATGATGTTAGTTTAGAGATAGGAACATTAAGAATAAGAGAAAAAGGAAGCGCAGGTGGGCATAATGGGATAAAAAGCATTATAGCACATCTTGGTAGCGATGTTTTTTCACGGATAAAAGTAGGGGTAGGACAACCCGACGTAGATTTAATTAAATATGTATTGGGAAAATTTACAAAAGAAGAAATGGTTCTTTTAAGTGAAACCATAGAAGCATCAACAAAGGCAACTAGAGAAATAATAAAAGATGATGTAAAAATAGCTATGAATCACTTTAATGGATTTAAAGCAAATACAAAGATTTAAGGAAGGTGCATGGGATGAGATTAAAAGGGTTATTAGAGCCCTTAGAAAGTAGCATAGAATTTAGAAATATCATGAAAAGTATCGAAAGTAAAAAATATCCTATTGGGATATATGGTGCAGCTGAGTCGGGTAGAGGATATATTATAGATGGGATTTTTGAGAATATTGATAAATCTATGATAATTGTAACTCAAAGTGATATGGAAGCAAAAAACCTTTATGAGGATCTGATATTATATACTAATGAAGTATATTATTTTCCGGTGAAAGAAATGGTTTTCTATAGTATTGATGCTATTTCAGGTGATTTAAGATGGGCAAGATTAAAAGTAATAAATGAAATACTAAATAAAAAGAAGAAAATAATAGTAACCTCAGTCGATGCCTTTGCAGCTAAGTATACCCCACATAAATTATTTTTAGAGTATAGTATAAAATTAAAAGAAGGCAATGAAGTTAATGTTATTGAAATATCGAAAACACTAGTTCAATCTGGTTATGAAAGAGTGGAAATGGTAGAAGGTAAGGGTCAATTTTCATTAAGAGGCGGAATATTAGATGTGTTTCCAACGTGTTCAACTTATCCATATAGAGTTGAATTTTTTGGTGATGAAATAGAATCTATTAGGACGTTCAACACGGAATCCCAAAGAAGTATTGAAAAGGTAAAAAAAATAGATATTTTTCCTGCAAAAGAAATAATAATATCAGAAGAAACTTTGAAGCTTGGATCTGATAAGCTTAAAGAAGAATTTGATAAAATTGCTTCAAGTGATAAAAACAATGAGAGAGTAGAAAAGCTAAGAAAAATATTAAATAGAAACCTAGAAATGTTAAAGGAAACATCATCTTTCGAAACAATAGACAGTTATTTGCCATATTTCGCTAAAGAAACAGAAAGCCTTTTTGATTATTTTAAGGATTATTTTTTTGTATTAGATAATGTTCAAAGATGTGAGGGAAAATTGGAATCAACTTATTTAGAATTCGAAGAAAATTTTACTGCTTTTTCTCAAAGAGGAGATATATTTCCGGGGCAAGGAAATTTATTAATTAATAGAGAAGAAGTACTGCAATCATTCGAAGACGAAAATATTGTTTTTTTTGATGTTCTAACTAAAGCTGCCAATTGGTTAAAGCCATATTCGGTAGTTGATATGCTTCAAGTAACATTAAATAATTATCAAGGTCAATTAGATTTATTAATTGATGATATCTTAATAAAGAAGACTAAGGGATATAAGACATTGATATTATCTGGAACAAGAGCTAGAGGGGAACGTTTAGTAGGAACATTAAGAGATAGAGGAATAGAAAGTAATTATAGAGATACTATTGATAATATTCAATGGGGTGAAGTTGTAATAACTTTTGGTAATCAATTAAAGGGTTTTGAATATCCAGATTACAAAATTTGTGTAATATCAGATAGAGAAGTTTTTGGCGAAGCAAAGAGGAAGCTAAAAAATAGCAAATCAAAGAAAAAGGGAATTTCCAAGATAAATAGCTTCGCAGAGCTAAAACCAGGAGATTATGTAGTTCATGCTAATCACGGAATTGGTGTATATAAAGGAATTAAGCAAATTGATGTTGGAGGACATAAAAGAGATTATTTAGATATAGTATATGATAAAGGAGACAAATTATATGTCCCAGTGGATCAATTTGATCTAATTCAAAAATATATCGGAAATGAAGGTAAATTTCCAAGGGTTAATAAACTTGGAAGTATTGAATGGCAAAAGGCAAAGACAAAGGCAAAAAAATCAATCGATGAAATAGCTGAAGATTTGGTTAGACTTTATGCTATGAGAAGCACTGTAAAGGGATATAAGTTTTCTAAAGATACGCAGTGGCAAAAACAGTTTGAAGATGAATTCCCATTTGAAGAAACGCCAGATCAAATTACATCAATAGAAGAAATAAAATTAGATATGGAATCGGATAAGCCAATGGATAGACTTCTATGTGGAGATGTTGGATACGGAAAGACTGAAGTCGCTTTAAGGGCTTCATTTAAGGCCGTTATGGATGGAAAGCAAGTTGCAATATTGGTTCCAACGACTATTTTAGCGGAACAACATTACAAAAATATAAAGAATAGATTCTCTGACTTTCCGATAAAGATAGATATGGTTAGTAGATTTAGAACGGCAAAACAACAAAAGGAAATTTTACAAAAGGCAAAAGAAGGGAATCTAGATATTTTAATAGGGACTCATAGATTAGTATCAAAAGATATACAATTTAAAGATTTAGGATTACTAGTGGTAGATGAAGAACAAAGATTCGGAGTGAAACAAAAGGAAAAGATCAAAAACATTAAGAAAAATGTAGATGTGTTAACTTTAAGTGCAACACCAATTCCTAGAACTCTTCATATGTCACTAAGTGGAGTCCGAGATATTTCTCTTATAGAAACGGCACCAGAAGAAAGGTATCCAGTACAAACATATGTTGTAGAACAAAATGATCAGCTTATAAGAGATGCTATTCTAAGAGAAATAGGAAGAGGTGGCCAAGTTTACTTTGTATATAATAGAGTTGAAGATATTGAAAAAATGGCTAAGTCTGTGCAAGCGCTAGTTCCAGAAAGCAAGGTTGGAATCGCTCATGGACAAATGCCAGAAAGACAACTTGAAAAAGAAATGTTTAACTTTATGTCAGGAGAATATAACGTCTTAGTATGTACGACAATAATAGAGACTGGAATGGATATTCAAAATGTAAATACAATAATAATTTACCATTCTGATAAAATGGGACTTTCCCAACTTTATCAATTAAGAGGTAGGGTGGGCAGATCTAATAGAATTGCGTATGCTTATCTTTTATATACTAAAGATAAGGTTCTAACAGAAGTTGCAGAAAAAAGACTTAAAGCACTAAAAGATTTTACTGAGTTAGGTTCTGGATTCAAGATAGCTATGAGAGACTTAGAAATTAGAGGTGCAGGTAATATGATGGGATCATCTCAGCATGGTCATATGGCTTCAATAGGGTATGACTTATATTGCAGAATGCTTGAAGATAAAGTTAAGCTACTTAAGGGAGAAATTCAAAAGGAGCCTATAGAAACAACTTTAGATATAAAAGTAGATGCATTTATATCAGAAACCTATATAGATGATGAAATTCAAAAGATCGAAATCTATAAAAAAATAGCTGCTATTGAAGGTTTAGATGATTATAATGACATAAAGGAAGAATTAGAAGACAGATATTCTAAGATACCAGAATCGGTGTATAACTTAATGGATATTGCATATATAAAAAGTCAAGCTAAGTCGATATTCATAGAAGAAATAAAAGAAACCACTAAGGAAATAATATTTAAATTCGCGCAAGGCGAAAGTGATTATAAGAATATATTCAAAACTTTAATGGATAAGCATAAAAATAGTGTAATGTTAAAATTTGGAGCAAACCCTTATTTTGCATTTAAATTAAAATATATAAAGAAAGAAAACAAATTAGAATTTTTAAAGGACGTTTTCAATGACATCATATTGTAACAAAAATATGATATAAAATAAGAATGACATAAATAAAATAGCGTGAAAAATTGAATTATAAAAATAATATTGATATACTAGTATCATTGCTTTTTATAATAAAGCATTTTCAATAAATAATATTATCTGACATAAAATGTATGTCAGATACTTGAAGAATTATTTTCTAAAATATTTAAATATATGAATAGCGAGGGGAAAAATTTTGAAAAAATTAAAAAAACTTATTGCAACAATAGCTATATTGACACTTGCAGTGTCAGCTATGGGATGCAAGATGATCGAAAAGACACCAGATGCAATACAAAAAACAGTTCTTGCAACAGTTGGAGATGAAAAAATAACAAAAGGTGATTTAGATAAAGAAATGAACAAGTATGCGGCTCAATTAAAGCAACAGTATGGAGACGATTATGCAACTAATGATAAAGTCAAAGATCAAGTCACAAAAATTAAGCAACAACAATTAGATAGTATGGTAAGTGAAAAAATACTTTTAAAAAAAGCAACAGAATTAAATCTTAAACCATCAGATGATGAAATAAATAGTAAAATTGATGAAACTATGAATCAATATAAAACACAATATCCAGAAGAAGGACAATTCGATAGTGTTTTACAACAAAATGGTCTTACAGAAGATGAACTTAAAGAGTCTTTAAAAAAGCAAATTATAATAAGTCCAGTTCAAGAAGATATGGTTAAAGATATAACCGTTACAGATGATGACGTTCAAACATATTATGATGAAAATAAAGATACTAAATATGCAGTAGGTGCTGGAGCAACTGTAGCACACATACTAGTTGCAGATGAGGAGACCGCTAAAAATTTGAAAGCCAAATTGGATGCTGGTGCTGATTTTGCAACACTAGCTAAGGAAAATTCAACAGATACAGGAACTAAAGATAAAGGCGGTAGCTTAGGATTTGTAGCATATAATTCAACACAATTAGTTCCTGAATTTATAGAAGGATTTAAGAACTTAAAAGAGGGAGAAATTTCACAACCAGTAAAGAGTCAATATGGATATCATTTAATTAAAGCTACTGGATTAAAAGAAGCAGAAGTAACGCCATTAGATCAAGCTAAGGATGAAATTAAATCATCATTATTACAACAAAAGCAACAAGATGCATTTAAGGCTAAAGTAGAAGAATGGAAAACAGAATTAAAAGTTAAAACTTATGCAGATAAGATATAATTACTAATAATTAAGTTTCAATACAAATTATTTTAATTAATACAGATAAAAGAGCTATCTTAAGAATTATTCTAAGATAGTTTTTTTTTATAAAAATAAATTTTACATAAAATTTGTCTATAAGTGTATAAAATTTCTAAAAATTCAAATAATAATAGTGAAACTAATTAATAGAGTTTAAAAGGAGGATATAAAACCAATGAAGGCAACAGGAATTGTTAGAAGAATTGATGATCTAGGAAGAATAGTAATACCAAAAGAAATAAGGAGAACTTTAAGAATAAGAGAAGGTGATCCATTAGAAATTTTCACAGATAGAGATGGTGGGGTGATTTTAAAGAAATATTCACCAATTGGAGAGCTTACTAATTTTTCGAAAGAGTATTGTGAAAGCTTACAACAAGTTATAGGTCACGTTGTATTAATAGCTGATAAAGATGCATTTGTTTCGGTAAGTGGTGCACCTAAGAAAGAATACTTCGAAAGAAAGGTAAGTAGTGAATTAGAGAAAATAATGGATGAACGAAAGACTGTATTGTTAAGTAAATCAAATAATACAGTAATACCATTACATAATGATGATGATGGTGCATCTTATAATAGTCAAGTCATATCACCAATTATAGCAGAAGGTGATCAAATCGGTGCAGTAATCATTGTATCAAAAGAAGATGTAGAGCTTGGTGAAGTCGAAACAAAATTAGTTGAAACAGCAGCAGCATTTTTGGGAAAACAAATGGAGCAATAATATGTATAATTTAATTACTGCATAAAAAAATAAAAGGAATAATACCTTCAAGCTTACAATAATAATAATTATTAGGAATATGTAAGTTTGGAGGTATTTTATGAATAAGCAATCACTAATAAAAGGAAGTATAATTCTTGGCGTTGCTGGAATATTAACTAGATTTTTGGGCCTATTTTTCAGATGGCCACTAATAATGTTGATAGGAGATGAAGGAATAGGATACTATCAGATGTCGTATCCATTATATATGTTTTTTATAGCTATGGCTTCAGGAGTACCTGTTGCAATTTCAAAGATGATATCAGAAAAAAATGCAACAAATGATATATACGGAACATTTGAAGTACTGAAGGAATCTGCCATTTTGATGACGATAATAGGTACAGGCACTACATTAGTATTATTCTTTTTTGCAAAGCCTATAATAGTATTATTAAAATGGGATCCAAAAGCTTATTATTCATTAATAGGAATATCATTTGCACCAGTTGTAATATCTTTTGTAACTATATTTAGAGGCTTCTTTCAAGGATTACAAAATATGACTCCATCAGCTATATCTCAAATAATAGAACAAGTTGGTAGAGTTATATTCGGTGTAGGACTTGCTGTGTTTTTATTACCAAGAGGAATTGAATATTCTGCAGGAGGCGCAGCCTTTGGTGCTACTGCAGGTGCAGTTCTTGGGGGATCATATCTATATTCTAAGTATAAAAAGATAAAAAAGTCTTATGGCGTAAAAAGAATAAAAAGTAATCCTGAAATATTGAATACCATATTAAAAATTGCAATACCAATATCATTAGGAACAACAGTTGCTAGTATTATGGGATTAATAGATTCAATTTTGGTTCCACAGAAACTATTAGAAGCTGGATTCACCAATACTCAAGCTACTATATTATATGCACAATTAACAGGTAAAGCTTCTGTTATAATAAATATTCCATTAACTCTTTCTATGGCAATTTGCACATCTTTAATTCCTATCATAGCTGAGAGTTTTATACTTAAAAGGCAAAGAGAACTTAAAAATAAAATAGACATTTCTATGAAGATGGTAGCAGTAATTGCAATTCCTTGTACCTTTGGACTTTTCTTTTTAGCTGAACCTGTAATGAAATTTATATTTCCGGGTAGATTTGAAGGTATAGAGATATTAAAATATTTATCTTTAACTATTCCATTTATAGTAATTACTCAAACAACAACAGCAATATTGCAAGGGACCGGAAATTATATAAGGCCTGTTATAAATCTAGTAATTGCATGTATAATTAAGATTGTATTAACTTGGATATTGGTTCCAATAGAAAATTTTAATATATATGGTGCTGTCATAGCAAGCTTTGGTGCTTATTTAGTAGTAAGTATTTTAAATGTGATAAGCATGAAATTTACATTAAAAGTAAAAATTAATTTATATGAAATATTGATAAAACCAGTATACGCATCAAGCATTATGATATTATCTGTACTAACTATTTATAATATTATATATAAAAATACAACAAGTAATGGAATATCTTGCTTAGTATCTATATTTTTAGGTATGATATTATATGTGATATTAATAATTATATTTAAAGTATTTAATGTTGAAGAGATAAGAAATAGATTAAAAAAAAGAATGTAAAGAGGAGAGGGAACCAATGATTAAAATATTGGGATTAGGACCAGGAGCTAAGGAAGCACTAACCATAGGAGCAGTATGGGAACTTGAAAATAACAAAAATGTATTTTTAAGGACAGAAAAGCATCCAACTGTAGATTATTTAAGAGAAAAGAAGATTATGTTTGATACTTACGACAGCGTTTATGAAAATACAGATAGTTTTGATGAAATATATTTAAACATAGCTAATGACTTGATAAAAAAACATAATACGCTAGGAAATCTAATTTATGCGGTGCCAGGCCATCCATTAGTTGCGGAAAAATCGGTATTTAATTTAATAGAGCTATGCAAAAAAAACAACATAGAATATAAGATAATACCAGCAGTGAGTTTTATTGATGCTATAATTGAAAGTCTCATGATTGATCCGATAGAAGGACTAAAGGTCATAGATTCATTTGATATAAATAATCAAGTTTTAGACAAGAGAATAGGAACTATAATTACTCAAGTGTATAATCAATTAATAGCATCAGAGGTTAAATTAAAATTATTAGAAGAATATAATGATGAAACAGAAATTTATTATGTTAGGGCTGCAGGAATAGAAGAAGAAGAAAGTATAAGAAAAATACCCTTGTTTGAATTAGATATGCAAGAAGATATAGATTATTTAACATCTATATATATTCCAAAGGATTTAAAAAACAAAAAAGACTTCAATGATCTTTTGGATATAATCGAAGTACTAAGAGGTGAGAATGGATGTCCATGGGATAGAGAACAGACACATAAATCTCTTGAAAAGGCTCTGATAGAAGAAAGCTATGAAGTCATAGATGCAATAGATCAAGAAGATGATAATTCTTTAATAGAAGAGCTAGGAGATGTACTGCTTCAAGTTGTTTTTCACGCATCTATTGGAAAAGAGGATGGATATTTTGATATACGTGATGTAATACAAGAAATTTGTGATAAGATGATAAATAGGCATCCTCATATTTTCAAAAATTTTACTGAAGTATCTTCCTCGGAAGAAGTCCTCGTGAACTGGGATGATTTGAAGAAAAAAGAAAAAGGATATAATAGTATAACTGAAGAAATGAACGGAATAGCAAAAGGATTGCCTTCACTTTTAAGGGCACATAAGGTTCAAGAAAAAGCAAAAAGGGTTGGATTTGATTTTGATAATGTAAGTTTTGCCATAAATAAGGTAAAAGAAGAATTGAAAGAAGTAATAGATGTATATAATACGGAGAATGTGGAGAAAATAAAAGAAGAAGTTGGAGATTTATTATTTTCATGTGTTAATGTTGCAAGATTTTTAAAAGTAGATGAAGAAATAGCATTAAATTGTACTATAGATAAATTCATAAAAAGATTTGCTTACATTGAGACAGCGGCTAAAGAAAAAGGAATTGAATTAACTGACATGAAATTAGATGAAATGGATAGACTTTGGGAAATTTCAAAAAAAGTAGATTAATATATAATTTAATAAAGGAATTTTCTAGTTTATGAAGAATATTAATTTATAAAGAACTATGTTGTAATGATTTATTGGATTATTTAGTTATATATAGGAAAACAAAGCGTTTTTCTATAGACGGGTAGCTGAAGAGGAGATATAATAAAGAAGTGCAATTTAGTACATAAAGAAAACAGTTAGAAAATATATAACTGGATTTTAAGGAGGATGTTATTGTGAATAAAGCAGAATTAATCACTAGTATGGCAGAAAAAAGTAAATTAACAAAAAAAGATGCAGAATTAGCATTGAAAGCTTTAATTGAAAGCGTTGAGGAAACATTAGAGAATGGTTCAAAAGTTCAATTGGTTGGATTTGGAACTTTCGAAACAAGAGAAAGAGCAGCTAGAGAAGGAAGAAATCCTAGAACTAAAGAAGTAATAAATATTCCAGCAACAACAGTTCCAGTATTTAAAGCTGGTAAAGAATTTAAAGAAAAAGTTAACAAAAAATAAAATATAAGTTAAATAGAACAGGTAGGAACCCGAGTTTTCTCGGGTTCTTTTAATAAAGGAGAAAAAATATGAGATTAGATAAGTATTTAAAAGTATCTCGTATCATAAAACGAAGAACTGTAGCAAAAGAAATCTGCGAGAGTGGCCGTATACTAATAAATGATAAAGTCGCAAAGCCTTCTATTAAAATAAAAGAGGGAGATATAATACAAATAACTTTTGCTAACAAGATATTAAAAGCTGAGATAATTAATATAGCAGAACATGTGAGAAAAGAAGATGCAAAAGAAATGTATGTAATTATTGAAGGTGAAGAAGATAAAGAGTAGAAGCTAAAAAGTTTATCTACTCTTTCTTTAATATATAGAAGTACATGGTTATTATTGTTAGATATTAAATTTATTAGGTTACATTAAAAAAATATTAGTATTAATAGGCTTGATTCATTAAATATTCTACATTCTAAAACACAATATATAAACATATATTGTATTAAGAAGACTGAATGGAGGTATTTTTAATGGAGAAAAAAGTAGAGAATAAAATAGAAGATAATAAATCTAATTTAACTTTAGAAAATAGGAAAAAGTTAACTTTAAGTGGAATTATTGAAGTTATAAGCTTTGATGAACAAAAAATAGATTTAACCACTAAACTAGGCAATTTAACTATTAAGGGAGAAGAGTTAAAAATGAATAGATTAGATGTACAAAGCGGTGATGTTATGATTGCTGGAAGTATTGCATCTATAGTTTATAATGGAAAAGTATTAAAAAAGAGCAATAAAAGTATAATAAGTAGATTATTTAAGTAGGAAGATAATATGCTTTTAGGATTAAATCTACAAATTAATCTTGTTATATATAGTTTGATTGGAGGCTTTATAACAGGTATATTATTCGACATATATAGAGGGATAAGAGGTTTAAACTCTATTAAAATATTGACAATAATAGAAGATGTTTTATTTTGTATACTTATTGCGTTGCTCGTATTTACCTTTTTGTTATATACTAATTATGCTTTTTTAACTCCCTATGTATATATTTTTATAATCATTGCTATTTTATTATACTTTAGATTCATTAGTGAATATTTTTATGCTAGTGAGATGGTAATATCAAGATTATTTTATAAATTGATTCGAATATTTATAAAAAATATGTGGTATCCATTAAAAATAATTGCATATAAAGTTACAGATAAGAGGAAATAAGAAAAAATTACTTGAATAATAACAGTATAGTGTTTACAATAGACTTAGGAGAATTTACAAAATAGAGGTTCTATAGATGAAAAAAAAGTTAGTATTAAAAAAAATAATGATTGCTATATGTATTGTTTTCTTTGCTTTTAGCTATATCAGGCAAAGTGTAACCATGAAGAGAATTCAAAAAGAAATTGACAATAAGCAATTGCAGTTAGATGAAGTTAAACAAAAAAATGAAAGACTTCAAGATCAAGTTGAAAAGATTAATTCAAATTCAGCAGATTATCTTGAAAAATTAGCGAGAGAAAGGCTTGGCATGATTAAGCCAGGAGAGAAAGTTGTTAATGGTGAGATAATGGATCAAGATTCTAATTAACTTTTAGTATATAGAAACACTTATAAAACTCTGAATAATATAGTAACGATTAAGTAATAGTTAAATTTGTATTTTAAATTAAAGAATATCTGCATAGCAGAATTCTTATAAATTTATATATTTTAAAATTTAAGGAGGAGTCTTTTAAACATGACCTTAATGGCAGGAAACATAGTAGAGGGCACAGTGATAAACATTACAAATTTTGGGGCTTTTATTGAAGTTGAAGGCAAAACTGGATTAGTTCATATTTCAGAAGTTGCAGATTCGTATGTAAAAGATATTAGAGAACATCTTACTGAACAAGACAAAGTGAAAGTAAAAGTTATCTCAATTGATGATAACGGAAAAATTAGTCTTTCAATAAAACAAGCAAATGTCCAAAAGAAATCAATTAAGCCTGTGGATATTGATTGGAAGGCAACCGATAAGAAAAAAACTAATAATCTAGGAAACTTTGAAGATATCATGTCTAGATTCTTAAAAGATAGCGAAGAAAGAATGCAAGACGTGAAGAAACATCAAGAATTTAAGGGCAAAGGTGGAAAAAAAGGTAACTAGAGTTCCTTTAAAAGCTATAATATAAAACTATTTAGCAAATTTCAAAATGTAGAATAAAATATAAAGAATCTTTTTTAGATTTATTATATTTTATTCTACATTATAAAGTTATAAGCAATTTATCTATATATGAAAAGTTACATAAGTAAAAATCAAAATAATTAATATAGAGGGATTAATCTTCTATTAGATTATTAGGTATTTTAAGTGAACAGAATTTATAATAAGATTTTTGTTGACAGTATAGAAATTATATACTATAATTAGCTTTGTTGTTGACATTAGCTTTGTAGTAATATGCCGAAGTGGCGGAACTGGCAGACGCACAGGACTTAAAATCCTGCGGTAGTTAAACA
>LIDZ01012878.1_pt1 | contig 116075 bp, 108 predicted proteins | sample 644651 | NCBI WGS metagenome assembly LIDZ01 (sample SAMN03856242, study PRJNA289617) | food metagenome | isolation source: wine grapes on drying loft during traditional withering process | host: Vitis vinifera cv. Corvina | place: Italy: Gargagnago di S. Ambrogio di Valpolicella | collected 2014-01
ATCAGCCATGGGCCATTTTTTATTCTCTTAGCAGCTGTCGCACTTCATATTACAATCCGTCACGCTAAGAAAAAGGTTAAACCAAAGCCAAACTTTGATTTTGACTACGATTACAATTCAATAGTGATTTTTCCAAGGAGAAGTAACAGGCTTGAAAAGCACTCTGTTAATGCATTAACTTGGGGAGAATTAGAATGCCCTTATATACTTAACAAAAAAAGAGATATTGAGGAAATTTCACATCTACCAATGAGATTAGCAATTACGAATGGTAATGAAGAAGACAAAAGGGCAGCGGAAAAATATCTTAGAAACTTACGCGTTTTATCTGCAATTAGATAAACATAAGGGTCAGTCTCACCCCTTGCAGGAGTCCCGTACCATAATTGACGCCGTAGAGGAACCATATTAGCCACAGGTAGTCTATACGACGCCCTTACTGTGCTCATACCCCTTCCAGCGATAATGAGCTACAAAAGAAATTAGAGACGTTTCTGAGTCTGTGTGGTGGATCGGATACGTAGCAAATTAATAAATAGATCGTGGTACTAACAGTGATTATGTATATTAGACTTTTTTAGGATTCATTTGGACGAAGCAGAAGAGATGTTTATGAAGAATCACAATAGTTTGAGTAATATACGACGTAAGCGTCAAACCTAGTCCACCTTCAATGGGCTGAGCATCCATGAGAAAATGAGACAACTAAACCGAGGAGGCTGTCTCATGACGAATAAAGAACGACGTTACCAAGATTGGATTGCACGTATTGCTGACTACAAAGCCAGTGGTCTCACGATGTCTGCATGGTGCAAAGCCAATTCCTTTTCAAAAGAGACACTGCAATATTGGCTTCGTAAAACGAAAGATGCTTTTCCCACAACCTCACAATCCTCACCTCGCTTTATGCCACTTACAGTAACTGAATATACAGGAACTCCCGTCTCTACGTCATCTCTTATTGTTCATGTTGGGAAAGCCAGCATTGAGCTTCGTGTTGGGTTTAATCCATGCCTACTTCGCGAAGTCGTACAAGCCTTGGAAGCACCATGCTGACACTATCTAGCTCTCAACAAGTCTATCTCGCATGTGGGACAACGGATCTTCGTAAATCCATTGACGGATTAGCTGCGCTTGTGCAAGAAGGCTTTGGTCTCAATCCTTTCTCCCCATGTTTGTTCGTGTTCTGCAACCGCGAACGCAATAAACTCAAGATCCTTTACTGGGAGCACAATGGCTTTTGGTTGTTCTATCGTCGTCTTGAACGCGGGACGTTCCAGTGGCCAACGGGTAGCGAAGGGGCAGTAACGGTTTCTTCTCGAGAGCTGCGTTGGCTGCTAGACGGACTTGCACTCAGCCAGCGGCAAGCGCATCCGAAAGTCACAGCTGAAACTGTGATTTAGCGCGAATGTTCGCCATTTTTCCATACCTTGTAGCAGGGATGTAGAGGGCGGTTGGCGAAGATATAGTGTATGAAAAATCGAGCGGATACCCTACTTACAACAGAAGAATTGGCACAGCAAAACGCCAGATTAGAGCAGCAAAACGCCGAGCTCACAGCCAAGCTCAAATGGTACGAAGAGCAGTTTCGGCTTGCGCAGCAGAAGCGCTTTGGCGCCTCCAGTGAGAAGACGCATCCTGATCAGATGGAGCTTAATCTGTTCAATGAAGCTGAGGTGCTGGCGGCATCTAACTTAATTGAACCGAACGTCGAAACAGTCACCTACAGCCGTAAGAAATCTGTCGGCAGCCGTGAAGCTAAGCTGGATCAATTCCCTGTGGAGACGATCACCTATGAGCTTCCGGAAGACGAGCAAGTCTGTTCGTGCTGCGGAGGCGCACTTCATGAAATGAGCACCGAGACGCGAAACGAAATCACCGTTATTCCTGCAGAAGTGAAGGTGACACGACATGTTCGTCAGGTGTATGCGTGCCGCCACTGTGAGCGCGAGGAAATTCGTACACCAATCGTAACCGCTCCGATGCCAAAACCTCTCTATCCAGGGAGTTTAGCTTCTCCTTCCATCATGGCATATGTCATGAGCCAGAAGTATGTAGACAGCCGACCGCTGTACCGACAAGAGCAGCAGTTTGCACGTCTAGGTCTAACAATCTCTAGGCAGACACTTGCGAACTGGATGATGTACGGTGCAGATCAATGGCTTTCCTTGCTCACAGATCGGATGAAGGAGCATCTCCTGAAACAAGACATCCTGCATGCTGACGAGACGACGCTTCAGGTTCTACGCGAACCAGGGAAATCCGCGGAGTCGCAATCGTATCTATGGCTGTACCGTACCGGTCGCATGGGTCCGCCGATCGTTCTGTATGATTACCGGCCAACGCGTGGTGGAGAGAATCCACAAAACTACTTGAGTGGGTTTAGCGGTTATCTGCACGTGGATGGATATCCCGGCTACCACAAAGTGAAAGATGTCATGTTGATTGGGTGCTGGGCTCATGCACGTCGCAAATATGACGAGGCACTAAAAGCGCTACCGCCCTCACAAGATAAAACGGAAACGGCTGCCCAGCAAGGGCTCGGTTTTTGCAATCAACTCTTTGCGATTGAGCGAGAACTGAAGGATGCCATACCGGAACAACGCTATACGATCCGATTAGAGCGAAGTCGCCCTGTTCTGGATGCTTATTTGGCATGGCTACATCAGCAACGTCCTCGCAAATTGCCGAAAAGTAAGCTTGGAGAAGCGATTGCTTACAGCATGAATCAATGGGATAAGTTGACGGGATTCTTGAAAGACGGTCGACTTGAAATTGACAACAATCGAAGTGAGCGAGCGATTAAGCCCTTTATTATTGGAAGAAAAAATTGGCTGTTCGCGAACACTCCCCGCGGAGCAAAAGCCAGCGCAATCATTTATAGCGTGATTGAAACGGCAAAAGAGAATGGACTGAACCCGTTCAAATACTTGATGTATCTGTTCGAGCAACTCCCTCAGCTTTCAGATCCCAAAGATCCGGAAGCGCTGGATAAGTTGCTGCCCTGTTCAACTTCTCTTCCGCTGACTTGCCGTGTGTTTAAATCTTAATTCTCAGCTTATATGAGCCCTCACCTGAAAGACAAGATGGGACTATTTGATGCATACTTTGAGTAATCGTATGTGTTATTATTGATTTGCATAATTAGCCGAAAAAGCGCACAGCGTTGAAAAAGGATGGAAAAGTAATTTTATGAATACAAAATATTGTCCCCTTGTTTTTACAATTTTAAGTGACCGGGAGAGGATGTTTCAAGATATAGATACATATAAATTCAAAGCACATAATGAAATTATCAAACCTATGCTGGCTGCTGCAAAGCAAGCGTTCGTCTTTAAAGGAACCGCCGAACCACTCGAGGGCGCATTCGGTCATATGACACCGCCCGCGATGGATTTATCTCAATTCAAATTTCTCTTTTGGGACAAAGGCAAATATCAGGTCAATTTAGATCAGGAATGTGTAATCGGATACGAACATTTGTGGAATGCTTCCGGATACAGACGAGGTTCCATCGTGATTATCCTGCCTTATGAATATGATTTTTCGCCTTTACTGCCACATTGTTATGATTTTGGATTGACGGAGACACCCAATATGGGGCAATCGCCGGGAGCAGTAAAAATGTGTCGTCGAATCCGCGATATGGACAGTATTGCAGCAATGTTTTCGTCCAGCAACGGTATCGAATATATGGAAGTTTATGCTTCTGACAACAAGACCTAAGAAATCGAAAACCTAGCTGTAAAGCTGTGTGGAAGCAATTTAGAACGCCGCTTATTTAATTCATAAATTCAATCTTATGATGATAGCCCTCACCTGAAAGACAAGGTGGGGGCCATTTGAGGCTTACATTATTACCATTGGTGTATAATAGTGAAGAAATTATATAATTTGCATTTATCATGTGGAGGATGAAATGTATAAAATAAATGGTTTAGGAAGTTTTGAAACACTGCCACCCGAAGTGATTTCAGTTTTAAACAGTGATTTTGATGACCTTCAATATAGGATAGAAAAGCGCAGGTTTAATGTTAATAAAAGAATTGCAATTAGCAGTTTTAACTTTACATTGTTACAAATCGCACTTAGGATCAAAAACATGCAAATGGTTAACTGGTTAATAGAAAAGGGTGCAATATTAAATGATCAATATGACCCGGCAATTTTTACTGCTGTACAGTTCACTGATATGGAATTCACACAAAAAATTATTGACAACGGTGGACTTTGCAATCTAAGTCAAAAACAGCCTGGTGAAATTTTCAGCTATATGCACTACGGTGAAAACTACAGTATGATTGATTTACTCGAAGAAAATGGTGTTACTGTATCAAAGTATGGTGGGAGTTTTTTTCGTCAACTGTTTTTGGGCAAAGATATTAATATGGAACTATTAACAAAAATATATTCTATGGGTGTTGATATAAATTATAACTGTCCAGATGCCATTTTTTTAGTGCCAATAACGCCACTTATGGTTACCATCCGCCACAAACATGCACAAGCAGCTATGTGGCTTCTTGATCACAATGCAAATGTAATGATGATTGGTGATGATGGTGATCGTGCCTATACTATAGCTGTGGAAAACGAATTAACAGAAGTTGCTGCGAGAATTAAGTCTTTGGAACCTCAGGAATGGCACGATGAACAAAACAAAATAAGTGAGCTTCGTCGTCTAGAATGTCCTCGCGAATTGTTAGATTTTCTAAGAAATAGTGCATTACTAATGACTTTCTCAGAGGATTGTCCAATCGCATATATCAGATTTTTTTCACTAACTGATACAGTGGTTACCAAATGGAAAAGGAAAAATATCGTATTACTTTCGGCTGAGGTTGCAAGTTATGGTAGTGTCAGATTTGTTTGGATGCCCAAAGAAAAAAAAGTGTGTGCCATTGATATGGAACATGATGAACTTTTTCCTTTAGCTCCTTGGAATGATTTCTTCAAGAATGCGGAAATTTTAATTGAAACTAAAATTTTTGAAAGATAATTAGAAAACGAAGTAAATTTATATACTGACTCAGGGAGAATTAAGATGCACATGCTATGGAAAAATTCCTTAAAGATTATTCAAAATCACATTATATTGAAGTATCTTCAACTACCTATATTACATGCGACAAATGTACAACAGAATTGTTTTTTGCATTTGTAAATTATGATGAATCTGTTTGGCTTCAGTGCATTAACTGCCATGAAAGAATAAAGATAGATGTGTATGATGGTTATACAAAATTATCAGACAATAATACACATTGCAGAAATTGTAATAATGAAAAATTAAATATAATGTATGGGTTTGCAAAAGGTGAGTATGCTCAAAATTGGGTTTATGTGTAAGCGTCAAATAGCCCTCACCTGAAAGACAAGGTTGGGGCTATTTGACGCTTACTATACGACTAATGTAATTAATCTGAGTATTATGCAAATGACTACTGAGACTATTTCCTTGATGGAAATAGTCTATATTTTGTGGATTATCATTAATTATATTGTTGCATTTAACAACTGTTGTATGTTACATTAATTTTAGAAATTAAGAACCTACTACAGGAGATATAGAGATGATAAGAAAAGGTATTCATGCGCCAACTATAGAAGATGCCATTGAAATAAGTGGAATAGAAACACTACATCCTGGGGGATTTGGTTTAACCAAACGCACCGCAGAGATTGCAGGACTTAAGACGGGGATGAAGGTCTTGGATGTGTCCAGCGGAAGAGGTACACAGGCTATATTTTATGCAGAACAATATGGTGTTCATGTTGTTGGAATAGACATATCGATACAAATGATCAAATCCGCAACAAGCAATGCAAATTTATCTGGTATAGAAAAACGAGTTTCTTTTATTCAAGGTGATTCCCAGGCGCTACCCTTTGATGATAACACTTTCGATGTGGTCATCAACGAATGTGCGGTCGGCATCCCAGATGATTCACAAAGGGTTCTGAATGAAATGGTTCGAGTTGTTAAACCAGGAGGTGCAGTAGCGATTCATGAATCTACCTGGATGAAGGAAATAACTGATTCAGAGAAAATTGAATTATCCGAAAGATATGGAACAACTCCTTTGAATCGTATGGAATGGATTGAAATGTTAAAGAACGCAGGAGTAATTGATATTGTGTCAGAGTATGAAGAGTGGTCAAAACCTGAAAAATTCTGGGAAGTAAGAAGAGACCGTGTGGTTACTCACTACTCAAAGGTGCTGACTTTCCCCGAAAGAATCGTAACCTTGAAACGAATCTTGCAAAAGCACGGGATTAAGGGTGTGAGAAAGACGATGGAAAACGAAAAGGTTTTCTTTAAAGCCATACTGGATGGTAAGATAGGATATTCCCTATATAAAGGGGTTAAAAATCTATAATGACTTATCTTTATCGATGAAAGGAAGTGCTTGATATGTTGTTTGGTGTTGATTTGTTAATGGATTTAATGAGGGCTCTAGATAAAAATATTGGTGCATTGGAGAAAACGGAGCTGATTTGTTGTGGTGCGACTATCGGTCAATGCCATGCTGTTATGGAAATAGGACTCGCTGGTAAGGTATCACTGATTGAATTGGCCAATGTGCTTAACCTGGATAAAAGTACAATGAGCAGGACTGTAAATAATCTTGTAACAGATGATTGGGTCGAACGGATTACGGACCCGGAAAATCGACGTTATGTTCAACTAGGGCTAACAAAAAAAGGGTTGATACTCCATGAGAATATAAATTCCGTACTTCATTCGTATTTCGGGAGTGTAATGAATGATATTCCGGAGAACAAACGAAAACAGGTTGTAGAGAGTCTGGAACTATTAGTTCATGCGATAAATAAGAATAACTGCTGTTAGCCATCCGATGGGAACTTATATTGATTATTGGAGATATTCACTTACAACTGCATAAAAAAGTTGATCTATTTATTTCTTGAAGATCAACTTTTTATTGTACTGTGATAAAGTGAGAAGAGACACATTGTAGGCAGATTAATGACATTAATGTGGGCACTTTAATGTCATTGGACAACTGTCCAATGACACTAAAGTGCCTACATAAGCAGTATCTGTAAAAGCCTGATAAATCAGGCTTTTTTATTTTTATGTAGGTAAATTAATGTCACGCTAAAATGCACTAAACTGCCTACATTATAGAATTTTGGCATAAAGTTTCCTACATTGTGGCGGTACTTTCGCTAAATGATCCCAATGTCTTCAATTTAGATATTTTTCAAACAGAAAAACAATATAACTAAGTCAAATCAAGACAGGATCAGTGGTACTTTCAGTATGCAAATCAAAACAATATCATTTTGGCAGATCACATAAGAATAAAATAGATAATTCCAAATAAAATACCTCTATTTAACCATATGATGAGCAGGATAATGCAGCTTGCTCATTTCATTAATAACCACAAGTTCTGGAGAGGAGTTTTTATTGAGTTAGGCAGCTTTGGAACACAGCCGCCTTGTATCCCTGTGAAATTTGTTCAGGAGACCATGTCTGCTGAAGCCTTTCTTCGACTTCCTTGAGCAGTCTGAATAACTAATCGACAATAACCTCGAACGCCTGGTTCTCCAAGCGTTTTTTTCTTGAAATAGGATGTAAAAGCATATTCAAAAACGAACAACTCCTACATGCAGGAGCTGTTCGTTTTTTAAAGAGTTGGGGTAAATGCGGAATTGAGTGGATTGCTCTAATCAACCATCTGGTTATACTTTAGGCTGCTTAAAATGAAATTTTTGAATTTCTGGTCTGCTTCTTTATCAGCCTCGGTTACAAGACCGCCTCTTTGATGAGCAATAATGACGGCTTTCTGCAAGTAGCTGAAATACAAATGGGTGGAGATAAACAACATATCGAGCCACTTAGCTTGTTCGTCGGAAGTTATAGAGATGGGTTCAAGCTGTATTACCTTGCCGTACCAATCCTCCATAATCCTTCTGTATTTGGGCAAATCAGCCGGATTCTTGGAGAGCGTGCTGTAATACGTATTAAAGATCGCATCGTAATAGAGAAGAGACTCTGAATGCTCTCTAAGCATCAGATATCTATCCAGAATCGCTTCTAGCGATTGCTGTGGACGCTCAAAATTAAATTCAAGCAACAATTGTCCAAACATCGTATTCAAATTTTCTATATAAATCTCTATAGCCAGTTCTTCCTTGTCCTTATAATGATGATATAACGTTCGGCGTGCAACGTCCGCTGTCTCCGCAATCAGAGACATATCCGTATTTTCAATCCCCTTGACACAGAACAGCTCAAGTGCTGTTCTCTTAATAATCTCTCGGGTCATCCGGGTCTGCTTTTCCCGTAATTTCATGGTTTTCTTTCGCACCCCCTTCGCAAGTTTATCTCTTAATCGTACTTATCATCCAATTATTCGATGAATTTACTGCCAATAGAATACTTCTTCTGCTTATTAATGATATCATCCAACCAATTCACCAGCTTAACGCCATCTTGTTCTGCTTTATAGAAGGTTTCACGGGTAGCAAACGTATGCGGGGTTGTCCCTGTCTTGGCATTCAGACCATAGTCAGTTAAATAGTAATAATAATTCGGTATTGATGAAGCCAACGCCTTGGTGGATTCTCTCAATTGGCGAGACCAATTGGAAATGATCTGCTGATTAACAGGTCCATTATAATCATTAATTTTATTCTGAAAGTGGATCAATATTTCGTCATAGAGTGAGTAGGATTGCAATAAAGTAGCATTTGCAGGCAATAGGTGACTGTTGGCTTTAACAGCTGACCCAATCCAATCTGCTTCAGGCGAAAATCCGAATGTTTGTTCGAAATCTGCATGCCACTCGTTCTTCGCGATATCTGGCCATTTATCGGAATTTAAATAGGAGCTGTCAGAATATTGATAGATCTTCGATTCATTGTAGTGTTTGGCAATGGTATTTGCCCAGAAAGCAGATCCGAATCCTCCCGCACTTTCACCGGCGATCAGCAATTTATCGGGTTTATCTACATTTGCATAAATCCAGTCCAGACTGCTCTGTACATTATTCCTACCATTGTAATGCATGGTAAAGTTGCTACCATCCTTCTTCTTATATTCGGCACTATTATTGCCGACATGGAAATCACCTGTTGAATAGGGAATATACACAACATTCCATTTTTTGAAGGGATTATTGGGATTATCGGTTGCCAGCATACCACCGAGTAATGTAAGCATGTAGAACGGAATGTTGGCGAAATAGTTTCCTGTATCACGGCCAGTCATGAAGTTCATGATCTTAATGGGGGAAGAGGCGCTCTTTTCATCCCAACTGGCTCCGCCGCCGGAAAAAAAGATAATCCAATTGTTATTTTCCCCTTTTTTACTCCATAAGTAATAGTCTGATCCATCACTTGAGAGAACCTTCTCACCCAGTGCTACCTTGTTCCATTTATATGGCTGGGTATCTGCCTCATTTGAGATAACTGTGGGTCTCTTAATACCGAAAGTATAAATGGCAAGGGAGCCCATTATAATGAAGCATAGTAAACTAATTACCGATATTTTCACTGTTTTCCCCAATTTTTTCATATGGATCACTCTCCCTTCCTAATTATACGTCAGGGCTATTTATTACACAAGGTGTGTAATTAGTGTTCTTGAATGTCTATAATTGTGGGCTCTGAAGTTGGAGATTAATGTGGGCACTTTTGTGTCATTGGACACTTGTCCAATGACACAAAAGTGTCAACATATCTTACCGATGAAAAGCTTGATAAATCAGGCTTTTCTTTTTTTATGTAGGCACATTTGTGTCATTGAAAAATGCACAAATGTTCCTACATAATCGTTATTTGACACAAAGTTACCTACATTGTCGCGGATGTGACAACAAGTGGAGGTATCATTTTCCCAGTATTAATTGGGGTTCCGCCGATATAACGCGGATATTATACGCTAAGCAAATTTCAATGTAAAAAAGTCGAATTCCTGTACGCTAAGGAACCGACTTTTTAATTTGGCTTGTTAAACTCTAGCCCCCGTTACTTTAAGTAAATCTATTCACAAACTTTACAAAAAAAATCTTTTCTTTACAAGAAACTTCTAACCATATTTATTTTTTCAGACGTTCTAACTTTTCCTGAACATTGAATTTTTTCATTTCCTCATCAGCAAAAGCGTAAGGTGAATTTTTGTCTGCCAACCAAGAATATGTCATTTTGTTCATTATGACTCCTAAAAAGAATCCCAGGTACACAATAGCAAATAACCAATCCCATCCAGTTACAATACCGTTTGAGTGGATATAGTAAATATAATAAATACCCAAAGGAACATGCCCTAAAATTACTGCTGCCAATCCAGGATTATAAAATTGTCCTAACTTCTTAGCTGTCACAATCCCATGGACAACAAATTGCGCTATCCCAAATATCATCGGAGGTAATGCCAACCAGATAACATTAGGAAAGAATACTGGAATTAAATAAAACAAGTAGGCTGCTAATACATTCGTAATCATCGCTGAATTTTGGTTAAGGGGGTAAGTCCTCGGTGTAGGGCTAGATTGCAAAGCTATATTCATTATTGCTGGTTCGCCACCAGGCCAACCATATTCCTCAAATTGATGAATTAAAAGGGCAATAAAATTCATAAAAAGGAGTCTTTGGAGCACTCCCATGTCTCCCCAAGCAAAAATTAAATACACAATTGATAAGATAGCAACAAATAATCCTACGTTGTACCAATGTCTTCTTAAAAAGTTCATATTAATAACTCCTTTCATTCTAAAAACAACAACATGTCGTGTTATAATATTGATTATAGTATATTTTATTGTTCTATCAACCGACAGATTAATTCTATTTGTCGTATTGTTCACGAAAAGAGGATTAAATATGAAGAAAAAGCCTGAAATCACTTCCTTAACAAGAGAAAAACTCATAGATTCATTTTGGGAATTATATTGTCAAAAAAAGATTGAAAAAATAAGTATTAAAGAAATAACAAATAATGCTGGATACTATCGCAGTACTTTTTATGAGTATTTTAGTGATATTTACGATGTACTCGATCAGCTTGAAACTGACTTGATTTTGTATTTAAAAGAAAATATTCATAGCAGTCTAGATACAAGTTTAAATGAAGATATTATAAAAAGGCTAGCTAATATGTACGAATCTAAAGGAGAATATCTAAGTGTCCTCCTTGGTGAAAAAGGAGATCCAATTTTTCAAAAAAAATTAAAAGATTTTTTACGTCCAATGATATTTGAAACATTTGGTTTGTCTGGAAATGATAAATATAATCAATTCACCTATGAGTTTGCTATTTCTGCTATTATTTCTTCCATTAAATATTGGTATGAAAGTGGGAAACAAATCCATACAGAAGAAATGGTGGTTTTAATTCGTTCCATGTTAATGGATGGTACGTGGAATCAAGTTTTGAAGAATACAAAAATTGATACTAACCACAAGTAAGGTCAGGAGAAAATAATAAATAAAGGATACTAATTTAAATTGTGCAGCTAGAATAAAAACTGGACACCCACTAAGTGAAAGTAGATAATAGCCGTAAAAGAGTGGGTGTCCGGTATGGAAAGAAACATGGTGTATGACACTAAATAAATTAAAAATTTATATTTTGACAACTCTGTAGATGCAAGTTCTTTTACAATTTCTTCTTCTCAAGATGTGAATCTAACCGTTGTACAGCATCCTGTTCAGGGAAGTGGAGTACGGCCAATATTCGTTAAGCGTTGTATAATAGTAATGGGTTAGTATCTGCGCAATCACTTTCTGGAAACTTTACAAGTACTAATAAAACATTGAATGGAGGTTGAAATGAATTATATTATTATGTAGGCAGATTTGTGTCATTTATGTAGGAACATTTGTGTCATTAGACAACAACAACAAAGAACCTTGAAAACAAGGGACTTTAACGACTTACATACATATGTACAAAATACGGGTTTTGTGCACATGTCTGTCTGTGAATTATTATGGTCCCTATGTAGTATGTTATTTATTTGCTCTTCTTCTGCTATTACACAAAAACAGGCTATCAAAAAAAGCCAGATGTTGTTGAAAAACCAACGCCTGACGATTAACCTAGGTATTCTTTTCTGATAGCTCTCACTGCACTTTTGGTATTATAACTGTGAATCCAAGTCTTCTAGAGGCGAAAATAAGAACATCAGATGAATTATTGCTGTGTAGTTCCGGTTGATCTGCAGGATCCTCGGTCCACTCCAATCGGAGCTCAAGAATATTGTTATCTAAATCTATTCCGATATGCAAAGGTTAACAACTCCAACTAAAAATTACTAACCTTTTCTGCAAACCAATTATACTTGTTATTTTACATCAAAGGCATCTTCTAATGCTGCTGTATCTTCAAAAAATTGAAAAAACTTGATCTTCTCTTGATTAATTTCGCAAACAGCCGCCCAATCACTCTCGAAGACTTTTCCAGTTACTTGGACTTTGATTCGAAAATATCCCCATGCAAATGCTGTATCTTGATCACCTAATAATTTATATATAGAAAACTTCTCTATTTGTTCGGCTTCTGCTAGGATTTTTAAATATTCTGTTACACCTTCTTTACCTAGATATGTACCGTATAGAGGGATAGTATCAGATGGTTCTTTGTTAAGAATAATGAATTTTGCTTCATCATGAACCATCTCAATCACTTTATCTGTTTGATTGCTACCTAATGCATGATAATAATTCATTAAGATCTGTTGAGCATTTTGCATGATTACTAAACTCCTTTAACTTCGATTAAAAAGCTCTTGCCACTTGTATCGCACGCTCAATACCAGATTGAATGATCTCGTCTCTTCGAGCCGGTTGCTGATTATGGCCCTCTACGATTATCGTTGTAATATCTGTAATCCCAAACAATTGAAGATTTTTCAGGACAAAATTAACAGCCATCTCAGAGGAAGCATTAATACCCTCGGAGTAGTTGCTACCCCTAGCGTTGAGCACGACAACTTTTTTGTTCAAAACCAAGCCGACTTGCCCCTCAGCCGTATACCGGAATGTTTTACCTGCACGATTCAAATAATCGAAGTAGGTATGAAGCACCGCTGGCACGGTTAAATTCCATAGTGGGAATGCAAATACAACTTTCTCCACCGCTAGAAACTGATCGAGATACTTATCAGCAATCGCGACTGCACTTTTTTCCTCTTCATTTAACTCCAATCCTCCAATCGATTTGTAAATGCCACCGATCATCGCTGCGTTCATATATGGTAATGTTTCACCATACAGGTCGAGTTCCAACACATGATCTCCTGGATTCGTGTCCTTGTAGCTTTGCAAGAATGCATCATAGATCATCATGCTTACTGCTTGATTGACCGGTCGGTCATTGGCTTTGATGAACAATATCGCAGACATAACATTCCCCCTCGTCATTGTGATACTAGACCACTTCTTGTCATGAATCGAAACGTAAGCTAAACTAATTATAAAAGAGATATTTATATAGTGAGTTTCCTCACTAAGAGTTTACTCACTATATTTCTGCGTGTCAAGGAGGTTGTTTATGTCCACAGATTCTTTGCCTGAAGAGGAAATTCCTTTGGCATCTGACGTTATTCAAAAATTAATTGGAACTTCGCACCATCTCCAACGTGTATTCGAGATGAGACTAGCTAGCTTGGACATTCCCATACGCACGTCTGGTCCAAGACTGCGGCTATTATTAGCTGTAGCCAATTCACCTAAATTACGGATGAGCGAATTAGCTTCCCAATTGGGGATTAAGGCAAGAACGGTAACTGACTTTGTTGACGCACTTGAACAAGAAAGCTTGCTTATTCGTATTCCCGATCCTCTAGACCGTCGTGCTACACTTTTGGATCTGACTCCCACTGCTAAGGAACATATTGAAAGAGTGAGCTCGTTACAATCCGATTTATCCGAACAAATTATATCTCGCCTCTCAGGGGCACAGCGGTTCGAGCTGCTCGAACTACTCCAGATTCTTGTGAATGAGAATTCAGAGTGTTCATTAGTGGAATGATCAGGTTAATTTAAAGGGCAACAGAAACGATAGAAATAATCGTTTCTGTTGCCCTTTAAAATGGTTAATAATAGCTAGACACTTCATAACAGTATCTCCGAATGTTCTAATGTCCGACAAATAATCGTAACCAGTCGGGGAACCAAAACTATTAAACAATCGAACGGCTACAAGATTATGCTTGGGTATTACTAATAACGTAACTCCTAATTTCTGTTTTCTTCGCAGGTAAATCTTTCATAAACCACAAGAACCCATTTTGCGGAAGATGAATATCTGATGATTTAGGACTTTGCAGGGTTGTCGCCAAAGTTGTTATTTCCTTGGGTACAACTTGTTCCCCATTTATGGAACCTTGCTTAAGATGGCAGTATCCCTAATTTGCTAATTCTCTGGCTGACACATACATATTCATCTTACTTCCATCAATGATGTCACTTGTTCCAACTAGGATCATTTGATTCTCGAATAACATCAACTAAATTCTTATGTATATCACCATAGCATCCGGATTCCTTGAACTTTAAAGGTTGAAAAACTTGTTCAGATACAAACTCGGCTATTGATTTTCCGGTAGTTATTAAGACAATTTGCGATAACATGTCCACATCTATACCCCGGTAAGCCCAAATGTGTCCCGGATAAAATTCACGTTCAATGTTCCCTTCAATAGTATCTATGATTTTAAAGGCAGGGAGATTCGAGTCGTTACGGATTTATGCAGGTGGCTGCGAGCAAGTCGCACAAATGTATAAAGCTCGTTGGCAGATCGAGGTCTTTTTCCGTTGGATTAAACAGCATTTAAACATCCCCACATTGTTTGGTACCACCGAAACTGCTGTGTATGGTCAATTGTTTGGAGCTTTGATGGTTTACCTCAAGTGGATGTTTGATGCCACTAACCCAACATTGCCTCGGCATGCAACCCTTTCTTTTGCACGATTCTCTCGCTTGTTTGCTCTTGGTAGATTACCGATTGAATGGCTGATGCGGATTCAACATATTGTTCAGAAATATAACCATTTTTGGTTTATTGAGGTTACATAATTTGGTTAATCAACAGGCGTGGTATTGAATATCGGTTAAGAAAGATATTCATAATACATAGCATCATTTTATATACTTTGACACAAGTCCCTTCCCGCGATTGCTACACAGATTCCGATAATAAAGCAATCTATCCAAAGCTTTCTCGATCGCACCACTCCAGTTTGGCATTTCCACCGATATTTCCACGATAATAGACCAATTTAGAATGTTCTTCCGATCATTTCAATCGGTCTGCTCTTGGTATCCTCTTTACACTTCAAAACTAAAAGGAGAGGCAAATAATCGCCCCCCTCAGATAATACTTATTCAGAACGGAGTATTATTGCTCTCCCTAGTTCCGGGCATAACACGCGGCAGCGATTATATACCTGATTCCTTAATCTGGAAGCAGCATTGTGAACAGCAACGCCGCCAGCTCCTGCTTATTCAGCGCCCGCTGTGAGCCGTAGTCGAACATGCCATTCGATTCGGTCACTTCGGGCCCATGAAGCTTCCAGATCACAGCAGAGCTAACCGCATCGACAGCCCATTTCGAAGTGCCTGGCGCGAGCACAGCCGTGGAATCCGGCATCCTAATCCCCGATCCCGCCAGTAAACGAAATACGATAGCGACTGCTTCTTCGCGGAGGATTGGACGGTCAGGATTGAACAGGTCTTCCCCCGTCCCCTGCAACAAGCCGGAATCGACAGCGGCTTGAATATCTTTTCGATACGGAGAATTCTCAACGTCCTTAAATGAGGACGGGTTTGCGGATTCCGGGATGCTCCACATCGCGTTAAAGGCATGGATAAACGCTCCGCGGGTGACGACTTGCAGAGGATTAAACGGCTTTGACGGATCATCCGTCAAAAGCCCAAGCGACTTCAGACCGAGAATATAGCTGGCATACGGATGATCTGCCGCTACATCAGGGAATCCGGCCGGTTTCTCCGGTATTTTCGCTGAATAGCTATATAAATTTGAGTATTTCATATAGATGATGCGGCCGTCGGTATCCGTCTTAAATGCAAGCAGCTTGCCCTGTTCATCCACGAACAGCATATCGTCGACCTGCTTCAGCTGGTGACGGGCGGAAACGTCGCTCACAATCAGGGTGCCGTCGCCTCCCACTTCGACTGTGGTCATTAATTTAATCCGTAAATCGGAATACAAACCTTCGAATTTGGCGAGAACGTCCTCGGACTGCGGCTTGAAGTCCACTGGCCCAAATGTCGATTTACGACCGGCATAATAATGATCCATAAACGCGATAAATAGGTCGTCACGCAAAGCCTCATTCGCATTGTAAGAAACGAAGACACCCGTTTTGCGGTCGGGCAGAAGCCATAGCAACGAACTGAAGCCAAGAATGTCGCCACCTTTGGAGATTACGTCTTCCCCGTTCGTTTTTGATGGATCAACAGGTGATTCAAAGCCGTATGTCATCTCCGGCAAATCCGGATGAATGGCTATGTGGTAGGTAGACATCGCCTTTAACGATTTGGGCGACAGGATAACAATGCCGTCAGCCGCCCGGCCATCGTTCAGGAAAGCCTTCATAAACAGCGCCATATCGGAGGCTGTCGATACCATACTCCCCTCCGGCCACTCGCTCGGTGAAAAATTGTACACCGGAATGGCGCTATCCGCCGCATCGTAAGAAGTTACGAGCCGTCCAATCAAATCCTTAGTCAGGCTAAAGCTGCTTGAGGTCATGCCGAGCGGTTGAAACAGATGCTTTTGCATATAACTCCCGAAAGGTTCTCCGCTTACCTGCTGGACGATGTATCCTTGCAGCCTCGATGCGAAATTATCGTACATGTACGACGTTCCGGGCGTACGAACGACTGGCGGAAACTGATCAAAGATGCTTTCTTTTAGCGAGATCGGTTTCTCGGAAGCATCGGTCAAATAGCTGGCGTCTGTAGGTTCGCGCACTTCAAAACCGGTCGTATGCGTCAACAGATTCTCGATCGTAACAGGTGTACCGAAGGGATTGGTTACTTTGTAACCGTCCAGATACTTTTCAATGTTGTCCTGAAGCGAAATTTTCCCTTGATCAACGAGCTGCATTACAGCGGCTGCCGTGAACACTTTGGAGACCGAGGCGATCCGGAAGGTGGTTCGGCTTGCATCTACTGGCGATTTCGACGTTCGGTCGGTTACACCGTAGCCTTTGGAAGCGAGAACCTTCCCGTCCTGAACGACGGATACCGTAATGGCCCCGGCCTTTTGCTTGATGGCATCCTCGGCAAAAAAAGCGTCCAGGAACGCCTCAACTTCCTTGGCTTCACGCGGCCCGCTCAAATTATCTTTCGAGGTCGCGGTGTCCGATAGCGGAAGGGCGGTGCTGCCGAATGAGGCCAGATGTTTGACGGCGGTCGCCCGATTCGATTCTGGCGGCTGCTGAGCGTACGTGCTTGTTTCAGCAACAATGCTAAGCGTCAGTAGAGCTGTCAGAATGCCGATCGTGCGGCGAGTTCGCTTCTTATTTTTATTCAACTAAAATCCTCTCCTTGCTTTCGTTTAATTTGAACTTGGTAAAACCAACAATCATATTGGTAGAACTGCAGCTGTATTCAGACCTAAGATGGGGTTAACCAAGCCAGATTGAACAGGCAATTCGTATACACTTATTGTATTGTTTACATCTGGCACTGTCGTTCGATTCAGATGACAGGAAGGAGGGTTAATGTTACATTCTTGTCACGTTCGGATAGACTCGAAATGGATGAAGGAGATATCAGTGTTTCTGGCATTCTGTGTTCCGATAAAAAACAGCTCTACGCGGATATTAACCAGTTTATTCTTATCATCTTACACACTACTTCACCTGAATATCATTTATAAGCGAATTAAAAAAACAAAGGCAAGATAAAGAGATAATTATCCCTTTATCCTGCCTTTTTGTGATCATTCTACTTGTGATTTTTTAGGATCAGTAGTTTACCAAAGTTGGGTTTCTACTCCTGTCGATTCTCTTCACAACCGGTCTTTCCGTCTATAATTCTCCGAAGACAACTCTATGGCTTGCGTGTCCATAATCGGATTCCAATACTTTTCGATCGTTAATGTAAGCGGCTGAGGATAATCTACGCCTTTCTCTCCAAAATCAAAGGAGTACTCGTCAACCGCCGTATCATCTTTCAACCACGCACTTGAACGTTTGGAGAAGCCATCTTCCACTGACATTTTATGCGTTTGGCCATTCGCATCAGTGAAACTGTCTGCCAGTCCCATCATAATGCTGTTCCAAGATTCCGCTTTTTCGATTTTACGCTGGAACAGGATCATTCCAGATCCTACTTGTTCAACGATCTGGATAATTTTAAGATCAGTTTCAGGTGCTTCGATGACCAATTACAGCTTCAGACACACGCTGGCTTCCATTATCAACGCAGTTATTCAAAGCGGCATCAATATCACCGAGTACGAGGAGCACCAACACGATATTTCCTGTATTTATACCCATGTGGAAAAATAAGGAGCGGATATTAATCGGACTACATTCTTGTCATCTTACATTTGCCGCAATAAGCACGAGACAGCGTCTTTCCTTGAAATCTCTAATCTCTTTCTTTCTCTATCATCTGACATTCGCTAGCATCTTTAAGATTTCGTTATCAGGAAAAATTCGATTATAGAAGAAGAGAGCCTGACATATTAAAATACCAGGCTCATCTTTATTGATTAGGAAGTGTCGCTTGATATTGAGTCCAGAGCGTATTCACGTCTGTTCCCGTAATCAATTGAAATTGACTTTCTTTCCACAATTGGACTTGATTCGGGTCCACAAGTCCGTAAGGCTTCAGAGTCGCATTCAGTTCACGAATGAACACTCGTTTTTTCGTATCTTCAATCCAGCGAATAAAGTTCGCTGTTCCATTATTCTGCCAAGTTCCACCCTTGGTGACGGTGTAACGGTCATGGGAACCCACTACATAGCGTTGGCTATCAACTATAGCTTCCACATCAAGTCCACTATACTGATAAGTATGGCCCAATTCATGGTAAAGCATGCCGATAATTTCCTCGCGCATTTATTTTGTGGGACTAGCTACAAAGCTACCTATGTACTTCGATGACCGGGTTCACAGCATGCCACATATCATTTGTACGTTAAAACTCAACTTCACCCAATTGCAAGACATAGCCACTATGATTCTTCAAATTGTTGAGCCTGTAATATTGAAAAGCCGTAGTATTGTTATTCAGAATATAATGATTACGCTGATGCCGAACTTTGAAAGTCTCATCGCTTTTCGTGTCTAGAGTTGTCCAGTTGGTATTATCATTGGACTCCTGCAGGACCCAACTTTTCGGATCACCCTGAGGCGTATTGTTAGCCGCCGTAAGTGCGTAACCATCGATCATCACCTGTTCGCCGAAGTCAAACTGAAGCCATGCGGTATTGTCATAAGTTAGCCATTTGGTAACGCTTGTCCCGTCCACCAAGTTCGCTTAGATATCGGTAGGCGCATTTTCTCCGCTACCCGTAACCGTAGGCTTGATCGTGTTCCATGTCTGTACGCTGTCATCGAATAGTTTGACTTCGGACAACTGCAGCATGCCACTACCGTACTGATTAGTAAAGTCATCAAACTTCACAGATTTATAAAGCAGTTGTATTCGTAAATAAATAGGTTTTGGTTTGATGTGGGGAGGCAAAGCTTTGATTCTGCTGTCTATCCAGCATAGTCCAGATAGACCCGTCATTGGAGCCTTTTAATACCCAGCTTTTCGGGTCTCTATAAGGTTCATCCTCCGCGGATGTAATGGAGTACGAGGTAACGATATTCTCAGTAGTGAACTCATAATGTAGCCACGCTATTCATCTTACTTTACACCTCCCATTTTGAATATTTTTGCGATTAGAAGAAGGAGTACGGGTAATAACCCGAACAAATAGATAGAAATATTTCCAATGAAATCATCAAAATCAAATACTTCATTCATATTTTTGGGTAGTAGAGCAACGACGAATATGATCGGCAATAAGCCGTACATGATAGGTTTAATTTTTTTTTTGAACAATTGAGCCAAACCCATCGATGCAGCATAATAAGTAATCGTACATGTCGCGAATATTTGCATGATCCAAATAACAAGTAAGAAGAACTCAAATCTTTCAAAAAGGAGGCCCGTAATTTCAAAACTTCGCATAAGATCAAGTGTTGGCCAAGTACTTCTTACGACTCCATCAATAGACATTGCACCAACAGCTATAATTAAAGTAAATACATACAGAACTAAGGGTATTGCCGTACCTATAATCACAGCCTTCACACCCTTTTTGGGATATTGCATAACCGCTGTAAGAATGAACATGATCTCATAGCCTGTAAAAGCAAGTATGGTTGATTTCAACCCCCTAATGACAGGAAAGATTCCCTCCCCTAACACAGGACGTAAATTATCAATATCAAATAATTTGCTGCTCAAAGATAAGCAAATTATAAAAACAATAACCGTAATCGGTAATATAATCTCAAACATCCGAGCGATTGGTTTTATTCCACCCGTAATTAAATACAGTCCAATCCACATGAAAGACATAACAATAGCCCACATAGGTGTACTTTCAAGTAAATACAACATAGTCACTTCAGACATGACTCTGATCTGCAACGCAGACGTAGTAACAAAATAAATGATCATCATCATAATCAAAAAACTCCCGATCCAACTCCCTACAATTTCTTTCACAAATTGATAAATGGTTTTACCAGGAAATTGCTGACACAGTTTCACGATACATATTCCTGCTAGCATCATAATCAACCCGCCCACAATAATAGATATCCAACCGTCTGGGGTCTTAACGCTCTCAGTTAAAGTTCTTGGAAGAGTAAGAACCCCAGTTCCAAGCATATAGCTACTAACTATAACTGCTGTTTGTGTCGTTGTTATCTTATCATCTGTACGGGCAAACACAGAATCCTCCTCCTCCTCCTCCTCCTTCACGCTCCAGTATATTTTTTTGCGGTCATAATCTTTAGTCTTAGTCTTCATAAGAGGTCGGCGCTTCATCACCAAATGGGCAAACGGAATATAAAGTCTTTCCAAGTGTCATCTGATGAATTCTCAGACCATTAGTACATTGTAGTGTTACCATAACTCTCCAAAAAATACAAAAAACATGTTCCGGTATACCGATACCTATCAAGCAATAGATAAATGGCTAGATATCAATAAAGTGTTATGAATCCCGTGATCCACTTCGTGTGCCACTGTGCTACATCCGGTTATACTGGAGGAGAGGATATCATTTTCATCATGATGTTAATAACGTATTCTAGTGATAGCGACGCAAAAAAAAAGGTCTATTCAAAGAGACAATCTTAAAATCAATTGCTCTCCAAGTTGCCCCATCTTTCTTCTATTCGTGTCCTTATATCCGGCCTTTTCATACAGCTTTTGTGCAGGGATATTCCTCTTATTTACTGCTAAAACGATCTCATTACATTCAGGAAATTCTTGATTTACAAAGCCTTTTAAAAGTTCCATCCCTTTCTTTGCGTATCCTTTACCTTGCTGAGCGTAATTTATTGTAAGTGCAGTTAACAACATAGAGTTTGGATTTTCAGTATATTCTTTTACTCTTGCACTTGAATGCATTACAAAAAAACCCACTAATTCATTTTTACTCAATATTACAATAGGGTGCCACTCGTGAGTTATTTCCAACATTTCGATTGGTAAGGTAGTAAATTGCTCTTGTTCTTCCGGTAATTTAAATGCCTTAAGAGACTCAAAATTTTCAGAATTGTAAAATTGTAATTCTGCCTCATATAATGTCTTCATACAGAACCTCCAAGTTTGACTTACGGATTTTTTCGAATTTTTTCGCTCTCGCAAGAAGCAAGGACAAACAAACGTGACAAAAGCTAGTCCTCCGCTTGCCATTAAAGAACGGAAAAGGCCCGTGCATAATCTGATAGATTTGCTTCGATAAGAGATTCACTACAACATCATAAAAATGATTATAAACACCGTTACTCCAGTCCTATTTTATGACATTATTATAAATAATTGAAAAAAATTCGATTGATACCAGCATGATAGAATCTTCTATCCAGTTGTACAGCAAAAAGGCCGAAGTACGGCCGATTACATTTATGTTTCTAAAGGTTACACATTTTTTTATTCATTTTCAGCAGAAATGAACTCCGGAATCTGTAGGTTTGATCGTTTTTCAATAAACAACGAATCTGTCACACCGTATTCACTCTGAATTCGTTTCAACTGAGCTAAGGCCTCAGCTTCCGTATTGTAATATCCGGCCTCCACCAAGAATGATCCTTGCTGATCTTTTAATACGCGTAATCCCTCAAACTCTAACAGCATTTCTTCAGCCATCCCTATCTCCTCACCATAGGGCATTGACACGGTTCTTAGAGAATATACAGGTGGAAGATTTACAGCGTTCTCTACATCAGACGTTAGCTTTATGACGACCTGCGCAGGATCCTTATATTCTTTCACCTCGTACGTAACAGGTTCCTTAAATGTGATATTAAAACGAATGGCTGAATCGTCCATCGTAATGATTTGGTAAGCATCTTCAACATACTTGCTTTGTTTTAATGTTTCAAGATCTTTGGCAGCGGAGAATCTTCTTGCCCCGCCAACGGAAATCATCATCGTATTAGGATATTCCGTAAATTTCATGTTAAATGAGCTTGCTATCTGCTGTGCTTCACTATTTTGCGCAAAGTTCATAATAATATGATCACTATCTCCCAGTTGCTTCACCGTAATAAAATTAACGTCCGTCCCATCCTGAATGACTCCACCTCCGGCATTCCCTTTGGAGAATTGTAATACACTCACTAGCTTGCCGAGTACCGGCACCTGTTCTAGACTGCCTGCGAAGGCAGGTAACGTATTGACACTGATCGTAAAAAAGATAAACATAGCTGCCACACTGGAGGCAATCCATTTCACACGGCGCTGTGTAGCGCGGGTTTTCTGTTGATGAAGCTTACCTTTCTCAATTCCTCTACGCGTAGCCAAAGACAGCTCATCAAGTATTTCGATATCATTATAGGCTTGCTGTAATCGTTTCAGTTTATCATCCATTGTAGTCACTCTCCTCCAGATTTATTTTTAATTTCTCCAGTCCTCGGTAGATCATTGATTTGACGGTACTCAACGGCGTATCCAAAATATTTGCTATTTCTTTCAGTGGCATATCCTCAAAGTATCTCATGACGATCACGATTCTCGTTTTCTCATCCAGAACACGCAATGCTTCATATAGATCGATCGTTTCTCCTCTATCTTCTGGGACATAGCTGTCTTCATGATCTTTATCCATAAAAACAATTTTTTTGGATTTACGAATATAGTCTAATGCACAATTTACGGATATTTTGATGAGCCAGGTGCTAAAATATTGCGGTTTCTGTAATTTATGAATGGAAATAAAAGCCTTATATACAGTCTCTTGTACAATTTCCAGCGCATCATCCTTGTTCCTCACATATGAGAATGCCATCCGGTATAAACGCCCCTGCATTTCGTTCATGAGTAAGGTAAAACTATCTTCATCACCAGCAATTGCTTTTGCTGCCAATTCTGCTTGCTCCACGTGTTGCACTTCCTTTCCTCTTGTCATTTGAAGAGATTTAACCACCAAGTATAAATATAATGACTCTCATGCCATCAGGCTCACCATGGTTGTCGCTCATTATACGTGCTGTAATACACGACAATTATTACAAAGCTAATGTCTGTTTATTTACGATAGCGCCGCTCTCTTGATCTATTTCAAATAATTCTAGTGTTAATGGTTGGTTGCCGGATAGCTTGTTTTTTGGAATCGAAATCGTTTGTGAAATCGTACCCCATTCCGGCCCACCTTTCGATGCCGTCCCAAAGCCTTTCACGATCTCACGTTCACCTTGCTTCACGGCATATTGATAGGTACCTTCGAAGACGCTGGCTTGACCTGTCACTGCATATTCAGTCGTTGTCTTTGTGGCAGGAGAAAGCTTAATATTACGAAATACCTGATTGTTTCTTGTTTTACTTGCGTTCAATGGAGCATTCAGCTTGTTTACAACTGCGCCACTCTCTTGATTTATTTCAAATAATGCAATGGTAATTGGCTCCTTGCCGTTAAGTTTACTTTTTGGAATCGAAATCGTTTGTGAAATCGTACCCCATCCTGGCCCACCTTGCGATGCCGTCCCAAAGCCTTTGACGATCACGCGCTCACCTTGCTTCATGACATATTGATAGGTTCCCTCAAATACGCTAGCTTTGCCTGTCAACATGTATTGTTCGATTCGCTCGGTTTTAATGTTGCGAAATGTTGCGGAAGCTTCCTTGCTGGTTGTTACCGCTGCTGCTTTTGATATTTGCTGCTGTGAACTATGTGGCGTGAACGTCTCAGAATGATCTGCCTTTGTTATGCTTTGAATTCCGAATACCGATCCGACTAAAATTGTAGCAGTACATATGGCAATCATTTGTTTTTTCATTATTATTACTCCTCGTATTGTGATGTATGTTTTTGTAGTTCTTCATGAAGTTTACAAGGATTAGACGCGCGGTTTCTCTTAAAAGACGCAAATATCTAAAAGTAATTATTTGCCTGTATCAGTGCGGACAGTTTTCCAATAGAAATACCGCCGTTTGCAGAGTAGATAATAGTAGATGAGGATAGGAAAATTGATGTGATTGAGTTGAAGTTTGATAAGTTGGTACAGCAAGTGTTGGTTAAAGCTTCGGCTAGTCCGTCTTCGAAGATGATCTCATTTCGCAACGCCGTTATCTAAGCCTTTTAGTGACTCAAAGTAATTCCCAACTTCCTCAACTTTTTTACGTCTTGTTGGTAGATGCCCACCAAAACTTGCCGTTCAGTATGATTAGGTATAGGGTATCACATTTACTGGTTTGTTTATTTATCTACGTTATATTGAAACAAATGTGATAATCAGCATATATATATATTGTAATTAATTTCATAGTTATATTTAATTATGATACTTTTAACAGTTCCAATCCACTTGAAAAGATTAAAATAATTGATATATATAGTAGTACAATCTTCAATATAATGAATTTTTTTTTGGGGGGTGGTAAAGTGAGATTTGAACTTGAAGAACGCAAACAACTGAAAATACTCTGTGCAGAGTCTGTAAGTATGGCATATGGCGACAATTTGCACAGAGATAATCAGTATAGTCGCCTTAATAGTTAAAGGTCATACATATACAGGCTTTGTCTCTTAAAATTTAGAATATAAATTTAAGGAGCTGAGCTTTGTGAAATATGTAAAAGCTGAAACGATTTTACCCGATGAGTTAGTTAAAGCAATTCAAAAGTATATTCAGGGAGAATATATATATATACCATCACAATTGGGAACACGAAAAAAGTGGGGAGAAAACTCAGGAATTAGGACCTATATACAAAATAGAAATGAAAATATACGCAGTAAATATTCAAGCGGATATGAAATTAAAGATTTAGCTAATGAGTTTTTCCTTTCTATAGAAAGTATTAAGAAAATAGTATATGGGAAAAATAAATAAATTTAAAGCTACCACTCTTGAAACAATAATGAGTGGTAGCTTTTATGTAATAAACAATATAGAAATGTTTTTTATCTTTATCCTCACACATTTTAAAATTAAAATATGAATGCGAGGGAAATATTTATGATGAAATAAATAATATTATGTGAGGTGAATTGCTTTGGAAGTTACTTTCAAGAATTATTCAAATAAGTACGGATTCAATAATGACTTTTTTAAGGTTTTCCAATTTTTTAAAGATTTTGGTGCAAAAGGAATGAACGAAAATTGGCATTGGGGCAGATGGGAATGGCTGATTGGACATCCTTATTTAGAAAAGGCTATGCTACCTATTATTGGAGTTTGGGAGTGTAATGACGTTATAGTTGCTGTCGTAACACATGATATGACATTAGGGCAAGCTTACATTGTGTGCAATCCAAAATTCAAGTATTTAGAACCTGAGATGTTAAACTATGCCCAGAACAACTTATCTTTAAATGGCATGTTGAAGATTGCTACAAATGATGTAGATTTTGAGCTTTTAGAACTTTTAAAAAGAGAGAACTTCTGCAAAAGTGGACATACAGAAGTGCTATTATCTCTTAACTGCGCGAATCGATTATTGGAATATTCTTTACCAGAAGGATATACTGTTTCTTGCTTTGCTGAAAATAATGATTTAAATAAACATGAACGAGTGATTTGGAAAGGATTTAACCATGAAGGGCTTCCTCCCTTAATTGACGAAACACAAGTTATATTTCGCCCTCACTTTAATCCTTCGCTTACAGTTTTTATTGTTGCACCCGATGGAGAATATGCTTCTCATTGCGGAATGTGGTATGACCCTGGCATGGAACAAGCATATATAGAACCTGTTGTCACCATACCAGAGCATAGAAAACTTGGCTTAGGCAAAGCGGCAATTTATGAGTGTGTCAATCGATGCAGTACAATGGGTGCAAAATCGGCTCAGGTTATTTCAGACCAGCAATTTTATTATAGTATTGGATTTGAAAAGAGTTCTGTGTATACTTTCTGGGAAAAGAAAATAATTTAGCTAAGCTAAATGAGCATAGTCTTTCAATCAGTTAAGTCACACTTTTCATATCATGTATTAAAGGAGGAATACACTTCCTCCTTTAACTATGTGTTTCAAATTCCTTAACCCTTCGATAAAAGGTTTGAGGAGATATACCTAACTCTTTACTTGCCTTAACTGCTGTCATCTTTTTTGCTTTCCAATCTATGTATATTTATGCAAAAATAGTTGTATTCACTCTCTATCTACCTTTATATACTTCATTTGCTTTAGCCAAGAAAATTCCTTCTTTTTGTCTTAAAAGCATTTTAATCCTCTCTTTTTCTGATTACCACTCCTCTATGTATCATATTCAAATTATGCCTCAATCATTTCAATGAGATATGCCTCTAATGTGGGACATTCCATAATACTTCTTTAAACTCTATTGGTACATTTACAACTGAATTTAAGCAACAGCTGGTTCAATTATATCTGAATGGGAAGCTAAGAAAAGAGATTATTAAAGAATATGAACTAACTCCATTTTCATTGGATAAATAGATAAACCAAAGGAATACGGGCTCTTTTAAGAAAAAAGACAACTTATCACTAGAGGGAAAAGAACTGATTAAACTTCGAAAATAAAATAAACAGTTCCTCATGAAGAATGACATTCTAAAGCAAGCTGCGCTGATCCTAGGACGAAAGTATATGTGATTCGGAATAATCAACACAAATACTCGATATCAGCCATGTGCAAAGTCCTTCAACTCCCCAGAAGCACGTATTATAAGAAGAGTTATAACACTGGGATACTTGAGTGAATAATGTATAAAAAATTTAAAAAAAAACAAAATTGTGGAATTCTATTCCTTTTCTAGATAAATGAGTTAGAATATAACTGAAAGTATAAGCGTTTAAACTTTATGAAAGGAGAATTTAAATTATTTGTAAAATTCGTACTTTAATTTTAATGCCATTCCAAAAACTAAAGAGGATGTGTATTGATGATTAAACGAAGTAAAATTATTGCGTTAAGTCTGTCTATTTGTTTATTGCTAACGTTATTGCCTAGCCCAGGATTTGCAGAAGTGACTGAGACGACTGAGCCGGCCGAGTTGGTTGCAGCTTCTGTGCCGACTCCCTGGAATCAAGTAACGATTGGTTCTCCGGCAATAACAGGCAGCGCCTCGTACGATCCGACCGTTGATCAATTTACAGTAAGTGGCGCAGGCACGGACATTTGGAGTAAAACGGATCAGTTCAATTATGTATATCAGCCATGGACTGGCGACGGTTCGATTATTGCACTTATATCCTCTCAGACCAACCCGCATGATTTTGCCAAGGCCGGCATCATGATAAGAGAAACGTTGAATGCTGATTCCAAACATGTCGATTTGTTATTGACGCCTTCTAACGGGTTCACGTTCCAGTACCGTACTGCAACGGGCGGGACTTCCCAAAGTGTGAAAATAGCTTCGACGAGCCCGAATTGGGTGAAGTTAGAACGCAAAGGAAACGTCATCAAAGGATATGTATCCAACAATGGGTTGAACTGGGGTGACCTGGGCAACTTGACGCTAAACATGAATGCTTCTTTATATGTTGGTTTGGCCGTGACCAGTCATAATATATCCACATTAAGTACAGCCACCTTTGACAAAGTCAAAGTAAACGCCACTGGAGATGTATTCCCTCCTACTGAACCGACGAACTTGCAGGCAAACAGTGTCACAAGTACAACGGCAAACATATCATGGACCGCGTCGTTGGATGATGTAGGTGTCAAGGATTATGATGTGTACAAAGACAATGTATTGACGCAAGCGAGTGTAACGAGCACTACCTATAGCTTTACGGGATTGACTCCAAATACGAATTATAACATTACTGTGAAAGCTAAAGATGCTGCAGGGAATATTTCCAATGCCAGTAGTCCTCTAACCATTACAACAACAAGCCTAATCGATACACAGAATCCAACTCCTCCATCAGGACTTGTTAGTTCAAGCAAAACATCCTCGTCCGTTAATTTGAGCTGGACGGCATCAACGGATAATGTAAGCGTTTATGAATACGACATTTATAGAAACGGGACACTTGCTGGTAGTACGCCAACAACATCCTTTAATGTCACAGGACTTACGCCTAATACTACGTACAGCTTTACCGTAAAAGCTAGGGATTTAGCAGGTAATGTGTCAGCAGCGAGTGCTGCATTGTCTGTCAAAACCAGTGCCACCTCTTCCGATCCTTATACACCAGAAGTTGTAGCTAATAACTTGGAAACCCCTTGGGCAATTGCATTAGCACAGGATGGACGAATATTCTTTACGGAACGAAATAGTGGCAGAATCCGTGTCGTTGTGAACGGCCAATTGAAATCAACCCCTGTCATGACACTCGGTTCCCCTTTCTATTATATGCCTAAGAGCGAAGGCGGCTTATTGGGAATCGCTCTCGATCCCAATTTCGCCAACAATCATTACATGTATATCTATCATTCCTACAAAACATCTGACAACAAAGTTGCCAATCAGGTCGTTCGACTTAAAGAAAATAACAACACAGCAACGTTGGATAAAGTTCTTATCACTAATCTTCCTGGAGCGGTCTATCACAACGGTGGACGTGTAAAAATAGGTCCTGACAATAAATTGTATTTCAGTGACGGTAACTATGGAAATAAAGATGATACGTTGAACTACCTCGGAGGTAAAATGTTCCGACTCAATTTGGACGGTACAATTCCAAGCGATAACCCATTTGGTGCTTCCTCTCCGATCTATAGCCGAGGACATCGTAATCCTCAAGGCATCGCATGGCAACCTGGTACGAACCGTCTCTTTATATCGGAGCATGGCGAGTCCTCTAAGGATGAGATCAACTTCGTGGAACCTGGGAAAAATTACGGGTGGCCCAACTATGAGGGTGGAAACCAAAATCAATCAGGCATAACCCCTCCACTTATTTATGCTAATGGCACAACTTGGGCTCCATCTGGCATAACTTTTGTAACCCAAGGTCCGTGGGCAGGCAATCTGCTAGTAACTAATTTAAAGGGTAAACAAATCATTAGAATGGTCGTTGGAGAACAGAACGGTAAGCCTACGATCGGCAGCAATAATCTGAATTACTTGTTTCTAAATAAATACGGCCGTATCCGCGACATTGTCGAAGCACCGGATGGTTCACTTTATTTCGTCACCAGCAACAATGGCGATAAGAACGGGGACGGTACCGCGGACAAACTTGTTCGGTTAGTGCCTAATTTCTAATTAACTGTGATCAAATGAAATGAAACACAATTCTGCACATAACAAAAAGCAAAAGAACCCTTATTTAATAGGGTTCTTTTGTTATTACTTTATAGTTTCAATTACTTCTTTTTAGTGTCGCCTTCAACATCTAGAATGTCTTGAAGTTGAATCTTAGTTAGATCTGCTTCATCAAACGCAAGATTAAGGATACCCACAAACCCTACTTGCGGCTCCACTTATTCGTCCATTGTTAAGATGAATTACACTAAAAAAACAAAAAAAGAACCCCTAAGAAAAGGGACTCTAACTTAACTACTATCTATTTCAACCACGATCTAATTACAAGTCATGGTTCTATGATATCTACCATTACATTAGCTACTTCACGTCCGTTGACTAATAGTGAAATCCGGTGCTCACCAGGATAATGCCGGCGGGTTGTTAAGTCCATCCAGTTGTGATTACGCACGCTTTTAAGAATGGTGCCACCAGGTACGGTTTTGTCTGACAATAGGAATGATTTGCGCGATGTATTTCCTTTTGCTTTCACGAAATCAATTCCGTATTCGACTCGGATATGTGCTTGTTCTCCATCCTGAATGTGAAGTTCGTATCGTAGCTCAGTTATACCTCCAATAGGTACAGTTGTTGGTTGAACCGACAGCGATGCAAAGGTAGAAATGGATGCGGTTCCTTCCATCGGTTCTGCATATTCGAACAACGACATAATTTCAGGATCAGCCTTTCGAATTAAGGTCCGACAGCCGTGTCGTACGATCCAGTCTGTGTGTGGATTCATACCTTTCCAGCGCCTTGCTATATCAATCACGACGGAAGAATGATCTTTCACGATGTCATTTAGATTGTTGGCAACACTTTTACGCACATACAGTGATGGATCTGCCTTCAACAGCTCAAGGACTGGAAGGATTGGCGATGGATCACGCTTGAACATCTGTAATGCCTGTCCCCACGGCAGACGCGGGCGACAGCCTTCACTTGCAAGACGACGAACATGCTCCTGTGGATGTCCCGCCCATTTCAACATTTGAGACATCATCCGCACTGGATCACGAAGTAAAAAAGGTCTCACTGCAAATTCCGCAGATGATTTCGATGTGAATCGCTCTAACGCTTTCATCGAAAGTGCCCAATGCTCCTCACCCTGACCATACACCTCCACGAAATCTGGGAAGAACAAATATGGGAATCCGATACATGACTTATCAATCTTGAATAGTACGTTCAGTGCATCTTTATACCCAGGAGGTAGATATGTCCCGAGTGATATTGTAATCCGTCTCATTCGAGCTTTCAATTCAAGTGCTTCCCATGTATCATCCATCGCTGTATCCATAAATCCATCTATATCAAAAGCATCATAAACATCGTGTATCTTTTCGCTAAATCCTCTTAAAAAATGTTCATTATACATGTGTTTCAATGGCTCTGCCATGTGTATCTCCTTTGTTCGGACTGTTATTTCAAGATCATAGCATACCTAACTGGACATCTATATGTCCTGTTCTGTTATCTCGAGTATAAACATAGGAATGATCTGTCACATCAAGAGACCACAGGCTAGAGATCAATGATTTTTGTTGCAACATTGTTGCAAAATTCTCTGTCATGCTCCACAAAAAGAATGGTTGGTGCGTATTCAAGCAGTAACTCTTCAATCTGCATACGAGATATAACATCAATAAAATTAAGCGGCTCATCCCAAATGTGTAAATGAACATTCTCACTAAGACTTTTTGCTATCAATACTTTCTTTTTTTGCCCTCCACTAAAATCTGATATATCCTTCTCTAATTGAACTCTGGAGAAATCAAGTTTTCTTAAAATCGATTTAAATAGGCTTTCCTCAATCCCGTTATTTGTAGCGTAGTCAGATAAATTCCCATGAAGATGAGATGTGTCTTGTGATACGTAGGATATTTTCAACTGACTATCCTTCATGAAGTTACCCGTATAATTTAAATCCTCGCCGCAAATAAGTTTGATAATACTCGATTTTCCTGATCCGTTTTTGCCCGCAAGTGCTATTCGCATCCCTTGCTCAATTGTAATACTTATATCTTCACAAACCATTTTCTCACCATAATAAATAGAAACATGATCTAGTTCAGCAAGTAGGTTTTTATGAAAGTCAAGTTGTGAAATCTCTAAGCTGTCTGAGTTTTCGATATTTTTAAGGAGTTTAGACTTTTCATCAATAGCAGATAACTGTCTTTGTTCAATTGATTTAGAGCGTTTCATCATTTTAGCAGCCTTATGGCCAATATAACCTTTATCTACTTTTGAACCGGAATTTCTTGTTCCATTTTTGGTTTTTTCCACTTCGTGCGACCAGTTACCCGTTCGTTTAGCGGAACCCGACAACCGATTAATGTCTCTTCTAAGTTTCTCATTCTCTGCAAACTCAAAGTTATCTTGCCTCATTTTATTTTCCCACCAAGCGGAGAAATTACCTTTTTGAATTTCTATGTTGGTCTTATTGATGGAAAGGGTGTGGTCTACGCAGTTATCAAGGAATGATCTGTCGTGAGATACCAGAATATATCCACTTTTGGTCTTGAGATAATCACTGACAAGTTTTCTTGCAGTCATGTCAAGATGGTTGGTTGGTTCATCTATCAACAGAAAACTATTGTCCTTAATAAATAATGCAGCCAGTAATACTTTCGTTTGCTCTCCGTTAGACAATGAATCAAAGGACCTATATAAAACATCATCAGAAACCTTTAATAATGAAAGTTCACGCATGAGCTTCCATTGAATATAATCCGGAAAAATGTCGTTGATTACATCAATCGTATTACTTTGCTTGTTTTCGACATGGAAAGGGAAATATTCAAAACTAACATGTGCAGATATATTTCCGCTGTATTCATATTTACCTAGTAATAAATTGAGAAATGATGTCTTACCTCTACCGTTTCTTCCCGTAAAACCTAATTTCCAATCGGTATCAATTTGAAAACTTACATTTTCAAATATATTATCGTAACTGCCTTCATAGGCAAAAGTCAGGTTTGTAACATTAATTAATGACATACAAATATCCTCCTGTATAAAAAATAAGAGCTACAAGAAAGTTACTTTCTTGTAGCCCAAATAAATACATAATCCAACCCTCCCCAATAGAGATGGAGATAGAGTTAGATTAGGATATATTGTTTGAGTGAAAAGATATAGTAACTTTCTTGCATATAAAAAATAAAACATGCGAAAAATCGCAGTCCGTGTTTTATTCATTTACATTGTTTGCAAGAAAACCTACATATATTTTTCACTCCAATCATCAATTTGAAAGTATCATAACATACCCATTTTTAAATTTCAACTAATACATCCTTGATAATCGAGATGTATATATACCTACTATAGCTTCATTTACCAACATCTTATTGTTAAGCGTCAGGCTTACTTACATCAATTTGTTTAATGAATCGAGCTGGATTGCCTCCAACGACCACATCATTAGGGACATCTTTCGTGACCACTGAACCAGAGGCTATAACGACGTTGTCACCAATGGTAACACCAGGATTGATAATAGCTCCTCCACCAATCCACACATTATTTCCTATCGTCACAGGTTTACCATACTCTATCCAATTATTTCGCTCAAATGGATTTAACGGATGAGTCGCTGTATAGATATGTACCCCTGGTGCAATGAAACAATTATCGCCGATACGAACTTCACATACATCTAGAATAACACAGTTAAAATTGACGAAAAAGTTGTTACCTACATGAATATTATAGCCATAGTCACAACGAAACGATGGTTCTATATAAAGATTTGCATCTGTTGAACCGAATAGGTTTTTAAGAAGTTCAATACGTCTATCATGTTCGGTTTCCAAGGTTTGATTATATAACCGAGTTATTGCTCTAGCATTCTCACGATCTTTCGTTAACTGTGGGTCTGTAGCATTATATATCTCTCCATCTATCATTTTCTCTTTTTCTGTTTTTTGATGCATATGTAGTCTTCCTTTCGCTATTTAGATGTGTTCATTTTAGCAGAACATATTCCTTTTAACCACTTGCTTGTATGGAAATTCAATCTTCTTGCGCTTCATATTCTAATATTCCCAACCGATTCTGTACTCTTTTCGTAGCCCATTTATGAAAGTGGAACAGTGCGGTCTTTGCTTTGATCTGGTCGGAGTATTTCCTTAGCAAAGAATATATATGAAATTTCCAAAAATAAAAAAACTCCAAATCCAGTATTTCTGGATAGGAGTAGTAGATCATTGGCTTTTGGGCAACTCTTTTTTTAGATAGCTTACGGTTTGGTATGAATCTACATTCCAGACTCGTCAAGGATTGTCGTTTCTTCTTTTCTCGTTATGGTTAGGTAGACGACCAAGCCCACGATAATGATTAGAAAGAGGATACTTGTTCCAGTCGTACCAAGTTCAAGTCCACCTTCATCACGAGGTTGAGACAAATAGTCGCCGAATGAAGCACCAAAGGGACGTGTCAAGATGTAAGCAATCCAGAAAGATAGTACAGCATTCAGCTTGAAGCTATAGTGAGCGAACGCCACTCCTCCGATTAGTGCAGCAAATAAGAGCATGGAGATCAAGTATCCAAAGTTAAGGGCCTCTGCGATAAGGTCACCTGCCGCAGTACCCAAAGCAAAGGTGAATAGGATGGCCAGCCAATAAAACACTTCCCTTTTGAAAGTGAAGATTGAATGAATTGACAGTGTCTTCTCACTCGCATACCAAGCTATAAAGCACGTCACCAGTAAGATGGTGAAGAGAATCGTAGAAATCTGCAGAGGGACTCCGAAGTTGTCGGTGAGGTTATCCGTGATTAACGTACCGACAATACTGATTAAAACGACTGAGAGCCAATAGATCCAAGGAACATAAATACTTGCCCTGAACTGAATAATTAGTGTAATTAGCAAAAAGGCACTCATGATCAAAGTCGTATTAGTCAAGCCCAAGTTTAGATTGTCGTTCAGAAAGTCAGCAGCTGTCTCACCCACTGTAGTTGCCATAATTTTGATGATCCAGAAGAAAAACATAACTTCCGGTACCTTTTTAAATAACGACCGGCCTCGAAGTGGGCTGGCTACGTCTTCTTTTGAAATCGTCGAAGTATTCCGGTTCAAGCTTCATTTCCCCTCTCATATCGTTGAGCATAATATTTCGCTATACCTAAAATATAACCCCGCATTATAAGAATACTATGAGAGAAAGATAGATTAAGCTCGAACCTCCTGATTGCTGTGCCTGTTTCAAGTTCACTCAGAACTCCTCGGTAAGGTTATCGTAACAACAGTTCCCTGGTCTACAACACTCGTAAGATGAATGCTTCCTTGGTAAGATTCAGTCAAACGGCGGGCGATGGCGAGTCCCAATCCGCTGCCTCCTACCTTGCGGCTTCTTGCTTGATCCACTCGATAGAAACGATCGAATACATGGTGAATATGGTCTTCCGAAATACCTAAGCCCCTATCTGCGATTTGTAATTGCGCATCATTTTTAATCCATTTTTTCCCTGTAATCAATATGATCTTTTGATTCCCAGAATATTTAATCGCATTATCGATAACAATCATCAGAATTTGCTTTAAATGATTAGTGGACATCGCTAGATGGATGTTTGATAAAGAGTGATAGTTCACGTCGAACATAAAATTAGGATGGACGATTGTAAAGTCATTCACTACTTTCATTAAGATTACTGAAAGTTCAGCTTGTTCGTTTTCCATGCAAATAGGTTCTACATGTGATGAAGCAAGTAAGTCTTGAGTTAAATTCTTGAGCCTCGCTAATTCTTCTAAAGAAGCGTTTAGAGATTCGTTTAATATGGCAGGGTCATCCTTGCCCCAACGCGAGAGTAATTTCAGATGTCCTTCGATGATCGCTATAGGTGTTCTTAATTCATGAGAAGCATCTTCGACAAATTGGTTTTGTTGTTTAAACGAAGCTTCTAAGCGATCCATCATCTCGTTAAACATATGACTTAACTTGGATAGCTCGTCTTGATTATCGATGAAGTCGACTCTCTCAGCTAACCCGTTGTATTGAATGTTTCCCATTGTTCTAGATAACTTAGCAATGGGTTTTATGAATTGTCTGCCTAACAAGACACCTCCGAAAGTGCTAAAGGCAATACCACCTATACCACCGATAACCATCACTAAAAATAGAATTTGATTTAACTTCTCATAATTTTCTAAATTTCGAACAATTTCTAGAGTTCCTGTAAATGAACCCATATGAATTGGATTTCTCAGGATGAGCAAATGCTCTTGGGCATGCCAGACGTTTTCCAAAGTCATTGTATTAACGCTCTTAGGTAACACCCATTGATCCGGTAAGTTGTCGCTAATCGTTAATAACGAATTCTCATTGCGATCCAATACACGTATCAATTGATCCTTCTGGTTTACTTTTTCCAGAAAGCTTCCACTAGCTGTTATATCTCTTGTATCATTATCTGCATAATACCCTACAATTTCATCCATGCTCTTCTTTATCGCGTGCTCTTCTTCGAGGAGCGACCATCGGTCAAGAACAAGGTATTGAACCGAACTGTAAAGAAGAAAGAAAATACACATCCATAAAGAAGTCCATACCGTTATCCTCCACTTGATCGGAAGAGCGTTTATTTTCTTTAGTCCTATTCTCATGATCGCATCACGTATCCGATGCCCCGAAGGGTCTGAATGTACCTGTTGTCTCCCAAATCGTTCAATTTATTTCTCAAGTATCTAACGTAGACATCGACAACATTCGATTCAACTTCCGTGTTATAGCCCCATACTTTATTCAATAAAGTATCCCGGGACAGCACTAAATTTATATTCTGCATAAAAAAAGCAAGTAAATCGAACTCGCGTTTCGTAAGGTCTAGAATTTCACCAGATTGTTCAACAATCCTAGCATTGAGATTAAGAACAAGATCGTGAGAAGTAAGAATGGCTAACCGTTGTTCGCTGTCCTCGTATCTTCGGAATATAGCGCGCATACGGGCAAATAACTCTTCAATCGCAAATGGCTTCGGAATATAATCGTCAGCCCCGCAATCCAATCCGAGTATTCGATCCATCACGTTATTCCTGGCTGTAAGCATGATAATGGGCGTCTTTTTGACGTGCCGAATTTCCCTGCACACTTCTACACCATTGATCTCTGGAAGCATGACATCAAGCAAGATCATGTCCCACTCTTGTCCGAGAGCTAAATATAGTCCATTCGTTCCATCATAAGCTACAGTGACCTCATAAGATTCATGCTCAAGTTCCAATTCAAGAAATCTGGAAAAATTCAGTTCATCTTCTACGATAAGAACTTTTTTCATGGTTCTTTCCTCCTATTTCCCTTTCGGTTAAATCTCCGTTACTCTAGGCTTCACCTTCGAGTCTATCCAACTTAAATGAAATAATAATGAGAAAACTCCCTATGATAGAAATTGTATATCTAACTCTCATCAAAATCTCAGAATCCTTCGGTATAGTGTTAAGAAAAAACAAAGGATGTATGCTTACATGAACTACTCGTTGTTCTATTTCTTTAATCATCTTGCCGGACATTACGATTGGATTGATGATCTTATGGAGGTGTTTGCACAAGATATCGTATGGATTATGCTTGCTGCGATAGCATTTCTGTGGTTTACCGGAAAAGAATCCAATCAAAAGCTGGTCTTCTATTCTTTCTTCTCCGCCTCCGTTGCACTACTGATCGCGAGCATGGTCATCTCTCCTACGATGAACCACGCTCGACCTTTCGTCGAGCACCAGGTCATTCAGTTAATTCCGCATGCTCCCGATGCTTCATTTCCAAGCGACCATGCTACTTTGGCATTCTCCATTGCTTTTAGCGTTTTATTCGTTAAGCGCAAGCTTGGGATCTTGATGCTACTCTTAGCGGTAGTTACGGGGATCTCTAGAATTTACGTTGGTGTTCATTATCCTGGAGATATTGCAGGTGCTATAACCTTGTCATTCTTTATTAGTTTCATAGTTTATAAACTTTCCGGTTTCATGGATGTCGTTCCTTTATTCTTTATCAGAGGATATCGTAACTTAATCGGACGGATCTTCCGTTCCTAGTAAGAGACCCGAAAGATGAGTACTTTTTGAAAAAGCACTCATCTTTCGGGTCCTTTTATGGGTACATATATCACACGCCATTTACAATCTTTTAATTCACTTTCTTTATTGCTTTTTCCATAATCTCGTAATTTATTGCACCCTTAAATATCTCTTGAATAATGCCTTGAGAATCGATAATGTAAGACGTCGGGTAGGCAAAAATCTGATATGTGCTGGCGACGTCTCCCTCTATATCCATCACGACTGGAAATGTTAGTCCGAATTCTTTAACAAACGCCCGTACATCGTTCTGGCTTTTTTCCGTTTGTGTTAAATTCACGCCCAAGACCACCACATCTTCCTCATAATCCTTATACAATTTCTCCATGTGTGGCATTTCAACTCTGCAAGGTGGACACCAAGTAGCCCAGAAGTTCAATATCACTTTCTTACCTGCGAATTCTGAAAGTTTCATATATTTCTCATCCAATGTAGGTAACTTAAAATCGGGTGCTTTATTTCCTTTTGCAATGCCTACCTTCACGCCAGCTGTACTCGTTTGTTGATTTTGTGTTCCATTATCCTTTGTGTAATCGTAAACTCCCCACGCTACTAGAATCAGTACTATGATGATCGCAATCCCATTTTTCCGCATAATGGCCCTCCTTTCTTAATAACTAAATGTAGTGAATTGTGCCAAATAGGCGCTTATTTTTTGCAAATTCCCTGTGAAAAGTAACAATCCCATTACGACCAAGATCCAACCATTAACGATTGAAAGCATCGGCAACCATCTATTTATCTTTTTCAAAACCCCTAATGAATGCGTAATCATAAAGGATAAAATCAGAAAAGGAATCCCTAATCCGATAGAATATACAAATAACAAAAACATGCCGCTATATAGTGTATCTGCAGATCCAGCAAGCAGTAATATGGAGGATAAAGCCAACCCAACACAGGGAGTCCATCCGGAACCAAAGGCCAGTCCTAATATAAATGAACTCACGTTTCCTTTTTTTGAATTTTCCGTAGTTACCCACTTTTTCTCAAACATTAGAAACCGCAAAGTCAGCACACCTGCCATCTGTAGGCCAAAAACGATGATAAGTAGTCCGCTTAGTTTTCCGACGAGATCTCTGTTACTGTTAAAAAATTGTCCAATGAAACTTGCTGATGCACCCATGGCTACGAATATCACACTAAATCCCAAAATAAAACTGATAGACCGCATCATAAGTAACTTTTTCTCAACATTGATCTTATTATCTTGTACGAGGGAACCCGTTAGATGTGATACATAAGCAGGAATTAACGGGAACACGCATGGTGAAAGAAATGAAAGAACACCGGCAATAAGGGCTACAATAACCGTTGTATTATCCATCAATGACTCTCCTTCCTCTTCTGCTTATCCAAAGCGTTATCACTCCATAAGAATATGATAAATACGATTAAATAGATCATTTGTTCAATCGTGAAACCGAATACAAAAAATGTTCTACCCTTCTCGGCGAAGGAAACCCCGAACATAACTACACTGTACCAGATCACAAATCGGCTTAGTAAGTCCGATTTCCTCACAGCTTCTTTTCTCGTGTAAAAGTATAAAGCGAATGCTATATTCAGAACAATATAGAGTGAATGGTAAAACACATTTTCCTTGTTTATCGTTAAGAGCAAGAGATGATACATACTATTGCTCGCAATCCATCCAGCACCCGCAATATCCAGATTTATTATGATGGAAGTGCCGTCTTTTCTTGTACGAATCCATAGATAAAGAATAGAACTGAAAATCCCTAACAAAAGACCCTTTTCTCCACCACTGAAATAAATCAGAGACATCGGATTTTGAATGACTGACATGGGATCAAATATGATTAAGCTACATTTCCATATCACAAAACCTAGTATGAGTGCATTCACAAATTTATCGCTAATATTTCCTTCAACTGCAACAGTTACTTTCTTTAATCGGAATTTCAAGGCGAAGTAACCTGTAATTGCTGACAATAAAAATATCAGTAATTCTAAATTCAGCACCAATGGACCTATCTGTATGACATTCAAACCTCCAACTCCCTTTCGCTTCTTAATAAACCAGATTAATTTACTCCTTTTGCCCCTTTGAAACCCAATATACGAAAAAAATCAATAGTTTCAGTATACCATGGACACACGAAGAGACCGCAATTCAATGACAACTGGATTATGTACAAGGTTAATGGTTCTTTGCTATTCCACAATAAAAATGCCGATTGGATTTACCCCATCGGCATTTCATACATTCTAATTCTACTCCTTTTTTAGGTCTCTTTAGTCTTCTGCACTGCGAATGTGAGTGACTGACTACGAAACTGCGTCGGTGTATCATATTTTTCCTCATCAACCGAACGAATTACCGTTTTGTGTTCAAGGACATTCCAACCAACATAGACTCTCTCGAGGATTGTAAAGACCGCATCTTTTTTCAGATTGAGCTCGATCAATGTATCTACTGCACGTCCAGTATCTCGTTCCACTTCTTGGATGTCCGTATTCATTATAATACAGTTGATTCCTCCCAACCGGCTACCTTTCCTCATTCGTTCAAGGATCTCGACGAATGCCTCTTCTGAGGAGATATGCTCGAGGCATCCACATGCTACAATATAATCGTACTGTTCTTTCGCTATATCCGCGTGTTCAACATCAACTTCCTTAACTTGAATGACATCCGTAACGCCGTATTTATCTGCATTGTCACGTAGCTTATCTATGGCTTCAGATAGTAAATCCAAACCGTACACCGTACTATTCGTCTCTTGAAGCCGCAGTCCCATGGGTATCGTGTTACGACCGGCACCACATCCTAGATCAAGCACATTTAAATGATCCTTGTGTATCAACAGACGATCCAGAAGTTCCATGACTATGGGGTTAGGCTTTGACAGCCATGTGCCGGGTTCTAAAATCTCGTGATTACTGTACAACTCATTATGATAGATGGCTTCGGCTTTACGAGCCTCATCAAAATCCGCTTGATTCAAATTATCACCTCTTCTTGGATTCAAATATCTTTTCCAAATATTCCATAATCATATTATGGTTCTTTGTGACCCATTCTTATTCTTTGGATAGATACTCTTTCTTACATAATAAAAAAACCTACGAAACAGATGATTGCGATGAATGACACTCACGCTTTCATTTGTTTCATAGGTCTTTTGCTTAATCATTGATTTTTAAGAAAAATTTATATCTTCTTTACCCCAATAAACCTGCAAGTTCATGATTTTACCGAATTCATCAAAAGACATAATCTCAATCGCCTGAATGATTGTCTGTTTCCCCTTGGCATTCGTTTCAATTATGTGATAAATCACTGAGCTTACGCTTGGTCAATCACAGTGATTAGATCAGTTGCTGGAATTCTTGGTTGAGAATTTGGAACTTGACTCGCGTATCCTACATGAAGACTACCCACGACTCTTTCGCCAGGTTGAATTCCTAATGCATTTCGGTACGCTGCTTCATGCATGTGGCCATAACTTTTCCATATCATACCTAAGCCCTGTTCCCAAGCAAGTAAGCTGAAATTTTGGATGATACAACTCGCAGAGGAATAATCCTCTTCACGAATACCGATGACAGGGTTTTCCTTAATTACTACAGAAATGAACATTGGAACATCCATCATTTTATTGTAGTAATTCACATTAAATGAAGCATCACCAGGTTTTCCTTTTAATTCGGCAATGCGTTTACGTGCTTCACCATGAACAATTACGAACCGCCATGGTTGAGTCATTCTATGGTTAGGAACCCATACAGCCGTATTCAATAGTTCCTTTACAAGATCTAGTGAAACCTCGCGTTCCTCAAAAATTTGAATAGATCTTCTCTCTTTAATCAATTGTCTTAATTCCATGTAATGATCCTCCTCTAATTTACGATACTATGTAAGAATATGATGAATGTTATGACTATTCTCAATGATAATCTTTATCAATAACTATTAGTTTAAATTGTGAATACCGAGTTGTCAACAGAATTGCATAAATGATCTTTGATTTGCGACACAGATTGGAATCATCGTGAACACTCGCCTAATTTTGATACCTTTATGAAATGAAACAGAGGTATCTTTCGCACGAATAGATTGTGTGAAAGATACCTCTAACCTTATGACTCTAATTCTTAATCACTACTCTTCCCTGTTCATCAACCATTGCATACTGTCGTTCCACCGCCGAAGTTAAGCCATTCATCATCGTCTTCTCTAAGGCAGCCCCAGTTCTGGCATAGCCTAGAACCTTAATTGACTGTTTGATGAGATCCTCCAGCGTTAAACTGATCTGTGAACGCAGAACATAACGAATCGCATTCGCGACTTCTTCAGGCGGTAGTTCCTCAGCGGTTCGGCGTTGAGTATCGTCCATACTGAGCCGAAACATATCATATTTCTTCACATCTATTTCTATTGGCCAACAGTAAATCATTGCATCCCACTCTGTCGTATGAACTTTCAAATTGCTCATGCTCTCGGTAATTCTCCGATCTAAGCGGGCTCCCATACGTGTAATTCCCCATGCTTTAAGCACACGCTTCACCAGTAAGCTCCGACTGATCGGACCTTCTTCTTGAATGACCTTCAGGATTTGATCGCGAATAGTTGCTGTATGCTCAAGGGCATAAAAGGCATCCGTTCCCGCGGTAACCTGGGTTAATTCACAGACTTCATACCTGAGCGTACCCTCTGGAAGTCCGGATGTTAATGTTGCGAAGTCTCTACTATTCTCATCATTCTTCTGTTGAGATTCAGAAGCCGCAACCCCCTCAATTGAACTTTCTGATGTACTTGTAGCCAACATCATTGGTTGTAATTCCTCTATAGGATGGATTTGTTTCGTTCGAGCAAGTTCAATGACCTGTTCAATTTTTCGAATTACTGTCTCGGTATTATCCCACCAATCTAGCGCCCATACATGGTGAATATTCCATCCAAGTCCCTTTAGAACTTGCTCGCGTAACACTTCACGATCTCTCACCGTCTTAGCCTCCCGATAAATCGGACCATCGAGGATCAGACCAAGAAGATACTTACCTGGATGCAATGGATCCTTAATTGCTAGATCAATTCGATACCCTGAAGTTCCTACATTTATGTCGGTCTGATATCCATGCTTTAACAATTCCGCTGCAATCCCTCGATGCAAATCAACATTTAACTTCAATCGATGTTTTGGCTCCACTATGGGTAGAACTCGACTCCCTTTTTCTGCGTATTCCAAAAAAGATTTCAGACCCATCACGCCCTGTGAACTTGTACGGCTTGCATTCAATTGACCCGACTGTAAAGTGGAAAACACGATCATCTCATGCCTAGCGCGAGAAACCGCAACATTCAAACGACGCCACCCCCCTTCACGATTCAGCGGACCAAAATTCAGGCTGACTTTCCCTAAGGAATCTGGACCATAGCCAATTGAGAATAAGATCACATCCCTCTCGTCACCCTGTACATTCTCTAGGTTTTTAATAAAGATCGGCTCCGGTAATGACGACTGTAGACTTTCAAGCTCAGGATATTCGCGAAATTTATCATCTAATAAGTCCTCAATTAACGATTGCTGAATGGAACTGAAAGTAACAACACCTATACTTTGTTTCCGTAAGTCCTCATCCATTAAACGTCGTACAATTTCCGCAATCACCGCTTCACCTTCTGCTTGATTCTTCTTCGTCCGACCTCGATCATAGAACCCTTCGACCGGATACCATTTCACACTCGATACAGGTGCTTCAGGTGAAGGGAAAGTCATCAATTTATTGTCATAGTAATGAGCGTTACTAAACGCGATCAAGCTCTCATGACGGCTGCGATAATGCCATGATAAATGCTTTTGTGACATACCAAGAGCTAGACAATCATCCAAAATACTCTCTAAATCCTCTACTGACATTTCATCTTCATCACTACTTAGGTTCATCTTGGAGAAAAAACTCGTTGGAGGCAATTGCTTCGGATCGCCAACAATAACAGCATGATGCCCCCTGGCTAAAGCACCCACAGCTTGCGATGTCGGAACCTGTGAAGCTTCATCAAAAATTACCAAATCAAACTTCGGACTCAGCGGATCCAGATACTGTGCCACTGAAATTGGACTCATCAACATACATGGCGATAAACGCGGGAGTAGATTCGGAATGGACTCGAATAATTTACGAATTGAAAGTCCTCTACCACCGCTACGGACAGCACGTTGCAAAATGCCCGCTTCCGAACTTTGGGCTGCTTCTTGCATCATGACGGGCACTTTCGCTGCTAACCGCGCGTGTATCTCTAGTCTCGTTAACTCCTCATATCGACGATCGATCTCCGCGAATCGATCAATTTTCTCCTCGAATAATCGACCTGAGAATTGTCCGAGCCGAACATCTTTAGCAATGATATGATTCGCACACGCCTTGTACAGACCACGATCGAAGGATTGAAGTACAAGTTCCACAGTCAAATGTCCTACTTCCAGGGGAAGGAGCAATGGCAGCAAGCCTGCATCTGCTACTTCATTTCTAACACGTCGCCACGCGCACCAATCACGTAGCTCATTCAAATGATTCTGCCAACCCGCTGACTTCGTATGCATGAATATGAAGGCATTCTCCGTCCCAATCTCCTGATCTAACTCTATATCATTCACTTCAAGTAGTTGTAATAAGGCTTGTTCATTCATAACATGACTTACATATTGCTTCACAACCTGCTCAAGCATCGAAGCAAATTTCGTCTGAAATATGCTTGCGCCATCAATAAGCAGCATACCCAGTTGATGACGAGTACGAATGTTCTCTGATTCATGATCGAACAAGGATGATAGCAGTTCTTGCAGTTTCATGATCCAATCACAAGCTGCGTCAATGGCTTCCCATTCCTGGCTTTGATCATTCCACAAACGACTTCCAAGCATGTGTGAAATTTTCTCTATTGCTACCTTTAGCTTCTGATCCTCTTCATGCCATTGAATAACTTGATTCAACATACTCGGCACTTGTTTCTTGGATATTTCCTGTCCTGAAGCTAGCATTGAACGCATTAGCTTATAGATCCGATTCTGCCCTGACCATTTCGGTAGGACCCACTTCAACTCTAATCTGTTCCATTCAGCCAACGTCATTTGTACGTCAATCCGATATATATCTGGGTGGAAATGAGTGCACACTGAGTCTCGTATGGTATCTCTTCGTCTTCCCTGCTCAGCCACTGCTCTCACATCGCGAATACTTGACTCAAGATCCGTCGACTGAATTAGCTTTGATGTCACATCGGGTACATTTATCATGAGCTCACAAAGCTGTATGAACATACCATTCTTGTCCCTAGAGACCGGCTCCCATCCGAGACCCATTCTCTTTGATGCTTTTAGAAATGTTTCATGAACAGGTAGTAATCCGTCCCTATAACTATTCACCAACGTTTCAACATCCGTTCTCATAGTCTGTGAATAGGAGGACCTATGTACATTGCTCCAAGGATTTCCATGAGGACCACCGCAAGCTTCTCCAGCAGCCTTCACCTGCGTAACCAAATCTCTCCATGTCGTAACCTGATCTTCCGTCAACGATTCAATTGTACGATCCTCAAATACAACAGCATCCTGGCCTTCCCCAGCTTTCTCGAATCCAGCAATAGCTTCATATAATGAAAATCCGAAAGAATAGGGTTGATGTAATGCATCAACATATCCATTCAGTTCACTTCGTAAAGAAGCCAACCGCTCCCCTTGTGCACTCCATTGGTCCGATGACTGCAACTTTGCAACGTTCATGGCAACGTTAAGCTGTTCGAGTACTGCTTTTTTACTACTTTTATTAGAATGCAGTTCAAGGCAGAAAGGATCCAACCCAATATTTGCAAGTCTTCTTTGAACAACGGATAAAGCTGCCATCTTTTCTGCGACAAAGAGTACTCGCTTTCCACTAGCCAATGCATTGGCAATCATATTCGTTATAGTCTGTGACTTCCCCGTACCTGGGGGTCCATGCAGTACAAAACTCTGATCTTGAGACGCCGCTCTTACCGCTTCCAATTGCGTAGAATCTGCACTAATTGGAACAAACAGCTGGCTCGGCGATTCTTTATCCAGTTCGAGATGAACATCCATCTCCTGCGTCCACTGGAGTCTTCCCTCCATTAAGCTTGCTACAATCTTATTCGATGCCAATTCAGCTGTGCGGGTGCGAATATCGTTCCACATCACAAATTGACCAAATGAAAATAACCCTAAGCACGAGACCTCTTCTATGTCCCACCTGGATCTCTGCATAACAGCCCTGCGAATGATGGCGAATACCAATTTCAAATCAATACCTTGTTCATCTTTCGGAAGTGGATCCAAACCGCCAATGTCGATACCGAAATCTTGCCGTAGCATTTCTAGCAGTGTAATATTCATTTGCGGTTCCTCATCTCGCATACGGATAACATACCCCTGACGAGATGACTTTCGCAATATTTCTACAGGTACGAGAACCAAAGGAGCATACCTAGGCATCTCGCTTATGTCCGTTTCATACCATTTCAATAATCCAAGCGATAAATATAATGTGTTTGCACCATTCTCCTCAAGTGAAACGCGAGAGGTACGATATAAATGAACCAATCTCATCTCGAGTTCTAATGCCGATAAATTTGCCCGCAGTCTTTTTCGTTCAAATTCTCCTCGTAGCAATGGAGCAAACGGATGAGTCCCTCCTACGCTTTGGAATAATTCAGCGCTCCGTGTATCATCTTGCCAATCCTCCGGTTTCGCGATCACTTGAAATTCTTCACGTTCGGATAATGCATCCTCAAGCTCCGACAATTGTACTGACATGATTGGAACACTCGATTTAGTTAGACGAAAATTAAGTAGACCATTACGTAGCGTCAAATCCAGCAACCGACGTTCCCATTGCTTATGCTTTGTTATTGGGATAGTCGCTGTCTCCAATGGAATTATTGTTGTATCCAGACGTTCTGGCCCGATGGCAGCAACCACTACTTCTTGCGTGTTAGCTTGAATCTCTAAGCCATTAATAATTGCTACTCGTAACGGTAACGGACGAATAGAACTGAACCTTGCTCTACGTACATCAACGATACATTCAAATTTTTCAACATCCACTAGGTGATTTTCAGCTAATTTGATCGAATCATCAAAGGAGATCAATTGCCCTGCAACAAAGGTAGTGGATTCTATCAGGCAAATCTCATTGATTCCTGTTGCTACGCGTTTGGTTAATAGCGATACATCATCTTGCACGCTTTCCGAGAAAGTTTCCTCCACAAGCCAAACACCTGTAAAAGCATGCCCTTCTGTAAAAATAAGTAATGGATGCAAACCTACCGCTTCGGCACAAGCTGCATATAATAAGGATAAATCCAAACAATTTCCCATTTTATTAGTAAATATCGTATCTGGTAGTCGAACACGCTGACCGATGTTTTCAAAACTTGGTGGTGCAACAATATATGAAATTTGATAGTTCTGCAAAGCTGTATAGAGTGCTGCTGCTTGCATATTGACACGGTTCGGATCCTTACTTTGATATGCATTAAATGAGGGACTTCCACTCCATTGCTTCAGAATTCCCGCCGCTTCAGTGACAACTTTCGATATTAATGGGTGATTAGGCGTAACGAATGCAGCGATCAATTCGGGAAGAATGGTTAGACCTCCCCATTCGTCAAATGCTAGAATTTCAATTGGTTTGAAATCCTCAAATAATATGACCTCATCTTGCCTAATCGTTAGCTTCAATGTTCCTGCGATTCGTTCTGTCAATTCACTCAACATAGAAGAAGACATTTGTAAAGGTACAGCTCCCGTATCCAAAGCTTTCCCAGCAGGCAACAGATCGAATGATTTCGTCCATTCATGTGCAAATAACGGTTCAGCCGATATCTGTACCGTTATCCCCGAGAGATCTTCATTCGTGCTGTTCGTAACTACAATACTTCTCACTACAGCGACATGATTTTGTTGCATCCCATAATTGATTGTTCCGCTTATTTCCCAATCACATTGTATACGTTTATTCAATTGCTATGCCTCCTTATTTCATTCTAAAAAAGACATCTAATGCGAGTTCAATAAGTCAGATTTTCAGCACCCGAAAGACCGACCGAATTCTATATTCGATGTCGAATAAGCTTCTTGATAACCTTCGTGATCAAAAGATGACTTTTTGAACAACCTCATACTATATTCATTATGTAACGCCACGGAAGTTGTCTCATAGACTTCTTTCATCATAGCATTAAATACCAGTCTTTTCCGTGTTTTCCGACTCATTTTGACGAATTATCTAACCTAATGCTTTTTGCTACTACATACACATCGTATGCATATCTAACTACTGCAAATCCCCTTTCTTTCATCTTCCATGCATCCTGAGATAAGACAAGGTACGACAACTAAAATGAGCATTAGCACTCTACCATCCTTCGGTAATCCCCTCTCGCACATTTCGTATACGTTGTCGATCAAAGAGTCATAACGTCCTTTCTGTTTCATTTCGCGTTCCACCACCTTTAACGCTACTTACTAAGCTAATTGATGTTCCAAAGCATCGATTCCTTACTTGTTCTGCTTTGGATGATTGTTTGTTAGGCTAATGATCTCCACTCATGAAAACTCACAGATTTTGATGAAGCACGTTCCCTTTGCCTCTGTCTTCCCACTAAAGTGAAAACTTGAGAATGTTTGAGTTACCACAAAACGAAAAATCCTTGACATTACATTGAGAACCAGACAATATCTATGTAAATTTAATAATTAATCGGTGTAAAGCACATGCCGCTTTAATACGGTAGCTCATAAGAGCATAGTCGTATTAGGGCGGCTTTCTTTTTTTGTATTATGACTAAAAGGTAGGGGGATGTGAATTTGTTCGAAAATGTCTATGAAGTATGGCTGCACAAACATATTGCCGAAGAGAAGAACCCAAGAGTACGGGAACTTCTGCAGAAAGGATTGGGACATGGAACAATAGAATTTCTTCGTTCAATCTGGTTTCCAGCAGTAGGAAATCTGGATTATTTGTATCCCGAATATGAGGTGCGCGACTTTAATAACGGATGCCGCTACCTTGACCTCGCATACAGACCAAACGTTGCAAAGGGCTGTATCGAGATTCATGGCTACCGGTCTCATGCCAGCGATATCGAGGTCAGTCGGTTTAAGGATTTATGTATGAAACAAGCTTTGCTTGTACTTGACGATTGGATATTTCTGCCCATCGCTTATCTGTCAATTAAAGACGATCCTGGCGTCTGCAAGCAATTAGTACTCGCATTTACCGGAAAGTTCTTATCCACAGCAGTGCCTTCTGGTCTAAACTGGGCAGAAGCAGAAACGTTGCGCTTTGCCCGTAGACGAATGTGCCCTTTCACACCACGAGAGCTTTCTGCTCATCTACAACTTTCGGATCGCCACTCAAGAAATATTTTGCTCAAATTAGTGAATAAGAAAATGCTGATTGTCGCAAGTGGAGTCCAGCGTTATCGTACATTTCGGTTGCCGTAGTTAAGGTAACTCAGCATCGATTTTCTAACAGAAATCACCAGCATTATTCCAAGAAAAAACACAAATATGAACTTATAACGGAAATATACGATGCTATATGTAAATTAACAGCCAAATTCCAGAGAAAAAAGTCAGATAAGATCGCTCAATTCCGTTATAACTTCAAAAGAGACAATCTGGATATAATAAGTTCTGCAGCTTCCGTTAGAATATTTACAAGTAAAGAGGCTGATCCATAGGACCAACCTCTTTACTCATTATGAAGGCAAGCTTCTGATAATAACGATCTTTCCACTTTAGCGATGTTCAGCGTAATGATTGGCTTTGCTGAAATCACGAATGATAGCTACTTCTTCTTCTGTTAGTGGTGTTACATCTCCAGCAGCAATATTATGAAGAAGTTGATCCAGTGAACTAGCACCAGGAATCGTAACAGCTACTGTTGGGTCAGACAACACATATCTAAGCGCAATCTGAGCCATGCTTCTATCCTCATACACAAATGATTGTAGCTCTGCTCTTATCATTTGTAATCCTTCAGCTTTGTGGTCCAGATAACCTTTTTCTGTCTTCTGGTCACCACGATCCGATAGAATCCCCTTGGCTACAGGTCCACGCACAATCATGCTAATGTCATTTGCAGCTAATCTGGGTAATATCTCTTCTTCTGGACGTCGATCTAAAATGCTATATTGGCTCATTACACTTACAATGTTGGATTTTGAGACATACTCTCTTACAACATTTTGACGAATAGATGAAATGCCATAATGGCGGATGAGACCCTCTTGCTTTAATCGTTCAAAAGCTTCTATCGTCTCATCGATCGGATCTTCCATTGTCCCACCATGAAGTTGATACAGATCAATATAATCTGTTCGAAGACGTGTTAAGCTCTCTTTTACAGCCGTAATAATATGATTTTTAGAGGGATCCCATGTCCAACCCTCTTGACCAGGGATCTGACGATTGCCTACCTTTGTTGCTATAATCACGTCATGACGACGGCCTTTGATGGCCTTTCCTACGATTACTTCATTTCGACCATCATCATATATATCGGCGGTATCCAGAAAGTTAACATCTCGCTCCAAGGCTTCATGAACTAATCGGATGGCTGAAGATTCTTCCGTTCCAAGAGACATACATCCAAGCCCGATTTCACTTACTAATAAATCAGATGATCCTAATTTTGATTTTCTCATCGCATAATTCCTCCCCTTATTTCACTGTATTAACTCTACACCATAGACAACAGAGGACAATCCGTCATCATAGCGGCATTCTACAAGAATGTTTGTTAAACAACCATATGTAACACGGTAAGAAAGACTCCGATAATGAAACCACATAGGGCACCATTTACTCGAATCCATTGTAAGTCATTACCTACTTTATCCTCTAACATGCTTACTAGCGTTTGGTTATCCATTTGATCTAAGTTGTCTTTGACCAATAGACCCAGTCTATAATAATTCGTCTCCACGATATTCACGATGAGTGACAATATGCCTTGTTCCCACTTCTGAACCAATTGTTCCTGTTTACCTAGTGTAGTAGTGACCCATCGGAATGCAGTTAAAATGAACCGCCCACCATTATCATATTCACTATTTAATTTCTGTAACAATTGATCCCGCAGTTCTTCTAATTGATTCAATATGAACACTTGCGTACTCGCATTTGTAAGCTTAGTATCCAGCCATGATTTAAGTTGGAGTGTTACAGCTGGGTTTAAGGCAGCCGTGGTTAGTTGCATTCTTATTTCCTGGAGGATACGTTCCCTATATTCACTATCTGGCTTTGCAATATCGTCTATAGAAGAAATCATCATCCCTGTAAGTAATGAACCTAGTTTCTCCTCACTCATAAATCCTAGAAATGCCTGAACGGCAAACCCTTTCATGCCACCAAGCTGTATCTCTTGTAGTTTACTGTGCACCAAATTCCCAAGCATTACTTCACTTTCAGGTTTTGACGCCCACTTCTTACCATAGACCAAGGCATAATCTAACACCTTCTCGTCATATTGGCTTTCTACAATGGTAACCGCTGTCTGAGCTACAATGGGTTCTAATTCTTTGTTTCTAACATAGCCAACAAGAATCGTCTGTAGAGAAGTGGCTACCTTATCGAGAGGGATCGTCTCAACGACTGATTTAACAGATGTAATCAATGTCTTTCTTAGCTCACGTTTACGAATGAGTTTGAAAATACCATTAGCAAGTGCTTTAAATATTTTAACTTGACTCAATTTACGTTTAATACTCTCTTTATTTAGAAGTTCGGTTTCCATTGCGGAGATTAATGAATTAATTATTTTGTCTCGATTGTTTAGAAGCAGAGATGTGTGAGGAATTGGAATACCCATAGGATGGCGGAATAAAGCCGTCACGGCAAACCAATCGGCGAAGCCCCCAACGAGCCCAGCTTCAAATCCACCTTGGAGTAATCGAACAGCTATATTTTGTGGCATAAATAACGTGATTAAGAAACCAAGCCCCATCACGATCAAGGAAGAACTTGCTATGTACTTTGTTCTCATGGTTGATCATCCCCCAAATAATAATGTATTGTACAAAGTAATAAAAAGCAGGAAGTCAGATGACTCCTGCTCCTCTCAAGTTGATCTTTCTATAAAAAATATACTTCATATCATTTATTATTTATGTAGTTAACGACTTTTGATAAGCAACTGTACTGCTGTTTGAATCCGTTCCCGTGAATCCGTTCCCTTTTCCACATCTTCCAATATACAATGTTCCAGGTTTGTGGCAACAATGTAAGCAATGGCTGTATCAGATGCGTTACGTACAGCGGATAATTGGGATACGACTTCTTTACAGTCTTTCCCTTCATCCATCATTTTTAATACACCTCGAATTTGTCCTTCTAATCGTTTCAAGCGGCGTGTAATGTTCTCATCATAGTTCATTGGTTCTTCCTCCTATCGGTACTACGAGCACATAGGATGTTCATTGTCGTAGCAAGGTGTGACTGGCTTAATGCAGATGTATATATGCTGAAATCCTTTTTTCTTTAAAATACGAGCAGCTTTTTTACTTTTTCTATCATTATTACCCATTATTATAATGGAATGTGCATGCGCTAAATCTAAATTAGCTACATAAGGCAGTCTACCCAGCGAAATATTTACACTACCAGGAACATGACCTGCTTGGTAATCTAAAGCATCTCTTATATCAAGCAACTTAAAGGTTGAATTCTTATTCGTTAAGGTGTCGCAAGGAATTTCATGCAAATCTTCTGTAGGCCACACGCTTCGAATGACTGCCACGATTCCGATGAACATAACAATACTGACCCACCACATAGTTCTATCCCCCATCTAACTGATATTTCACAACAAACATACCCCCATAGGTATTATAAGATGAGGTCAGTCAACTGTCAAACAAAACAACCGTGCATATACACGGTTGTTTTGTGGTGTGTGGGTTATTAGGAATCAATACGAATCAATTTGTTCTGAATCGACTTGTTCTGAACCGGCTGGATACATAGTATCAAGTGCTGCATCTAACAATAGGTCGAATAATGTTTCGTCTTCGATAAGAAGCGTATCTACTCTAAACAATTCTTCTTCGTTTCCGGGTTCCTTGGCGAAATTAATGCTGTAGTCCCAATTCGTTCCTCTCTTACTGTGAAACGTAACTTCAAATAAATCCTTATTCTCCTCTAAACGAAATGACGCATGACCAATATAATGATCATCTTCATCCTTCTTCATATCTACATTTTCAATATGTACGTTCATTGATTGTGATCTCCTTTGACCTTAAATATATTTAATAGTATACCATCTTCTTCATCTTTATAGAATGAACTAAAGACGGGAGTGTAATCTTTAGTTCATTTAATATGTACATGTTCATTTTCATTATGTTATCCAATTTAGTACAATATAAAAGAAACTAATTACATTTGGAGGAATACATATGACAGATTTTCAAAAACAGTTGATCAAATATGCCGATTTGGCTGTGAGAATTGGAGTAAATGTACACAAGGGCCAAACACTCGTTGTAAATGCTCCTATTTCTTCTGCTGAATTCGTAAGATTAATTGTAAAACAAGCTTATGAAGCGGGTGCAAAACTAGTTAAAGTGAACTGGAGCGATGAAGTTGTTACTCGTCTTCAATATGAATTGGCCGCAGATGAAGCTTTTACGATTCCACCAACATGGTATGCGGGTGAAATTATAGAACTTGTGGAGAATGGTGCAGCTGTCCTGAGCGTCCTAGCGGAGAATCCAGATCTTCTAAAAGGTATTCCGCAGGAAAGAATTTCAACTGCTCAAAAAACAAGAGGTCAAGCATTAAAGAAATATCGCGAATATGTGCAGTCAGATAAATTCAGTTGGAGTATAGTAGCTGTTCCATCGGTAGAATGGGCAGCAGCAGTATTCCCGGACCTCGCTCCGAATGAACAGGTTCAAAAACTATGGGAAGCTATATTCCATACCGTTCGTGTGGATCAAGAGAATCCAGTGAAAGCATGGCAGACGCATCTGGAGAACTTGTCTACTAAATCGTCCTATCTCAATGCCAAGAAGTACAAGAAACTTCGCTATATAGCACCGGGTACAGACCTGACTATTGAACTACCAGTTGGCCACATCTGGGCAGCAGGTGAAAGTATGGATGAGCAAGGTCATCGTTTCGTTGCCAATATGCCCACAGAAGAAGTATTCACAGCTCCTTTAAAAACTGGTGTAAATGGTACGGTAAGCAGCACGAAACCTCTTAGTTATGGAGGTAATATTATTGATAACTTCTCAGTCACTTTTGAGAATGGACGAATTATTAGTGTATCTGCTGAACAAGGTCAAGAAACACTTGAACATCTAGTTGCTATGGATGAAGGCTCACATTATCTAGGTGAAGTTGCACTTGTTCCTCATCAATCCCCTATCTCGGAATCGAACATTCTCTATTACAATACTTTGTTTGATGAGAATGCATCAAACCATTTAGCCATTGGTAGTGCATACGCTTTCTGTCTTGAGGGCGGCAAGGATATGACACAGGAACAACTGTTGGAGCATGGTTTAAATACTAGCGTAACGCATGTGGACTTCATGATTGGATCCGCACAAATGGATATTAACGGAATTACCGAAGACGGACAGGAAGAACCGCTATTCCGTAATGGAAACTGGGCAATTTAATATATCAACTACACTGGAGGAATGACATCATGCTTAGTTTTGAACAGAAATTAGATAATTATGCTACTTTAGCCATCCAAATTGGTGTCAATGTTCAACCGGGACAGACGCTTGTAATCAGCGCTATGATTGATTCAGCCAAACTTGTACAACTTATTGTGCGTAAAGCCTATGAAGCTGGGGCTAAGCTCGTAAAAGTGAATTATACAGATGAGGCTGTGTCACGGATGCGTTACGACTATGCATCTGACGAATCTTTTCTTGAAGCTCCAACATGGTTCGCTGGAGAAATGATCGAACTTGCTGAGAATGGTGCCGCATTCCTTACTGTTATTTCTTCAAGTCCTGATCTCTTAAAAGGTGTCGATCCTGAGCGGATCGCAAACCATCAACGTACTTATGGACAAGCGATGGCCAAGTACCGTCAATATCAACAAGCTGATAAGGTGAGTTGGAACGGCCTAGCTGCTCCCTCTCCGGATTGGGCAGCTAAAGTATTCCCTGGTGCAGCACCTGAAGATCAGGTAAACATGCTCTGGGACGCTATTTTTGCCGCAGTACGTGCTGATCAACCAGACCCAATTCAAGCTTGGCATGACCATATCGAAAAGTTGCAAGTCAAATCAGATGAACTCAACAACAAGAAATTCCACAGTCTTCACTTTGTTGCCCCAGGGACAGATCTAACGGTTGAATTACCTGAAGGTCATATTTGGGCACAGGCAGGTAGCGTGAATGAACAAGGAACGACATTCGTAGCTAACATCCCTACTGAAGAGGTCTTCACAGCTCCACTAAAGAATGGAGCAAACGGTAAAGTTAGTAGCACTAAACCACTGAGCTATGGTGGTAATATTATTGACCGATTCACACTCACTTTCGAGAATGGTCGCATTATCAATTTTACCGCAGAAGAAGGTTATGAAACACTTGAGCGTTTAGTGAACATGGATGAAGGATCGCACTATTTAGGAGAAGTTGCTTTGGTGCCATTCCACTCTCCTATTTCTCAAAGTAATATTTTGTATTATACGACTCTTTTCGATGAGAATGCCTCTTGTCATTTAGCTATAGGTAGTTCATATGCTTTTAACCTGGAGGGCGGAAAGACGATGACTTCTGAAGAACTTGCTGCCAAAGGAATGAATCAGAGCATTACTCACGTTGACTTCATGATGGGATCACCTGAAATGAACATCTACGGTTTGACTCATGATGGTGCTAAAATTCAAATCTTCTCCGAAGGTAACTGGGCATTTTAATAAATTGACGTATTGATCGGCAACTCGGAGAGGAGTAACTGATATGTTAAACGTAGATTTAACTGGAAAAACAGCTCTAATCACAGGTGCTACGGGACAACTTGGAAGAGTGATGGCACGTACGTTTGCGGAATGTGGCGCAAATATCATTATTCATTATCACGGTAATGAAGGTAAAGCGAACGAACTGAAACAAGAGATTGAGTCTATAGGCAGACGGTCTATGATCGTTCAGGCAGACGTTACCCAATTCGTTGACATTATGAGCATGAAGGATCGTGTACTCGAACATTTCGATACTGTTGACATCATAGTAGCCAATGCCGTTATTCAATATGAATGGAAGTCTATCCTTGAACAACCCATTGAGGATTATACGAGTCAGGTCGATTCGTGTGTTATGCAAAGTGTTTACTTGGCAAAAGCGTTCGTGCCTTCTATGATCGATCGTAAAAACGGACGCTTCATCGGGATTAATTCGGAGTGCTCTATGCAGAATGCTCCTGGTCAATCGGCTTATGTAGCGGGTAAAAGAGGTATGGATGGCGTTTATCGTGTTCTAGCCAAAGAAATCGGTGAACATCAGATTACCGTCAACCAAATTGCTCCAGGATGGACCATTAGTGAGAATGACAGACTCAATAATACAGAAATCAGTGAAGGCTATTCACAGACCGTACCCTTGAGACGTCGTGGTAGTGATCAAGAAATAGCAAATGTAGTAGCATTTATTGCATCTGATCTAGCAAGCTTTATTACAGGAGCATATATCCCCGTAAATGGTGGAAATGTAATGCCTGCTATTTAATTACATGTTGGATAGATACATGCAATCTGACTTATCTATCTGTTCCAACAGAAAAAGCTGAGTTCTCCCATATGAGGATTCAGCTTTTTCTTGTATACTGTCATATTATTCTCGAGTTTCGATCAAGTGTCATTGAATAGTTAGGAACATACTAGTTCAGTTAAAATCATGACGCCCCGTCCAGGAAGAACTCCATCACGATGAATCGTCTCTCCAGTAGGCAAGTCTTTGCGGGTTATATCTCCTATATTAACTGTTACAGCATCTGCGTTGTGATTCAGTAGGAAAAGGAACGATTGCCCTTCCTTAATCCGCTGTGAAGCTTCCACGCCAACCGGAATATCAGGTATGAGAGGATTGACGCCTTTGTCAGAACATAGATTGGATAAGAATCCCTGTAAGAAGTTGCTCACTGCGCTTGTTGCCACATAATAAGCTTGACCTTTTCCAAATGAATTTACCGTTAGCGCAGGCATTCCCTTGTAAAAGTCAGATCCATACTCCGCCAACACTTCGGCACTTTCGGCATGAATTAGATCAAATAGAAGTTCACATGGATATGAGCCTTCAAATTTACCGATGGGCTTATTCATCACCATTTGATTAAATTGTCCCGTTGGAAGCACATCAATCTCCTCAGCCCAAATGCCCATCAACCTACGAAGTTCACCTGGGTAACCGCCTACGGTAACCAAATCATTCTCATTCACAATACCACTAAAGAAGGTTGTCACAAACGTACCTCCTTCAGATACAAAAGTTTCCGTTTTCTTGGCAAAGCCCTTTTTCACCATGTACATAACCGGAGCGATAACTTTGGATGCTTTACCGTCCATAAGGGCTTCATAGCTGCCACTTTCCTGCCCAAGCACACTTGTATCCAATCCAATGTCCGATAGTTCTTTATTCGTTCGCTCGCTCCGATTAGATGCGATAATATGGTTTTTCCCGTCGACGATCATCGTTTCGAATGATTCCTGATTCAATATGGAGCCTAATTGAACGCTATTTACATTAATGACAAGCATACCGTAATTATTCTGACCCTCTAGTTCTATTTTTCGAACAAGACTTAAGTATTTCTTATGGTCACGTTCGTCCTCGATATATTCCCAACCTACCAATCCTATATTATGTATTGCCTTCTGATACCACTCACTGCTCTTTATTTCTTCTGAAGCATTTATGAGCTCCCAATTGTTAAGCAATGTTTTGTTGTCCGTGTACAAGCGAATATTGGATATTTCCTTATACAGTCGTATATATTCACTTATATCAGGATATTCTCGATAAGCCTCAACCACATCGTATACGCTTTCATATTGACGGTTCGCAAGCCTCTTCAGCCTGGCATCATTCGACAGTCGATAAGAGATATCCAACGAAACGTTGAGGACTTCCTCTGTTCTCTTTTTAACCCGATCCACGTTGATTGATGCCTGTTCACTGGCATTCTGAAACGCCATAGTCCTCATTTTGATAGTCAAATAACCACCGACAAGAATAACCGGTAACAGGGCTACAAGTAGAAAGGACAGAAGAAGTTTATTACGGATTTTCATATCATTTAACAGCTAAACCATCCGGGGCCACATAGGGGTTGCCTCCAACTCTTTCGGATTTCACGAACCTCTCAATCTACTGGTGTGAATATCCATACCTTACAAAAGAAAAGAACAATTCGCAATATGAAAAAATAATAGATGCCTTTCGCATGATTCGCGGAAGGCATCTATTATTTCAAACTTATCAAGGCTCATCGCTTTATCTGCGATATACCGCAAGTTTTCGATTCAGTTCATACGTTAACCCATAGACCTGCTGATAGAGTGCAAACAGATCGCGATATTCTTCAACTTGCTGCGGATTCGGATTATACACTCGTGCTGGTCGAATGAATGCTTCGGCACAGGCACGAAGTGAAGAGAACCAACCACAGCCGTATGCAGCCAGCATCGCCGCCCCCATCGCTGGTCCCTGCTCATTCTCTAGCTTTACAACAGGTGCTTCAAAGATATCCGCCTGCATTTGCAACCACGTCTCGTTAAGAGACCCTCCGCCAATAGCAACAATTTCAGTAATCTCCTTACCTGATTGACGCATTATTTCAAGTGATTCTCGTAATGAAAAAGTAATACCCTCAAGCACAGCCCTGGCAGCATGCGTTAACGTATGCCCAGCATCCAAACCAATCAAGCTTCCCCGAATGTCTGCATCCGGATGAGGTGTACGTTCTCCGCTAATATACGGCGTGAACAAAATCCCTTCGCTACCTGCTGGAATCAAATGAATGTCTTGAAGTAATTCATCGAATCTGAGATCCTTCGCGAACGTCTCCTTAAACCATGTCAGGCTGTGTCCAGCAGCTAAAGTCACACCCATTGTATAAAAAGCGTCTTCTTCTCCGTGATTAAAAAAATGAACACGTCCGTCGAGCTTAAGCTCCTTGCGGTGCTCGTAAGAGAGAATAACACCTGAAGTTCCTATGCTACACATGGTTTTCCCTTCACTCAGAATTCCAGCACCAATAGCACCACAAGCATTATCAGCCCCCCCAGCAAATACCTTCGTGTCAGGTAGAAGCTTCGTGTACTCAGCAACCGATGGTAACAGTGTCCCCGTCTGTTCGAACGACTCGACCAGTGTGGGACACAGAGACATCGGTAAATCAAAGGCTTCTGCAATTTCTGAGCTCCAACATTTATTCCGTACGTCGAGCAGCAGTGTTCCTGCTGCATCCGAATAATCCATCGCTAAATTTCCTGTCAAACGGTAACGTAAGTAATCCTTAGGCAGTAGGAATAGATTAGCTTGCTCTAACAACTGCGGTTCATGTTCCTTCACCCATAATAATTTTGGAAGCGTGAACCCCTCTAGCGCACGGTTACATGCAATATTCAGTAGCTCATCTCCAAGCGTCCTCTCTATCTTACGACACTGCTCGGTTGTTCGAGTGTCGTTCCATAGTATCGCTTGCCGAATCACACGTCCACCAGCATCAATCAGAACGAGTCCGTGCATTTGCCCAGAGAAGCTAATGCCTTCAACATCTGCAGGATTCACATTTGATGTTTCCATAAGCTGGCGCAAGCTACTTAGCGTTTGCTGGACCCAATCTTCCGGATTTTGCTCACTCCATCCCGCTTCCGGTCTACTCAAGGGATAAGCCTGTGCTTGCTCACATACTATGTTACCTTCTCTACTTAGTAATACTGTCTTCACAGCACTTGTGCCTAAATCAATCCCAATGACATATTTCATAGCGCACTCCTACTCAGCTAGAATGTATTGATTCAGTATACCCTTCAACATTTCCTGACGTCCTGATTCATTTCTACGTGGATTATCATTATTCATAGCATATTCAGCAAGTGAAGAGAGCGTCGCTTTACCATTGATCACATCTGCACCAATACCTTCTTTAAAACTACTATAACGTTGATCGATGAAATCATCGAAAACACGATCTTCGATTAGTTTAGCTGCTACTTTTAAACCTTTTGCATAGGTATCCATACCCGCAATATGAGCTAAGAACAAATCTTCTGGTTCGAAAGACTGACGGCGCACTTTAGCATCGAAGTTAATACCCCCTCGACCCATACCGCCATTCTTAAGTACCTCATAGAGTGTTAGTGTTGAATCATAAATATTGAGAGGGAACTCATCGGTATCCCATCCAAGAAGCATGTCTCCCTGATTAGCGTCAAGTGATCCTAACATGCCGTTTATTCGGGCAACACGCAGTTCATGTTCAAAGGTATGTCCTGCAAGTGTAGCATGGTTTGCTTCTAGATTCAGTTTGAAATGACCGTCCAATTTATATTTTTGCAAGAATGAAATCGTTGTTGCCGCATCGAAATCATATTGATGTTTGGTCGGCTCCTTCGGTTTCGGTTCAATCAAGAACTGAGCATCAAATCCGATTTCCTTCGCATAATCTACAGCCATCGAGAACAGACGTGCCATGTTATCCATTTCAAGCTCTAGATTGGTATTCAGCAATGTCTCGTATCCTTCACGACCACCCCAAAATACATAATTCTCTGCACCAAGTTGTTTGCCGACTTCAAGGCCCTTTTTAATTTGAGCAGCGGCATGTGCGTATACATCAGCATTACATGTTGAGCCTGCACCATGCATGTACCGCGGATTTGAGAACATATTGGCCGTATTCCAGAGTAGCTTCTTACCTGTTGATTTCATACCCTCTGAGATTTGATCCACAATGATATCTATGTTGCTATAAAATTCACGTAGACTACTTCCTTCTGGTGCAATATCTATATCATGGAAACAGAAATAGGGAAGGTTCATTTTTTCTAAAAATTCAAAAGCGGCTTCCACGCGTGCCTTCGCCAAATCAAGTCCAGTCCATGAATCCCAAGCACGTACTGCAGTCTCTTTACCAAACGGATCTGATCCGCCAGCTGTTAGGGTATGCCAATACGCCATAGCGAAACGCAGATGCTCCTCCATCGACTTACCAGCTACCATTTCTTGCGGATTATAAAATTTAAATGCATAAGGATTAGTGGAACGACTACCTTCATAAGCAATCTTACCAACGGAATTAAAATAGGCCATGTAATGAATCCTCCTCAAATTTAGATCATTCGCAAGCGTTTACAACGGTATCTTATCATAACTTTTAGACTTTGTATATTGGTTAAACAAAGTATTTTATTTAGTGTATACTAGACTTACGATATAATGTTAAAAGCTTATTAACCGAACGTTTAAAAAGGATGTGTCGTTTGTGAAAGTTACCGGTGATCAGGCATTAGTCAAAAAAATCAACAAATCGCTAGTGCTGCATACCGTTCGTAAGCACTTCCCCCTATCAAGATCCAGCGTATCGGTCATGACAGGCTTAAACAAAGCCACAGTGTCTACTCTTGTTGCAGAACTATGCGAGCAACAGCTCGTCATTGAGGTCGGACCTGGACAATCTAGTGGTGGTCGTAAACCGCTTATGCTTCATTTCAACAATATGGCAGGCAGTGTGATTGGGATCGAGCTGCGTGTTAAACAGTTATCTGCTGTTCTATGCGATTTGAAAGGCGATATCATACTCGTACGTGATTTCACATTGGAGCACCATGGACTAGCCTATGTATTAGATACAATGAAAGACCTTATTGCTGACTTGATATCCGTTGCCCCTTCTACTCCTTATGGAACTGTAGGGATCGGCATCGGTGTGCCCGGCATGGTCGATGAACAAGGAATCCTTTTATTTGCGCCCAATCTTGGTTGGGAGATGGTTGAACTTCAGCAGATACTAGAGACTTATTTTGCTATTCCCGTGACCCTTGATAATGAAGCGAATGCCGGCGCGGTTGGTGAATTGAACTTTGGAGCGGCACAAGATGTGAGTCATCTACTATACGTCAGTGCAGGTTCAGGGATCGGTTCAGGCATCATCATTGACGGAAAGTTATACAAGGGTGCTCGAGGATATGCCGGTGAGACGGGACATATGTGTATTGAGGCAGATGGTAAACCCTGCAGCTGTGGTAGCCGTGGATGTTGGGAATTGTATGCCTCTGAGAAAACCTATGACACATCCGTTTTTAATCTACCCGCACACAACACACAGGATCTGATACGTTGTGCTGAACAAGGGAACATTGAGGCTATTCGCCATTTCGAGCAAATGGGTAAATACCTTGGTGTTGGCGTTACCAATTTAATTAACAGCTTTAATCCAGAATTGATTATTATCGGTGGAGCTCTGTCAGAGGCTGAGCCATGGCTAGCAGCATCCATGAATGAAGTTGTAGCAGAACGTACACTTCCCTACCACAAGCAGCAGCTTCAAATTACATTCTCCAAGCTTGGTAGTCGCGGCACGATGATTGGTGCAGCCTTCTCTTCTGTTATGCATTTTCTCGGAAGTATAAGAATCACGTTATAGATGAAGAGTCATGAAGTAGGGATTTCTAGAAATTCTCTCCTCTGCCATGCACATGAAAAGGCTGAGTTCTCCCACATGGGGTAACTCAGCCTTTTCCCTTTTCATTTATTCTCGTTGTTTATCCTTGGGTCTGAATCTAACTATCTCTTGTATAATCAGAACATTTAGAGGCTACTCACCGAATGGTTTGCCGAATCAACCTTCCCTTTGCGCTGTTTAGCAGACTTGCGGAAGTAGAATAGTTCATAAATAACAGGTATGACGATCAATGTAAGGACCGTTGCGGCTGTTAAACCTCCGATTACGACAATCGCTAGACTTTGTGATACGATACTGCCCTCTTCTGAATGTCCAAATACGAGTGGTAGCATCGCACAGATTGTAGCGATCGCAGTCATTAATATCGGACGCATCCGCGTTAATGCTGCTTCGACAATGGCTTCACGAATGGTCATATACTGCTCATTATGTTTAATCCGGTCAATGAGGACAATAGCATTCGTTACAACAATACCAATGAGCATCAACGCACCGAACATGGCTGTGAAGTCAGGTGTTACGCCTGATACAAGGAGTCCAAGAATCGCACCAATCGCCGCTAACGGAAGCGAGAACATAATCGCAAGGGGTGCACGTAACGTCTTGAACGTAAGCACCATGATCAGATATACCAATCCGATCGAGATCAACGCAGTCATACCCAAATCACCGAAATCATCTGATTGGTCAACGGAAGCACCACCAGCTATTACATTTACGCCATCTGGAACTTTGATTGTATTAATTTCCTTTTTAATATTGGCACCAATCTCAGATACCAACTTCGGATCTATTGCTGCAGTAATACGTAAGTATTTCTTCCCTTCTTTGTGATAGATCATCGCTGGCTCGTTACGTACTTCAAGTGACGCAAGCTTGGATAATGGTACTGGTCCTTTCGCAGTCATTAACATCATACCGCTTAGATCCTGTTCTGTTTTAGGTTGAACAGCTGGTTCCAATACGACTGAAGTTGGGACATTATCTATTTCAATTTGCCCAATCGGAACGGGATTAAGCATAGCACCAACTTGCATCGCGATTTCTTGACCATTGGCCGCAAGTGGATCAACTTTGAATGCAAATACTGGTTTTGTATCATCACCACTGCTGGTGACCTTTTCTACCCCATCCACCGTTTGTAACTTATCCTTAACTTCCTTCGCAACAGCTGTGATTACCGTTATATCATCACCGACAATATCAACATATTCAGTAGTTGAACCTGAACTCATGACGCTAGTCTCATTAGCTGTCACACTTGCTCCATCATATTTTTGCTTTTGTGCACGAACTTGATCCATGAACACCTGTGCATCAGCGTTTTTCTTCATCATAACTGTAAAGTTAACCTCTGCGAGTGAGGATACATTTCCCCACTGTGCCATATCAGCACTATTCCCGTATTGAAGTAGTACGGTATCAGCCTGATCTTGCTTCATCATAAATTCTTCAAGTTTCTTACCATTCTCAAGAACCTGTTTTACGGGAACATCATTCGGATATTTCAATTTCACTACGACATAACCCGCATCGGATGCATCTAACGCGCCTTTTGGCATATAGACATATGCTCCAATGGAAGCGACGAATATGAACAATGAAAGGGAAAGAGTTACCCATTTGTGGCGAAGGTTCCAATGTAGAAACAATCCAAACTTTTTGGATGGTTTATCTTCTTTAAGACCTGAATCCCGAAGTAACCATGAACTTAGTAAAGGAACCACGGTCAGTGCAACTACCAACGAGGTAAGTAGTGAATACGTTATTGTTAACGCAAACGGTAAAAGAAACGCTTGCAGTCCACCTTTTAACATCCCCATCGGTAGGAACACGGCAACTGTTGCAATCGTAGAAGAAGTAATTGCTTGAGCCACTTCTTTCGTGGCATTAATCACCATCTCAACCGAGAAGGGTTCCTTTTGCATTCTACGGTAAATATTTTCAATGACTACAATACTATCATCCACCAGACGCCCTACAGCTACAGCAACGCCCCCTAGTGTAATAATGTTCAGGGTCACACCAGATACTTTCAGCAAATACAAGGTTACCGCTAGGGACAACGGAATGGATATTACCGTAATTAACGTCGCACGTAAATTACGTAGGAACAATAAAATGATGATGGTCGCAAACAACGCTCCCATGAGAACTTCACGCATCATACTGTTAACCGAGTCAACAACCATGTCCGAAGTGCTGAATACAACAGCGACATTTGCATTTGTCACTGTTTTATTAATATTATTAACGACTTCCTGCACCTTATTACCTACATCCACTGCATTGGCATTGGCTTCTTTAGTTACTACAGCGAATAGTACATCCTTACCGTTGGATCTGCTAATACTCTCACGATCTTGTTTCAACTCTATCGTTGCTATATCTTGGAGTGTAACACCTTCCATTACAGGAAGCTTCTTCAACGTATCGATACTATCAATTTTAGATATAACGTTTACGTTACCACTCTGTCCGCCAAGCGTTTGTTCTCCTACGGAAGCAGATACGTTACGGCCTTTGAGTAGACTCATCAGTTGTGAGAACGAGACTCCCTTTTGTGCCATCTTCGATTGGTCTGCACTAACGCTGATCTGTGAAGCCGGTCTTCCATAAAGCCCAACATTCGAAACGCCCTTTATATTTTGTAACTCATGGAGTATCGTTCTTTCCGCAATTTCCAGATTATCCTCAGTCAAGCCTTCATCAAATGAAACCGTGATTTGAGAAATTGGAATCATTGAGGTATTTAATTGAAGCACGAAGGGTCTCATCACACCTTCAGGGAACTGCAATTGATCCACTGCTTTTTGAACCTCTTGTGAGGCCTCTTTCATATTCGTCTTGGAATCATAGTAAATATCGATCTTCGCATAACCTTCTCCTGAAGTAGAGAGTATCTCTTTCTTCCCTTTCACCACCCCGACGGCACTTTCAATCGGTTTAGTGACGTTATTCTCCATAGATCCGGCATTCTGCCCCGGTCCCATGACCATAACACTAACCTGCGGATTATCCGCTTCCGGCATGAATTCCATCGGTAGTGTCGTGTAACTAATCACCCCAACTACAAGCGCCATAACGATCAGTAATCCTACGGCCGCTTTATTTGCGAACGACCACTTTGTTAACCATGACATTTTCTCCAATCCCCTTTTTCAAAAATATGGTATCTCCTATGTACTTTGTTAAATATAGATGTTTTAGAAGTGGCCAACAACATACGCGAGACTGGTTGTGATCCCCGCCTTAAGACGGAGATTTCCACCGACTTGAGGTGGGGATCACCAAAAAGTAATCATGAGGAGGATGACCTATTATCCACCGATGAAATAAGAAATCAATGAACTATCTCATGAAGCGGGAAGCTACACCTTACTCGCTAAGCACAAAAAAGACTAAGTTCTCCCTCATAGGGAAACTCAGCCTTTTCTTGTATTCTCGTGTATTATTCTCGCAGCGTAAGCAATCGATCAACCATCGGGATTTTGATACATTCTTAATGTTCTCAGAACGGCCTCCGCAGATCCGCCTTCGAAGTGGAATTCATATTTTTTGCGGCCCAGTAATCTAGCATTTGAATATATAAACGTTCTTGCAAGCTCGCTTTGTTTGGACGTTCAACAATGACCTCAACCCCTCTTCAAATTATGATAAATGAAATTGTTTCCGAAGATATATAATCGCCTCTGGACTACATACGCTCTCAAGTTTATCTCTTAATACAGAAGCTGCTTCTTCGCGACTTATCGAAAGTTCTTTAACACCTGCAGATTCCATCCAATGTTCAACCGTTTCATAAGAGGTGCTATTCCAACCCTTTACTTCTCCTAGATCATTTACTCTTTCCTTAACCCCCGAGATAACGATATCTAGATTCCCCTGTAATTCCATTAGAGCATTATCAAATGTCGATTTCATTTCTTTTGCTTTCATGCCTGCTTGCGCTCGTAGTTCACGCGTATCCATACCTTCATCATTCTGGATACAGTGGTATACATCTAATGCAACTTTAGATAATAAACCATCGTTATAACGGGTATCCGGCACGTCATGATGGCCCAGAACTTTATGAACATATGGAAACCACTCCCGTGACACAAGAATTGCTTTCTTTTTGAGCATTTTCCCATACGCGGCTGAACCATCCCCAGGGAATCGAACTCTCCACGACCAAGGATCTTGATCTGAACCGGAATGCCATTGACTAGCTTCCGTCACACTTCCCAGAGAAGGGTGTCCTGGTATCAGTGATGCAAGGGGGAGAATACCCAAACGTTCGATAAGCTGCTTTGCCTCCTCATAGGTATGGATGATTTCATTTTCATGATCAGTTTCTTTTTCCATCTATTTCCATCTCCTTTATTATTAGACTATTGGTTATATCGATCATATACTTCTCTCGATTTAGTACGGATTTCGTCTCTAAGTAACGCAGGTTCAATGACTTCTGCATCCATTCCAAGCGTGTAGAACAATTGAACAGCCCACGGAATCTCTGAAGCTGGTAGATCACATTCAGCCAACCATTCATCTTCACCTATTGATCTAATACACTCTCCGATATGCTCGTCCCGCTCGACCTGAAGCATTCCTTTGTAAGTCAATTTTGCACGAATATGTATGGATGCTTGGTCTTTCATATGTTCTTGATCGTGTACGGATGTATGTTGTGGAATCTCTTGAGGCTGTTCTTCTGTAACTTCCTCCATGCGATCTACTCGAAAGGTCCTTGTCTCTCCATGTGTAGAAGAGTAAGCCTCACAATACCAGAACCCGTGTGCAGCATAAACTTTATAAGGCTGAAGAATGAGTCTTCTATGATGATTCATGGATTTGTAAAGTGTAGAGATCCACTTGGACTCTGCTGTTAACAGTATTAATGGTGACAAGTATGGTGTTACATAATTCCGCGCAGGAATATTCATTTCTAGCGTTTCAAGGAGTGGATGAATCTGATCGATCATATGCTTCGGAAGGATATTCTTGATCTTGTCTCTTACCGTCCAACGTTCGCTGTTAAAAGGGGTGTCCGGATATTGCATTAAGCCTTGTAGCGCAAATAAGACAGTCAGCGCTTCTTGAGAATTAAGCTGAAGTGGTGGGAGTTGATATCCCTCCATGAGCCTAAATCCACCCTGAGGACCACTTATCGCATACAGAGGAACGCCCATCTCAGACAACGATTGAATATCTCGCAAAATAGTCCGACGAGACACTTCCATCTTTTTCGCCAAAGATGAGGCCGTCTCGCCTTGTTGCTGTAATGCCATTATTATCGCCATTAATCGATCTACTCTCTTCATTGTTGACCATCCCTTCAAGAAGCTATTGGTTCATTGTAGCAAAGGATTAGTGACATCTTATATATCACCAATTATCTAGTCATACAACTTAAATTCAAGGAAGCTTCTAAGGTCATACAAGACCAACATAGACCATACAATATAATTATGAACCGTGTATTTAAGTTGTTCAAGGGGATTCCATACACTTAGTCCCAAAAGGAGGAACAGGATGTCTCACTTCTTCAATAAAATGAAACAAGGTGTCACTGATGTTAGTAAAAAAGCACAAAATACCGTTGAAGCGGCTACTTTAAAAATTCAAATGACATCGAAGGAAAAAGAAATAGATAAGAACTATTCCGCCATTGGCCGCATCGTCTACCAATCCGTAGCTCGCAAAGAAAGTACAATACCCATAGCTGATATTCAGCAGTATCAAAAACTCATCGCAAATTTTGAACAAGAAATCGAACTGATGCAACGTAAAATCCAACAAATTCAGAGTCAGAAGGAATGTGGATGCGGTAAAATGTTGCCATCGGATGCGACCTATTGCCCTTTTTGCGGACAACAATTTCATGTTGTCAAGGTAAGAACTGTACCCCTTAGTGGGCAGGATGCTTCTAATACCCAACATGTCAATTCAAATCGACATTGTACGCAATGTGGATCTTCGGTTGTAACAACAGATCATTTCTGTAGAACTTGTGGACATCAATTATAGACAGGATAAGGGTTCATAGTGTAATGGAAACATAAAAAAAGATAGGTAGCGGAAGCTACCTATCTTTTTTTACCATTATGCCTGAATATAATATAACCGACTCGTCTCTTCCCAGCTCTCACCAGGATCAAGGCCAATCAACCCTATCTCTTCCGGGTCTCTTCCTTGAATGTTAGGTGCATTCACCAGATTCATTTGAGGTTCGGGACAGAAGAACTGCTCGCACGCGCCATTATTCCAGATCATCCAGTGCTTATAGGATGTACCTACATCATAAACAAGCTTATCACCTGTTCTAGTATCCTTAAGTACCATCATATTACGACCATTCTGTGGACTTGAAGTATAGTGGTTATCCAAGCTAGCAAAGTAAGGATTAACGCCTTCACCCTTCATGAGTTCTTCATCTGGACTTAGTGGTAAAACATGACCTGTAGGTAAGGTACGATCACCTAGTTCTATTCGTTCACCAATCGTGATCTTCATACGATAATCGGTTGCAACACTACCAGGAACAAATGGCGCATTAATTGCTGTATGAAAAGCAAGTAAATTTGGCATCCGTTCTTCACCATCATTCTTCACCGTTACCTGTTGTAGTAGTCCAGCATCACTAAGGGTATAACGTAACGTTATGGTGAATTCAAAAGGGAAATACTTTTTATATAAATGACCTGTAGTCACTGTTTGTGAAAGGACGACTATACTTTCATATGAATTTGACGAAAAATGAACTACATCCCACGGAAGCGTATGCATATACCCATGTATATGGTTGCCATTAGACTCTTCATTAATGGGTAACTGGTATACCTTACCTTCCCAAGGGAATTTACCGTCCTCGAAGCGGTTTGGTGGGAACAGAATAGGAATCCCATAGACGCCAGGGTTCGCTTTAAAATGTTCCATTTCATCAGCTTTCGGTTCACGCAGGAATTGGTATCCCTTTTCTGTATCACGGAATAAGATTAGATTTCCACCTAGCTCAGGTAACACAGCTGCTTCAAAGCGACCGTGCTTGAGCCATATCGCCTTTTCTCCATGGAAATTGGTTTCATATGTTGAATATTGAGTATTCATGAGTTCCTCCTAAAAATAGTAATAGCGTAAGTAAATAACTTCGTAATAACTCACACCTAGATGTGCTTTTTATAATAAGGTATATCATACCATGTAATAATCCGTTATCAAATGAGGATCCACATATCCAAACAATGAAATTAGATAGGCACTCCCACTATAAATAATGTAAAATGAATACGAATGAAAATATTACCACTTTTACCTTTAGTAAGGTCGTTGTTAGAGAGGGGCGTATCATGTCGAACAATTTAAATCTTTTAGTAGCAGCAGATTTTAGTCAAATGAGTGAGATACTACAAGAAAAAATCTATTATGAGTATTATGAATATGTCTATGGCATGATCTATTATATTGTTAAAGATCATGCAACCACGGAAGATATTATCCAAGATGCTTTTATAAAAATTATTACAAAGAAGCCAATCTTTGAGAACGAGATTAAGCTAAAAGCTTGGTTGAAAGTAGTTACACGAAATACTTCCATAAATTATTTAAGAAAAAACAAAAAACACCGTAACCAACTAGATATTGACAGCGTTTATACATATATAGATGAAGTATTGCAGTCACCAGTCTCTGTTGAGCATTCCGTGGAAAGTAAGATGATGGAAGATTCCATACTTTCCTATATCAATTCATTGAAGCCGGAGTTCCGCGTATTAATTGAATACCGTTGGAAACAAGGATTATCGTACAAGGAAATGTCCGAACTTCTAGGTCTTCGTGAAGATATCATCAAGCAAAGACTATACCGAGCTCGGGAGAATATTAAGAAAATGATGCATAAAGAATGGGGTGTACTAGATGAACAACGAAAGATTTGATCAATGGTTTGATGACGCCTTTGATGTCTCAGCGTCCTCATCTAGCCTCTTTACGGAAGAATCAAAAAAAGAATCTTGGAAAAAGGTTCAAGTCCAGATTCATAAAATGAATAAGTCCAAAAATAGAAAACGCCATTTCCACCTTGCTGCTGTCGTTGCTGCCTCTGTTACTGCAGGAGCAATAATTTTCAATCCTCCCGCTATAACACAGGCTGGTTCTCCTGTGTATTCTTCCATCAAAGATTGGGGGAACGGCGTAGTCAGTGTTATATTTGGCACTAGCACGTCTCAAACGGGGAATGCTAAGACTTCCGCACCACCAGATATTTATCCAGAAGACAAGGATAACCCTACTGCGATATTGGAAAGTGTGAGTGAGAGTCAGTCCATGGTATTAACAATTGAAGAAGTACAGAATCACATATCTTTCGCTTATCCAAACTTCCAGAATATCCCGATTAGATTCCATTTAGCAAGCGCTGAACTACCTCCGTTAGATAGCGCTACAAAGTTTGATGACGTTACCATGACCTACAGAACAGAAAACAACGAAATTATGAGAATCATGGTACAGTCTTTAGCTAAACCGATGGTTTCATCTTCTTCTGGTTCAGGAGAAATAGAAACCCTAACATTAACTAATGATATTGAGGCATACTATACACCTGGTCGATTTAATCAAATACAATTCCTATATAATGGATTGAAAATCCAAATATATGGAAAAGTAACGAAGGAAGAACTCCTACAGATGGTAGAGAGTCTTCCAAGATAGATTTATTCTTAAGATGTAAAAAGGGTAGCACCACAGCTTCACTGGTGCTACCCTTTTTTATTGTGCTTCAATCTTATTTCGAAATCAGTAAGGTATTCGTGTATAAAACCTGTTCTTCTTTTACAGTCCCTTTTTTGACCCAATGGTTACTTCTACCTCGGTAATAGAATCCTTCTGTCGCTGTCCATTGAACAGTACTCGTATAATAGTCTGTGAGAGTAGATGATAACGTCGTACTTTGAACGGAAATCCAAGTGGATCCTGTCCATCGTTCTAAACTCAGATCAACACCTATAGCGTTCACACTCTCATAAGCCATAGTCATCGCTTGGAGCTTTACCTTAAGGCTACCCATATCTGATATCGAGATACTGGTATCATATAGGTACTTGAAATTAGGATTAGCCACTTGGGTCTGCGAGTCTGATTTTGGAGGAGGTGTTGTTAGTGCTCCTATTTCCTTCACAACTTTCGTATCTACCGCTTGGGTCTGCGGCTCCAGTTGTGGAGGAGGTGTTGTTAGTGCTCCTGTTTCCTTCAAATCTTTCGTATCTGCCGCACTCACTTGAATCGAAAACATCATACTTACTAGCCCGATTAACAGTGTTAATGTGAATAACTTCGTTGGTTTGATTCTTTTCATAGATAAAATCCTCTCTTTATAGTTGGATTATCCTGGAATATAATACAAACGCTTATTAAGAGAGGAAAGTTACATGTTTCTACGAAATATCATTAAATATTTATAGAGAAGGATATTTCTTTCTATGCGCCTTCTCCTTCCAAAAACAGTTTCTTAATTAATTGAATTCGGGAGATACGTTTGTTGTCCGTTTCATCCACGATATATATATGATTGTCGAATTCCACGGATTGGCCTTTCTGAGGAGGAATCGTTTCAAGTCTTGAATAAAGCCAGCCACCGATCGTGTCATAATCGTTAGTGTCCATCTCAAGTCCGAAACGTTCATTGATCTCATCGATTAACATCAGTCCATCAATAGAGTATTCGTCATCTCTTATCTTCTCAATCCCTGGTCGTTCTTCATCGAATTCGTCTTGAATTTCGCCTACGATCTCTTCCATGATATCCTCCATCGTTACAAGTCCCGAAGTCCCACCATACTCATCAATTAATATGGCGATTTGCGACTTGCCTCGTTGCATCAATTTGAGCAATGCACTGATGTGGATTGACTCAGGTACCGTAATAATAGGGCGAACAATGTTCGGGTATTCAATATCGTTGGCTCTTAACAAATCTTTGATATGAATAAATCCGATAATATTATCTTTATCCCCATCACACAGAGGATAACGCGTTCTCATTCCATCATACGCAATTTCTATGTTCTCTTCTCTTGGAACATGTTTGTACAGACAGATCATTTCCGTTCGAGGGATCATGATCTCACGTGCTGTCGTCTCCGCAAATCCGAAGATGTTATTTACAAGTGCGAGTTCTGTGTTATTGATCAATCCACTTTTATTACTTTCTTTCATCAAAATCCGTATTTCTTGCTCCGTGTGAGCGGAATCTTGTTCGGATTCAGGTGCAATGTTTAAAAATTTCAATATTTGATTAGCCAAACCATTCAGTAACCATATAGAAGGCGACATTATTTTATAAAATAATGTGATCGGTGCGGCAGACAGTAAGGTTACTGAATCCGACTTCCGTAGGGCTAACGTCTTGGGTGCTAATTCACCTAATACAATATGGAGTACAGTAATTATGATGAATGCAAACGTTACAGAAATACCGTGTACTACTGTTTCACTATAATCAAGTAAGTTAAATAGTGGTTGTAACAAACGTGCGACAGCCGGTGCACCAATCCATCCAAGTCCTAATGATGCTAGTGTAATTCCAAGCTGACAAGCTGATAAGTATGATTCCAGATTATTCGTTATGTTCCTTGCTAAAATCGCACCTCTACGTCCGTCTGTAACCAATGTATCAATTCGGCTACTCCTTGCTTTAACCATAGCGTATTCAGCTGAGACGAAAAAACCATTTAATAATATTAATACAACAACCAAAATTAAGCTTATATCACTCGGTAATGGGTCCAATCTTTAACCTATTCATCGTAATCCTTCACTGACGAATAGGTACACCTCCTTCGTTTTTCAAAAATGTAATGCGCATTAATAAACAAGCCTACACCATACAGCATCAATTTCCCAAGCGACTCATCTCCCACTTATCCTGAATTTAAACCTTATGATTAATTATATAGTTATACATTACACAGTCAAACACTAGGGTATGACTGTATTTCACAGAAACAATGACTTTTAATGTGAAAACAGCGATTTACAACATTAAAAGGGGTGCCTTCGTCAATTGCGACGATATGGCACCCCTTTTGGCATATTGCTACATTAAATTAACGTCTTGGTTGAATTTGATTACCTGGTGTTCCAGGATATTGATAATTAATTGGCTCATCAAACGTAATGTAATCCAAATAAATCGTTAACAAGATGACTCGTTTACCAGATGGTTCACTGATAATGATGTGATCGCGTCCTGCTGCTTCTACTATACCTTTGAATACCTTGGCATTCCATTCTTTATTATTCTCGTAAGTCATATAGAATGTTCCTGTTTTCCCACGATTTAAGCGCAAGATATTCTCAACATAAGACTGCTCATATACAGGGGCATTGGTTGGAATAACAGTACCTTGTGGTGTCATTGGGTTTCCTGCTGCTACTGGAGGAGGCATCATATATGACCCTCCCATTCCCATTCCCATTCCTGGGTTCATTTGTTGTCCACCAAACCCTCCACGTTCGTTCCCAATTTGATAAGATACCGGTTGAAAAGGTTGCATAGTCATAATTATAATTCCTCCTTATATTGTAAAACAATGATTAATGGTTGTTTACAAGTTAATAGACTGTCGGGCAATCCGCGGACGTTGGAGTAAAGAAGCAATGCGCTTTATATCTTCCTGTATTTTGTTGATCGTACCAAGTAGCAGGACAATTCCCTACGGGTCTGAAGAACCAAAGAGCGTTGCTTGCAGGCCATCTACGTTCACCTCTTATAGCTCTTTCAGCAAGTCTGATATCTTTTTCTCGAGCAGCTTGATAAAAATAGCCTTTTTGAGGGGCCTCAAATCCACCTGGACTTTGAAAAACCATATCCGGAATGCTACGTATACTATTGAAATCTAAACAATCACCTAATATTCGATTAACCCCAACATTACCCACCATAAGCATGCCGGGTTCTCCATCCTCTTCCGCTTCTGCTCTCATTAATCGTGCTAACAGCTTAGTATCAGCAGCATTCGTTTTAACAGCTGGCATCTAATATACCTCCTTGTTAATGATCTTTCTAACTTCACAGTATCTTATGTACATTCGCCTAGATGGTGACAAATTAAATAAATGGTTATTTTACATTCATATGACATTCTCCTAACAACCAAGATTTATGATCTATTTAGATTTAAGACAAGTTGAGAGCGAGGCACATCTAATTATGGAGAAGGATCTAATCATCCAACCCGCACTGAAAGGAACGACCTTACTCCCTGCATTCTCTACCCGCTCCATGCGAACCAATCGATGGTTAGAACGCATACTAGCGTTTGTATTTCTTGCACCATCTTTATTGTTGTTCAGTATTTTCCTCTTCTATCCTCTTATCAAATCTGTGTACTTGAGCATGAATTTGACGGACCCCCGTGGCCGTGTCGTTCAGTACGTAGGTCTTCGTAACTTCACTGACTTACTGACATCAGAACTTTTTTACAAAAGCATTACCGTGACCTTAAGCTTCATCCTTTTAACTGTGCCTACAGGTATAATACTCTCGCTTATTCTTGCATGGCTTGCGCAGACCCGATTACGGGGAATACAACTATTTCGTTTTGTTTTCTCGTTGCCCATGGCGATCTCTGTAGGTACAGGGTCCATCATCTGGATGGTTCTATACCATCCGACACTGGGAACACTGAACTACTTCCTTAGTCTGTTACATATTGCACCCATTAATTGGCTCTCTGACCCTAATTGGGCGCTTTTATCTATCGCACTCATGACTGTGTGGATGAACTTAGGGTTTCAATTCATTGTATTACTGAGTGGGATGCAAGGCGTCTCAGAAGATATCTATGACAGTGCGCAGATCGATGGAGCGGGTCCTCTAAAGACCTTCTTCAACTTAACGCTTCCTCTAATTACACCTTCTATATTTTTTGTCACGGTTGTATCCATGATTGGTGCTTTTCAGTCATTCGGACAGATCAATATTTTGACAAAAGGGGGACCTATGAATAGCACCAACGTTATGGTGTTCAATATTTATCAGGATGCATTTGTGAATTATCGATTCGGGACAGGTAGTGCACAAGCCTTGATTCTGTTCTTTATTGTTCTGATTCTTACGTTGATTCAGTTCAAGGTCTTAGAGAAGAAGGTGCATTATCAATGATCATGAATCGGATGAATAAAAGTCTGCTGTATTTCGTGTTACTTATAGCTTCATGTCTCATCTTGTTCCCTTTGTTGTATACACTGTCATCTTCATTCATGACCAACGGGGAATCGGCAACCTATCCGCCCAGAATGTTACCAAGTCATCTAAACTGGGACAATTACTTGAATGTCATTCAGACTATTCCTGTCATGCGTTTCATTGGAAACAGCTTCATTGTATCCTCTCTTATTATGCTAGGTCAGATCATAACCGCAAGCACGGCAGCATATGCTTTCGCTTTCCTTCGATTTCCTGGTAAAACATTTTTGTTCGCCTTGTTCCTTGCTACCATGATGATCCCTTGGGAGGTAATCATGATTCCCAATTATCTGACTATTAAGAATTGGAATCTACTAGATAGTTATACAGGACTGATCATCCCCTTTGTCGCATCTGCATTTGGTACGTTTTTATTAAGACAATCCTTCTTACAGTTGCCAGGTGAATTGTTTGAAGCTGCACGTATAGATGGCTGCGGACATATTCGTATCTTTCTTTCACTAGTACTACCCCTTTCTACACCAGCGATCGCGACACTAGGCGTATATTCATTCTTGAACCATTGGAATATGTATTTATGGCCGCTACTCATTACGAACAAGGAAGAAATGCGGACCGTTCAGATTGGCATCAGCATGTTACAGTTTGAAGAAATGACGTCTTGGAATCTAGTGTTAGCGGGTGTGGTTACCGTCCTGATTCCTTCCCTATTACTACTTGTTCTTGGTTTGAAGCCACTTGTGCGAGGTATTACGGCTGGAGCACTTAAGGGCTAAAAATGTACTTAACTCCACATAGGTTATTCTTCATGCGTTCCGACATTAGAACATTGTCATTATGGGACATGTCTAATTTCAGATAAAATTAAAGATCCAAAAGGGAGAGAACAAAGAAACCATGAATTTAAAAGCAATGCGTAGAAAACCTATGGCACTACTATTTATCGTATGGATGATGTTGCTGACTTCTGCTTGTGGATCAACGATCAGTAATAACGCATCAAGTGACACAACCAAGGCTACCTCAGGTAGTGAACCTGTGGTTGAATCGGTAAAGAAAACCGAACCGGTTAAAGTGGTTTGGTGGCATTCCATGAGTGGCGAGCTAGGAAAGACCTTGGACCAACTTGTATCTGATTTCAATAGCTCACAACAAGCTGTTCAGGTTGAAGCTGTCTTTCAAGGCACTTATGATGAGAGTTTAAACAAGTTGAAAGCTGCTATGGATTCTGAGAGCAGTCCAACGTTAATGCAGGTCTATGAGATCGGCAGTCGCTTCATGATTGATACCAAAGCAGTAACGCCAATGCAAACCTTCATAGACAAAGAAAATTATGACACGACTTCTCTTGAACCTAATATTTTGAACTATTATACATTTGATAATCAGTTATATTCGATGCCATTTAATACGTCCAATCCAATTCTTTATTACAATAAAGATGCCTTCAAAGCAGCTGGTCTAGATCCAGAGAAACCTCCAACCACGTATGAAGGCGTAGCAAAAGCTGCAAAGGCATTAACGACTGAAGGTAAATCAGGTGCATCCTTTGCGATCTACGGATGGTTTATGGAACAGTTGTTAGCTAATCAAGGAAAGGAACTCATCGACAACGGGAATGGCCGTACATCCCCTGCTACGTCCTCTTTGTTAAATAGTGAAGCAGGCGTCTCAATCCTAACGTGGTGGAAGCAAATGTTAGATGACAAATCTATCATTAATCTTGGGCGTAAAACTGACGATACCAAGAAAGCATTCGCTGCGGGACAAATTGCGATGACACTTGATTCTACAGCTTCTCTTCGTGGGATCGTTAGTTCAACAGAAGGTAAATTCGAAGTGGGTACTGCCTTCTTACCTAAACCTGAGGGTTCCAATGATGGCGGCGTTGTAGTAGGTGGTGCTAGCTTATGGATAATGAATAATCGTTCGCAGGAAGAACAACAAGGCGCATGGGAATTCATCAAATTCCTAGCACAACCCTCAACACAAGCTAGCTGGCATATCAATACAGGATACTTCCCTATCACTAAAAAGGCTTACGATGAGCAGAATGTCAAAGACAATCTGGCTAAATATCCACAATTCCAAACAGCTGTCGACCAGCTTCATCAAACGAAGCCAAGTCTTTCTACAAAAGGAGCAGTCATGGGCGTATTCCCTGAAGCGCGTCAATTGACGGAGACGGCCATTGAAGAAGTACTTAACAACAGTAAATCACCTCAACAGGCATTGGATGACGCTGCTAAGGCCATTACAAGCAAGATACAGGAATATAATCAGACAGTAAGTAAATAGTTATCCTTCCAAGCATAAACGACTGTGCCGTCCTTTGGCGGCATAGCAACGTTTAGCCTTGAAATATAAGCTTTAGTATAAGAGTGAAACATATGCTTTCTTATATTTTTAAAAAGACACCTCCATTTGACCGTTGCTTGCGGCGAAATAGGAGGTGTCTTAAACTTTATGTAGGCTTTTCTTCATACATCATTTTACGTGTCATGCCACCATCCAGTACAACATTCGTACCTGTAATGAAGGAGTTATCTAGATCGGTTAAATATAAATAGGCTCTTGCGACATCCTCTGGTGTCCCCACTCGTTCAGAAGGATGCTGTTCGTGATCTCTAATACTTAGAGCATCATAGTCATGGGTCTCAATCCAACCTGGACTAATACTGTTTCCTCAACGGTTGCAGCCATTAACTTCTGTATCTCTTCTTCTGACCTTACATCACAGGCAACGAATAGCGCCGTGCCACCCTCTTGGCGAATGTTTGCATCCGTTGCAGCCCCTTTATCAGTATCAACATCACCTATAGTGACTCGCGCTCCTCTTGATGCATACATGTGGGCGATACCTTGTCCGATTCCTTGAGCTACACCAGTAATGACGACTACCTTATTCTTGAATGACATGATGGACCTCCTTTAAGTAATTAAAATACGCTATGTTTATTATTACATCTAGGATTCATTTTAAGAAACCTCTAATCTTCCTCACCAGGTAATAATCAGACAATGTCCTCACTCATCATACTTTTCTTCGTAAACAAAACTACACTCTACAATTACAGCTACAAAATAAAGCCGCCTTATAATATAGGCGGCACAAAGGTTATTCGTATCCTCTTCGCCCAGAACGTGCATCTTCCTGTGTGGTGAAGCGGGGATTACGATGAAATCCCATATAGCGGGTTCCCTGAAACGTTAGTTGCCCCGTATCACCTTCAGCACAAAGGCCGTATTCCTCTCCATTGACGACGAACTCTATTCGATCTCCACTGTCTACCTCAAAGGTTATATAATAACAAGTACGGGTGTAACTTGATATCTGATCATTCTGATGATTATGATGTTGTTTCACTTCATTTCGCTTGCTCACAATACACGACCCCACCGTAAGTTGAGGTAGTTTATTGTTATTATTCCACCGTAATATACCCTTTCCGGCACTCAATAACAATATAGCAATGATCACAACGATAAAGATCGGCATGACCGTACCTAAGAAATCAAACATCCAAAATGAGTCTCTTCCCATACTTCTCCCCCCTTCATATTACGCCAACCTTTGCTTATATTTCTCGCAGAAATGGCTACCTCAAAGTTATGTGTTTCGCGACACGCTTCGAAAGTATTGGCTTGGAGAGGAAGTCGACGCTGTTTCTCCGTTATATAAACTTCGTGTTCTTATCTTTTGGGCTCTCCTCTATTATGTATATGCCACCCGATTCAGAAATTGATCATTTCTTCACAGGAAAAATACGAATAGATGTAGAATGCACCTTTTAAAAATACATAATGGTTATAGTTAACACTCTGATACTACATTCAAAACACAAAAAAGATGAGTAATACAAAGCTTAATGTACACTTTGTATTACTCATCAGATTACCATCGTATTCATATATAAGTTATGCATGAATCATTTGCAACAATATTTGAGTTTCATTCATTTCATCTTGTTCAGCTAACATTCCTTGTTCTGTCCAACAAGCTTGGCATTTCTCTTCAGAATCACATAAATGAGCATCTTCACATGTATAGCAGAATTGAAGTAATTTTTTACTAGTTAGGTCCGTTTCATAATTAAATGTTGTCATCTTCCCCACTCCTATCGTCTTATCCATCTTGTTTACAAATTAAAGATACCATAAAAATAAAGTAATTATTGTGATTTATTTCACAATGTTAGTGTAAAGTTAAAATTTTATTAACTTTATTTTTTCGAATCTTACCTATTACAGCACTTTCCATCTCATGCCACCGTCCAGGGTCTGTAATAACAGTGAGCGCTTATTCTCAGTATTCTCTAATAATATCCAGCCCAACTTTGAAGAAATAAATTCCATTTTGACTACACTCGGATACGTATGGGTGTATTCTTGTAACGTGTTACTAATAGGCAATGCATCCCAAGTCTTACCTTGATTTAACGTGTGAAAAACGATAGATTCTTGAAGATACCAGCCTTCATTATTATTTAAAAATACAGGACTCAACATTTGATTCAATCCTTTTGACCAATTCAGATCAAAAGAAGTTAATTTCCAAGTTACACCTTTATCCGATGTAAAGTAACCGTTGAATTTCGTGTTACTTCCTACTGTGCAAGCTAAGGGAATAAAGCCACTATTACTTGAGTCCCCTGTGAACACAGGATTGCCCAAAGTCAATGAACTACATACAGCCATTTTGTCACGATCAATGAACTTAGGTACTGTTGCCCATGAATTACCAGCATCCTTTGTCGTATATAATGTCGAGAACCCAAAATCCTGAAGGGTGACAAAACCATGCAAAGAATCTACAAAAGACATATCCATTAAGTAACCTTGATTAGAAATGGCAAATGGCGTGTCTTTTGAACCATTTGGCGCTCCTGTATTCTGCATGATCTTCGTCCAATTTGCACCACCATCATCTGTTCTATAGAGGTATTTCTCCTCTTTCCCCATGGAAGAAGCTGATGATGCCAGAATCCACCCGCGGGAACTAGATGTGAAGGAGATACCTTTAATATCATCCGATTTAGGCAGTGAGGATATCTTCCAATGAAGCCCTCCATTGGTGGTCCTAAGTACAACTGTTTCGTGTGTTCCTTGACCATTGCGAACAATCCAACCGTTATTCTTATCTAGAAAAAACACATCTGTACCGTATTTAGGATTTGCAGTAAATTGCACATTTGCTGCAGGAGAAATGTTAACCCAGCTTCCTCCACTATCCTCAGTAGAATAAATTCTAATTGAATTTCTTGTTAATCCCCATGCTAGTCCAGTCGTTTCATTAAGTAAGTGGAAATCAACTAATCGAGTCTGAATCTGATACTGCTCCTTCTCTTCAGAAGGTGTGGATGCTGTGACTACATTCAACGTCTGTCCCAGTTCACTAGGATCCTCTTGTTCTTGTTGAAGTGGCTGAGATTCTAATACTTCGCCATTATTAGCGGAGCAAGCTGTGAGTAGTAGACCTAATAATATAATAATATTGAAATATTTCTGTCGTCGTGACTTCATCATTTCTGCCTCCGTTCATAAGAACTTCCTAAAAGTCTTTAAGAGCAAATACCGATACTCTATGAATAACCCTCGTCTGTGTTATCCTGATATTAGTAGAAGTATAATCTAAGTGAATATTATATCACATTATGCGAAATGCAAAATTAATAACAAATTAAAACAAGAAACAGTACATTATTTAATGCAGTTAATTATTAATTCAATAAATCACGATATAGTTTACATAATAAATATTATGTAAACTATATCGTGATTATCGATAAATAAGCCTTCTTCTCTATTACCACTAGAACTAACTTTTGGTCATCATCTGATTCGTGTTACTTATTCAACTTACTATGTCTATAACCATACGCGAAGTATATAACGATCCCAATCAGCAACCATATCAGAAACCCCTGCCATGTTTCTTTACTTAAATTGGACATTAAGTAGAAACAAGCCCCAGCACTTAATAATGGAATGAAGGGTACCCATGGTACTTTAAACCCCCTCGGTAAATTAGGGCTTGTAATCCTCATGACGATGATTCCCAAAGAAACGACTGCAAATGCGAACAGTGTTCCGATACTTGTAAGACTCGCCAGCTTGTCCAACGGAATTAGACCAGCAAGTACGGCAACGATGATACCTGTTGTCCATGTGCCAATAACTGGGACCTGTGTCTTTAAATGAATTTTTGACAAGACCTTGGGTAACATCCCGTCACGGGATATTGCAAATAATAACCGTGATTGACCATATAATAACACTAAGAGTACCGTGGTCATACCTGCTATTGCACCTACTGAGATAAGACCCGCAACCAAGTTTTGGTTAACAAACCGAAGTGCGAAGGAAACAGGATCTGTCACATTAAGAAGTCCAAAGGGAACAATTCCTGTAATAACCAAGGACACAACAATATATAGAACAGTACATATGGCAAGAGAAGAAATGATCCCAATCGGTAAATCCCGTTGAGGGTTTTTCACTTCTTCTGCTGCTGTCGATAGGGCATCAAACCCAATATAAGCGAAAAATACTGCGGCTGCACCATTAAATACACCAGACATCCCATAGGGTAAAAATGGAGACCAATTTGAAGGTTTTACATAGAAAATACCGACAACAACAAATAATAATATGACTGCAATCTTGATGACAACCATAATGGTATTAAATCGAGCCGTTTCCTGAATTCCTCTAGTTAACATATAGCTAATTAAGAGGACGATCAAAACGGCTGGAAGATCTATGTAGGTTCCTTCCGTCATATTAAAGGCTCCAGAGATAGCTGTAGGCAGTTGAATGCCGAATCCATCTAATAGCCCTTTTAAATACCCAGACCAACCACTGGCTACCGCTGAAGCCGCAACACCATACTCGAGCGCAAGATCCCAACCTAGAATCCATGCAAACATCTCACCAAAAGCAGTATAACTATACGCATATGCGCTTCCCGATACAGGGACAGATGATGCGAATTCAGAATAACAAAGAGCTGCTAACACACACGCTATAGCTGCTATGACAAAAGACAGTACAAGACCAGGTCCTGCATTTTCAGCCGCCGCAACGCCTGTGAGTACAAAAATTCCAGTGCCTATAATGGCTCCGACGCCTAGAATGGTCAAATCCATAGCGCCAAGTGTTTTTTTTAGTTTTGTTGACTGATCACCAAAATTCCCCTCTTCAATATAACTTTCTGCTGATTTTTTTCGAAATAAATTCATGATCTCTCTCCTTATTGCTTCCTACTCCTGGATATGCCGCTTATTATTATTATCTTTTATCATGTGCTATGTCAATTGGGGAAAAACGGTAATTATATAGATTGAACTAAAGACGAACCCCCATATTCATGATCTTTAGAAATGAAGGAACTTGTGAGCGCAAACTTTAGTCATTCTATATAGAATCAATACAATATCTTGTCCATTTGCTTATCAACATATACCTTTTACTTGAAGCTTGGAGGCATCAAAAAAAAAACAGCCACAAGTGCTGTTTTCATATGCTTACCTATTAAGATACAACCATAAGTTCAACTTTACAGTAACGATGTTTATCTTTTTCTATAAGGGTAAAGGTTACATTCTCATGTTGCCATTGATCCCCTTCTTCTAGTTCAGATTGATGACCATATAGCCATCCACCAATGGAATCCCACTCTTCGGTTTCGAATTCTGTAGGGAGTAAGTTATTGATTAGCGTTAAGGAAGCCTTACCGTCAGCAATAATATGATTCTCACCAACTTTGGTGATCTCCTGCTCTTCTTCACTATCGAATTCATCACGAATCTCTCCAACAATCTGTTCCAATATATCTTCAATGGTGACCATACCTGATGTTCCACCATATTCATCGACCAGAATAGCAATATGCGTGCTTTCTCTTTGCATTTTCTTTAATAGTGCATCCACTGAAGCGGTCTCAGGGACAGACATTACAGGTTGCATCAAGGTTGAGACTTCAACGTCTGGGTTATCATCATAGGCTAAGAAAAAACGCTTCGTATTAATAATCCCTATAATGTTATCCTTGTTCTCATGTGCTACAGGAAAGCGAGTATACTGCTCTCTCTTAATAATCTCCATATTTTCCTGTTGGGTCTTATCCGTGTATAAACATACCATGTCTGTACGAGGTACAAGTATATCCTTAGCAAGCATATTATCAAAAGCGAAGATTCGATTCACATATCCTAATTCATTCTTATTGATCTTTCCACTTTCGTAACTTTCATTTATAATAATCTGAAGCTCTTCCTCGGAATGTGCTTCTTCATGTTCTGAAGCAGGTTTGATACCGATCATTCTAACCAATTGATTGGCCGAACCATTCAATGTCCATATAAAAGGTCTCATCATTTTGTCGAATAAAATGATAGGATGGGCAGTTAATAATGCAATGGTCTCTGTCTTGCGTATAGCAATCGTCTTAGGTGCCAATTCACCAACTACGACATGCAAGTACGTAATAGCAACGAATGCGATAATGAATGAAATGATATCATTTAAACCCTGAGATAACTGCATTTTAGCGAATAAGGGATGTAGAAGACTTTCTACCGTGGGCTCACCCAACCATCCTAATCCGAGTGACGTAATTGTAATACCCAATTGACAAGCGGATAAATATCCGTCCAAATTGTTTAATACTTTTTTTACAGCACCTGCATTCTTTCGGCCTTCACTGATCATTTGATCTACACGACTAGAACGAAGACGTACCATTGCGAATTCCACCGCTACGAAAAAAGCTGTTAATGCGATTAATATAGCGATTGATATTAGATTTAACCCCGGCCTGCCACTTTCCACTACTTCATCTTCTCCTTTAAAAAATTATGTTTTTTTATAGATACAAGAAACAATTATACATCTATCCTAGTATTTTTACAAAATATTGTTACATCTACTAGGGTTGCATAGTAAGTAATTTCAATCCTAAACCAATATATATAGCATCTGCTGTCACATTCGCATATTCCCAAACTTAGGTCTTTCTACTATGCGTTGACTGAACGTTCCTGCAAAATATGCAAGTAAAGCGAAAATAATACCAGATAACACTAGAAAGATAAGCCCTGCGTATTGAACAAATTGCGGTAAGAATGTAAGGAAGAATATAGCGACCTTTGGATTCAGAATGTTCATCGTAAGTCCTCTAAGCAATAAACTTCTCTGACTCTTGGGCTCTACCACGTTTAACTGAATCGGATTCTTGCGGTATTTAATAGACTTATAGGCTTTCCTTCCATTGGTCATTCCTTGTGTGATAGCAAATATAAGATCAGGCCCCGGTATAAGAATTAATACGATGGATGCCCTATTCATGATTCTCTTTGGAATGATTGAACTTGCGAGCGCAAACTTTAGTTCATTCTATATAATTAATGTAATTAAATATATGCAAAAATGATATATATTATTCCTCTTCTATCTCATCGGCTAATTCATTCTGAGATTGTAGCAACCGGTCGGCGACCGCTCGGAAGCTTTCAGGTTGTAGTAGTTCAACAGGTGAGTAACTTTTATCAAACGTAAACGCATCGCCTTCAATAATGACAGCATATCCGTCGCGCAACTTCGTCAGATGTATTTTATCACCATAATCAGCAAGGAAACCTTTGATGAAAGTCTCTCCCAGTTTGAATTTAATCTCTATCTCTGGCTTGATCTCTATAATCCGATTGGCTGCTTCCACCACTTGCTCTGGTTCCCACTTTTCCTGTAAATTGCGCTTATCACTTGCTGCCCAAAGTTCCAGTTCCCGCTCTTCCTGATGACGTTCCTCATGGCTTGAATCTGGCCACTTATTCTCAACATAGGTTTGAACAAATTCCATAACATGCTCATTAACGATCTCTGGGATCGATTGCTCGTAGGTAACAAACTTCAAGAAATCCTCGAAATATCGCGCATGTGAAGATTGATGGATTTTGAGTTCCCAATCCTCAACGATGCCCTCTTCTGGCATGTATGGATATTGAATCGATTTCATATTCCGTGCATTAATAGCCATCTCAACTTGACTTACCAAGCTTTTCTCATCTGAAATACGAGCGATTTTCTGTTCGAAATCACATTTCAGAACAAAAATAAATGGATCATCCAAATGTGTCGATAATACAGCCTGGACGATAATTAAAGCCCCGCCGCGAACAGCACTGGTATCCAAGTAACTACGAAGAAGATCGTCACATGCATTTTTGTAATCTTCTTTATTATCTGTGGTGCGAAGTCTTAGAAACAAATTGAAGTTAGGGTTACTATCCAAATCATGTCCTGGCTCTACAATAAAACGACCGATCTTAGTAGGTGGTTGCTCACTATTCGGATTCTTCTCCACCTTACGTTTGGATATTCGAGCGAATTCTCCATCGAGGAATTTACTGATTTCGCTATCGACGTATTCTTGACTGTCCAGCGTTTGATAGTGCTTATAGCTTTTGACAGCTTGACCTTCACGGCTTTCCACCTGTATGACAAAAAAAGATAAGTGCTGAACGTTAAATCGCATGATGAACTCCTTTTTATAACGAATGTTATTTTTTATAAAATAGATAGCTAAAACCCATAAGATCATGACCCTTTATTATGAAAACAATCGTCCAAGGTTAAGCCAATTCTGTTCCGTTCGAACTGCTGCGGTATCACCATTCGATTCACGGCAAGCTGCAATAATAGTTTCATGTTCGCTAACTGCGCTCAATCCACACAGTGAACCGAATCTAGCTAATTCAAGCCGACGTAGTTTAGGTGTAATCCGCGCTAAGACAGCTTCAATCTCAGGGTTGGCTGCTACTTGAATAAAGATTGCATGAAATGCGTCATCTTCTTGGATTGCTTGTTCTGAATCTTTCATTTCTAATGCTTGTTTAAGTCGTAGATTAGTCTCTTCTAGTCGCGAAATATGCTCTTTTGTGAGCATAGGAACTGACGTTCTAGCCACGAGTGCATGCAAGGTAGCAACAATTACTAGTGTTTGTACAGCTTCAGTCTCATTTAACGGCGCCACACGGGTAATTGAACCCGCAATTGACTGAACAAGCCCTTCATCTTCTAGCCGTTTGAGAGCTTCTCGAACTGGCGTTCTACTCACGCCAAATTGCACAGCTAATTCCGCATCACTGAGTTTCTGACCTGGAGAGAACTGCAACGTCACGATCCCACTCTTGAGCGAATCATAAATCTGATCACGTAGCGTGGATCTTTTTAATTTTTGAATGTTATTGTTAGTATCCATCAAATTAATATATTGCATATTGGTTATGATAGCAAGACAATTATAATGGTATATTCCCTCTCTATCACAATATTCAATCCCGTTGATTTTGAACAATAGGATCTTTAACCAAACAAACAACCGCCGTAGAAGCTTGCAGAGGCAAGAGCTGCGGCGGTTATTTTACCATTCTTAAAATTGAATCCCCCCTATCTCGTCCATCAACTAATCCCAATTCAGCGGTATCCTGACCCTTAGCATCTTCTGATTAGGTGGATTTGAATAACGTTGTGTTACGATGTTAGCAGCATCGATCTCTTTCATTTCTGGCAACATATGCTTTAAGGAAAATGAATCCTTGCCGATACGTATCGGCTCCTCTTTAGGAGAAATAATTTCCCCTTTCTTATTTTCTAAATAAATGGTTGGTAACTGGCTTATTGGCTGGCTAACATCATAATATACAATCGTTTGTTTCTCCTGAAAGTCAATACTTGTTACAGTCAAAGTTCCATCATCGTTTCCTTTTAGCACCATTGGATATGTACCCTTAAGAGGAAGACGATCTACTACTTGTTCCGTACCCTTACTCATTTGACCTGTAGTATTCTCTATCATGATTAAAGTGATGTATTTCGGCCTTGGATTCAGTTCTGCGAGCGGAGAGAAATTAGAATGAATGCTATTCTCGCTTCCCCCGCCTCCACCTTGTCCACTCAAGAAGGTTCCAATATCATCTTCAATGATGAAACGAATCTGATTGGGTACTTCAAAATCGCCTTTTACCACCAATTGTGTACTGACTGGTCCAAGCACTAGCTTTTCAACTGTAAACTTTGAATTTTCAAAGGTGAACCCAACATCAGGATAGATCGTTTTGGTAATAGCTTCACTTTTTTCTTTATTTAGAGGTAGAGAAACATCCCATTTACCCTCGGTAGTCCCAATGCGTTCCACAGACATGTTCAGCTGTATTTTATCAGGTAAATCATCTGAATCTCCAAAACTCATCAAAGTTGTTCCTACAAAACTATGGTCGCCTGTGATTGTAAATTCATGCGTGCTCATGATGGTAGGTCGACCTTTCTCAAAATTAATATGGTAATAAACAGAAGCTTCCTTTTCCGTTATGTTTAGTGAGGATTCGGGATAATTTACCTCATAATTCAAAACAACCTGAATGCCATCGTAAAATACCTCTACCACTTTAAACTCGATATCCTCGTCATTAATTGAAGCGTTTGTTTGAGTGCTCAGTTTCTTGTTCTCAATTTGTATTAGCCCGTCCGGATAACCTCCTGCAGAGTACAGATACTCGAAAAAGGGAACTTTACGTAATGCATTTGCCATTAGTGGAGAAATAAAGCCAGAGACTATTATTGATCCCATAATGATTAGCACAGCAGCTCCAATTCCAAGGCTCCATTTAACTATAGGTGAGTTAGAATGGTTCTGTTGTCTCACTTCTACAGTGTCATTTAAATGTAATTTCCATACTTCATCGAATGAGATAAAAGGCTTATGATTATCCAGTAGCTGAGTAGTTTCTCTTCCCAGATTGCTATTTAGATCAGCATAAGAAATAGGGTCATGACGCTTAGACATCTTCATTTCGTGACCCCCTTCAGCTCAAATAATTCCGGTTCAAGCTCATTACTTAACCGCATCTTTTCAAGCGCTGCATGTAGTCGTGATTTACAAGTACCTAGAGGAATGCCTAAAATGGAGGCTGTTTCTGGAAGGGAAAGCCTACCGTAATAATGAAGCGTAACGACCTCGCAATGTTTTGGGGATAAACGACCTACAGCAGTCCATAACTGCTGTTGACCTTCAATGTGCATGACAGTATTCTCTGCTGAGTGTTCCCGTTGCTCTTCAGGTACCCTTGCGAATAACTTCATCCAGGTCTTCTTGCGTAACATACTTCGAGACATATTAACTGTCATACGATATAACCATGGTCGCAAAGGTTTTGACGAATCGTATAAATGATATTTGCTATAAGCTCTTAAAAAAGTATCCTGAGTAATGTCATCCGCTAGCGTAGGTAACTTGGTAATCATAAGCGCTATACCATACACATAGGAGGCGTGTTCTTCGAACATTTCCCGTGCCTGTTGCTCAGTTATGGGATAATCCTTCAACTTCATCTTCCTCCCTTTCGTATCAATCTATATACGCTTTGAACCTAGGTAGCCGTTCGCTTTTGATTAATATATTTTACAACTTGTTCCTTAAGGAGAAGTGCGTTTTCAAATGAGATAGTGACTTTCAATAAAAAAACCCACATAGGTTAACATAATAAATGTTATGTTAACCTATGTGGGTTTCATATCTACTGACTACTGACTACTGACTAACGACTCCTTCTTCATCTTTCACAGGTTCATTTAAAGAGAATGACGGTAAGTCTAATGTTAATCTCGACATCGCTTCCTCTTTCTCGCGACTCGTAATATGCGTATAAACCGTTGTCGTCTGAATGGAAGAATGACCTAATAGCTCCTGAACCGTGCGTAGATCCGCCCCTTTGCGCAGTAACATTGTCGCAAAAGAATGGCGTAACTTATGACTGGAGTACGGTGTTCGCTGTAGTAGAGGGACATCCACTTGAAACCGATCAAACGTTTCAGATGCGGCCTGTTGAATCGATCGAATCGATAACCTGCGCCCTTTTTGTGAGATGAACATGGCATCCTCTTTGTTGCGCTTAGGCTCTAGGCGTTCCTTAACCGCCCGTTCCAGCACAGGACACACCGTTTCAGGGATGGGAACGGTTCGCCATTTGCGGCCTTTACCGAATACGCTTAGAGATCGGCGTTCCGAATTGAAATCACTTAGATTCAGCGTATGAACTTCTCCCACTCGCAGACCCATGTATGCCATCAATAAGAATATCGCAAGATTGCGATCTCGATGTTTCCCCTCTACTGCACTAAAGAATCTTACCATTTCAGACTCATCAAGATATACCGGCGCTCGGTTCTTATCTGTCTTGGATTTCTTTATATCCAATGCTGGATTTACGTTATGTAGTTCCAATTCAATCAAAGCTTTAAAAAAACAAGATACCGAAGCATGCTTGCGGTTACGTGTCGCGTCACTTACACCGCGCTCACGAACAGATGATAAATAAGACACAACATGAAACTTTTTCACACTCTCTAGCGACTTACCACCAATTGCCTCCAAGAATTCATTCACGTCTCCGAGATAAGATCTCTGTGTATATGTTGTATAACCAGCGTCCTTCATCCATATTAAAAAGGCATCCAGCGCTTCTTCGTAGTCTTCACTATAATCATTCACGCCTTCTCCACCTCCACTTTTTTTTACAACAACCTATTCTAACATAGATTAGCTATGGAATAACGGAACATTTGTACAATTTCCAATCGCTTCACCATAGATATCAGATCTCGTATACATCGGGTACAATAATTAGGTTACATAATTTTTATTATGTTAACTATTTATATTGGATTTGAGTGACATTCCAAATTTATGAAACTATTCTACTTATTGAAAGATCAATATAGTATCATAATAGTAAGGAGTTGATTACTTGAAAAATTCAAAGTTTATTCTAAAAACACTTCTCACCACTACCCTTCTCGCTACAGCCACCGTTCTTTATTTGCCTTTCGAAGCATCAGTAGAAGCAGCCAAACTAACGCCCTCCTCCGCTGTTACCAGCGATTTGGAAACCTTCCTTAAGCCGAAATGGCAAGCAAAAACTGATGGTGTAGGACTTTATGACGAAAAGGCACCTATTTCAAATGGCTTGTTCTATTATTCTTCGGGCGGCACACTTAAAGCTGCGGATATATCAACCGGCAAAGTCAAATGGACTTATAGAAATGCTTCTCGACCAGAAATCGTAACCAATAATTCTATATTTTTCATTAATAATAATAGATATTTGGTAAAAGTACATACCAAAACTGGTAAGCTAATCTGGAAGGTTAAAGTAGCCGCCGCTCCAATTGAGATTGGAGCACACGCTAAACTCCTGAACGGATCGCTATACTTAGCCAATGAGAGCGAAGGAATTTCCGCATACAACCCTATTTCAGGCCTAAAAAATATGGGAAAACAAAGGAATACCAATGTATGCTGGCAGTATTATAGGAGAATACGACGGTGTACTGGTAGCTTACAGCACAGTTAATAATATCAGAAATCAATTTTTCGGTCTTGATCCTGCTACTGGTAAAAAACTCTGGAGGATCAAAGGTATATATTCATTTATCACTTATCGAGAGGGTCAACTCATTCTCCGCCAGCAGTCTGATGCCGTATACCATTCTACTAACACTCCCACACAAGGTTATATGATGAGCGTGACTAACGTGGATATAACGACCGGTAAGGTGACGAAACAAGAAAACTATAATCCTCTTGAGGATATAAGCAGACTAGGCAACTCTTTCACGTCGCTTCAAGGATTATATATTTATACCGTTGACGGAAATATGGATGTTAACGATAATTTTCTGTATCGCTTTAAAATGGGACCCGCATCTGAGAGTGACAAGAAGAGTTATGAAGAATTCGGAGATTGGTTGGCTGGTCCTACGAGCGGAACGGCCTTTTTCCAGAAAGATGGACAGATGATCCGTGTCAATGTTAACGATGGTCGTATAGACACATTCGGAGAAATTACAAGTCCTGTTCTATATCTTGAAAAGATCGAAAGAAGTGTATTCGTAGGTTTTGAGAATGGTTATTTTCATATCATGAACGCGGCTACTGGAAAAACATTCGTCGATAATGGACATGTATTCATCCAAACAGACGACGAACTATTTGTGGTCGAACTACCCAAAGAATTAAAATAAATAATTGGATATTTGTACCACAATAAATCCCCCTCTCAATATTATCAAATTTTGAGAGGGGGATTTATTGTTTAGCATTGATTATTCTCATCAGATCATCAAAAGTAACTATAATGATAATTTTCCATTAAAAGTTATAAAAACACCTCTGAAGTTGTCGGTACTTGTTCAACAAACAATATAAAAACAGCTCACAAACGAAACAGCGTATAATTTGTGTTATACGCTGTTTTTATATGGCCTTTTCGGGGTGAATTTATCTCCTTGTACATCTAGTGTCCAATGACATGAATCCACCATTAATGCTGATACGTTAGTGTTAATATTCTGATCTCGCACATTTTTCTAACACAAAACACCCTCAATGAAGCGATCGATTGTGGGTGTTTTGTCTTATTTATCATTCCATTGCTTCCAAACAGAGATCATTAGCCTTCACTTTTAAAAGACTGAGCAAGGCGGAAACCAAGGTCATCAATGGAAAATGTCGGGTGGCTGCGACGGCGACACGTTGCCCCACAACCCCTTTCCTCTTCAGCCCAGCTACCCCCGCGAAAAATACGATAGGATCCATAAACCTTCTCATCATATAAATCCCAACACCACTCCCAGACATTTCCTATCATATCATGTAACCCCCATGCATTCGCTTCCTTCCCTCCAACTTCATGGGTTCTTCCTTCTGAATTCTCATTATACCAAGCTATTCTTTCAATCTCACCGTATCTATATCCTGTAGTTCCGGCTTTACATGCATATTGCCACTCCGCTTCTGAAGGAAGGCGATAACCGTTCGATTCCCAATCACAGACCATATCTTCTCCATCATTACTTATCGAATAACACTCTTTCAATCCCAACTGCTGAGAGAGTAGATTACAAAAAGCAATAGCATCATTCCAAGATATATTCACAACAGGCTTGTGATCTCCATCATCAGAAATAGGTGATTTCTTAGTAATGGTATAATACAGTTCCGCAGTCACAGGATACTGGGCAAGAAGGAAAGGTCTTATTTCTGCCTTCCATTTCCTTTTTGTTCTATCATCTCTCAACTCTATTTCTCCACCTTGAATTTTTACCATTGGATAATCTATACCGTCATTTAAAGCATTCGACAACCAATTTCCCTCCCACTCTATATTAGTGATATCTACTAGTTCTACTAGGATAACATCGTATTTACAATGAAATATAATAATCAATATACCCTCAAATGATCAAAAAATCTAGAAAATTTCGGAAATATATGTAACTGTTGTGTATCATTCAACAAAATTTCGTGACAAACTAAATCAAATTGAGCATACTAATGTAATAGTAAAATCGCAACTTGATTTTCACAAATTTAGCATCATACATAGGAGGTTATTATTTTTGGCAAGTCCCAAGTCTCACCCATCACCCGTAGCATCAACGGCAAATACAGTATACCCTATACTATTTGCGATCAGTATTGTTCATCTATTGAACGATACGATGCAGTCAACTGTCTCAGCCCTTTTTCCTATTCTTAAAGATTCCATGAGCTTAAGCTTCAGCCAGATCGGTCTGATTGCCTTCGCTATGAATATTACCGCGTCTCTCCTTCAACCTCTTGTTGGAATGTTCTCGGATATTCGACCCCGACCTTATATACTTCCGTTAGGTGTCTGTTTCACTTTAATGGGCGTCATCATGTTGTCCATAGCTCCGAATTTCGCATTTGTATTGCTGTCTGTTATATCGATCGGAATTGGATCGGCTGTATTTCATCCAGAATCATCACGTGTTGCATTCCTCGCCAGTGGAGGAAAACGAGGCCTTTCTCAATCTATTTTCCAAGTTGGGGGAAATATCGGGAGTGCACTAGGCCCTATTATGACGGCACTTATTTTCGTAAAAATCGGCCAATTCGGTGTAATCTGGTTCTCCATCGCTGCTGTCATTGCTATTGCCATTCAGTACAGAGTAGCACAGTGGTACGGTAAGCTACCACTTCATGTGCGACCTGTTAAGAAGAATAAAGCGTCGGCGGACGCTCGTACTCACGGATTAAGTCGTACCCATGTGATATGGACGATTGTTATCTTGGTATTTCTCGTATTCTCTAAAAATGTATATATGTCCAGTATCACGTCCTATTACACATTCTTTTTGATCGAAACACATGGTGTAACTGTACAGCAAGCACAGTATTTTTTGTTCGCTTTCCTTGCAGCAGCCGCTGTAGGTACCTTCTTCGGGGGTCCCTTATCTGATCGGTTTGGACGGAGAAATATCATATGGTTGTCCATCCTTGGCACAGCACCCTTCTCTATCCTTCTTCCCCATGTATCGTTGGGATTAGCAGCTGTCCTGAGCATATGTGCAGGCTTCATCCTATCTTCGGCGTTCTCCATCATTGTCGTATATGCACAAGAGCTTGTACCAGGTAAAATCGGATTGATATCTGGCTTATTCTTCGGTTTAGCCTTTGGATTAGGCGGGCTAGGATCAGCTGTTATGGGTAATATTGCGGATTTCACAAGCATCCCATTTATCATGAACATCTCTTCCTATCTGCCTCTACTCGGGATTCTAGCCATCTTTCTTCCTAAGGATAAGGAAATTAGCGGATTACATTAAGCAATACAGCAATACAGCAATACAGCAATACACCTATACAACAAAATAGAAGCTGCCAGCGCAACCGATTAAGCATCGGAACACGCTGGCAGCTTCATTCGTTTCTACTGACTATTTTATAGAGAGTATGAGCTTTCTATTAGTAAGTCAATTACTTATTTAATTAAATCAACTGCATCCTGTGATACCCACACTTTACCTTCGATCATAACCGTCAACGCATTAAGTGGTATCGTTTTACCATCCAAAATTGCAATGTTTTTATCGATAGGCAACTTAAGGGTTTGCCCAGCCTTTTTCACAACAACGACAGGATTTGTTTTATCGGTCTTGTCGATCGTAACGGTGGCTCCTTTATCCTTGAACTTCTGACCAGATACGAACAGTGTATTCTCAAGCGCAGTCAGGTCTAATCCCGTAACGTTTTGAATGTATTTATTCACATCCGTATTCTGGATCACGCCACTTTGAACGAAATCAGTCGGCTTGAAATCAGTTGGATGATAGGAGAACAATCCGACTTCTTCCGATGTGTGATCTTCCGTGGAGAAACTCACGCCTATTTTTTCCCCTATAATTTTACCAATGACTGGTGAGAGGTTATCCTTCAATCCTTCTCTAACCGCATCTGCTTCATCTTTCGTCAAATTACTAAGTCCGTAATTCTCAGCAAGGACCTGTTTGAAATTCTTCTCATTAATGATGCCTTCAATGCCATAGCTGGTATGCTTTGCATTCTTAAACACGGATACCAGATCTGTGGCAGAATCATAGTTCGTCATATTGAGACCGCCTGTAGCATGATCAGAGACGGATAAAACGACCGTATTTCCATCTTTCTTAGCAAAATCAATCGCTTCTTTGAATGCTTTATCAAAAGCCAATGTTTCACTGATAATACCTACTGGATCGTTATCATGCCCATACCAGTCAATCTGACTCGCTTCAACCATCAAGACGAAGCCGTTATCATTTTGAGACAATTTATCGACAGCGACTTTTGTCATCTCTGCAAGACTTGGCTGCTTCTGAGGATCAAGGTCAAAGTCTGCATCTAATGCTTCAGGTTGGAATAAGCCCCAGATTTTATTCGTTTTCGAATTCATCAAACCTGCTTTATCCGTTACATATTCATAGCCATTAGACTTAAGTACTTTCGTTAAATCTTCCCCATCCTTACGATTAACCTCTTCCTTACCTGGTACTAGGTAGCCCGAACCGCCCCCGAGGAGAACATCTACTCCACTATAAACCATTTGCTCAGCGATCGATTCGGCATTCTCGCGGGTATACGCATGACTTAAGAATGTTGCTGGCGTTGCATCCGTTAATTCACAAGTAAATACAGTACCTGTGCTTTTTCCTGCCAGTCTGGCTGCATCCAAAATCGTTGGGAGTGGTTTGTTCATGTCGCCAGGTTTAACAGCATCTATAAACGGCATCGTTATTTTATCAGGAAGAATTGATACGCTTTCACTCTTGATTTTATGGCCTGTGCCGTAAGCGGAAGCTCCCGCTGCTGAATCTGTCGTAATTGAATCTGTGGAATAGGTTCTAACGAGTCCACTGAAGTACTTATCCATTGTAAGTGGTTTACCACCCTGATACCATCTTGTGAGATTTACGTCGGATAAACTCATTCCATCCGTTACAAACAGAATGACGTTCTTAATTGGTTTGTTTGATGGAACATCAGCTGTAGTACCACTTGCGTATGTAACCCCACTACCTCCAACAAGTAAACTGCATGACAGCGCTGTAGTGCAAATTCCTGTGATTAGTTTTTTTCGCATAATAGACTCCCTCTAATTGATTTATTGTTAATATATTTATAGTGTAGAGCATAGATGTTTGCTGAAATACCTTAATTCGACTTGTTTAATTAATTCGGCAAAACATTATCGCTATTCATTTACGAAGGGAAAACATTCCTCCAAAGATGTACCTTTTGTACATCCAGAGTTCTCAAGTAATTTGGTTTGAAATGTAAAGTTAAAACGCTTTAACTTTTAATGCAATATGATTATATGTGTGGAAACTTGTAATTAGAATCTTGGAAAGCGCTTTCTCAAAATTTACCTTATCATACTTTTGACAAAATAAATACAAACATTAACAATTTCACACTATGAAAATATATACTACGGTAGTTTTAGTTAACATAACTATTATTATGTAAATTATATTGATTATATCTTCATTTCACTAGTAACTTTTTCATGTTTTATTATAATTTTTTACACAGCGTTTACATTTATATTGTAAGCTAATAGAGAACGAAGACGATTTTAACAAAGTGTGGTGGAGGAATTATGATCTCAGACGAAAAAGCAGTATTAAATCGCACCTTACCATCCGTATATCTGAACCGTGATTTGAGTTGGATTGAATTTAACTGGCGCGTCCTTCAGGAAGCTCAGGATACAGACAATCTCCTCTTAGAACGGGCTCACTTTCTAGCTATTGTCTCTACCAATTTAGAAGAATTCATGAGTGTTCGAGTGGCAGGTATACAAGACCAGATAAGGGCTGGATATACTAAAAAAGATTTCACAGGCTACACCCCTTTAGGGCTGTACAAACGTCTTTTGAAAAAAGTATCCAAAATGATTAATGAACAGTATCGTACGTTTCGTGATATAACCAAACTATTGTCCAAAGAAGGTGTTGTATTCTCTACCTACGATGAATTGACTACCGTTCAACAGGAAGTTATGGACAAGTATTATCAAGACATCATATTTCCAGTATTAACACCTATGGCAGTGGATCAAAGCCGACCTTTTCCACTGGTTCATAGTCAATATGTTTATTTATCTGTCGTGCTTAGCCGAATTGGAAACGCTGTGGAAGAACCCTTTTTCGCTATTTTACAAATCCCGTCTAATCTAGCTCGTTGTATCGCTCTTCCTCATCGCACCAACAGTAAGAAGCGCCAATTCATCTTTATTGAAGATCTGATCAAACAACATATTCATACGCTATTTAGCGGCTATTCTCCGATAGCAGTTCATGAATTCCGTATCACGCGTAACTCAGATCTAACGATTAATGAAGAAGGCGCCGAAGATTTATTGGAAGAGATTGAGAAGGAATTACGCAAGCGTAGATGGGGATCTCCTGTTTGTTTGGAGGTTGAGAAAGGTATTCATCCGTATGCCCTAAGTCAGCTTCAATCCGAATTTGAAATTACCGACTTCATCTTTGAAATTGATGGGCCACTCGATCTCAGCTTTCTACATGAATTTGCAGGGTCACTGAAGGGGTTCTCTCATTTAAGTCACGGTCCCATTGAACCTGTATACCCCATGGAATTTGATGAAAACGAGGATTTTTTCGAGGTCTTACGAGAACGTGACGTGCTTGTGTATCATCCTTATGAATCATTCGAAGCTGTGACAGATTTTATTATTCAGGCTTCTGAAGATGAACATGTCATGGCTATCAAAATGACATTGTACCGCGTAAGTGGTAACTCCCCGCTCATTCAAGCTTTAGCGGCGGCGGCTGAGTCTGGAAAACAAGTTACCGTAGTCGTGGAATTGAAGGCGAGATTTGATGAGGAGCGTAATATCGCATGGGCTCGCAAGCTTGAGAAATCAGGATGCCACGTAGTTTATGGCCTAATCGGATTAAAGACACATGCCAAAATAACGCTAATCGTGAGGCAAGAAGATGATGGATTACAGCGTTACGTTCATGTCGGTACAGGAAATTACAATGATAGCACAGCCAAAGTATATACGGATTTGAGTCTATTCACTTCCAATCATGACATTGGTCTAGATGCTTCAGAGTTATTTAATCAGATGACGGGATATTCGAACAATTATGAATGGGATGCTATTACCGTCGCTCCGTCCAATATGAGTCAATCCCTATTCAAACTTATACGTAGAGAAGCAGAACATGCCGTTGCAGGCAGGCCAGCCCGAATTATTGCTAAGATGAATTCTTTATCGAATCAAGAAATGATTGACGAGCTATATGCCTCCTCTCAAGCAGGAGTTCAGATAGACCTCATCGTACGAGGCGTATGTTGCCTACGACCAGGCGTTCTAGGTTTAAGTGAACGAATTACGGTACGGAGCATTGTTGACCGTTTTCTCGAACATTCCCGCATCTATTATTTTGAAAATGGGGGTACGCCAGAGGTATGGATCTCCAGTGCTGATTGGATGACACGGAACCTAACGAGACGTATCGAACTTATGTGTCCGGTATATGACCCTGATATTTTGAAGCTAGTCTCCAAAATATTGAATTTAACGCTTAAAGACAATGTTAAATCTAGGTTCCTTCAGTCCAGCGGTAGTTATGAGTTCTCAGACGACAAAGAGGCTCCATTTAGGAGCCAATATGAAGCGATGAAGGTTAAGAAATGGAAACGGAATTAATCTTTAACTTGAGATCCCAAGCACTTTTGAGTACTTTCGCTACGTTATCCATTTCCTCTTGCTCGATCCATGTTTCTACATCGCTTTGAATGGTAAGATGTAGTGTTTTATTTTCAATCTCTGTGCCAATAGCTTTGACAGCCTGCGTTTCACTCTGATCAAGAGCGATACACAATTGTACGAGTGATCCTAACTTATGGATCCATTCTTCGTCGGAAGCCAGTAATATGTCCTGATGGTCTAGGGACAATTTCTGCTTCCGGCTTTTTGTGTTATAGGAGGATATTAAGGCACAAAGAATAATTTCTCGATGCGTAAGCCCACGAATAGATGAATTCATGATCCAATAAAAGGTATGTCGGTTGTATTGATAGTAATTGATGTTTCCCCCAATACGGTACAACATAATAGAAACGTATAGAAGCTTCTTATGCTCCTCGTCATCTCCATCGCTTTTCAAAGTTTCGTACAACATATTGGATAATTTGTAGACATGATCTAAATGCAACCGTGAGCCTACCTCTTCAAAAGTGAGTAATGTCTTGATACTATAATCAAGCGTACTCGGTTTAACCGGATGAGCTGGATTGATGAGATCATGTAACATCCCTTCACGTAGTCCTTCGCCACTAATAAGACAATGTTTAGCTTGAATATACTGATAGACGGTATGGACAATAATGAGGCCAGATACAATGATATCAGCCCGACTCTTGGACAGTCCATTGATCTGTTTACGTTTCTCTAATGGCAGGTTGGGGAGTATATTATATAGCTGATCTACGTTGTCAGTCTCCAAAGTGTATCCATGTGAAATTGGCATGGAGTAATGACAGTCTTTCTGGTCTATTTTACCGAGAGAACGTATCGTTCCACCAAGACCAAACAAAGGTAATTGTGGTCTGGATTGCATCCAATCATGTTCTTCAAGCATACTCAGGACATAATGACGCAGATTGAGTATTTGTTCTTCATTCCAATTCCCATCGTTTCCAAACTTGACGTTAGTATTGACTGCACCAAAGGGTAAGGACACACTTTTCTTATTACTACGGTTCTCAAATAGTGTGATTTCTGTACTTCCTCCGCCGATGTCGACAATGAAACCATCCTCAATATCAAAAGAATTAATGACCCCAAGGAATCCGAAATAGGCCTCTTCTTCCCCTGAAATAAGTTTAATATCTATAGAAGATTCCTGCGACAGGAACTCGATAATTTCTTGAGAATTCGTAGCATTACGAATGGCTGCAGTCGCTCCCGCACGGATGTTATCCACTCTGAAAGTGTGACAGACCTGTCTGAATTGTTTGAGAATGGGTACAATCGTATACATCTCTTTCTTGTCCAAACTTCCCTGCCCATTAATCTTCGCACTCAAACGGGCGGAATGTTTACATTCCTTAATCATCTTGTACCCTCCATCGGGTGTTGTATCATAAATGACCAACCGGATGGAATTGGAACCAATGTCGATAATGCCAATCCGATATGGTTTATCTTTCATCATATATACTCCTCTTTCTTGATGCATGGTGACTACCTAAGACATTAATATACCATATTCCTCCTACATTATTTAATGTGGGTACTGGCACTATCAGCAGTACATGATTATACTATCATAATGGGGGGCTATAAATCGCATTGTTAATTAAGTAAGTAATATTCCCCCATCAACGGATAAAACCGTTCCAGTAGAGTATGGGTTCTTCATAAGGTACAGTACTGCATGTGCCACATATTCTGGTTTCCCCATTCTCTTAACAGGTAATATACCTGTTAGATGCTCGATTATTTCTGTTTTCTTATCACCAAAAAAAGTATCTAAGACGGGCGTGTCTATTGCTCCAGCACTAATGGTATTTACACTAATAGGAGACAGTTCTAAGGCTAATGATCTGCCTAATGATTCAACGGCTGCGCCTGAAGCAGCTGCAATGGCACCTCCGAGTGAGGGTTTCCAAGTAGATGTACCGGACATAAACGTGATTGTTCCTTGACCATTCATCTTTGGTGCTGCATGTTTGGCAGAAAAATAAGATCCCCAAAATCTGGTATCCAGAGTGGATTTAAGAGCATCACTATCTGTATCTAAAAAGGAACCAAGTACAACATTAGCAGCCGTGATAAATAAATGATCTATCCGATCTAATTGATTAAGCACTTTTTTTATAGAACTTTTATCTGAAACATCCACTACGTATGTCTGTACACGACTACCAATAGCTTTAACCGCTCTATTCAGTTTATCCTGAGAACGGCCTGCAATATATACATGCGCCCCTTGTGCATAAGCAGCTTTCGTTGTAGCGAGACCAATTCCAGAACTTCCACCGATGATAACGACATGTTTTCCAGTTAATAGGGAGTCCGCTTCAACATTCCCTCCTCATCAATAATGTAGACATTTTTAAGCGGGCTCTATGTAATCTTGATTTCACTGTGCCAACCGATATATTTAACATGGTTGCGATTTCTGCCATACTCCTATCGTATTTCACGTCTAGAATAATAACTTGGCTAAACACGGGTGGTAGAGTCAGAACGACATCGCAAATCTCACTTTTATATTTGTATTGAAAATAATCATTTTCAGCTGAAGGACTGTATTCTGTTGTTCGAACATCATCTACAAACATAACCTGTCTAACCAAAAGTGTTCGTTTGAAGTCTTGAACGACGTTTCGTGTGATTTTAAAAAGCCATGTTTTAAATGCGGAGTCTCCACGAAATAAATGGATTGAGCGGAATACTCTTAAAAATACATCCTGAACTATTTCTTCTGCATACTCTCGTTTCCCAATAAGAAAATACGAATAATTAAATACATCCTTTTTATATCGTGCTACAATTTCATCGAAGTGTAATGGATCATTTTGCACACGCGTTCCCTCCTTTGCCCAATTAGACTGATATCCCTAATAAAAAGTTCCCGAAATGCAAAAAAAAAATGATCCTAGGATCACCTTTATACTAATCTTTTCTCATCCGTATGGCGGAAACGAGGTACATGATAAGGACTACACCAAATAGATTCCAAACACTGGGTATGGATGCGACAGATAAATAAAGACCATAAGGCAACGACCACACAAATACAATAGACATTATGATTACACTTCTCAGAAACGAAGCTATGATACCTATACATGCCGGTAAAATCAACATGATAGAAATAATTAGTATCGTGTCATTACCCGCCTGTGTCTTCGAATACGGATTCCAGAATAATAAAATGACACATAGAATGATGCATCCCACTGAAGCAAACATAGCACTAAATAGGGGGTACTTTGAGTTCATTGAAGGGCCTCCCTAGTATAGATTAGAACCATCTCGCAAACTTCTTTTTATGGATTACAGGAATACGATTTTCCTCCGCCCACCTTGCGAGTTCTTCCATCCCCTTGTCTTCATCATCATGAAACTGAAAACACCAATGGATCGGTACCATTATTTTATTTGTCGGTTTAATTCCCAAGACGTATTTTTTTCCCTTTATGCTCTTCATCACCATTAGACTCTTAATCTGGTTAGTTTCAAGTGTACGACCGCGAATAGATACGGATTTCGAATGGATCAAGAGGTTCCATGGTTTCTTCAATGACCGATATATGATGATCCCTAATACGGTTATGCATATTAAAAGTAATCCAGTTTCCATATAAAATAAGATCCAATCTACATCATTTTTCCGAATGTGTCGAAGAAAACTATACAATATCAACCCCATATAGAAACTTATGAATATGAAATCAAAGATACCTGATGGATTTTTGATCTTGAAGGAACTACTTAGAAGTATTTTTTCTTCCATCCTTGTCAACCCACCGCCCTCTCATTACGCTTAAATAATCATACCCATCTAGCAAACCGTTTATTGACAAAAGGAATTTGATTAAGCTCTGCCCAGCTCTTCAATTCTTTCATTCCCTTATCTTCATCCTTCAGGAATCTAAAACACAATTGGGTTGGCACATACTTTTTCTTGATTGGTTTAATTCCTAGAATCGGTTTGAAATAGCCCATTACCATCACCTGCTTGATCTGATTAGCTTCAACTGTGCGGCCATTAATAAATAAGGATTCCGGATTAATATGTAGGACAGACGGTTTAATAAATGCCCGAACCCTAAAGATCATGAAGGGTAGCCAAATTGCACAAAACAAAAGCAGAGCGCATTCGTTATAAACAAGGATCCAAGATATATTGTCGCTTTGTAAGAATATGACTAACATCATTATGCGTGTTATTAACAGAATGCTAATCGTTATGATTGATGGAATCAATGAAGGATATTTGATCTTAAACTTACTGCTGATGACCATCATTTGCTGCATTGTATTTATTTCACCCCATTCCTCAAGATACTCTTCCATATAATAACACGTAAACCAGTATGAAGTTGGTTGTATTATACAATGCAACATTTTCGTAAGCATCTTTTAACAATATAAAAAGAACCCGTAAAGGGTCCTTCTCTCCTCTATTTCAAGAGGTGCCGGAACGTTATTATTGTCCACCAAGGAGACGGATAACAGCTACATTTTGTTTGTCCATTCGAACTCATTTTCGAGTATAGACATCATGATCAAGTCATGAAATGCGCCTTCTATATACAGCGAATCTCTTTGAATACCCTCACGTTGAAATCCAATCTTCTCATATACATGGATGGCTCTAGGATTAAATGCATAGACGCCCAGTTCAATACGGTGTAGATTCAACGTTTCAAAACCATATCTAAGCATAAGATTCATAGCTTCCGTGCCATAACCTTTCCCATTTTGTTGCATTCCAATAGCTATACGAATATTCGCATTTCGGTTTATAGAATCAATTTCAGTTAACACAACTTCACCCAAAAATTCATCCGTATCTTTCGATATGATCATGAAGTCAACTCGATCCTCATTTATGTTACTAATTTTCTTAATCCAATCGGTTATTTCATCTTGTGTAAAATCTCTTTGTGTCCCGGTCAAGCGTTTGCTCTCAGGTTCCAACAGAAAAGCATAGTATGACTGAAAGTCTGATTCCCGCGCAAGGCGTAAATTAATCGTGTTTCCTTCCATTTGAAGTCCTCTATTTAGTTCTGTCATTATGTAATCCCCTATTAACTTTATCTAATGGTTATATTAAAAAACGAATGATAGTGTCGTTAACAATCTCGTCTTTTTCCATAGTTAAGGCATGACCAGCACCGTTTATTACACTTGTCTGGATGTTTGGAATTAGTCGTTTGGCTTTAGATAACAGCTTTTGGTAGTTATATATTACTTCCTGATCTCCAACCATCAGTAAAATCTCCATAGAAAGGCTTTGTAACTCATGATCTTTAAATACCGTAGGTGTCACTCGTAACTGAGGAACACAATTCATTCCAGAAATGACGAACTGATTTATGAGTACTTGTGATTTAGCATCTGGCTGATAGGATCTGCTCATGAACCACGATAACTCTTTACGAATACGAGACACTGTCGGTAACACGATGGCAGGGTATACTTTTAATAGGAATTTGGGAGTATTTTTATGAATTCCAGCAGCTGGTGCTAATAAGATCATTTTCTGTACTTTCTCAGGAGAATGAAGCGCGAAATTTAATGTAAGCCAGCCTCCCATAGAATGTCCCATGAATATCGCTGATTGAAGTTGAAGTCCAGTGATAACATCGGAAACCCAAAGGGCTGCTTCTTCCCGTGTTTTCATGATGGATGAAATGGCGCTTTTACCTAAGTCACCGATAGTATCCACAGCATACACCCTGAAATCTTTAGATAAGGATTCAATATTCGGATACCACATCGTTGCACTGAACGTCATCCCGTGAAGAAGAATTAATGCGGGAGCATCTATTGAACCCGAAGCAATGATATGTGTCTCACCGAAACGCGTAGATATCATTAAATCCTCAAATGGAACAGGCCATAACTTCATTGTCTCATCATATGCTAGGTTGAACTGCTCTTTATTACCCTTTTTACGAAAAATAGAATAACTCTGCTCCATTTAGGTATCTCCTCACATACGTTTTCTTAAGAATGAAGTATCTATTATTCTCTTATTTCTAAAATCCTCAAATCCATCTGGTAAACCGCTTATGAATAAAAGGGATCTGATTGTCCTCAGCCCATTTGGACAGTTCTTTCATCCCCTTGTCCTTATCATCTAGAAATCGAAAACACAAATGGAGCGGTACAACTTTGTTGCGCTTGGGTTTAATTCCTAAAATCGGTTTGAAATATCCTCTTACCATCACCATCTTAATTTGGTTAGCTTCAATTATTCGGCCATTAATAAATAAAGATTCTGGATTGATCCGCAGGACCGATGGTTTCATAAATGACCTATAAATATTGATTACCAACACAATGGAGATTACTAGAATCCACCCGTAACTGACATAAGTAAGGATCGAATCGCTATTGTCATGCCGTGTATCTGAGATTAGATTCCTCAACAACATCATCACCAGCATGATAATAAAACATAAGATTTGAACAATCCCTGTAGGATTTTTGATCTTAAATTCATTACTTTGTAACGTCGTATGTTGCATCTTTGTTATGGCCATCTCCCATAAACGAACTATTTTTGTACTTTATCGGAACAATCGAAGCATACTAAGGATTTATCTTCCAGTATTATACCGCAAATAAAGCCATCATTGCAGACAATTTCCCTTTTACATTCTTTACAATGTCCAACAAGTTCTTGCATACAGATTGCCTCCCAATCAGGTAAATCTATTAAGCACGGATGTGGTTTTCCTCTACCCAAATGACATCCCCTACTTCTTCTCGATGATGGCCCTTGTATTCTTTTAACATATGCCGGACTACTGTCTTTTGGTCTTCCTTACCCGCAATGAACACGATGTCTCCCGGTGTAGCTAGTCCTATGGCTCTTGCTATTGCTTGTTTCCCATCCGACATCAGCTCATAGGTTGGTTGATTCAGTGAATCGCATTCTCCTAGTCCATTCTCTATTTCCTTTATCATCCTATTCGTAGCTTCAGGTGAAGAATGTTCCGCTGAAATGATGACAACATCACTATGTTTATCAGCGATATCCCTCATACGTAAAAATAAGGTCTCATCATTATCATCTTCACAGCTAATCACCGTGATCAGCCTCTGATCTGCAAGCTCATATAATGTTGATAGTGCGTTATTTAATGCATCTGGCGTGTGTGCGTAATCAACGATCACGAGGAAGTCCTGACCCTCATGCATTATCTCCATTCTCCCAGTAACATTGGTGAATACTGACAAAGCTTGTTGTATGAGTTGAAGCGGGATTTGTTCAGTTAGAGCCGTTGCAATAGCAGCTAGAGCATTGTAGACATTAAAAGCGCCAACCATTCTACATTCGATCGTTACCGTTCCCACAAAGGAAACAAGTCTGAATGTTGTTCCGTTTGCCGTTAGTTGGATGTCTTCAGCCATCACGTCCGCTGGATTGTTAATACCATATGTAATCACTTGTGCTGTTGTTAGACTATGAAACACTTCGGAGGCTGGATCATCTGCATTAAGAATAGCGAATTTATGTTTAGACTGATCTGGTGAGAAAGAATTTCCCATTCTTGAGAAAAGAGCTCCTTTTGCCATCAGATAATTGTCCATCGTCCCATGGTAATCGAGATGATCACCTGTTAAATTCGTAAAGACCGCTGTTCGGAATTCACATCCTACAACACGTCCCATATGTAAGCCCTGAGAAGTCACTTCCATCACACAATAGTCTGTCGAGCAATCCTTCATTTTTGCCAAATTCGCTTGAAGCTTATGTGGTTCTTGGGTATTGATGTTACTTTTGTGTATCGTGTTACCAATCTTAGTCCCAATATTTCCCATCAAACCTGTTCGATAATTAGCATGAGCCAAGATCGATTCAATCATGTGGCTTGTCGTTGTTTTCCCGTTAGTACCAGTTACCCCTATTAACTTCAGTTCATGACTTGGATAACCGTAGAAATGTGTGGAAAGTGCTGCTAATGCGAATCTAGCATTCGGCACTTTTATAGTGGGTACTTTGGAGATTACATCCCTTTCAACAATTAAAGCCACAGCTCCCGCTTCTATCGCTTGATCAATATATGGGTGACGATCTTCTTGAAGCCCTGGAATGCCTGATATACATACGAATATATCGCCTTGCTTTATTTCTCGTGAATTCATATGGATTCCCGTGATATCAACGTCCACATTACCCTGAATAGAGACAATCGTTAACTGCTCAATAAGTTCATTTAACTTCAAGTAAGAAACCTCCAATATATGATGGATTCAATCTTTTACATAAGTATTCGTTAAAAGTTATATTTTTCCTGTGAGATTTCAAAATAACGATACGAAAAGCCTCTGGAGATTGCACTCCAAAGGCTTTTATTCCATATCATCCAGTACCTAACTATGCTGACAAGACTTCGTATTTGAGCAACATCGATTGTTTAATAATCCTTTTTTTCATCAAATCACGCTGTACAGACATTGGCAGATTATAGAGTTTGTCTTCCTGTGCTAAGGCTAACAGAACTATTTTCGTTGCATCCATCGCAAGATCTTCATCTTGAAGGATATAATACGCCACTTGATAGCCATACGTTTCTAATCGTCTTAATACTTCTACTGTTTTATTAAAATAATCTGATGATCTCATAATATCTACCTCGCCTGTACGTTGTGACGTTGATTTAATGATTTACAATAACAAACTTGGGAGGGTGTACCATCAACTCATTAATCCTTGTAATCAGCTCAAGACCGTTGATAACCGGCATATGGATATCCGTAAGTACTAAATCAGGCTTGAGCTCTTGTATCAGTCTCAACGCATCAGGTCCGCTTAACGCTTCTCCACAAACTTCAAAGCCGTATTTGCCCCAGTCAATCATTGTGGTTAATCCTTCAAGGACCCAGGGCTCGTCATCTACAAGCATCACTCTCATCACGGCTGTTCGCTCCCTTAACATTAGGTTGACTCTGAAGCTACTCATATGTATCCGTTTCCAAAAAATAATCTATGACTCATGCTACCATACTTGTAAAGGCGTGTGAATTCGGAAAGTAATGACTACTTTCAAAATAATGTAAAAACTAAGAACCAGTACATCTCCGAGTTACTGGAGATGTACTGGTTCTTATGTGCCGAATCTACGAAACAACAGAGTTTAAACTGCTAAGCGGACATCAGATCCCCTATTCCGAGTAAAAGACCTGATATGAAATATAAGCGGACTCTATTGCCGTTATTCATGGATTTATAGCTTATAGAGTCGAGAGTTTTCCACATTAACGGATTCTCAGTCCGCCAATATACGTATTCAGGTTATTTTGAGTAAATAACGTCTTCTGAGTCCACTATTAATTTCATCAAATCTTAATCTTCAGAACAACCTTGCGAACAGCCTCTTTTTCGCCAGCCACAATAGCCGTCATGTGTCCATCCTGCGGGTAACAGATCATTCAGTGGCAATCTCTTTTTTTGTGTTTGTGGACCGGTTCACTTTCAATTACTTCATATATAAATTCACTAACTCAAAGCATCTTTCCTTAGTAACTCCTCCTAGTGTAGCAATGTATTCTAATGACTCCATTGTTCCACCTTCAAATTCTAGTGATGCTTTCTTCGCCGTTTCATCTCTAAATGTGATCCACTTTAATTGTTTTTTCTTTAATTCAGCCATTCCACTTGTAGATAGCTGTTCCTTTAACACACTATAAATTTCATTCAGGACCGTATCCCATCTTTTGTACGTTTCTTCTGCTGCAGTTTTCATGGACACCATTGTACCCTCATCATATAATTTTTGTAGATCTGTAAGACCCGCCTCTATAGCATTTAGCTTCTGGATATACTCTTCCTTGGTTGCTGTAGTAACAGTCTCTTTTTCAATCGCAGGTGCTTCCTCTTTGTTACCACTCTTCTCATCCTCAGTTGTTTCTGCTTCGTTCTTTTCTACTTGAACTTCCTCTTCCACCTTTTCTGGCTGCTGTATATTAGCTCCCTCATTCACGTTATTACTGCACCCTGCTATTAGAATGAATGTTAGCAAACTCGATATCATTATTTTCTTCATCTGTATTCTCCTTCTCCTATCATCCGTTTATTTTTTCTATCTCTACTTTTTATAACTTTAGACGAATAGCCTATCTATAATGTTACATCATTTTATTTTAGGGCGATTAAAGCGAAAAGGTACTCACTTGATAACATAATTATTCATAGCCCAATTGTATGTTGAGGATGCGTTAAATGCCCCAAATCACGTAACCCTTTTATCATTTACGACTAACAGCACAGGTAACATATGATGATCTGAGTACTATAGAGTAAAAAGAACAACGAGGTGGTTCACTTATGTCAAATTCAACAAAAGTCCGCAAACGAGTCAAGCAACTGAAGGGGCGCCCAGTCTGTGTTACTCTACACGATGGACGTTCATATGTAGGATGGATAACCGGAATTGAAAAGGAGCGTCTGACCCTCTCTGGACAATACAGAAACAGAAAATCTAAAAGAAAATCTTCCTCTCGTTCGCAAAGAGCAACCATTTCTGGATTGATGCCGTTATTTGGCTCACTCCTTGGAAATGCGGGAGTAGGGGCGACGGGGGCCGGGGCTACAGCCTTCAGTGGGTTAGGATTTCTAGGGATGATGCAGAAATCCTTGCCGTTGATGAAGATGGGCTATAGTATGATTAAATCTATCATGCCATTTGTCGGGCAAATGAAAAGTTTTATGGCATAATCCCAGATGAAATTCAACCCAAAACCTCATGGGCGCCTTCTGCAGTGGTGGTTCCGCAGTTGTGCGGAATGACATTTTTCGGTTTTAGCTTCGTATTCACGGCTTTGACATCTTCATTATTCAGTAAAATATGCTGACCAAGACTGCCACTAGCATCTGTACTAACTTTTAAATCCACGAGACGCCCGATCCACCCGCAATCCAATACAATCAGTGACAAAATAACATTCCTTCGAATCTATCATTCTGTCACAGAACAAGCAAAAGTCTGGTGTTAAAGTGGAGGGTTCTTATATCGCATTTCTGATAAAACATCTATCATCCTATTACATTTTCCGTGCATGCAAAAACCCCGACCTCATGAGGTCGGGGTTTTAAGTATGGAGGCGTGGCGTGGCTGTTCAAAACCACAATTCGCCACCGTGTGTTCAATGCATGCAAGTATTCCACCGCAACGTGCCAGGAGTCAGAAACCCTCTATCCCCTTACGTGGTGCCATTACGTCGATCAGCAAGTGCCATCGCGGCGGCATAGCCGGAGCTCCAGGCCCATTGCAGGTTATAACCACCGCAATCTCCATCCACATCCATCACCTCGCCTGCCAAATAGAGCCCAGGTACTAACTTAGATTCCAACGTTCCTTCGATTAGCTCAGTCGTATCGATGCCACCGGCTGTTGTTTGCGCATTCGTGAAGCTATTCGTATCGGTCACTTTAAATTCCCAACACTTCATGATTCTATAAAATATTTTCTTGGTTTTCCACGATAGATCCTGACAAAGCAGGTGAAGCTGTTGATCAATTCCTGCCTCTTTCAGCAGGACAGGAATCAGCTTCTTGTTTATGATTCCGATAAGGGAATCCGCAACAGTCCTGTGTCCGAAGATCCCCCAGTGCGTTTCCAGAAACTCAACTATCTCTTCCTCCGTGCGGCCAGGCATCAATTCAACCGATAATGTCACAGATTCTCCTCTACCGAGATTATACGCAGCCTTCCTGCTTAGCTGGAGTATTGGCGGGCCAGAGATGCCATAGTCCGTAAAAAGAATTTCGCCATATTCAGTGCGGATGACTTCATTGTTTACGATAATATGGGCATGTCCCTCGAATTTAATACCGGACAGTTCCTTCAAATGAGGATAATCTAACTTCAATTGCACAATGCCCGGCACAGGATCGATAAGCGTGTGTCCCAGACGTTGGACAAGCGTATAACCTGATCCATCCGTTCCGGTCTTCGGAGCGGTAAGACCACCCGCACATAGAAATAGGTATTCGCTAGTATAAACAACCTGCTCCTCTGTCTCCATTTGACATTTAATCGTGAAACGCGGATGTTCCGTCGAGACGATAACATCCAACACTTTATTCTTAAAATATATCGGAACATTCCGATCCTCCAGCGCAAGGCGAAAAACACCCGGCACGGATGCGGCTTGCAACGACATGGGATACATCCGACCATCCTCTAAGGGTATAAGAGGAAGCCCGAGCGAGGAGAAAAAGTCGATCGTCTGGCGCACACCAAATTGCTGTAGAACAGGCAATGGAAATCCAGCCTGATTGCTGTGATACTTGTGCGATAAAGCGACCGCTTCATCCGTACCCGTCGCAGTAGATTCGTTCGTAATGTTGCAACGCCCATTGCCCGTCGTTAATATCTTCTTCCCCATCCGGTCATTGCTTTCAATAATTGCGGTATCAATACCTTGGTCCCGTGCAGTAAGAGCAGCCATCATACCTGCAGCGCCTGCACCGATAATTAACAGCTCGTGGTGCTTAGAATTCTGATCCTCATACATGTTGATCGATGCATCCCTTTTCCTATGAATTCATTAAATTTGCTTAGCAAGCGCCATCGCGGCCGCATAACCGGAACTCCATGCCCATTGTAGGTTATAGCCGCCGAAATCCCCGTCCACATCCATCACCTCGCCAGCCAAATAAAGCCCAGGTACTAGCTTGGATTCCAGCGTCCCCTCGATTAGCTCAGTCGTATCAATACCGCCGGCTGTTACTTGCGCGTTCTCGAAGCCTTTGGTATCGATCACTTTAAATTCCCAACGCTTCAATATTCGACAAAATATTTTTTTGGTTTTCCTCGAAAGATCCTGGCAAAGCAAGTCCGGCTGCTGATCGATGCCTGCCTCCTTCAGCAAGACAGGAACCAACTTCTTATTGAAGATGCCAAGTAGAGAATCCGTAACAGTCCGATGTCCGAAGGTCCCCCAGTGCATTTCCAAAAACTCAACTAACTCTTCCTCCGTGCGGCCCGGCATCAAATCAACCGATACGCTCACAGATTCCCCTCTTGCGAGATGATACGCAGCCTTCCTGCTTAGCTGGAGAATGAGCGGGCCTGATATGCCATAATCCGTGAAAGCAATTTCACCCTTTTCACTGCGGATGACTTTACCGTTTACGATGATATGGGCTTGTCCCTGAAGCTTGATATTGGACAGCGCCTTCATATGCTGATAGTGCAGCTTCAATTGCACAATAGCTGGCACAGGCTCAACCAGGGTGTGCCCCAGACGTTCAACAAGCCTATAACCAGGACTATCTTTGTCCGCATTCGGACCGGTAAGTCCACCCGTACATAGAAACAGGTATTCACTGGTATAAACAACCTGCTCCTCTGTCTCCGTTTGGCATTTTATCGTGAAGCGCGGATGATTCGTCGAAACAGTAACATCCAACACTTTGTTCTTGAGGTATACCGGAACATTCCGATCCTCCAGCGCAAGTTCAAAAATATCCAGCACCGATGCAGCCTGCAGAGACATTGGATACATGAAGCCTTCCTTCAATCTTGTAAGCGGAAGCCCAAGCATAGAGAAATAATCGATGGTTTGACGGATGCCAAATTGCTGCAGTACCGTAATTGGAAATCCAATCTGATTGCTATGATACTTGCGTGATAAAGCGACCGCTTCATCCGTACCCGTCGCAGTGGATTCATTCGTAATGTTACAGCGGCCATCACCTGTCATTAATATCTTCTTTCCAATCCGGTCGTTACTCTCCAGAATGGCAGTATCGATACCCTGATCCTGCGCAGTAACAGCGGCCATTAGTCCTGCAGCACCTGCGCCGATAATAAACAGCTTGTGGTGCATAGAAGTCTGATTCTCATACATGGTTGATCAATACACCCTTTATCCAATTTTTCTGAAAGTACAGAAGCTCTTTATTAAATTATAGCATAAGTGTAAGCATCGCTGAAATCCGGTTAGAATTCCTGATTTCGTCCCATTACATTAATAACCCTCCGCGCTACAATTTATAGAAACTTTATCCGTTCCAAAATTAGCAAAAATCCACAACCTCATTCGGTTGTGGATTTACTAATGGAGGCGAGGGGAGTCGAACAATCGTCGGATAAGTCTTAGAATATATTAAGAAGTCCCCTTAAGCCGCATTGTATAAGGCTTTGATCGATATCCCCATCTTATTTAGTGTTAGTAAATCCCATCCCTTTTTATAGCATTTCTAACCACTTGTCTACGGGATTGGACAGGATTCATAACATGATATACTTACTATTTGTTTAGTGTTATTTACTCCCTAGCATACAATACTTGAAGTGTTCAATAAAAGAAGATGTCGGAGGACAAGAACTTGGTCACTTACCCGATTAAACTCTGATTTTCAGAAAAAAAGGAGTCCTAATTATAAGGCTCCTTTTTCAGTTGTGACCTCACCTCCTCCCAATAAAAAAACGCCACCGAATGGGCAGCGTCTGCTTAACGTCAGGTCTTATTAAAACTTCAACGTACAAATCACCTTGATCACTATATAGGTCATTTTCTAGATCTCATGAATTGCCAATGATGCGTTTAATAAAAAGAGCAGGCTACGTAGCACCTGCTCATCATTGTGTATTATTCAACTATCGTTCCCCGTTAGCGTAATGAAGATCGGGATGAAATGCCTCGGTCGGACCGAGGACCCGAAGCGTGAATTCGTTGTAATCTGAAGGGCACGACTACTTTGAAATATACATCCAATCTTTAATATCAATTTGTTATTAATCAGGCATCCTCATAATTGCTGCTTTTAACACCTTAAGACCTTTGTCCGATTTCAATAAATCAATAGGTTTTATATAACCTAATGCAGGCAAAGAACTTATGATCCACTTATTTAAGTGTTCACCTAACTTTATTAATAAAACAACTTTTATGTCATCTGGAATTGATAAACTTGATACTGATTTTATTACTCGATCTTCAACTTTATCGTATTGGGATAAATAATATTTATAAAATTTATCCCAATGTTCTTCATTAAATACAGATAGTAATAGTTCTTCCATTTTGTCTCCTCTTATTTTCTCTACCTCCCATGCTCCACCTGAACCATGATAAGTCTCAACAGACATCTCAAACTTTCTGTTACATGAAGTACATCTGAACTTGTGATATATAACATCATCTGGGAATGGTTTTCTTTTTTCAAGAGAATAGAAATCGCAATTTCCTTGCACGATTTCCATAGTTCCTTCTTTAATGATTTCCTTTATCTGCTCAGCAATGTGAAAGTATTCGTATGGATGTGAAAAGGGAATTCTCTCTGAAAAGCCATCACATTTAATACACATTCCATTACCCCCATAAACTATATCGTTACTGAAGTATTCGCGAAATCATTGAACTATCCTGCCCGTTAGCTTAATAAAGAAAGGGAGCAGCTGCCGCAGCAAACTACCCCTTATTTGTTCAACTAACGTGTCCCGTTAGCCTAACAATACGACTCGTTTTTTATTCAGAAGACAAACTACGTGCTATTTCCTTTGTCCAAAATAATAGAACTTCATCATTCCCATGGCTCCCAATGCATTGTAAACCTAAAGGCATTCCACCAATTTTAATTAAGGGTATGCTTATCGTTGGAAGTCCTGCGTAAGACCAGACTGCGGTCATCCCTGACCAACCCGTTTGTTCAAAACCTTTTGGTGCCACTCCTCCTTGAGCAGGCGAAACCCACAAATCAATGCCATTCTTTATTTTGTTTTTTTCCAAATCAATTCTTAATTTCATTTGCCCAGCACGGTGTTTCTCTAATTCCTCTAATGGAACTGCTTGTCCGTTTTTAATTGCCGATTGTACTGAAGAACCATACAGATGTTCATACTGCCGAAACCAGTTTTCGTGAACCTGCGCCATTTCGCCTTATACCATTCTAATCATGGCATCACCAGCAATAAAATCTTCATCCCAGGGCATATCGACAAAGCGAATGGAGTATCCCACTTGCTCCAATGTTTTTAACTGATTTTCGAAAGTACGTCTAACATCATCGAACATAAAATTCATATACATACCATTTGGTACACCAAGAATAGGTTTTTTATCTGAATGGAAGGGGCGCCAGTTAGGAATTAAATGAGAGCTTGCATATATCATGCTTTCGATGTCCTGTGTGAAAAATCCGATTGTATCAAAGGATGGTGATAGTAATACAACCCCATCTAATGCAATACGCGCATAGCTTGGTTTAAACCCAACCACACCACAAAATGAGGCAGGAGCAATTACCGAACGGAGGGTCTGAGTACCGACTGCTATTGGACATATGCCAGCGGCAACTGAGGCAGCTGATCCAGCACTTGAGCCACCAGGTGTGTGTTCAATGTTATGTGGATTGCGGGTAGGGGTTACGCTATGATACGCAAATTCTTCTGTAACGGTTTTCCCTGCAAATATTGCCCCCATTGATCGAAGGTTTGAAATAAAAGACCCTTCTCTCGTGGTCAAAGCATCAGAGGGCAGTTTGGAACCAGCCCAAGTTGGAAATCCATCAACGTGTATCAAATCTTTAATTGCAAAGGGAATACCAAAAAATGCAGGTTTCTCATCGGGGAATTTTTCCAATAAACTACTCGCATCACTAGTTAAGCGCGCTTTAAAGTTATCTTCTTGAATAAAAGCGTTTACATACGGTTCTACTTTAGAGTAACGGTCATACAAATTGGTTAGACAATCAGTTAATGAAACTTTATTTTTGTTCACTAGAGATGCTTCATGAAGAAACAATGATATCCCCTCCAAAAGTGGTAGTTTCATTTTATATTACCATAATATGGATTCATCATCTCGACGTGATTTGTGATTTTTATATGTCAATTCAACTGGCTTACTCAACTATCCTGCCCGTAGTTTAGTCAAGATAGCCATCCAAATTGGCTACCTAGACCTGGAGACATTAGAAAAACCGTCGATATAGCTCGCGTCTTCGCTCTCCACGGAGCTGAGCATATATCTGAGTGGTCGATGCTTTTTCATGCCCTAGCATCCCTTGAATGAATTCTAAGGGTGCTCCATTATC